>Ga0208951_1000660_pt1 | contig 15917 bp, 13 predicted proteins | sample GreLakmeMI27MSRF_FD_187702 | JGI IMG/M metagenome (GOLD analysis project Ga0208951, IMG submission 187702) | Freshwater lentic microbial communities from great Laurentian Lakes, MI, USA - Great Lakes metaG MI27MSRF (SPAdes) | ecosystem: Environmental > Aquatic > Freshwater > Lake | place: Great... | reverse complement strand
GTGGTGGTGGTGGTGGTGGTGGTGGTGGTGGTGGTGGTGGTGATGGTGGTGATGGTGGTGATACTGGCCTTGATTGTGGCACATTATCCAAATTTGCAATGAGTGCAGCAGCAATTAGATTAGCATCTGGAGTGCCTGGTACTACTTCTGGTTGTAGTCTATTTGTTCCTGTATTTGTTCCTGTATTTGTTACTGGATTTGCCAGTATTCTATTTCCTGCATTCCTATTTGGATCTACATCTTGTTGTGGACCAGTAGTTTCAATATTAGTTAATATATCATTAATTAAACCTTGTAAGTTCGGATCCTCAATTAAAGGCTTACCGTCTAGACCTTTTTGTTTCAATAATTCTTTGAATTCTTCAATAATTTTATCTAAGTCTTGCCTACTGCTTAAATCCATTATAAGCTTTCTAATAGCAGCTCTCATTTTTATAACTTTTTCGGTTTGTGTAATTTTAGAATTTATTAAATCTATTACTTCAAATAACCTTATTTTAATAATTTTAATGTCAATAGTATTTAACCCAATACTTCCAAATAGCTTTGATATTTCATCATATTCATCACATTTACCTGATTGCGATTGTCCACAAATTTTAGTAAACATAGTTTGTAACATAAATTGCGAAAATGAATACGAATTAATTTGATCATATGATCTTCGAAACATGCCGTGTTGCATTAAAGCGTCCTTAATATTTTCTTTCTCTGAAACCGTTAAAGTCCTATTTTTATTTGCAAAAAGTCTATCTATATAAAAGATAAATCGAATATATATTTTTAAAGTATATTTCATTTGTAATAACTCACTTTTATTGATTTTTTTGTATTCAGTGTCTACTTCTCCCATTTTATTATATTATTATTATATTTACTATATAATATTTTAATATTTTAATATTAGAATATTAGAATATTAATATATTTAAATATTAAAATATTTCAATATATTATAGTAAATATAATATGACCAATGCTTTATTAGAAGAAAAAAAAAAAATAAAGGAATGGTTACAATTGCTCGAGTTTATTAAGCGTATATATGGTGAAGACAAAGCAGAATTTGTTAGAACCAATGATTATTTAAAAAGAAACAATAAAAGTGTAGCTGAATATTATAACATTGGCACAGAAAATTCAACATTATCTGATTTGTTACAAAAACAAGCATTTTTAAACAAAGTTCTAAGTGCTACTGAAACAAAAGAAACACTAGCACAATATACACAAATTTACAATGAAACAAATGCATTAATGAAATCGTTAGACGATTCACCGGATAATATATATATTAAATGTAATCCACTTGATGATAACGGAAATGTAATAGAAGCATCAAACAATAATATTGGATCAAATGTAAGTAGCTTAAATTCTATATTTGATGAAGTAGGAAATAGCTTCGGTCCTAATTTACTATATAATAATATAGGGTTACAAACATTAATAAGTGTGTTATTTTTTATTATAGTTTATTATATAGGTAAATATATTTTCATAGATTATCCTAGAAATATGATTGCAAAACGTGTATAATTAAATATTTGATGCACTATGTGCATCACAAATAACAGGATTATAGTTTTCTATGCTAGCAATATTTTCTGGACGTTGCTCTATTAAAGTAACCATTTCTTCTTCTAAAGATTTAGAATTTAAATGACTATTCATAACTGCCATTTTTGAAGCTTTAGTATTCTCACTTTGAGCCATAACTCCGTGATCCACTTTTTTAGAACGTCTTAAGAATACAAATGCAACACCTGCAAATAATAGCGCAATAAGGGGGTTGCTATTCAGCAATAATATTATAAAAATAACAATAAGAGAAAAATACATATAAATATTATTTATATGAGGAGCATAATTGTATGGTGTTGATACACCACTTATTAAGTATAATAACAATAATACAATAAATATTAACTCATAGGATTTTATATTAGCCAAGTTCGCCGTGTTACCCGTTAAATTCTTGGTGATCTTATTAATAGAATTCATTATAGTATAATATTATATTTTATTAAATTTAATTAAATTTTATTAAATTTTAATATTTTAATATTTTAAATTAATATTTTCAATTAATATTTTAAATATTAAAATACAAAATTGTTTTAAAACAATTGTGAAAAACGCTTAAAATTAAAGTTACAAATTATAAATAACTAACAAAATAACAAAATAATATGCTAAGTAAAAAAATTAGCCCTAAAAACAGAGAGAATTATAATGATTTAAGTCAAGTTATAGAAAATTTAAAAAAAAATGGTATTAACAGTTATTTAGGTGCTAAAGGTTATAGTATATATAAGTTATGTTTAACTCCTAAAATAATAGAATTCATAAAAAGCGAATTAACAGTAAAACCAATGTTACAAAATTCGTATGCTGAAGCAAAATCTTTTCCTATTTATCAAGAGTCGGAAAAAAAATTATATGTTCCTCGACATTGGGGTATAGCTATGTTTGGACATCCTAAAATGGTAAAAATTCCATTTGGAGAAAACATTAATTTAAAGTTTGAAGGATCGTTGAGAGATTATCAAACAAATGTGCTAAATGAATATTTGAAAGCTGTTGAATTTGGTATTAGTGATGACAAAAATAAAGGTAATGGATCAGCACTAATTGAGCTATGGACTGGCGCAGGAAAGACCGTTTTAGGACTTAAAATTATTGAAGTGTTGAAAAAAAAAACAATCATTTTTGTGCATAAAACGTTTCTAAAAAATCAATGGATAGAACGAATTCAGCAATATTTACCAAATGCTCGCATAGGTTCTATTCAAGGGCAAAATATTGATATTGAAGATAAAGATATTGTTTTAGCTATGATACAAAGCGTTAGTATGAAGACTTATAACGACACATTATTTGACAGTTTTGGATTGAGTATTTACGATGAATGTCATCATATGTCTAGTGAGGTATTTTGCAATTGCTTAAAAAAATGCAATACATTATATGGACTTGGTTTAAGCGCAACAATGAATAGAAAAGACGGACTAACAAATGTGTTTAAAATGTATTTAGGTGATATATGTTATAAACATTGTAAAAAAGGCACAGAAGATGATGTATTAGTAAAAGCAATAGAATTCACTATTGATGATGCGGAATATAATGAAGTAGAAGTCGACTTTAGAGGGCAAGTTAAATATAGCACAATGGTAAATAAGGTTTCTAATTTAAATTTGCGCAGTGACTTTATTGTGTATGTGTTAGAAAGCGAACTATTTATTAATCCAAATCAGCAATTTATTGTATTAGCGCAAACTAAATGTTTACTAAACTATTTATATAGCGCGCTAGTTCATAAAAATGTTGCTTCTGTGGGATATTATATTGGCGGTATGAAAGAAAGTGAATTAAAAAAATCGGAAAGTAAAACTATTATTTTAGCAACTTTTAGTATGGCAGCTGAAGCATTAGATATTAAGTCTTTGACAAGCCTGCTTTTAGCTAGTCCTAAATCCGATATTGTTCAAGCAGTAGGACGGATTTTGAGAGAAAAGCACAGCAATCCATTGGTAATAGATATTATAGATGGTCACAACGTATTTCAAAATCAATTTAAAAAGCGTAGAGCATTTTATAACCAAAAAAACTATAGAATATTTCGCACCTCTAACAAGAACTATGAGCACTATGTAAAATATATGCGCTCAATAAATGCTAATGCAAATGCGAAAGCTAATGCTAATGAAAATGTGTTATTAACAATAGAAGACGAATTATTTGATGTTAATAGTGAAGACTCTGATTTTATAGAGTCTAAAGTTAAAAATTTATGGAATTATTTATTAGTAAGGAAAAACAAAAGTAAAAATAAAAATAGCGATTTTGGCGATGCAAATGATGCTAGTAAAAAAAATAATGAATATAAATGTCTTATAAAACTATAAAAATAATAAATATTAACATATAAAATATTAACATATAAAATATTATTATTAATTAATACTATAGTATATAGATATGCAGAGTAATGAAAAACCTATAAGTAAAAAAATATTAAGTAAAAAGCCCGTAAAAGAAGTACGTATAAAAGAACAAGAACCAGAACCAGAACCAATAAGAGAAGCAAATATAAGAGAACCAGAACCAGTAAGAGAACTAGTTAGAGAACAAACGAATGCGAATGCGAATGCGAATGCGAATGCGAATGCGAATGCGAATGCGAATGCAAATACTAATGCGAATGCAAATACTAATGCGAATGCGAATGCGAATGCTATGCCTAAAATAGACGAAACTATTAACCACGAAGAACTAGCGTGGAAAATAATCGATAAATTTTTCGCTCAAGATCCAAATATTTTAGTTAAACATCATTTAGAATCGTATAATGATTTTTTTAATAATAAAATACATAACATTTTCAGGGAGAAAAATCCAATATTAATTATGAAAGAACAAGATGAAGAAACAAAAGAATATAATTATAAAGCAGAATTATATATAGGTGGAAGCAGTGGCAAATTAATATACTTTGGTAAACCTATAATTTATGATGATGCGCGAGAACATTATATGTTTCCAAATGAAGCACGATTGAGAAATATGACCTATGCACTAACACTACACGTAGACGTAGAAGTAATTTATTATATTATGAATGAAGACGGAGCATATGTAGAGACACGATCATTATTAGAAAAAATCTATTTAGGCAAATTTCCTATTATGTTAAATTCGGACTTATGTATTTTAAATGGTCTAGATAAAATTACCAGATTTAATATGGGCGAATGCAGGAATGACCGAGGTGGCTATTTCATTATTGACGGTAAAGAGAAAGTCCTCATAAGTCAAGAAAAATTCGCAGATAATATGTTATATTTTAAATCAGATTTTAATGAGCTATATAGTCACTCAGCAGAAATCCGCTCAGTTTCAGAAGACGCATCAAAGCCAATTAGAACATTGAGTATAAGAATATTACGGCCTGACACTAAACATAGCAATAATCAAATATTAGTAAATGTTCCAAATGTTCGCAAACCGGTGCCACTGTTTATATTAATGAGAGCATTAGGTATAACAAGCGACAAAGATATAATTAAAATGTGTCTTCTGGATTTAGAAAAATATAAAAACTATATTCCACTATTTATTCCGTCTATATATGATGCTGGAAACATTTTTAATCAGGAAGTAGCATTGAAATATTTAGCAACACTAACAAAAGGAAAAACAATTGCGCATATTATGGAAATATTAATGGACTATTTGCTACCACATATAGGAGAGAGTAATCTTGTCGACAAGGCATTTTTTATAGGGCATATGGTAAAAGAATTATTGCACGTCTATAAAAACGATAAGAAACCCACAGACCGAGACTCCTTCAAATTTAAAAGGGTAGAACTAGCCGGAACACTTATTTATGATTTATTTAAAGAATATTATTCATTACAACAAAAGCACATATTTCAGAAAATAGACAAAGAATATTACTATAAGCAGGGCATTTATCAGAAAGATTTTATCAGTTTAATCGAAAATAATTATTTAGAATATTTCAAAGAGCGTATTTTAGAAAATGGATTTAGAAAAGCATTTAAAGGAAACTGGGGGTCAGAAGCGCATACAAAACGCCCCGAAGTTGTCCAAGATTTAAATCGACTATCGTATAATTCTTTTTTATCTCATTTACGAAAAATAAATCTGCCTCTCGACTCAAGTGCTAAAGTGATTGGACCACGTCTATTACATTCATCTCAATGGGGAATAATAGACCCAGTCGATACTCCTGACGGAGGAAACGTAGGACTTCATAAACATATGTCGCTAGGTTGTTTGATAACAAGTGGTTATTCGAGTAAAGCAATTATTGAGTTATTGCGAACCGTTTTTTTTATGGAACTATTGAGCGAATGTATGATTGAATACATAGCTCATGCCACAAAGGTATTTGTAAATGGTGCATGGGTCGGTATTGTTACAAAACCCGTTGAAGTTATAGATTTATTAAAAAAATATAGGCGTATTGGTTTAATACCAATATATACAAGCATTAGCTGGTCTGTTAGGGAAGATAGCATTTATATTTATACTGACTCGGGTAGATTGACCAGACCTGTATATTATTTAGTTAATAATAAACCGTGTTATGAAAGCGAATATATGTATAATAAATTGTATTCTAATGATTTTACTTATAATGAGTTATTGATTGGATTTAATAAATTTAAAAGCTATAACTCTGAAAAACGGGAAGTGGCTTTTAGCACTAGTGATGTTATTAATTCCAATACTGTTTTTTTCAACCTAAATGATTTATATGATAAATCAATAACTACAGGAGTAAGTAATGCACTAGACGAATTAATGACTAAAGCGGGTATTATTGACTATTTGGACACCGCCGAAAGTGAAACCGCGCTAATAGCAACTTATAGTGAGCAAATCACTAAATATACAAGCCATTGCGAACTTCATCCGTCGCTAACATTGGGAGTTATGGGAAATCAAATCGTGTTTCCTGAAAACAATCCGCTACCGCGCGACCTATTTTCGTGCGGACAAAGTAAGCAAGCAGTAAGTTTATATAATTCGAATTATCAAAATAGGATTGATAAAATGGGAGTAGTATTAAATAATGGTCAAATACCGTTAGTTAAAAGTCGCTATTTAAAATATATGTACAACGAAGAACATACTTGCGGAGTAAACGCGATTGTAGCTATTGGAAGCTATAGCGGTTATAATGTTGAAGATTCGATATTATTTAACGAAGGGTCAATTAATCGAGGTATGTTTAACACTACCTATTTTAATATGTATGAGTCGCGCGAAGAGAGCACAAAAGTCGCCGGTTCAAATATAGACACTCGATTTGTCAATATTGACACTAAAAACGTTGTTGGCAAAAAGCCCGGCTATGATTATTCTTTATTAGATTCCAATGGATTAATACGCGAAAATACTCCTTTAGACGACCGAAAAATAGTTATTGGAAAGGTTACAAGCAATATAACTAATCCGGCTACTTTTAGTGATGCGTCAATAAGTCCTAAAAAAGGACAATTGGGATATGTTGATAAAGCTTTTATAACACAAGGCGAAGAAGGATTTAGAATAGCCAAAGTTAGAATTAGAGAAGAACGACAACCGGCACAAGGAGACAAATTTTGCAGCCGATGTGGTCAAAAAGGCACTGTAGGATTAATTATTCCTGAGGAAAATATGCCGTTTAATGCTGACGGAATAAGGCCTGATATAATAATTAATCCGCACGCGCTTCCAAGTCGTATGACAATAGGACAACTTATTGAAACGCTAATGGGCAAAGCGTGTGCCTTTTATGGTGGATTTGGTGATTGTACTGCGTTTGTTAATAAAGGACCTAAGCACGAATTATACGGCTCATTATTGCGAAATATGGGTTATAGCTCAACCGGCAATGAATTAATGTATAGCGGAGAAACCGGAGAACAATTAACAATGGAATTTTTTATGGGACCGTGCTATTATATGCGTCTTAAGCATATGGTAAAAGACAAAATAAATTATCGCGCTCAAGGTCCAAGAACAATGATAACACGCCAAACTGTTCAAGGTCGCGCTAATGATGGAGGATTGCGAATTGGCGAAATGGAGCGTGACGGCATTATAGCTCACGGTGCAACTGCATTTTTAAAGGAGTCTATGTTGGATCGTGGAGATGATTATTATGTAGCAATATGTAACACTAGTGGAGTGATTGCTATATATAACGAATCTAAGAATATATTTATTAGTCCATTTTCAGATGGACCTTTAAAGTTTGCTGAGAATTTTGAAAATACTATGAATTTGGAAGTCATTTCCAAATATGGTAAGTCCTTTAGTATTGTTCGTGTTCCTTATAGTTTTAAATTATTAATGCAAGAATTACAAGTAATGAATATTCAAATGCGTATTATTACAGAAGACAATATAGATCAATTAACGTCAATGAATTATGCTAAAACAATAGAAAATTTAAAACTAACAAAATTAACTAAAAAAGAGGGCGAAGACTATAATAAAAAATATGAGGGCATAAACATTAGGTCTAGAGAAAGACCTAAAACAACAAAACAAATAATAGAGCAAGAGCAAGAGCAAATGCAAGAGCAAGAAAAAAACCCAGAAATAATAGATTTAGCCGAAAAAGGACCTCTTGAAGAAAAGCCAACAAGCACTGACGAAGATGATGATAATGAGGGATTAAGTCAAGTAACTATTGATTCGATAAAACGTGCAGAAGACGAATTTAGCAGATATCAAGATATAGATGAGGATGAAAATGAACCTATTAAAATAGGTGAAGTAGTAAATAGCGATGACTTAGGAATAGAAGATTTGAATGTTGAAAAAAGCGTTACTCCTAAACAACAACAACAACAACAACAACAACAACAACCTAATACAAATAGTATAAGCAAAACTGTTCAAATTCAAAAAGAACCTACATTATTAGAAAATATAACTAGTATCACACCTTCAAGCATTGAAAAAGCAAATAATGAAAAAAGTGAAAATATGAAAACAATTGTTATTAAAGATCAATAAAATAGTTGGTTGGTCTACCGTATTATTTATTTAACTTATATTATAAATAAGCTAAATAAATAATAAGTTAAATAAGTTACTTACAACTTACAATAGAGGCGCAGCTGAATATGTTATAATTATTAAACCTAATATGACAAATAACAATATTAACGGTAGCAATACTAAGAACCACGATATTTCTTTATATCCTGCTTTGCATAACGAGTTTAATATAAAGGTCCAAAACAAAATATAAATAGCTTTAAAGACAAATACTAAAAACGTATTTGGTAACTCGCATTCAAAATAACCCACGCAATATTTTGTAGTGTTTCCAAAATTTTGTATTGCTATTACAATAAAAATAAATACCGAAATAAATAAATAAATAAAGGCTGGACTACATAAATTCTTAAAATCTTTTACAAATTTATTTGTATAAGCCATATTATAATTTATAACAACAAAAAAAATGTTTAAGAAAATTATATTAAGAAAACAATTTAAAAAGAAAATTATATTAAGAAAACAATTTAAAAAGAAAATTATATTAAGAAGAAATTAAATTACTATTATCTCCTAAAGGTTGTTGTGTAGGATCGCTACTTAGAACTTGAGGATTTCCATACAGGCTATTATATGTACTAGTACCAGTATCTTGTAATCCGTGTATAGCATCTGTTAAAAAAGAAAATCCTCCGGTCATATTTTTTTTGCTAGAGCACCCTATTTGTTCTCTCTTATATTTATTTTTCTTGCTAGAGCATCCTATTTGTTCTCTATTTACTATATTTTTATTTTTATGTAATAAATGTTCTTTTCTAAATTTTTTTTGCAGTGCTTTTACAGTTCTAGCATTTAAATTTTTAAACCTTTGTTCTAGTATTATATTCGCCTTATTTTTATTTTTGCGATATGTGTGTTTTTTTCTAGTGTGTCTATTAAATTTTTTGCGCAATTTATTACTACGTTTATTCATATGTTATAATATAATAATATAATATAAAATAAAATAAAATAAAATAAAAAATAAAATCTAAGCGCACTATTTTTTTATAAGTTATAAGTTATAAGTTATAAGTTATAAGTTATAAGTTATAAGTTATAAGTTATAAGTTATATATTATATATTATTCAATATCAACGTGTGTAATCATATGCCTCCTACAACAACTTTTCTTTAATTGTAAAATGTCTAAAACCTCGCCTTCTGGTGTTTTATCCATAAATTCTTTTGTTAAATATAATACTTTATTAACTTCCATAGATTTATCAATCTTTCGTTTTTGAACTTCGCGTTGATAATAGCGATATTTATTTGCTAAAACTTTTCCACAAGTAAAACATTTTACAGGAATAATCATATGTTATTATATGTTTTATATAAAGATTTTATATTTATATAAAATTCAATTTTAATACTTAATTATTTTGTTTTATTAATTTTACATAAGAGCGGTTAAAGTTGTTGTATCATTTGCTGCGTCAACTTTGCCATAACCTTCAAAAACTGCACTTCTATTTAATTTAATATTAGCATTTTCATTAGGGTTTAAATTTATATTAAAATAACTTAAAACCATCATTAGTATTATAATTGCAAATAATACATATATTATAGTATATAATGATCTGCCGACGTTAATAAACATATTATATATTATTTTATATTATTTTATATTATTTTATAATATATAATGTATTAATAAAATTGATTAGTTATTAATAATAATACTAATACTAATACTAATACTAATACTAATACTAATACTAATACTAATGGAACATCAAGATTGGAATAGTGTTGCTTTAAATGCTAAGAAGAGTGTTAAGTTTGACAACACAACTAATCCTAAGCCTAAGCCTATTATAGTTAAGCAATTAGTTAGCAGTGAGCCTATTGGAAAGTTAATTGCTCAATCGCGATTAACATTAAATAAGGACCAGAAACAATTTGCTGCATTATTAGGAGTTTCACAACAAATGCTGTCTAGGTGGGAATGTAATAAAGAGCTACCTACTAATGCGCAAATTGCATTAATTGAGAAAATTACTAAAGTTAAACTGCCTAGGTGTAAAAAGATGGTTGTAAGCGAGGAATAAATAATGCATAAATAATGCATAAATAATGCCTAATTAGTTAGTTCTTCTTTTGGATTTTTTATTTGCATAAGGGTATTTTCTTCTTTTGCGCAATGTTTTTTTAACACGACGACCCTGTCCTAATCTTTTTGCTTTTTCTAGTGCTATTAATTTTAATAATTGTGTATATATTATTTCAGCTGTATTAGTTGGAAGATATTCACTTGTTGTTGTAATATTAAATGGCAGTGCTAAGTTGATTTCATTAGTCTTAGGTAAAATATCAAGTTCATTAGGAGTAGGAGTAAAATCACTATTGTATCCATATAAATCATCATCAGTGTAATCATATTTAACATTAAATCTGTTTAGTGCTTGTTCTACTTGATTATGCAGTTTATTTTTAGTGAGTGCTCTATATTTTTCTTCTAATTTTTTAGATTTTTCTTCAAATGTTCCAGTAACTATATCATGATAGTCTTGACTAAATTCCATGTACGCACCTTTAAACGTTTTAATCTTAAATACTTTACCATTATACATAAATATGTGAGTATCATATAGCGGGTTTGTTAATGGAGTAGATTTAAAGTCATTTAAACTTTCTACAACATTTTGCTTGTCAACTTTAGCAAATATATTATGGATCATAGCTTCATAATAAGCTTCCTTTGTATTAATGTCTTTCTGCTTTTGTTTAGGATCTGTTTTGCTAATGTTATCTAATAAAGATTTTAGCAAATCATATTTAATCAACTCAACACTAATTGGTTCAATACTATTTGGTCTCGGCGGAGGAGGAATAATACTTACTAATAGACTGTTTAAAGCTGTTGCGTCACTAGAAACTTGTGTTGGAGGCTTTCCGGCGACACAAAACTGCGGAATATTTTCCGCTAAACAAAATTGAGGGATAGTTTCTTTAATACTAATTAATTTTGTTTCGCCATGCTTAATTCTTTGCTCAGCATTTATATATGCATCTCTAATACCTCTAACTAATGTGTGTAAATTTTGTTCTGCCAAACAAGCTATTACATAAATTTGTATTACACAATTGGAATTATAATGTGTATTACAATGTGCTTGAATAACTTCTAAAGCTTCGCTCATCAAAATTGGACCGCAACTATTAATAGCTGGATTATATTTGTAACCTCTTAATTGTTCTTTATAATAGTCGCTGTATTTTGTATCACAATCATAGGTTGTTGCGCCCTCCTTTAGGACTATTGAACTACATTCACAGTTTTTTGTATTTTTAGCATCCATATTATATATAATTTCTTTTCCAGGCGAACCAGTCGTTCTAAGTGCTTCTGGAATACAATGTAATATACCCGAATAAAATACCACAGGAGATTTTTGTTCAGGTGTTAAAAATAGTTCAGGAAATTTGTTTGTTTTTCCAGGTTGATGACTAAACTTAAAAGCAGGATTAATAGATTTTCTTAGTCTTGTTTTATATTTTTCTGGATATATATCACATAAAAATTCTGCCTCTTCTTCATAAGAGGATATACAATTACCTAAATTACCAAATGTATATAGTTCAACATTTTTTGGTATATTAATAGCATGATACTTTTTTGTTATTAATGCGCTATCACTGTCTCCGAAGCTACTTGAAAGCATAGTTCCATGTGCATAAATAATGTATGTTGCTACTTGTTTACTTGGAGATTTTGGACTTTTTTCCATATTATATTATATTATTATGTTATAATAATAAAATATTTTATTATTTTTATACTATTTTTTTGTGTGTTTTTTGCTCTTAAGATTATGTGTAAATCTTCTTCTTCTTATGTGTTTAGTTTTTTTTGGTTTTTTGTATTTTTTACGCAATGTTTTTTTAACACGACGACCCTGTCCTAATTTTTTTGCTTTTTCTTGTGCTATTAAATTTTTTATTTGATTATAGACTATAGTAACTAACATATCAGATGGAGCGTCTTTAGTATCTTGACTAAAGAATTCAATTTTATTGAATTCGGGCAAAATTTTAATGTCACTACGGTTTCCTTCACGTGTAATTTTGTTTATTGCTTCTTGTAAATAAAATAAAAGCTCCTGCGCGTCCCGTCCTCTATATATTTTTTGTAATTGTGCTATTTCTTCATCATATGTTCCCCTAGGAACCTCGGCGTGTAATTCATGAGTATATTCTATATATTCATCTTTATAAGTTATAAAGTCAAATACTTTAGATTTTATAGAAAATCTAAATCTAGAAACCGTCGGTGCTATTAATGGTATAGCATTAAAGTCTCTTACATTTTCTAGATAATTGCTTATATCAACTTTTGTAAATGTATCTTGTTGAATACTATCATCATAAGTTTCAACTAATGATTCAACCAAACATGCAAATATATAAATTTTTATTACACAATTGGCTTCATAATACTTAGCACAATGTTCTTTAATAACTTTTACAGCTTGGCTCATTAAAATTGGACCACAATTACTAGTATTACTATTAAGATTATCTTTGTTACTTCTATCGTGAGTTCTTTTGATACCTCTCTGGTAAGCTGTTGCTAATTGATTCTTGTAATAGGTACTATATTTATTTTTACAATCAAAGAAAGCGTAGCCATCAATAGGGACAATTGAGCTACATTTACACTTTTCTCTATTATTAGCATCAATACTATAAATTATTTCTTTTTTTTTTTTTGAACCTAACATTCTAATTGAATCTGGAATACAATGTGTTATACCTGTGTAAAATTGCGCAGGGTTATTTTCATCAGGTGTTAAAAAGAGTTCAGGAAATTTGTTTGTTTTTCCATGTTGGTGACTAAATTTAAAAGCAGGAGTAAGAGACTGCTGTGGTGCATTTTTATAATTTTTACATATAAATTCCGACTCAGTCCTAAACATCGGAATACACATTCCTAATTCATCATGTGTATATAGTTCAACATTTTCTGGTATAGTAATAGCATAATATTTTTTTGATGGACCGTCTAAATTAGATGTCAGCATAGTTCCATGTGCAGCAATAACATATGTTGCTGTTGTTTCTTTTAATTTTGGAGATTTTTCCATATTATAATAATAAAATATTTTTATTTAGTATTTTCTATTTTTTTTGCTCTTATGTTTATGTGTAAATCTTCTAATTGTATTGTTTATTTATTTGTTTTTAATTTTAGATAAATGTTTAACAAACAAGCTTCTTGTTTTTTGCCTTTTTGTTTTTTTATAACCTTTAGATTTTGAATATATTTTATTAGTGTTAGAAGTTTTTATTGTTTTTTTGTTACGACCACCTTTATAAGTAAAATCTTGTTTATTTAGATTATGATGTTTAATTATATATTTTAATTGTCTATATATTTCTTCAATAATTTGATTATCAATATTTCCAGTTTTACTTATATCAAATTTGGTTAAATTAATTAAATTCATAACAGGAAAATAACTGTATTTGAATTCAAAAAAAAAATAATATTTAATACATTTATTAATTGCATTTTCTAAATAATATTGTATTTTGACCTGTAATTTTTGCTTCTTAGTCTCAGACGCTTTTATGTTGCCTTCTGTTTCTAATATATATTTATATATAGTGTTATCAAAATATTCATTAGTTATAATATCAAATGTTTTATCTGAATGAATATATCTGAAAACATCATAATTTAAATCATCAGCTTTATCTTTATGTATTTTATATTGTTCAAACTCATATAATTTTTGTACTGTATTCCATTTATTTATTTTGTCTTCAATAGAATTATTTATTTCCTTTATATCTAAACATGAATGTATATAAATTTTTATAATACTATCAGGTTTATTATATCTTCTGAAACAATCTTCTTTAATTAATTTTATAGCGTCACTTAATAAAATAGGTCCACATTTAGTTTCCGGTATTTGAGGGTCGTATACAAATTTTTCTAATTGTTCATTATAATATTTACTATATTTTTTATCACAATCATATGTTTCCTTTTTAACTTTATGTATTGGGATTTCTTTACAAGTACAATTTTTTTCGTTTTTAGCATCAATACTGTAAATAATTTCTTTTACTTTTAAATTAGTAGCATCTCTAATATCATGTGGAATACAATGTATAATACCGCTATAAAAATCTATGTGAGGTTTTGGAGTATCTGGTGTAAAAAATATTTCAGGAAATTTGTTACTTTGATTGGTCTCATGTATAGCTTTATATATTGGAACATCAGTACCGAATAGTGTTTGTGTTGAATTTTTTATCTCTTCTTTCCTAGATTCGCATGCGTCATCAATATTAAGTTTAATTCTGTTACAATAAGTATTAAAAATGTTACCTATATTTGTATATGTATATAGTTCAATATTTTCTGGTATATCAATAGCAAAATAATATGTTTTTTCATAATTTGAAAACATAGACCCGTGTGCTATAATTATATATGTATATATATCTTGTTTTGTTGAAGGTTCTTGAAATTTATCGTAAGTTGTTTTTTGTTTTGGAAGTATTCTTGAAAAAAAAGCTTCCTTTACATTAGTCAGTATATACATATTATATTATTATGTTATAATAATATAATATTTTTATTTTTTTATTTACAATTGAAGCAATTTATAGCCATTAGTGGTCTTTGTTATTCTAAATTCTTGGTCTGAACTATGAATTTTATTATGGCAAGCTTCGCATATATTTATTAAATTCGCCTTATGATTTTTATTAAACTCACCATTAATAATTCCATCTTTTGCATTTTTCTGGTATTGTAAATGATGGACTTCTGTCCCTTCATTGTTATTACACAATTCACACATTCCTCGCAATTTATTTGCATTATAGCGGCTTTTTTTCGCTTCTAATACACTAATATTAGATTTATTATATTTATTTCGAATAGTATATGCCCGCTCAATAAAATCTTCAGGTAAGTCTAACGATTTACAAACTTCTAGCCCATACATAGACTGTCCCGGTCCTGTGCGTAATTTTCTATTATAAATTAATGTCTTTTGCTCACGATCAAAAACTACACTCATATGATATATTTTCATAGCATCAAGATTTTTCACCTCTTCATATTCTAAAATTTCGTGAAAGTGAGTTGCAAATAAAAAGGTGCTAGCCAGGCTATGTAATCTCTCTAAACTCGAAACAAAAATACTTAGTGCGGACGTTGATTCGGTTCCACTACATAATTCATCTCCTAAAATAATGCTTTTACTATTAGCATTTTTCAATATTGTTCGCAATTCGCACATTTCTACAGCAAACGTAGAGAGACCTTTGAAAATATTATCATTACCTAATAGTCGAGTAAATAAATATTCAT
>Ga0208951_1000659_pt1 | contig 15919 bp, 11 predicted proteins | sample GreLakmeMI27MSRF_FD_187702 | JGI IMG/M metagenome (GOLD analysis project Ga0208951, IMG submission 187702) | Freshwater lentic microbial communities from great Laurentian Lakes, MI, USA - Great Lakes metaG MI27MSRF (SPAdes) | ecosystem: Environmental > Aquatic > Freshwater > Lake | place: Great... | reverse complement strand
GACGCAGAGCTCGCGATGGTGCGCAGTCTCTCCTGCGCTGTCGCACACGCGTCGCCAGAACTCACCGCCTCTTTCACAGGCGATAGCGCTGTCGATGGACCAGAGCGCTGCCTCCAGCGCTCCCGCGTCTGCTCCGTCGCCCTGGGCTCCCGCTGCGACCCCGCAAGCGACAGCGCCTCCGCAAAGCACGGCGCAAGCGGCAGCCTACCTTGCCGGCCTGTTCGCTCCCAACGCTGGCGCTGCGTCCCTCTCTGCGTCCGGCGCCGGCGCCGGCGCCCCACCCTCCATCTTCCCGTCCCCGCCGTCCTTTCCCTGCTGGTGGTCCTCATGTGCCGATAGCGCCCCCTGGCGCGCGCTGCCACCCACCGGCGTGCCCGTGGCAGACGAGCCCGCCACGCTGAGCGCGCTGAGCGCGGTGCTGGGCGCGCCCGTGGGCTCCCTAACATCCTCCGGCGGCGCCACGGACGCCATCCCGGTGCCGCTGAGCGGGGGCGTGCTGAGCGAGCGCGCCCTGGCCAGCGCGCTGCGCACGCGCCTGGCGCCGCGCCGCCTGGGCAAGGGCGAGGAGGAGGTTGCCGTGGTGGCTGCGGCGCACTCGCGCGCGTGCGCCGCGCCGCCGGGCCTGGCGCCCTTGTGTCGCCTGGTGCTGGCGCGCCACCTGGCTGACAAGCTGGCGGGCGACAGCGGCGAGGACCTGTACTTCGAGGGGGGGCGGGTGCGCACAGCCTTCACAGCCGCTCTTGCGGGGGATCGCGTTTCCCCCTCGCTGCTGGATGACGTGCTGTCGCTCACGGCGGACGCGAAGGCGGCGGCGATGTGGGAGGGCATGCTGCGCGCCGCGCTGGGCGCGGTGCGCGGGGCGCCCCTGGACGACCTGGGCGAGGTTGAGGCCCGACTACGGCCGCTCGACCGCCTCTCCGCCTGCGCCCCGCTGGCGCGCGCGCTGGCCAGCATGCTGCACGCCGAGGCGGCGGCGGCGTGCGCCGCGCACGCGTCCGGCCGGCTGGGCGCCGCCAGCTTTGAGGCGCGCAGCGTGCTGCAGCCGCTGCTCACCTACAGCGCGCTGTCCAGCTCGCCGGGCCCAACCGGCGCGCCCAGCAAGGACGGCGCCGCCGCGTTCGCGCGGCTGCCCAAGTACCCGGAGACGCCGCGGGGCGACCGGGAGCGAGTGGTGGCGCTGGTGGGTGCCTGCGTGGCCCGTGCAGCAGCCGCGTTGCACGCGCTGCTGGAGCGAGTGCTCAAGCAGCGGGGCGCGTGCATGGAGGCGGTGCTGGCGTGGCTGGCGGCCGCGGCATGCGCTGGCGCCGCGCGCACGCAGGCTGGCGGGGTGCACGGCACGCGAGCCATGAGCGCAGCCGCCAAAACCGCAACCTCCGACGCCTGGGCGCTGGGCGTCACGCAGCTGTGCCTGCGCTTCTGCCGCCCGTTCCTGGACGGCGCGCCGGCCCAGCTGGCGCGCCTGGACGGCGCGGAGGGGCTGGCCAGGCGGTGGCGCGTGGACCGCAGCCGGGAGGACCCGCTGCTGGTGGGCGCGGTGGCTTCCCAGCTGCGCGCCCAGTGGGCGCAAGGCGCGGAGGCGGCCTCCTGGCGGCCGTTCTTCGCGCCCGCCGGGGCCACGCCGGCGCTGCACTTTGTCAACGAGTGCTTCCAGCTGGCGCTGCTCTCGCTGCACACGGGCCTGGGCCCCGCGGTGGAGGCCTTCGAGCGAGCGCGCTACCACGCGTCGCGATCCGCAGGCGCGGCGGGCGGAGAGGCGCTTGCGGCGGACGCACGCTTCAACGCCCTCTGTGACTGCGGCGTGGCAGCGCTGCTGGACCCCGCCATCGCCGGCGAAGCCTGCCGCTTCAGCCTCCTGGCCTACGCCTGGCTGCTGCGCACCTCGTGCGCCGGCGAGGTGCAGCAGCAGCAGCGCGCGTTCGCCTGCATCCCAGGCTCGGCGGTGCGCGACCTGTCAACCTTCCTCACATTCCTCCTCAACTTCGGGCGCGCGGACCTCCTCTCCGGCGCCGCGTCAATGCACGTGCCCGTGGCGGCGGCGGTGGAGGCCGCCGCATCGCTGCTGCAGCGTCGGGACCTGGTGGCTTCCCCATTGGTCCTGGGCGCCACGGTGGACCTGCTCCACGCAATGCTCTCAGCTGACCGCCATCTGCAGCGCGGCTCCGGGCCCCAGGGGCGCACCGGCAGCGCCGCGCACGATGCGCTGGTGGGAGCGGTGCTGGCAAACCCTGCTGCGCGCATATCCCTCTGCCCAGCCCTCATCACCGCCTATGCCAGCCTGGATGCGGTGGAGGGCTTGGATGTGGACCGCGACGACTTCGACAAGTTCAATACGCGCAGCAAGATCGCCAAGCTGCTTGCGGAGCTCTGGGAGATGCCAGAGAGTGTGGCCAGCGTCGCCGCAATGGCGGGCACGCCATCCGAGGAGGCGGCCTCCTTAAGCCCTTTCAGCGCCTTTGCGCAGGCGGCACTCCTGGACCTGATGTACCTGCTGGAGGATGCACTGGCCCGGCTGGTGGACATCCGAGACGTGCAGACGGCTCAGGCTGACGAGGCGGCCTGGGCCGCGCTGCCCGAGCGCCAGCGGGCAGACAAGCTGCGTTTCCTGGAGGGCCAGGAGAATGCGGCGCGCGGCTTCATGTCGCAGGCTCGGCGCACCCTGCAGCTGCTGAACATGCTGTCTGGCACGCCTTCCGTGGCCCAGGCGTTCCTGGGTGCACCCGTTGCGGGCGGGGCCGCCTACGCGACGGTGCACTTCCTGGAGCTGCTGCTGGGCCCGCGCTGCGAGGGGCTGCGGGTATCAACACCGGAGAAGTACCACTTTGACCCCAGAGCGCTGCTGCTGGGCATCGTGGAGTTCACGCTGCGCCTGGACGCGGCGTGCGAGCCGGGCAGCCCAGCCTTTGCGCGCGCGGTCGCTGCTGAGGACGACTACAGCCGCGAGGTGCTGGAGAAGGCTGGCGGCGTGATGAGCAAGCGAGGGGTGGGCGACGCCTCACACTCCGCGCGCCTGCGCGCCTTTATCGACAAGTGCGAGGCTGCGCGCGACCCACAGCGCTCAACCGCCGTCGCCGCCGCCGCCGCCGCCGCCGCCGTCGCGGGCCCCTCTGCGCCAGCTGCCGCTGTGGACCCCGCCTGGGGGGGCGAGTACGTGCGCGCCCTGGCGCCGCTCCTGTACCGCGACGTGCCGCTGGGCGGGCTGGGCGGCTACTTCCGTCAGTTCGAGGAGCTTGCGGCTCGCCCGGAAGGCCAGCAGAAAGCAAAGTCGCGGCGCCTGGCCAAGGAGTTGGCAGCATTCGCGGCACCCGGCGGGCTGTCGCTGGATCCTGGGTCCGCCATCTGCGTGCGCACGGACGAGGAGCGCATGGACAAGCTGCGCGCGATGCTGACGGGTCCACAGGGCACTCCCTATGCGCTGGGCTGCTTCGTCTTCGACGTGTACTTCCCCGCGGATTACCCGCTCAAGGCGCCCCTGGTCAACTTCGACACCACCGGCGGCGGCCGGGTGCGCGCCAACCCCAACCTGTACGCGGACGGCAAGGTGTGCCTCAGCCTGCTGGGCACCTGGCACGGCGGCCACGCCTCCGAAAAGTGGGACCCCGGTGCCAGCAGCCTCAACCAGGTGCTCCTCTCCATCCAGGCCATGATCCTGGTGGATGAACCCTGGTACAACGAGCCCGGCGCGGAGGGCATGCGCGGCACGCCGGAAGGGCTTCGCCGCAGCAGCGCCTACAACGAGGAGCTGCAGCTCTACACCGTGCGCCACGCCATGCTCGCGCAGCTGCGCAAGCCGCGGGCGGGGCTGGAGGACGCCATTGTGGCGCACTTCACCGCCGCGGCGCCGGCTGTGCGCGCGCAGGTCGCCGCTTGGCTGGCGGCCACGCAGGACGAGACGCTCAAGGGGAGGATGGCGGAGGCGGCGACGGAGCTCTACGCAGAGCTGGACAAGCTCAAGCCGCCGCCGGCTTGACTGCGCGAGGGACGCAACAGAGAAGTCGTGTGAATGCGACTAGAGAGACTCACTGCTCATTGCAGGTTGAGGCTCCGAAGACGCGGCGCGTGTTGTGTCAGCAGAGCGCGCATGTCACGTAGCGCCGCCAGATCCAGGTGCATCTGCGAGGCGTCCACCTCGGAGTCACGTGGAGGTGTGGAGCGCATCACTCGCCCAGGCGACACCATCGTTGACTGTTCAGCGGCCCAGACTGCAAACTCGCGTGCCACAACCTCCGACTGCAGCAGCCCGGACGCCTCGGCCGGTGCGTGCGTGCGCGGCAGCGCGGGCGTGCGTGTGGGCGGTGGGAGAGCTCTGGCCAGCTGAGCGGTCCTGGACAGGACCACCTCCTCGCGGCGAAGCACGGGAGTCTGGACCGCCTGCAGCGGCACGCGCTGCGGCGGCGAGAGGGCGGCTGCTGGCTGTGCTGGCGGCGGCGGGTGAACGTGCGCAGCAGCGGCGGCAGCGGCGGAGCGGAGCAGCGCCGCCAGCGACTCCTTCAGCACAGCCAGGTCGTGAGCTCCCGTGCTGTGCGCCTGCGTCTGCACCGACGCGCTCACGAGAGTTGGCGCAACGGGGCGCGGGAAAGGAGGCGCTGGAGCAGGAACAGGGACAGGAACAGGAACTGCAGCTGGAGCAGGGGCAGGGACAACTGCCGGTGCTGCCTCCTCCTCCCCAGACTCCGAGGAGCTGCTCCAGCGCTCTAGGCGGGCATTGGAGCGGCCCAGCGAGCGGGCCACAGACTCTGCCTCACCCACCCCTCGCCCGCTACGCAGAAGAAGCGGCATGCTGCGCGCCTCGTCTCCCGCCTCAGAGGAGGAGCTGCTGTCGAAGTGGCGCTGCGTGCCGCACACAGGGCGCTGCAGATGCAGTAGCTCTTCGAGGCTGGCGTCACGCAAAGAGCGCCAGGGGGCCATACCTGCCTCCTCCTCAACTCAAGCACGTCTAATTTGGCGCAACGACAGAGCTGCACTCTTACGCGTTGGTCAGCGAGGAGGCCAGGGACGCAGATTGGTGGTGCACGTGGTCCCTCGCGCAGGAACGCGCATCGCGCCCCACGATGTCGGGCGAAAGCGACGAGTAGAAGAACGTCGTCGATGGTGGTGTTCAAATTCGCCACCTGTTAAACCTCCGCGAATGCGTGCTGCTGTCTCCTCCTTGTCTGCGCCCAGCAAGCTTTTGCGCCGTTCCTTGAGCCGCCTCTCCTCGGAGGCACGCCCTCGCCGCTCGCTACGTCTCGCTTCCGTGGCGCTGCTCTGTAGCCCTATGGCCTCCTCCGCCAGCCCGGCGGCGAGCGCGCGCGACATGAGCTGTGCGGCTACCAGCGTCGCGACACCTCTCGCCTCACACAACCCGCTGCTCTCCACCTCCGAGCCGCTCGCTCTGCCGCTCTTCGACGAGGTGCGACACCGCGCATGAACGGCGTGGCGTGCGCGAAGCGTGCGCACGCCAACTCGCGTTTCTCACCTTGCACCTCACACGCTCATCACGCCTCACGCCTCACGCCTCACGCCTCACGCCTCACGCCACACGCGCCGTCAGGTCAAGGCCGAGCACGTGGTGCCTGGCATCCGCTCCCTGCTGGCCGACCTGGAGGGTGAGCTGAGCCAGCTGGAGGCGAGCGTGACGCCTACCTGGTCGGGCTTGGTTGAGCCACTGGAGCGGATCAGCGACTTGCTGGGACGCACCTGGGGCGTGGTGGGTCACCTGAAGGCTGTGAAAGACTCCGAGGAGCTGCGCAAAGCTGTGGACGAAGTGCAGCCAGAGAAGGTCAAGCTGGGCCTACGTCTCGCGCAGTCTGAGCCTGTCTACAAGGCCTTCAAGGCGCTGCGCGAGGGCCCCGCCTGGTCAACCCTCACCGAGGCGCAGCGGCGCGTGGTGGAGGGAGAGCTTCGGGACGCCACCCTCTCGGGTGTAGGCCTCACAGGTGAGGCCAAGGAGCGCTTCAACGCCATCCAGCAGGAGCTGTCCACCATCGCCACCAAGTTCAGCAACAACATCTTGGACGCAACCAAGGCTTTCCTGCGCGTCGAGACGGACCCTAAGCACGTGCTTGGGCTGCCTCCTTCCGCGCTTGCGCAGGCGGCGCAGACGGCAGCGGCAAAGGGCCACGCGGGCGCTACCGCGGAGGCTGGACCGTGGGCGTTCACCCTGGACATCCCCTCCTATCAGGCTGTGCTCATGCACGCCGCTCACCGGCCCCTGCGCGAGGAGCTGTACCGCGCCTACCTGAGCCGCGCTAGCAGCGGCGAGGGGGACAACACGCCGCTCATCGAGCGCACGCTGGCGCTCAAGCGGGAGCGCGCGCAGCTGCTGGGCTTTGCAAACGCGGCGGCGGTGTCGTTCGCCTCCAAGATGGCCACCCTGGAGCGCGCGGAGGGGCTGCTGGAGGAGCTGCGCGCCGCCAGCTACGCGGCTGCTGTGCGCGACCTGGAGGACATCAAGGCCTTCGCGGCCGCCGCCGGTGAGGCGGCGGAGCTGCGCCACTGGGACGTGTCCTTCTGGGCGGAGCGACTGCGCGAGGAGCAGTACGGCCTCAAAGAGGAGGAGCTGCGCCCCTATTTCCCCATGCCGCTGGTGCTGGAGGGCGTGTTCGCGCTGGCCAACCGGCTGTTCGGCATCACGGTGGAGTGCGCCGACGGGGAGGCGCCCGTGTGGCACGCCGACGTGCGCTTCTTCAAGATCAAGAACGCATGCGGCGCGCCGCTCTCCTATTTCTTCCTGGACCCGTACTCGCGGCCGGAAGAGAAGCGCGGCGGCGCGTGGATGGACGAGGTGGTTGGACGCAGCACGCTGCTTGCGCCGCCAGGCAGCACCGTGCGCCTGCCTGTTGCGCACATGGTGTGCAACGGCACCCCGCCGGTGGGCACTCAGCCGTCTCTGATGACCTTTCGCGAGGTTGAGACGCTGCTGCACGAGTTCGGGCACGCGCTGCAGCACATGCTCACTACCGTGGATGAGGGCCTGGTGGCTGGCATCCGCGGCGTGGAGTGGGATGCGGTGGAGCTTCCCTCTCAGTTCATGGAGAACTGGGCGTACCACAAGCCCACCCTGTTGGGCATGTCGCGCCACGTGGAGACGGGCGAGACGCTGCCTGACGAGCTCTTCCAGAAGCTGGTCGCTGCCAAGAACTACCGCGCCGCAACTGTGATGCTGCGCCAAATCCACTTCGCCTCTGTGGACCTGGAGCTGCACGCGCGCTACATCCCCGGCGGTGCCGACTCCGTCTTTGACGTTGACCGCCGGATGGCTGCCCGTACCTCCGTCATGGCGCCGCTGCCGGAGGATCGCTTCCTCTGCGGCTTCTCGCACATCTTCGCGGGCGGCTACAGCGCCGGCTACTTTTCTTACAAGTGGGCGGAGGTGCTGAGCGCAGACGCGTACGCTGCTTTCGAAGACGCGGGTTTGGACGACCCCTCAGTTGTGGCCGCAACAGGCCGCCGGTTCCGCGACACCGTGTTGTCTCTGGGCGGCGGGCGGGCGCCCGCGGACGTTTTCCGGGATTTCCGGGGGCGTGAGCCCAGCACGGAGGCGCTGCTGCGCCACAGCGGCCTGCTTGCCGTCAAGTGAGCAGGAAGAAAGACTCTTGCGCTGAGCTTGAAAGCAGTTTTTGTTAGGAACGCTAACACCAACAAAAAAGACCAAACATTTCAAGAGCTTCCGACCTCCGCGCTCCCTGTGATAGCCTCCATACCCGTGCCTATCTGGCAGCGCACCGTGCTTGTGCTGAAGCCTCTGCCTCATCAAGGCCAAAGCGCACCAAGGCCTTGAGCCATGTCTTTCCCCGAGCGCGGCATGCTGGCCACCGAGGGCCCGCTGCCTGCGCGGGACCTGTTTCCTGACGTGGCTTGGGAGGCGAAGCTGGCGATAGCGCCGGTGCGGTTGCGTGTGCACCCACCCCTCCTCAGTCGCTCGCTCACGCCTCTCTGGCGCAGGGCACGGTGTACGGCAACGCGTGGGAGCAGCGGCGCACCAACTCGGTGGCGCTGCGCGTGGAGGCGGTGCCGTACAGTCCGCCTTTTACTCCGCTGGACACCAACCCGCGGTGCTACCTCAACATCCGTAGCGCTGGCGTTTCCCTCGGACGCGTCGTGTTTGAGCTGCGCGTCGACGCGGCGCCCGTCGCCTGCGAGAACTTCCTGCAGCTCTGCACGTTCGGCGTCTACAAAGGCGAGTGAAGGAGTTGGAGCCGCCGCCTCGCCTGTGCGCTCCCCTGACGCGTCTGCAACCGGTGCGCAGGCGCCATCTTCCACCGCATCTTCGCGGACTTTGTTGTTCAGGGCGGGGACTACCACCGGCGGTGTAGCGTGGTGTGCCCCCCCGACTCGCCCGGCGACTGCTTCGACCTCTCGCAGGTGGCCTACGCGGCGGGCGGGCGCAGCATCTACAGCGACCGCCCGGACGGCTTGTTCGCGGACGAGTCCTCCCCTCTGAAGCACACGCGCGGCAGTCTGAGCATGTCAAACTCGGGCCGCAAGGATACCAACGGCTCTCAGTTCTTCATCACCATCACGCCAGAGAGCGCGCCGCCCAGCCATCTGGACGGCAATTACACGGTGTTCGGGCAAGTGGTTGAGGGGTTCGACGTGTGTGCGGCGCTGGGCTCGGTGGGCCGCAAGGACGGCACCACGCTGCAGCGTGTGGTGTGCGAGGAGTGCGGCGTGCTGCCCGCGCGCCAGGGAGCGCAGGGCGTGAGCGCGGCGCTGCGACGAGTTGGGGGCCGGCCTGCTAGAGCGGTCACGTGCAGGGCTGCAGCTAGGGGGCGCTGCGCTGCTGCGAGCAGGCACGGGATGGCGTGCCGCGGCGCGCCGCTGGCCTTGGCGCTGTGAGTGTCAGCTGCGGAGTAAAGATGCGATGCGGTTTTCGCCCCAGCATTCGTGGAACCTACGACGACCGACCAATCTGGCGCCACTGACCTCCCTTCGCGTGGGCCTTGCCTGCTCTATCAACCTCAGCTCCGCTGGCGTCTGTACTCGCTCGCCATCACCTAAAGCGCAATGCTGGCGAGTCGTCTGAACAGCTCCCGGGCGCACGGTCTCTGCCGTGCGGCCCGCACAGCAACTCGCACTTTGGGTACTTGCGAGGCTGCCCACGCGGACGATAAGGCACGCGAAGAGAGCGGTGTTTTTCCATCGTCGGCTGACTCGTCGTCTGCAGCTTTCGCCCCTGAGCGCTGAGTTGATCGCCCTGGAGGAATCACACGTGGCGCACAACTACAAGAGCTTCGGCCCGCCGCTAACGCGCGGGTCAGGAGTGCACGTATGGGACGTTGTTGGTGCGGTTTATCTGGACTGTCTGGCCGGCTTCTCAGCGCTCAACCAAGGACATTCGCACCCGCGCATCGTGGAAGCGCTGAACAGCCAGAGCAAAAAGCTGGGTCTCGTCTCTCGCGGCCTGCGCAACGACATCCTGCCCCGCTTCGCGCAGCAGATTACGGCGCTGTTCGGCTACGACAAGATGATGCCCGCCTCCACGGGAATGGAGACTGGCGAAACTGCGTGCAAGCTTGCGCGCCGCTGGGGCTACGACGTCAAGGGCATCCCCGCGGACGCGGCGCGCATCGTCTTTGCGGCGGGCAACTTTTGGGGCCGCAGCATCGCCGCCGTTTCCTCCTCCACCGACCCCTCCTCCTACGGCGGCTTCGGACCGCTTGTGCCGGGCTTCCACGTGGTGCCGTACGATGACGTGGCGGCGCTGGAGACGGCGCTCTCCCACCCACACGTCTGCGCCTTCATGGTGGAGCCTGTGCAGGGCGAAGCCGGCGTGATCGTCCCTCGCCCAGACTACCTCTTGAAGGTCAAGGAGCTCTGTCGCAAGCACCGCGTTCTATTCATCGCGGATGAGGTGCAGACGGGTCTAGGGCGCGCGGGGCACCTCTCAGCGGCCTCCGCCGCGGGCGCCAAGCCGGATATTTTGTGCCTGGGCAAGGCGCTGGGCGGCGGAGTGTATCCCGTGAGCGCCGTCCTGTGCGACGATGCGGTGATGCTCACCATCCAGCCGGGGCAGCATGGCAGCACCTGGGGCGGCAACGCCATCGCCAGCGCTGTGGGTATGGCCGCGCTGGACGTCATCATTGAGGAGAAGCTGTGCCAAAATAGCCTTGAGCGGGGTGCGCAGCTGCGCAAAGAGCTCAGCGATGTCGCTGCCGGGTCCAACGGCAACCTGGTGGAGGTACGCGGCCAAGGACTGCTCAACGCGGTGGTGGTGGCAGTGGATGCCTGGAGCTTCTGTGAGGAGTTGGCTCGCAACGGCGTGCTCAGCAAGCCCACCACGGAGCGAGTCATCCGGCTGGCGCCGCCGCTCTGCATCACCGCCGAGCAGATATCGCAGCTGGCAGAGGCCATCGAGAAGTCGCTCAAGGCGTTCTAAGAGAGATGCGCTGCTGTTGTCGTACGTTTCCCCTCCCACAACCCACGTTCGGGCGTCCCCCGTCACACGCGCGACGCCATTTGTCTCGCCCGCCTGCTGGTTACAGAGCAGCGCTCGTCCGTCTCGGGGGTTGCGCAGTGCGCTGCGCAGAGCAGTCAGGGCGCAGACTGCCGCCTGTATTGGCCGGCGGCCACGCAATGACGTGGCTGGGGTTCCGGCGCTCCCCAACGCACACAGAGGTGCTTGAGCAGGCTGTGGAACACGTGCACTGGGGAGCCTTGGAGCCCGCCTCTCCGCTGGCTAAGCAAGTCCTGTCCAGTCCTGGTGAACGCTTTTTGTTGGGCCCCAGCCGCACCATTCACGTGGGCCGCACCGTGAACTCTGCCCGGGCGCTGTGCTTGCCGTACAACCAAGGCGCGTGTGGTGTGGGGCGTGCGCAGGGCCTTGGTGCCACACCACCCCGCGCTCGCGGAGAGTCAAGTCGACTGCCCTCGCGCCCAGCCCGCACCTGCCCGCACGCTCCCCGGACTGTCCCAACGTCGCCTGCCGGCACTGGCGTCTGCGCCCTGAGCTCACGCGAGGTCCCCGCTTGCACCAGTGAGCTGTTTCCACCTGAGCATCACCTGTGTGGGGGCCACGCACTTTGTCATTGACGAGAGCACCAACGGCACTTTCATAGACGGGGTGAGGGCTCAGCGCGGCACGCCCGTGTGTCTGCGCTCAGGCGCACTGGTGAGCCTTTGCTCGCCCGACGCCAACTGCGATAAGGCTGTCGTCTTCCGGTTCATTGTGCTCACCAAGGCTGAGCAGTGCGCGGAGGAGCTGCGACACAAACGCAAAGCCTGGGTGCCGGACGACACTGAGGCGCCCGCAACTGCGTGCATCGTTTGCTGGGCGGCCCACGTGCGCGTGCTGTATCTGCCGTGCACACACCTGGCGGTGTGCGCCACCTGCGACGCGGGCCTGCAGCGCAGACACTGTCCGCTGTGCCAAACGGAGATTCGCTCCAGCGTGTTGGCTCGATTCCCGTGACTGCTGCGGACGCATGAGCCTCTTGTGTACGCTACTATTCGCCTAGAACCGTATGTGCGTCCGGCTCAGCAGTCGAACGTCTTGTGTGCACGTGCGACGATGCGTCCGTCGATTTGTCGGTCGGTCAATGCGTCGACGCTCGACGCATCGTCGTCATCTCGTCAATTGCGCTCTTCTTCGCCGCCCTCCGGGCTCGATGGCGCTGGATTTCAGCTTCTTCCGCTTCGAGCGCAGCTTCGTGGTCTTCCTGGTCTTCTGGGTGTTCTACGCCTATGGCCCAGCGGCAGTGACGCGCCCAGTCGCCGACGCGTCAGGCGTGCTCGCCTCCTTCCAGGACACCACGCCCATTGCGGGCGTGGAGCGCCCCTTCTTCTTCGGCCTGGCCACGGCGGCTGCACACGTGGAGGACGAGGCGCGTGGTTCTTGGTTCTTGCGCTTGCTTGCGATGTGCGCTCCTCGTGTGGCTGCTGCTGAGACGCCCTGTCGCTGCGCAGCTGCAGGACGGCTGGCTTGACTTTGCGCGCCAGGGCAAGGTGGCCGCCTTCGCCAACCAGGGGCGCCCGGAGCTGCGCAACAAGTTCTGGACGGCGCCCGAGGTTGAGCTGGACCTCGCAGCCGCTGCCGGCGTGCAGGTGCGCGCAGCGCAGCGCCTCTTCCAGCGCGCCGCCGCGGTGTGCGGAGCCAACCTGCGACTCACACCGCATACCCCGGGCAGCTCTTCCGCCTCGGAGTGGACTGGGGACGCGTCATTCCAAGCGCCCCCACCAAGGAGAACGGCTCCGTGGCCGACGTCGCCGCGCTGGCTCGCTACCGCCAGATCGTGGAGGCGCGGTGCTCATGGCTCGCACTCGCTCCAAGGCACTCACCCCTGCCCAGGCTGTACGTGCGCGCAAGATGACCGTGATGCTCACCCTCTTCCACCACTCCATGCCAAAGTGGGGCGCCGAGTACGGCGGGCTGACCAACCCGGTTTCCATCGAGCACTTTTACCAGTTCACGGAGCTGGTTGTGGCACACCTGGGCGACCTGGTTGACTACTGGATTCCATTCAACGAGCCCACTGTCTTCGTGGGACTCACTTACTGCGCGGGCGCCTGGCCGCCCGGTTTCCAAGAGCCGGGGCCCCTACGCAGCGGCTTCTGCATGATGGCGCCCGGCCTGGGCAACTACTCCCGCGCTATGGTCAACGTAGAGCTGGCGCATCGGGCGGCGGCCAAGGCCATCCGCGCAAAGTACTCTGCTCCAATCGGGTGCGTGGAGGAGCGACAGTATTCGCGCCATGTGCTCACTCCGCCTTCCGCTCTCCACAGCGCTGCGCACAACATCGCCTACATGTCCCCCGCGGGCGCTTTTGATGTGCTGCCCTCGCTGTTGTCCGACCGGCTGATGACACTCCCCTTCATGGAATCGATACGCACCGCAATCGACTTTGTGGGCCTCAACTACTACGGCCAAGAGTTCATGTCAGGCATCGGCAAGGTACGCTCGCAGCAGTGCCGCTGTTCTCGTCCGCTGCCTCAGAGCTGCGATCTAGATCAAGATCATGCCTGAGGAGGAGTACAGCGACAGCGGCCGCGCCGTCTATCCGGACGGCCTCTTCCACCTCCTCAAGGAGTTCAACCGCCGCTTCCCGACGTTGCCCATCATCATCACCGAGAACGGGGTGGCTGACGATGCGGACATCATTCGGCCGGCGTACATCGCAGAGCACCTGGTTGCCATCGCGGCCGCGCGCGCCGCCAAAATCCCGGTGGCTGGCTACGTGTTCTGGACCGTTTCGGACAACTGGGAGTGGGCGGACGGGTACTGCCCCAAGTTCGGTCTGGCTTCGGTTGACCGCAGCACCGACGAGCTGCGGCGCATGCTGCGTCGCAGCAGCTTCGAGCTGCTGCGCGCGGTGGCGGCCAGCAAGGTGCTGACGCAGGCGCAGGCGGACGATGCATGGGCGCAGTTCAGCGGCGCGGTGTTGGAGGGGCGTAACCGCAGCTTTTGCCGCACGCTGGAGGGGTCCACGGGCATGACGGGCTTTTCGGGGCTGGACGCGCCCGTGTCGCGCCCGCTGGTGGCCAAGGACTGGCGCTTCGGCATGTGGAGGGCGCCGCCGTATGCGGATGGGGTGAGCGTCGCGCTGAGGGCGGGGCGCGAGGCGGCGGCTGGGGCTGTGGCGGGCGCGCTGGGGCTCGAGGCTGAGGACCTCTGGTCGCGCTGGGAGGGGCTCAAGGCGCGCGTCAAGGCTGAGGCGGCGGTAAAGCAGCAGCAGGTCAAAGAGCGCAAGGCTGCCAAGGGCGTGTTCTCTGCGCTCTTCTTCCCGGCCGCCGCGCCGCCGCCCAAGCCTGTCGCCACGCCCGCAGAGCCCACGCACGAGGAGCTGTAAGGAACTCCATATATCCATACGCGTGTCGCCTGTCCAGCGGCAGCCTTACCGCGGGTGCAGCACAACGCCTTCCGCAGTGCTCAGCGTGAAATGGTTGTCCCGGAACAACTCGCTGTCGTAGAAGGGCTGCAGGTCCAGGATGCCGTACTCCCGAGCGCGCTCCTCCAGGTGCCGCACGCGAAGCTTGATGGGCTCCTCCGCGCTGGGCTTCACGCTCATCACCTGCTCGTAGTGCAGCGTCTCCCGCAGCAGCGTGCGCAGCGCGTCCAGCAGCAGGTGGTTGTAGTCGCGCTGGTAGTTGGTGTAGCGCGAGAAGCGCTTCTGCAGGTGCTTCTGCACGCCGAACTTCTGGGTGCCAATGAAGGACTTGATCATCACCGAAACCGCCGCGTTCACATCGTCGTCGTTCACGGACTCGCGCAGGTGCATGGCGCTATGCGCCTCCGACATGCGGATGATGCTCTCGATGTGGCGCACTGCCACGGGCATGCCCTCGCGCGTCATCGACTCCTTGCGCAGCTCAGCGTACACGCGCGAGATCTTGTCCAGGTCAGCCTGGTGAAGCTTGGGGCGGCAGGTGCGCTTCGCGTGCGCTACGTACTTGCGAAGCAGCTCCTGGTCAATGGGCAGCTCAGAGGCCCCGTTGCCACCAGTCGCTTCCTCCACCCCGCTCTTTTGCTCCTCAGTCGCATCCGGGTGGCTCTTGATGTGGCTTCCCACCACAAAGTCGGCCAGGCGCTCGTCAAGGACGGGATCGACGGTGTCCTTGACCACCAGCAAAATGTCAAAGCGCGACAGGATGGGGTCCGTCAGCTCAACATTCTCCGAAAAGATCTTGCTGCTGTCGTAGCGCCCGCCCACCGGGTTGGCAGCTGCAATGACGGAGCAGCGCGCCTGCAGCGAAGTGACGATGCCAGCCTTGGAGATGCTGATGCTCTGCTGCTCCATCGCCTCGTGAATGCTCACGCGATCGCTGTCGTTCATCTTGTCGAACTCGTCGATGAGGCACACGCCGCGGTCAGCCAACACCAGCGCGCCACCCTCCAGCGTCCACTCGCGTGTGATGGGGTCCTTGTGCACCGATGCCGTCAGCCCAACTGCCGAGGCGCCCTTGCCCGTGGTGTACACCGCCCGATGCGCAGTCTTCTCGGTGTACTTGAGGAACTGGGACTTGGCGGTGCCCGGATCGCCGAGGAGCAGGACGTTGATGTCGCCGCGCAGCCGTGTCTTGCCCTTGACGTGCTTCTCCTGGCCGCCAAACAAGGCAAGCGCCAGCGCCAGCTTGATGTCCTCGTGCCCGTGGATGCTGGGCGCGATGCTGGCGGCGATGCGGCGCGCGATGCGCGGGTCTTGGGACAGCTCCAGGATGCGCTGCCGGTCCTCGTCGCTGGTTGTGCTGAAGCCGCCGCCGCCCACGCGCGCCACGAAGTTGGCCTCCACCACCGTGGCGAAGACGGGGAAGCCGCCGCTGGTGTTGAGGGAGAGGTCGAAGTTGTTGGTGTAGATGCCGGTGACCTCAACCTCCTCGCCCGGCCGCGCGCAGTCGATGAGGTCGTTCACCAGGATGACCTCCTTGCTGCGCGGCAGGCGGCCGGCGGGCACGCTGCCGGGGCTCTCTTGGAGGGTCATCTTCTGGTAGTTGCGGTAGTGAGTGAGCTCCTGGTTGAGCGAGAAGGGGCCCTTGCTCTGGCAGTGCACGCAGGAGTTCATCTTGAGCTCGCTCTCCGCGTTCTGGATGATGGGCCCCAGCACCTGGCCGCACTTGATGCAGTTGTAGTAGGCGGAGCTGAGCTGTGGGAAGACGCTCGTGCGGCGGGTCACAACGCCGCTGATCCGGATCAGCGCGTTCAGGTGAGACTGCCGGATGTCCCGGATGGCGTCGCTGATGGGCAGGTCGGTGATGCGCACAAAGACAGACTCGTGGATGGCGGCGTAGGAGGAAAAGCGCTTGGTCACCTCCGTGCGAGTAGCCTCGTGGAAGATGGGCAGCACCTGCGCGGGCGCGTCCGCAACCCAGATGGCCAGGATGGGCTCGAACTGCGACAGGTGCAGATAGGATACCTGCAAGCTCTGCTTGTTCTCTGCACACGTAGAAAGCGCACACACAGGTGAGCACCGCGCCAGGCAGCAGGCAAAGGTGGGGCGCACCCGAGCAC
>Ga0208951_1000657_pt1 | contig 15933 bp, 10 predicted proteins | sample GreLakmeMI27MSRF_FD_187702 | JGI IMG/M metagenome (GOLD analysis project Ga0208951, IMG submission 187702) | Freshwater lentic microbial communities from great Laurentian Lakes, MI, USA - Great Lakes metaG MI27MSRF (SPAdes) | ecosystem: Environmental > Aquatic > Freshwater > Lake | place: Great... | reverse complement strand
ACAGTCAAAGGATAAAGACATGCCTGCGCCGCCCTAGACACTGCGTGCAATGAACAGCGGCCGCCTGGCGAGGGACCGTGGTCGTACCACCACGCACCACCAAAGCACGCAAGCACCATCTTTCCTCAACTTTCGCCCTCTAGGTCCTACCGTCTCCTTCGTGCCATGTCGTGTCTCTCTCCTTGCGTGTCCCTGCCTTCTCTGCCTGGGCTACATCGCCGTGCGTCCGCCCGAGGTGCGCGCTCACGGTGCCGCTGCGTATGCAGCGCTCTTGGGTTGCTGCCTGTGGAACAGCGAGCGGCTGCGCAGTACGCGGTGGACACGCACGTTCGGTCGGGCATGCTGGTGGCGCTGGGCTGTGGACCTCTGGTTGCGCTGGCCACCGAGTACCTGGGCCGCAAGCTGGCGGCGGGCTCCCTGGTGGACGTCACCGCTGTGGCCAGCTGCGCCCAGGCGGCGGCGGAGGCGAGCTTCCACGCCGTGCCACTGGCCGCCGAGGGCGCCTCCTCGCAGTCGCCCGACGTGCTGCTGGAGCAGCCCGACGAGCTGGCCTTGAACGACAGCACCCTGGCGTTCCTGGTTGGCCGCGAGCGCGCGCCCGCACAGCCGGAGCTGCTCCGCGCGCAGCGTCTGCGCGAGATGGCATGCTCCGTGGTCCTTCTGCTGCCCCAGGCGGCGCTGCTGCCCGCCCTCACCGGTCCCGTGCCTGTGCTCCTGGAGGCTGAGTACTGGGAGGAGGGTGCGGAGGGTCTTGACGACGCCTTTATTGGAGACGCTGAGCTTTGGAGAAGGCCCATGTCCGGTTTTGCGGACCCACTGGGTGGGGACCGCCCCTACATCTCCCCAGAGGGCCATGCGCTGGTGGATCTGGTGTTCGAGGACGGACTCATGCTCGCGGGTCAGCCGGCCAGCGCAGCAGAGGTTGCTGCGGAGATTGAGGCAACGCCGGGCGTGTTGGCGCACGGCCTGGGCGTGGGTGTCGAACTCACGTGCGCCATCGTGGCGGTGCCGGGGAGCACGATGCCCCAGGTGCTGTTTCCGAGCGCTTGATAAGGATGGCCTGCGCCTCCTATACATGATGATGATGTTCGGCCAGCCATACCCGCTACGCTGCTGAACTTGGTAGGCAGTCGTACAACGCTGCGAGGCAAGTGTGGCGCGGATGTGTGTGCGAGGCGCGCAAAGGGTGCTGCCGCTCCCCTCTACCCTATACATGATGGTGTCAAAGCACGCGTTTATTTGTCGTACGTTTCGACGCCACGTCATTCGCGCCTCGCTCCCTCCGCAAGCCTGTCACACGGTATTCACTGGCTCTGCGCAGCCTGTGCCTGTGCGTGTCTTTGTGTTCACAGAGCACTGCAGGCTCGCGCGAGCGCTCTTTCGCTTCTGGGCCTCCACCGCCTGCACCTTCACGCTCTGCGTATCGCGACGGCATGTGGGTGCTGAACCCTCGCCCGGGTGCTCGCTGCTCTTCGCTGTGGACGCGCAGGCTCTACGGGCTCAACTTAGCGCCAACCCATTTCCGCCTCGCGCATACCCTCGCGCCCTGCTGCTGCGCCACGCGACGCCTGCGGGAGGCACGCACCGCTGAACAAGAATGGATGAGGCTGCCTTGGCTGCTCTGTTCGCCGAGTTAGCTGCCTTCAACGCTCGCTGCGCTGCCAACCCTCGCGAGGCGGCCAACTTCGCGGCTCAACTGCGCCGCACTCCACGCGCTGAGAAAGAGTGCTGGCTCTTCAACAGTGCGCTTAACAATAATGCCACGCTGGTGAGGCTGCTGCTCGCCGACGGCCTCTCTCCAAACACGACCGACCCTGAGCGGTGGGACAACTCGGTGCTGCACTTTGCCGCCCAAGGTGGATCAATCAACGTAGTGCGCCTCTTGCTGGAGGCTGGAGCTGAGGCCAGCAGCTTGGACAACTTGGGAAACACGCCTCTCCAAGCCGCAGTCGCCTACGGCAAACTCACTTGCGCACGCGAGCTCATTCCGCACACGGACCTGCTGCACTTCAACGCCTCTGGCAACAATGTGCTGCATAAAAGCATCATCGTCAACCAGCCCGAGATCTTTAAGCTCCTGCTGCCCCACTTTGCGGACAACGTCGACGTGCGCACCATCAAGCAACGCCCCCCGGGTGACCCTGACGCTCCGTTCAACTACACGCCATTAATGATGGCCTGTCAGGGTGGACATCATGCCATGGTGAAGGCCTTCCTGGCTGTGGGGGCCTCACGGACAGCGCACGACAGCAATTCGTTCTCCTGCCTCCACTTTGCCGCTCAGCATGGTCACCTTGCCTGCGTGACGCTGCTCATCGGGCGCCCAGAGAACCAGAAGATGAGCGCCGCGGAGATTAACGCCCGGGCAAACAAGGGCCAGACAACCTTGCATCGAAGAACGATCACCGGTACTGCTATGCCGCGCTCCTCGCTGCCGGCGCAGATCCTGCTGCTGCAATGCCTTTGGGGATCACAGCGCTGGATATAGCGAAGGCGTACCACCCTGGCAACCAGGAGCTGATCGAGTTGCTGGAGTGCCGTGGGGGTGGCCCTGCGCCGCTCCTGTGCGCCGGCTGCGGCGCCTCCGACAAGCGCCTACGTGCCTGCTCCGCATGTGGGTCCATGTCGTTCTGCAGCGACGCGTGCATGGCTCAGTTCTGGCCGGTGCACAAGGCAGGTGCAAGCGCATCCAGGCGGCCAATGAGGAGAAGGCTAGCAGGCGCATCACCTTCACTTAGACAAAGACGCGCGCCTACATTGCTCTAGACACTAGTGAAAGCAGGAGCATCAAAGCATCTCCTTCTCCTTGGCTGTCACCGCAGCGGCCACCGCCTTTGCAAATGCATCCGTGGCGGCCTGCAGCGCCTTCTCCTGTCGCTTGCTGTCGTCCGCACTGCCGCCCTTGGCCCTGCGCAGCTCCTCCAGCGCGTCTGCCCTCACGCGGCGCCCGCTGGCGCGCGCAGCTTCTCCTGCAGCCGCCGCGAGCTTGGCCAGCTGCGCTCGCTGCTGCGCGCTGGGCGGGGAGACGTGCACCGTCACCTGGCCGCCCTCCACCCGCGGGCTCAGCCCCAGCGGCGACGCGCGCACAGCCTTCTCCACAGCCGGCGCCTGGTCCGCGTCGTACAGGTGCAGGCACAGCGTGCTGGCGTCGCGAACCGTCACCGTGGCCAGCTCCCGCAACGCCACCGCCGCGCCGCCGCCCACCAAGGAGGGCACCACCAGGTGGTCAAGCATGCCGGCGCCCGCGCGGCCCGCGCGCAGCTTGCCCAGCTCGCGGTGCAGGCTCTCCAGGGCAGCGTCCAGCTTCTTCTCCAGCTTGGCGGGGTCGAAGGCTGGCGCGCGGGCGGCCGCCCCGGAGGACGCCTCCTCCGCGCGCGGCTTGACTGCGGGAGGAGCGTGTGAGTGCGAGGCCCGGTGTGGAGCCGCGAGAGCGAGTCCGCGCACCAGCCTTAGCGCCCTTCGCGAAGCTGCGCTCAGCCAACCATGACGAGGGGTAGCTGGGCGCAACAACACGTCCCTGGGCCGCGGCCAGCAGGCGGCAGGCGGCGCCGCGAGCGGCGAGGCCGCGACGGGCGCAAGACCACATCTGCGTCTCACCCGCGAGCCCGGGACACGCAACAGCTGCCCCTCACGCAGCCACAGCGAGCACGCGGCGCGGCGAGGAATGCTCTGGTGTTCGGGAGTTCGGGAGCGAACAGAGAAGTAGAACTAGTGTGCGTTGACATGGAACTGCTCATTCGAAGCCAAACACGCAGCCCGGATTGCCCGGCGTCGCGTCCCCCGCCTTGGCGGCTGCGGGTGCGGCGTCTCTCTGCGCCTGATCAAGCACCGAGTGCACCTGAAACGAGTCCAGGCCCAGAGTGCGGCACACGTACTGCGCGTTCTGGCGAAGCACCTGCGCCTCATCGAACGCCAGCTGGGGCTGCAGCGCCGCCAGGCCGCCGCCAGCCTTGGCCGCGTCCATTTTGAATTTGAGGAAGGGCATGACCATCTTCGCCGCGCTCTTGGCGTCAGCCACGTCAGCAAGCGGGCCAGCCTTGACGGCCGCCAGCAGCTGCGCATCGGGCGGGAAGGCGTTGCCGGCGGCATCGTACGACTGGGCGAGGAGCGCCAGGCAACCGGCGTGCCAGCCCTCGTAGCGGGGTGAGACATACACTTCCAGGCTGCTCACGCGCGTGGGCTGAGCCGCCGGGGGCTGTGCGTCAACGGGGGCGCTCTTGTTCTGCTTGGGCGGCTGGAGCGCCTTGGTCATGAGTCGCCGCCATTCAACAACCTGGTCGTTGAGGTACGCCGCCGCAGAGCGCAGCGCGCCATCCTCCCCAGCAGCCTCTGGCCAGTTGCTCTTCAGCACGGTGCCCTGGTTGCCAAGCAGCACGGTCCACACGTGTTCAGCCCAATGGGGTGCGATGGGCGCCAGAAGGCGCGCCGAGAGGTCCAGGTACCGCTGCACCAGCGCCGCGTGCATGCCGTGGGGGCCGGCGAGCACCCGGTACGCGTCGCGCGCGTTGTGGAGGTCGAAGTAGGACGCCTTGAGCGCGTCGCGGAAGGCTGTTGCGTCGTAGGCGCGCTGTGCCGCGTGCACGCAGCAGTCCAGCTCGGCGGCAAAGACCGAGTCTGCGAAAGCCGCGCCGGCGTCCCCCTCCTCGCCACGGCGCAGCTGCCCTCCCGCCAGGCTAGCCAGAACCTCCTCGGCCCAGGCGAGCTCGCGGGTGAGCCGCAGCACGGCTGCATTGGCGGTGCTCTCCTCGAAATTCGCGTCGTCCAGACCATCCCCGGCGTCCGCCAGCGCCACCCGCACCGCGTCAGCGCCGTACTCCTCGCAGGCCTGCTCCAGGGTCTTGAAGTTGCCGGTGCTCTTGGACATCTTGTCGCCGTTGAGCAGCAGGTGACCGTTACAGCGCACCGCACGTGGCCAGTGGCTGGGGGGGAACAGCGCCGTGTGGCTGTACAGGCAAAAGGTGAGGTGGTTCTGGATGAGGTCCTTGCCGCTAACGCGCAGGTCGAACGGGTACCAAAAGGTGAACTCGGCGCGCATCTGCTCCAGCAGGGACCGCGGAAACGCAGCCTCCGCCGGCTCTGGGCCCTCCAGAAACACGCAGTCCCACACAGCGTCCGTCAGCAGCTGCGGGTCCACGCCGCCGCCGCCAGCGCCGCCGTACATGTCACCACGCTGCAGCAGGTGCGCCACGGTGTAGTAAGCCATGTAGATGGTCGAGTCCGAAAGGCTCTCAATGACGAAGCTGTCGTCCCAGGGGATGCGCGTGCCCAGGCCGAAGGAGCGGCTGCATGCCCACTGGCGCAGCCAGGAGAGGGTGCCCTCGAAAGCGTTGCGTGCTTCCGAGTGCACGGTGTCCATCTGGGACAGGCAACCCAGAGTGAGCTCGCGCCAGCTGTCCTCCCCGTATTGCAGGTACCACTGGTCGGTGAGCGCCACCACGCAGTCGTCGCCGGAGCGGGATGTGACGGGCTTCTCGGGCTCGCAGTATGGGATGGCCAACCCGGCGGTGAGCAGCTCCCCTCGGATGGTGGCCTTGACGTCACGCACGGCGGAGCCTGCGTACGGCCCGGCCACCATGACGCCTTCCGTGAAGCCTTTCAGGTAGGTGAGGTGCTTGGCCTCGTCCAGCGCGGTGCGGTCGTTCTGGGACTTGATCTTCAGCCGCTCGCACACCGTCACAGCAGACAGGTTCCCGAACTCCGGGATGAGGATGGTGGGCACCGGCTCAAAGGGCAGCACCATGGCGTCCGTGACGCCGTACTTTGCGCGCAAGGCTGGCTTAGCTTTGAGGTCCTGCAGCGCCATGTGGTCGTCCGGGGCGTCAGACGGCACGGAGGTGACGATGCCGGTGCCCTTGTTGGTCAGAATGGTGAGCATCGGCAGCGCGTAGATGACCTCGTGTTGGCACAGCGGCGCACTGAGCTTGAGGCCAACCAGGTCAGCACCGCTCACGTCCAGCAGGCACTCTGGCTTGCCCGCCACAGCCGTGCGCTCCTGGTAAGACAGGTTCCGCGCCGCGCGGGCGGTGATGATGAGCACCGAGTCGTCCGCCATGACAAACGCGCCGTATTGACCGTCGGGAAGCACCCACACGTTGGTCTGCCCGTACATCGTCTCGGGACGCAGCGTGGCGGCGCCTAGGAACACGTGGCGCCCCGCCAGAGGCGCCAGCGGCCCCTGCTCCAGGCACTCCGGCAGCACTCGCAGCTTGATGAGAGTGTATTCCTGGGGCCCCACCCCCTCGCCCGACGCGCGGTCGTGGTCTGCGCATGGCTGCCCGTCCAGCGGGCTAAACACCGCGTAGCGCTTGTCGCGCACAACCTTACCGCGCTTCTTGAGCGAGTTGAACTGCCAGCGCACAAAGCTGTCGTAGTACGGGTTGGCGCTCGTTGTGATGAACGAACGACGCCAGTCCACGCCGCAACCCAGCGCACGCACGTCCCGCTGGCCCAGAGGCGGGAAGTGGTTGAGCCAGTGCGCGGGGTCAGCGAAGGCTGCAATGTCAGAGTCTGGCACACCCGACAAGCGCATGATCTCCCACTGCGTGGCCGCCTTTGCTGTCTTGGCGGCGCTCTTGCTCTTCTTGCTCTTGAAGATGGAGGGGTCCGCGTCGCCGGCTGTGGCGGTGGGGGCGGGTGCTGCGTCGCTCTCCTCCTCAGCCGCCGGAAACACAGGCGGGTTACCGTACAGCTGCATCTCGCGCGCGATCTTGTCCGCCGCAGCCTTGATGGGCATGCCGGTGCAGTGGAAGGCGAAGGGGAAGAGCGCGTGCTTGCCCTGCAGCCGGGCGTAGGCGGTGGCAAACTCAACCTTCGACAGGCTGAAAGCGTGGCCCAGGTGCAGCAGGCCGTTCATGTACGGGTACGGGAAGTTGCCGAAGAACTTGGGTGCGCCTGGGGCGAACGTGCGCGGCGTGAGGCGCCCACAGAGCGGAACGAGACCTAGCATGAGCAAGCGGCCGCACCCGCAGCTGCCGCATCGCACTCGAAGACGCGGGAGGCGGCCCAGGAGGACTGCGCAGCCTTCTGCAGCGCCACCAGCGTGTCGCGACGCTGCGTGTTCTTGGCCTGCGACCGCGTTAGCTCAGCGCACCGGGATCAGCACCAAAGCACGCACCTTTTCGTCCGCCATGGTGGGCGCAGAGCCGACAAGCGACAAGCCACAGAGCGGCCAAGAGCGCGTGACCTACTGTATATTTCGTGGTACGACACGCACACGCCGTCGCGATCGGTCACTTTGACGCATCGCCTCCCTGAACTGCGTGCCAGAGCTTTCGTTTCTGTACGCTCCACTTATGGATTCATGAGAAGTGCAGGTAGTCCCGTCCTTCGGTGAGGCCCAGACTCTCCAGGTTGGCCTCAAAGCTCCCAGGCTGGCCCGCCACGCCGGCCAGCCCCAACGCCTTGACGCACAGCAGCAGCGGCGGTTTCGCACTCGAAAAGTGCACCACCGGCAGGCTGGCGGGCGCGCCGCCATCCCCGCCTTCCTCGAAGTGCAGCCACCCAACTCGGATCTTGCGCTCGTCGACGTCTGCAAAGCTCCGCACCTTGCGACGCGCCTCCGGCGAGAGCGCCCGGTATAGTTTACGGCCCTCCTTGCCTGCGTTCCAGACGGTGAAGCCCTCGCGCCAGGGCGGCTCTGCCAGCACACGCTCCAGCTCTCGTACTCGGATGGCCCAGATGAGGCTGGCCGGCACGCCGCGCGTGGCGCAGGCGCCTCCCTCCGTATGACGATACATGAGCAGCGCTTGGTCGAGCCGGTAGAGCGCCCCTCCTATCCGCAGGTGAGCATAGAAGAACTGAAGGTCTTCCGCGTTGTGAGGCGCATCCTCTGCAAAGCACCCACCGGCTTGGAAGGTGTGCCGAGACATGGCCCAAGTGGGCATCGCCAGCGTCGTCTCACGCAGTCGCTGTGTCACCAACTGTGACTCTGACAAACCGTTGTGCCAAGCCAGGTCGCGTGGACGAGCGTCGCCGTCGCGCCAGTAGCGGCTGCCCAGCAGCGCGCCGGGATGCGCCAAGGAAGCGGCCAGGAGCAGCTCCACACGCTTTGGGTGCATCACGTCGTCAGCGTCTAAGAACACCAGCAGCGCCGAGTGGGGAGAGGTGAGCTCGATTGCGCGGTTGCGGCCGTAGCCGCAGCCACGTGCGTCGCTGCCCGGCGGCGAGGCGGCCACCTGGAGAGAGCAGCCGCGTGCGGCGAGCAGCGGCCTCGCAGACTCCAGCAGCGCAAGCGTCTCGTCGCTGCTGCCGTCGTCGAACACGCACCACTCCAGAGCGCCGTGCGTCTGCGCAAGCACGCTGGACAGGCACGCCGGAAGGTGGGCAGCCGCATTGCGTGCAGGAGTCACGAGAGTCACCAGCATGGTCATCTCCTGGCCCGGCGGCGAAGCATCACATCAACATCAGCCCACAGCGAAAACAGCGAGCACCACAGCAGCTCTGCTGCACACACAGCCGGCGCCTCAGCCGGAGGCGCCTACCAGAAGGTACCTCTGTGAACACAAGGGCGCGCACACACAGGCTGCGCAGAGCCGGCGAATACTGTGAGACAGGTAGCAGAGGGAGCGACGCGCGAGTGACGTGGCATCGAGACGTACGACCACGCTCAGCGGCAAAGACTGAGGCCAGGCGGCCGCTGTTGGTTGCACACACTGTCTAGGGCGGTGCAGACATATCTGCCGCGGGAACACCTATGTTGAGGCTGCGAGTCTTCTCCTCGTTGGCCGCCTGGATGCGCTGGCACTCCGCCTTGTGCATTGGCCAGAACTGTGCCATGCACGCTGCGCTGCAGAAGGCCGCGGACTGGCATGCCGAGCAGGCGCGGAGGCGCTTGTCGGAGGCGCCGCATCCCGCGCAGAGGAGCGGCGCAGGGCCACCGCCGCGGCACTCCAGTAACTCGTTCAGCTCAAGGTTGCCAGGGTGGCACTCCTTCGCAATATCCAGCGCCGTGCGCCCGCTGAGGGATGTTGCAGCCGGATCTGCGCCGGCAGCCACGAGCGCGGCGCAGCAGTAGCGGTGACCACCGAGCGCTGCCATGAAGAGCGGAGTGCGCCCCATTGAGTCTTGCGCGTCAATCTCCGCGGCACTCATCTTCTGGTTGTCGGGGCGACCGATGAGCAGCGTCACACAGGCCAAGTGCCCCTCTTGGGCGGCGATATGGAGGCAGGAGACCGAATGGGTGTTGTGCGCTGTCCGTGAGGCCCCAGCTGACAGGAGGGCCTTCACCATGGCGTGATATCCACCCGCACACGCGAGCAGTAATGGCGTGCAGTTGTACGACTTGCTAGTGTCAGCCGGGGGGCGTGGCTGGACAGTGCGCACGTCGATGTCGTCCGCAAAGTGGGGCAGCAGCAGCTTGAAGATCTCGGGCTGGTTGGTGATTATGCTGGCATGCAGCAAGTTTTTACCAGATGCAGCAAAGATGCGAAGGTCTGTCTGTGTGTGGGATCAGCTCGCGTGTGCAAGCAAGTTTGCCTTTGGCGACTGCGTTTGCTAGCGGCGTGTTTCCAACAACGTCGCAGCAGTTGGCGTCAGCACCAGCCTCCAGCAAGAGGCGCACTACGTCGATCGCTCCGTTTTGGGCGGTCGCGTGCAATTGCGTAGAATTGCCCCGCTCAGAGTCGGTTGTGCTTGCAGATAGGCCGTCAGCGAAAAGCAGCCGCACCAGCGTGGCATTATTGTTCAGCGCGCAGTTGAAGAGCCAACGCTCTTTCTGTGCACGTGGAGTGCGGCGCAGGCCAGCCGCGAAGTTCGCCGCTTCGCGAGGGTTGGCAGCGCAGCGAGCGTTGAGGGCGGCGTACTCGGCGTTCTGAGCAGCCTCAGACATCCTTATTGAGCGGAGAGTGGCTCGCACAGGCGTCGCGGGGCAGCGCACCAGGGCGCGAGGGCGTGCGTGAGGCGACAAGGGTTGGCGCTCAGTTCAGCCAGTGCAGCCTGCGCCCACAGCGAAGCGAAGAGCAGCGAGCACCCGGGCGAGCGTACAGCACCACAGGCCGTCCTGATACGCAGAGCGTGGAGGCGCAGGCGGTTGAGGTCCAGAAGCAAGAGAGCGCTCTGGCGCTGTGACACAAGAATGCGCAAAGGCACAGGCTGCGCAAAGCCAACGAATTCCGCGAGACAGGCTTGCGGAGGGAGCGAGGCGCAAGTGACGTGGCATCGAGACGTACGACCACGCTCGGCGTTGAAGACTCAGGCCGGGCCAGGCGGCTGTGTTGGTTGCAAGAAGTGTCTAGGGCGGCGCAGAAAGGGTGGCGTGTTGTCGTACGAATTGTTCGGGTCACCCGGAGGGCGTTCCTTGATGGTGCACACGTCGACGTTGTCCGTGAAGTGTGGCAGCAGCAGCTTGAAATCTCGGGCTGGTTGATCATGATGCTGCCATGCAGCACATTAAGGCCACCGGCGTTGAAGTGCTGCAGGTCCGTGTGCGGAATGAGTTCGCGTACGCAAGCGAGGTGGCCGCCGCTGCCAGAGTGGCCCCTGATTGCGGTTTGGAGAGGCGTGCTTCCCTCGTTGATAACGCTGTTGGCGTCAGCTCCAGCCTCCAGCAAGAGGCGCACCACGTCGGACGCTCCGTATCGGGCAGCCGCGTGCAGTGGCGTAGCGTTGTGAAACATTGCAAAGGTTGTGTGGGGAGAAACACCATCGGCAAGCAACAGGTTCAGATACGCGCTGTTCCAGAGCCACGTTTCTTTCTCAGCGCGTGGAGTGCGGCGCAGGCGAGCAGCGTAGTTGGCCGCCTCGCGAGGGTTAGCGGCGCAGCGAGCGTTGAGGGCGGCGATCTCGGCTTCCTCAGCCTCGTCCATCCTTGCCGATCGGTGCGTGGCAGCGTAGCAGGGCGCGAAGGCGGAGGGAGCCAGTGGAGAGTGGTCGCAAACAAGGGTTGGCGCCCTCAGCAGCCTGCGCCCACAGCGAAGAGCAGCCAGCACCCGGGTGAGCGTTCAGCGCCCACAGCCGACTCACAGACGGCGGAGGCGCAGGAGGAGGAGGCCCACAAGAGAGTGGGCGTGCGCTCACGCGGCTTCGCTCTGTGAGCACGAGGTCGCTTGTGGGCATAGGCTGCGCGGAGACAGCGGATGCTGTGACGATAGACTTGCGGAAGAAGCGAGGCGCGAGTGACGTGGTACCGAAACGTACGGCGTGCCGCCGCCTGTTACTTAGAACAACGCCCTCCGCCTTCTCTTTGCGCGCGCTATCTTCGCTCTGCGCGCGGCCCGGACACACAAAAATAACCGTCAGCGACGCGGTACTGGGTACTCGTTGCGGTGCCCACTGTGCTCTGCAGCTACTCACTACCACGCCGCTGGCACCTGCGGGGTCGCAATGGACGCCCTCATTGCGGAGCTGCAGCACGATGTGAGCAGCCAGCCTGCGCGCGCGAGCGGCGGCGGTCCGCGGTATGGTGCCAAGAAGACAGTTGGCCTCTCCTTCTTCACCGAGGCTTTGAAAGAGGTGCCCGAGGCGCCCGTGGCGCCCGTGGCTTCCAAACGTTCCGCCGCGAGCGCCTTCGGGGCGGAGAGGGAGCAGGAGGCGGGGCCAAGCAAGCGCACGGTGAAGCCGGAGGAAGCCAGCATGGCTCAGTTCTTGGAGACGCAGGCTGCCGACGTGGCTGCGCTGCCTGTCACAGACACGCAGTGCCGTGCGCCCTCGCGTGCGGCTGCGAAGGGCAAGGGCCCCCGCTGTGCGGTGTCGCAGGCTCCAAGCGTGGCAGAGCTGTGTGCACCTGCGGAGGTTGAGCTGCCCCACCGCAGCGCTGAGGAGGAGGAAAAGGCGTTGCCCCCGCTCCAGCTGCCGCTGCCCGAGGGATGCGACGGCGCGGTGCTGCAGTACCAACCGCAGACGTGCGCCCTCACAGTGCCCGGAGACCTAGCCTCAAAGCTGCGCCCTTTCCAGGTGGAGGGCGTGCGCTTCCTCCACCGACGATGGTGTCTCGCCCCGGGCTGCCTGCTGGCTGACGACATGGGCCTGGGCAAAACGCTGCAGACCATCGCTTTTCTCGCAGCTCTGACAGGCAAGAAAGGGAAGGCGCAGGACACCCCTCCAGTGGCATCCAGCGGCCACCAGGCGCTGGTGGTTGTTCCCAAGTCGCTGATGAGCAACTGGAAGCGGGAGCTGGACACGTGGGCCAGCTTTGCGCACGCCACCATGTATGGGCCGAGGGAGCACAAGGAGAAGGTGATGGCGCAAGCGCTAGCTGGGGAAGTGGAGGTTGTGCTGACCACGTACAACATCTATCAGAACCATTTGAGAGAGTTCCAAGAGGTGCACTGGAGCATGGTCGTCTTTGACGAGGCGCAGTGCATGGCCAACCACAAAACCCTGGTCTACAATGCAGCCGCCAAAGCGCCCGACAGCGCCTTCAAGATCCTCCTCTCCGGCACGCCCGGCAGCAACAAGCTGGAGCAGCTCTTCACGCTGCTCGACCTGGCTGTGCCCGACTGCCTGGGCATGCGCGCTCATTTCAAGGAGTTCTACGCCCACGTCATCAACCTGGGGCAGCGCGTGAACGCCACCCGAGAGGAGCTGGCGACGTCCACCCTGCGCGCACGGAAGCTGATGAGCGTGGTGCAGACCCACATGCTTCAGCGCAAAAAATCGGACCTGCCCATCAAGCAGCAGCTGGCCGCCATCATGATGGCGCTGCCCAAGAAGAAAGAGATCGTGGTGTTCTGCGAGCTGTCGCCTCTGCAGCGCCGCGCGTACAACCGTCTGGTGGACAGCCGCGACTTCGAGCTGCTCCGCCGCTATCAAGAGCTCTGCGACTGCGGCTCGGGCGCATGCCGGGGCAAATGCTGCCACACGCGCTGCAACGGCGTCTTTTTCAACATAAAGAACCACGACGACTGCACCGAAGGCAAGTGCCCCACCTGCGTCACCTTCAACTTCCTGCACCTGGTGCAGAAGGTGGCCAACCACCTGGAGCTGATCAAGCCGGACCCCAACAACGAGGACGTGGAGCTGCGGGCTCGGGACGCGCGCGTGGCGCAGGCCATCTTGGGCCCCGACGCGGACGAGGCTGGCGGCGTGTGGGCATCCAACCGCATCGACCATTTGGCGGACGGCGAGCACTGCGGGAAGCTCAAGGCGCTTCACCACCTGCTGCAGCAGTGGCGCTCCGAGAACTGCAAGGTGCTGGTGTTCAGCCACTCGGTGGAGCTGCTGCGCATCCTGGAGAAGTTCCTCATGGCGCGAGAGCACACGTTCGTCACCTTCGACGGCTCCGTGAGCGTGCCGGAGCGCGCGCGGCTGGTGGAGGAGTTCAACAACCGACCCTCCACATTCATCTTCCTGGGCTCAATCAAGGCGTGCGGCACCGGACTGAACCTCGTCTCCGCCAACCGGGTGGTCATCTTTGACCCAAACTGGAACCCAGCCGTGGACCAGCAGGCGCAGGATCGGTGCTTCCGCATCGGCCAGAAGCGAGACGTGAACGTGTACCGCCTGGTGGGCGCCAACACGGTAGAGGAGATCATGTACCTGCGCCAGGTGGCCAAGACGCACAGCACGGATGCCGCCATTCAGGGCACGGAGCAGCAGCGGCTGTTCACGGGCGTTCAGGACGACAAGCGCAACCGGGGGGAGCTCTGGGGCATGGAGAACCTGTTTGCCGTGCACGCGGAAGACCAGCTGGCGCGCAAGGTGCTGGACCGCGCGGCCAAGATCGAGAAGGCGTACATCCAGATGGACCTCAACTCCTCCGACGTTGAGGAGGATGAGGAAGACAAGGCGCCCAAAGAGGAGCCGGTGGATGAGATTGAGGATCCCAATGACATGGACCTGGCTGCGCTCCAGCAGGCTGGCGTGGACTACAACTTCGACCATGGGTCAGTGCTCGAGGCTGGTGCTGCCGAGGGGCGCGTGGCCGCCGCGGCGCGCGCAGCCATCGGGCACGCGCAGGAAGACGCGCTCGTGGCGCGCAAGTCGCGGCTGCGCGCGGAGGTGCCAGCTCGAGCCGGTGCCATGGCGGCACCCGGCTGTGGCCTGCGCGTGGGTGGCGCACCGCACGGCGGCGCCGGCGGCGGCCCCAGCTTGCTGGCGCCTCTGGCTGCGCACTTCCAGATGTCCGTGCCAGACATGGCGCGCCGCCTGGTGTCCACCGGGCGGCTGGAGCGGGACAACCTGGTGGAGCTGTGCCTCACTGCCGCTGGACGCATGCGCACGCCCAACGGAGAGTGAGAAAGACGATGATGGAATCCAAGGGGCTAGCAATAGCACACGGTTGCTAGGCGTCGTTGCAACGCGAGCCCGCCGCGGTCGTACATACAGCGTGCCAGTGGGCGGTCCCGCCTATTCCACAACGCCTGCACCTTGCCGCCTCTGTTGCGTCTGCGCTTGCGTCAGCTGCGCCGCGTCGCCACCACTCTAGGCCTGCGCTCTGAAGCGTGTTGCAGAAGCGAGAGGGTGTTCTGTTCCACTGTTCAGGGGCCTCTGTGCGGAAGCAGCCGCCGCGCAGCCGCCTGCCCAGGGCGGCCATGGAGAACTACGAGAAGGTTGAGAAGATAGGAGAGGGCACCTATGGCGTGGTCTACAAGGCGAGGCACCGGTTGAGCGGAGACACCATTGCGCTCAAGAAGATACGCCTGGAGCAGGAGGACGAGGGCGTGCCGCCCACGGCGATACGCGAGATATCGCTGCTGAAGGAGCTGCAGCACGTGAACATCGTGCGGTGCGTGCGCGGGCGCTGGGAGCGGGAGCGGGGAGCCGGGATGTGCGCACGGCAATTGCCTGCCTGCTGCGCGCCCGCGGGAGCCCGTATCTCCTCTGCAGCCAACAGCCCGTGGGTGGGCGCACGTCTGGGCGCGTGCGACCCGGCCGCGCGGGTGCTCCTCGCTTTCCCGGCAAGGGTCCGAGACTGACAGCCTTTTCGTGCCGCGCCGCCCCTCCCTCCGCCGCCCCGCCCGCAGCCTGCGTGACGTGGTGCACTGCGACAACCGGCTGTACCTGGTGTTTGAGTACCTGGACCTGGACATGAAAAAACACTTCGACAGCAATCCGCAGCTCGCCAATGACCGCCGCGTCATCAAGGCGCGTGCGCAGCACACGCAGCGCTGGCGCAGCAGGCCTCCGCGCTTGGCGCGACGCAGGCTGGTTGGTGTCTGTCCCCTGCCCTCCCTCCGCCTTTCTGTCCGTCCCCCTCTCACCGCCTCGCGCCCTCCTCCACAGCAATATCTGCAGCAGATCCTGCTGGGCGTCGCCTTCTGCCATTCCCACCGGTGCGCAGGTTGGCCGTGAGGAACTGGGACAGCTCTGCGAACGTGCAGACCGCTGGGCGGGTATCCTTCTTCTGACATGCTTTCTCCGCCTTTCAGCGTCCTACACCGCGACCTGAAGCCCCAGAACCTGCTCATCGACCGCCAAACCAACAACCTGAAGCTGGCTGACTTTGGGCTGGCGCGCGCATTCGGCATCCCCGTGCGCACATACACGCACGAGGTGGTGACGCTGTGGTACCGCGCCCCCGAGATCCTCCTGGGCGCCAAGCACTACAGCACGCCGGTGGACATTTGGAGCATCGGCTGCATCTTCTGTGAGATGATCAACCAGCGGCCTCTCTTCCCGGGCGATAGCGAGATCGACGAGCTGTTCAAGATCTTTCAGAAGTTGGGCACGCCCACGGAGGACACCTGGCCGGGGGTTACCACACTGCCGGACTACAAAAGCACCTTCCCCCAGTGGAACCGCGTGGAGTGGGAGAAGGTCGTGCCTACGCTCTGCGCCCCCGGCATCGACCTCCTGGCGCAGATGCTCGTCTACGAGCCCAGCAAGCGCGTGAGCGCGCGCGTGGCACTATCGCATCCTTTTTTCGACGATCTTGGCAGAGAACCAGCACCCGCGGGAGCAAGCGGGGAGCCCAGATGACCACAGTGGCGGGTGTACACTTCAATAAACTAAACGCGCATGGCTTACAGCGCAAACACCTGTAGGTTTGGCGCGTCG
>Ga0208951_1000654_pt1 | contig 15946 bp, 14 predicted proteins | sample GreLakmeMI27MSRF_FD_187702 | JGI IMG/M metagenome (GOLD analysis project Ga0208951, IMG submission 187702) | Freshwater lentic microbial communities from great Laurentian Lakes, MI, USA - Great Lakes metaG MI27MSRF (SPAdes) | ecosystem: Environmental > Aquatic > Freshwater > Lake | place: Great... | reverse complement strand
CAGCGCTGGCAGCTGCGCGTGCAGCGCCGCGGTGCGCTGGCAGAGCAGCTGCGCGATGGTGGCCAGAAGGGTTTGGCACAGCGCTGCATCCACCGCCCGCCGCGAGGGGCTGTACAGGGGCTCCACCAGCGCCAGCAGCAGGCGCACCGTCATGGTGTGCACCTGCATGGCCAGGGTACTGTCCCGCAGCGACGCGCCGAAGAGGGACACGAGCGAGTGCAGCGCGGGCAGGGAGAGGCCCGCCGCAGGGGTGCCGCCCGCGGGCGGGGCGCCCTCGCAGCAGCTCAGCACCTCAGCCACCAGCGAGAAGGCCAGCGGGCGCAGCGCGTCGCGCGTCTGCCGCGACTCGCCCAGCAGCACACGCTCCTGCAACAGGGCGCCCTCGAAGTGCGGACGGAAGCAGTGCTTCAGCTCCGTGCTCAGCAGGTGGCGCACGGCCACCAGCAGCTCCTTGCGCACGCCCACCGAGTCGGGCAGGGCCGCCATGAGGCGCACGATGGCGGCCGCCAGTCGGGGCCCATGCTCGCGCAGCTGCTCGCCGAAGGCACGCAGCAAAAAGGTGACGAAGCTCACGGCCTTGCTCTGCGCGGCGCGCATGTCGCCGTACACGGCTCGCGCGTGCGGGGGCACGGCGGTCGGGGAATCAAACCCGGGGGGGGGGTCGGTGCAGATCACAGCCAGCAGCGCCGCCAGCAGCTGCGGCAGTCGCGCGCTCAGCGTCTTCGGGTAGAGCTGGTAGAGGAACATCTGGATGAGGGGCAGGTCGGTGAGCAGGCGGAAGGAGCAGAGCGCAGGCGTGGTGCTGCGAGGCGCGGCCTCGTCCACCTCTGCAGCTGGCGGCGCGGCCGCGACGCTGGCCTGCGCCGCCTGCGCCACCGCGTTCGGGAAGTTTGCGAGGAGGCGCAGCGCGGCGTCCAGGAAGGGCGGCGTGGCGTGCTCCAGCGTGGGGCGGTAGGCCTTGTGCAGCTCGGACGTGACGCGCAGCGCAGTCAGCGCGCCCTCCTCGCTCTCGCTCACCAGCAGCTGCGCGCACAGGCGCAGCAGCGTCTCCGCGTGCGGACGCAGCGCCTCCGTCTGCGGCAGACGCGCCAGGAGGTCCAGCAGGAGGGAGCGCGTTCGCTGCGCCTGCGCGCAGCCGCCCTCCTGGCTCAGCACGCTCGTCACGCTCGGCAGCACCGTGGACAGGTAGGCGCTGTAGTCGGCGCCGTGCGTGAGCTCGGGGCTGTCGCGCAGCGCCTGCGCCAGAGAAAGTCGCTCCTCCGGCGCTGAAGGGGGAGACGCGTCAGCCCACGGGACACAGCCAAATGCACGCGCCACGCACTGCTGCCCGCATCCTGCAGCTTCGCGGCGACGCCAGCCAGCGCGCTGCGCAGCCAGGGACGCGTCAGCGCACGGGGAAAAGCTTCCGAGAGCGTGGTAGGGTTCATCCACGCGCCTGGCGCTCAGCATGGTCTGGGCAGGTGTCCCAACGCCGGACTCACGCCCACGACACAAACGGGCGCGAGATGGTGCCTCTTCCGTGTTCCGTCCGAGAAGAGCGCCCGCCGCCCGCCGCCGTCCTTCGACCGACTGTCACCGTTATGCTTAACCCTGGTTACTCATGGCGGGACGCTCTGAGAGGACGGGACGCAACCCGAAAAAACTGCGCTCCGCTAGCTGCTCGTGACGCGCATGACGCGCAAGGTTGTGCCCGCTGCGGGCGCGACGCCCAGCGGCCCAGCGGTGAATGCCTACGAGGAGCAGCGCAACGCGCGCATTGCCCGTAACAACCAGATGCTCTCGCAGCTGGGCGTCAAGGAGGCGGCCGCCAAGGTTGCGCAGCCTGCGATCACAACCTGGCGGCGCAGCAAGCCGCCGTGCAGCAAGCAAGCATGCGGTGAGGCAGCAGAGGCGACTCCTGTGCGGCTCAGCAAGCGCCTGCGGGGCCAGGCGACGCCCGTGGAGGAGGGCGTGGGCGGCGCGGTGAGCGTGCCGGCGGAGCTGGACGAGGACTACGGGCGACTGCTGAGCGTGGATGAGTTCCTGGAGCGCAAGGGGCTGCAGAAAGGTGGGTGCTCCCAGCAGCCCGCAGACACGCGCGGCGGCTGCGGTTCGCGGCTGTGGCGCGCCCTCTGCGCAGGCGGGGCGAGCCTGCGCGCACCGCACTGTCACTCCCGCCACAATTGGCCATGCTCCCGAGCCGCGCCTAACCCCCCCCGCCCCCGCGCGCAGGCCCGCTGATGACTGGCCACTTCATGGGCTGGGTGGAGGAGGGCGTGCGCCAGCAGCTGGGCCTGGCGGGCAACGCAGCGGTGCATCTGTACGGCACGTGCGTGCTTGTCTCTCCACTCACGCCGTGGCCGCGCAGGAGGCGTGGGAGAGCGGCGGCGGCGGCGTGTTCGAGCGGCGGTGCCCTAAGGGCGAGAGCGCCAAAGAGTTTGCAAGGGCAGCACTGCGCAAGAACCCAAACGCATACTTCTACCGGTGCGCGCGCGCATCGCTCTCGCCATCGGGCGCCCGCTGACGCTGCGGGCGGGCAGGCACAACACGCCGGGGGAGGACACGTGGCAGGGGGAATGGTCGGAGGAGGAGATCGCAAACTTTGTGCAGGTGCGCTATGGATCGCTCTCACGCAGGGATCCTGCCACGCACCGCTCACGCGCTGCTCATAGGTGGCCACCACCTACGGCTGCGGCGACAAGTGGGGCCTGTTTGCGTCGTACATTCCCCACCGGGTGGGATACCAGTGCAGCGCCGCGTATCGCCACATCCTCATCCCCAGGGTGCGTACCCCCCAATTTTAGTTTCTGTTCAGCTGCGCGCCCGGCTGCAGCTGATTCGCCCGCGTCAGGGCCTGCTGCGCGACAACAACTTCAAAATGACGGCCAGCGGGGAGACCATTTGGCAGGCTGGCCGCGGAGGACGCGGCCGCAAGGCTGAGGAGGAGTGAGTCACGCGCCACGGAGCGCACGGAGCGCAGTAGCACTGGAGCAGCAACAAGCAACAAAAAATAAGCGCAGCTGAAAACATCAAAACAAACGTACCGCGTCTGCGCGTCACACTCCTCCTCCGCCTCTTGCGTCTCGTCGAGCGCCGCCGCATCTGCGTCTGCTGCCGCCATGGCGGCCGTGGCTGCGCGCGTGAACAGCGAGTTCAGGACGCAGGGCCTGTCGCTGCGCGGCGACGCGATGCGCCTGTTGTGCGACTTCCTGCGCGCTCAGGAGGACGTGGGCGAGGCGCTGATGGCCGTGCTGAGCGCGCTGCTGTCCCGCAGCCGTACGTGCCATGCCACTGCGTCCGTCACCCGCCCCGCTCAGTCTCCCGCTCGCAGTGGAAAGCAGCCTGGTGTGCGTCGAGGACGTGCAGGCGGTGTTGGGCAGCCTGTCTGGCGGTGCCGGCGCGGACGGGGAGGGTGATGAGGGCGGAACCGTGCAGGGCGGTCCGCTTGTCTTCGTGGACGCCTTCGCGGTGCCGCGCGTCGCGTACGACTCCGTGCGCAAGCTGTTCCACAGGCGCGCCCGCCGCTGGTGGGCTTTGGCGGGGCGGGCCTGACTCCCGTCTCCCTTTCCCCCCCTTTCTCGCAAACAGCGTGCCCGCCCCTCCGCGCGTCCTGGCCGCGCCCGAGTCCAAGCTCGCGCTCCTCCGCGAGCGCTTTAACCTGCTGGCGCAGCGGCTGGCGCGCAACAAGCTGTTCAGCCGGCCGGCTCTGCGCGGCGTGAGCACCGGCTCAGGCTACTGCGAAGTCACGCCCCTGCAGGCGCTGCTGGGCACCGCCGGCGAGACCCGCTTCGTGCTGGGCGCGCTGAGCCAGCTGGAGGAGGGCCGTTTCTGGCTGGAGGACTGCACGGGCAGCGTGGGCGTGGACCTGACAGACGCAGCTACCTCTGCTGGGCTTTTCACCGAAGGCTGTGTCGTGCTTGCGGAGGGCGAGCTGCGCCGCGACGGCATCTTCCAGGCGCGCGCGCTTGGCTTCCCGCCCTGCGAGCCCCGCCGCGACTCCTTGCAAGCTCTGGGCAGCCTGGACCTGTTCGGGGCTGGTCACCTGCGGTGCGTACGCGCTCAAACCGCGCACTCTGCACGCGCGCTCACGCACCGCGCAGCGCGGACGATCGCGCGCGGTTGGAGGCGTCCGGCGCAGCCGCGGGCGACGAGATGTGGGTCTTGCTGGCGGACATCTTCATGGACCAACCGCTGGTGGTCTCCGCGCTGCGCCGCGTGTTGGACGCATTCGATGCCATGGAAGTACCCCCGGCGCTCTTCGTGCTCATGGGCGACTTCCTGTCCACGCCTTTCAGCCCAACCTCGAGCAGCCTGGGCGGCGCAAAGGGTGCGAATGACGCTGTGCGCCCACGACGACGCGCATCACTCACGCCCCCGCGCGCCCAGCCGCCTTTGCCGCACTGGCGCAGGTTCTGGGGGAATACCCGGATCTGCTGTCACGCAGCCGCTTTGCATTCATGCCCGGCCCCGCCGATGCGGGCTGTGCCGCCGCGCTGCCGCGGCCGCCGCTGCCCCGCAGCCTCACGCGCGCCCTGCGCGGCGCGGTGCCCGGCGCCGTGTTTGCCAGCAACCCGTGCCGGCTGCGCTGGCACGCCACCGAGGTTGTTTTGTTCAGGGAGGACATTGCGGGGCGCATGCGACGCGCCTGCGTGCGTTCGCCCGCAGAGGAGGGGGGTGGGGATGGGGGTGCTGCAGGCGGGACTCCCGGGGAGCGGCTGTTTGGCGCGGTTTGTGCCACCGTGCTGCAGCAGGGCCACCTGGCGCCGCTGCCGCTGCCGCACGCGCCCGTCTTCTGGGAGTGGGACCACGCGCTGTGGCTCTACCCGCTGCCGCACGCGCTGCTGCTGGCGGACAGAAGCGTGCCGCAGGCCAGCTGCGCCTTTGAGGATGTGGCGGCGGCCAACCCGGGCTCCTTCGGCACCGACGGCTCCTTCGCCGTCTTCCGACCAGCGCAGCGCACCTTCGAGCTCAGCGCAGTGCCTCTGTCAGCGTGAGACGCCGCGTGTATTGCACACACGCTGCTGCTGAGAAAGCTCACTTGCGTGCCTTCTTGGCTTGCGGCGGCTTGATTGGCTTGCTGGCGGCGGCCTTGCGCTTCGGCGGGACATCCTCCTCAGGCTCGTCCAGGTCGACGTCGTCCTCGGACGAGTCGTCGCCGTCAGACTCGAGCACATGGCGTGGGGGCTCCCAGATGCCCGGTCCAGCCTCTTCGCTCCCTGCTTCCGCATCCGCATCCATCTGCGTCTCTGCCGCTGCAGGCTGCGCCTTTTCCGCCGGGGGCATCTCGTTCTTGAGCCCCGCGCCAGCCTCGACAAAGGCTGCGGAAAGGTGTGAGCGTTGGCACCACACGCAACTTCACACCGCGCGTCGCACCGCACTGCACTCTGAAATTCTTGCCGTCGCTGTGGCGCACCACGGCCGCCTCCTTGGCGGGAACCAGCTTGCCCGTGATGCGGCAGAAGAGGAAGCCGCTGTAGGGAGAGTCAGCCGCCGCCCGCGGTGGCACCCCCCCGCTGCGCGCGCGCCTGCAGAACTTGGAGGGCACAATGTGCGGCTCAAACTGGAGCAGCAGCGCGTGTCAGACGCGGCGGGGGTGCGCCACAGGCGGCGGCAGCGTGCCTGCTTCAGCGACTCCAGCTCTTCCTGTCTACCGCGCAGCGCGGCGAACTTCTTGCCCCTGCGCCACGCGTCAGGCGCCGACTGCAGCCGCGAGACCACGCGCTGGGAGCGCACCCGACGTATTGTTGCACAATGGCTGTCCGCGCAACCATAGTGTGCCCCGACAGCCTGCACTTCACGCGTGACGCGGCGCTGTCCAGCTCCAGGTGCGCGGCGTGCTCCTTCAGCAGCGCAGCCAGGGCGGCGTCCATGACGGACAACACTGCTGACGGCAGGGGCGGCGGCTCTGTGACTCTCCTCCAACGCTCTAAGTCAGCACCTCCACACGACTCACGCCAGCAGCGAGCAAGGCGCGTGCGCTTTGTGGCGGGACGCCCGCGGGACGCCCGCGGGAGGAGCGGACGTCGTCCGAACTCGTGTGTTCTTTTGTGAGCCAAAACAAAAGGCGTCCTCTAGATCTGGCTGAGACAGTGAGATCTGGGGGGGGGATCATAAATTACACTGGGTAAATTACACGGGTGTGGAGTGTCAGGGGTTGGCTGAGAGCTGACTGTGCGGGTGAGGGAATAGGGGTCAGAATAGGGAAATCGTCCTTTCGTCCCGCCTCCGCTGAAGCTGGCCGGAAAGTCACTGTGTTGCCATAACTAGAGCTAAAGACGTATATACTTACACTTCACGACGATGACCCCTAAACCCTCGCTACGCCAAAAAAAGGCCCGCTGCAATGCCCGCTGCAATGGAGGAGCGGTGTAATGGATTTTGAAAGAAAGCGGACAGAGGCGACGAATCCCTCGGGTGGGACGCGGGTGGGTTGGGGCAGCTGCTGGTGGCGGCGGCACAAGCGGCACCCGTCACCCAGGGGGGATCGGCGCTGCAGCGCGGCACGAACGAAGCATCCGCGCTGCTGAGCAACGCATCCATGCTCAGGCGTGGCAGCGGCGCGTCCAGGCTGTAGTGTGGCATGCATGGCGCGCCCGCGCTGCTGAGCCGCGCTAGCAGCGCGCTCGGGAGCAGCGCGGAGTCGGAGTCACTGATGCTGATGCACGGCGCCGCCCATGGCGAGCCGTCGCTCTTGCGCGGCATCATCGCCAGCGCCCCGATGTGGCTGCTGCGCCGTGCATCCATGCTCGGGCGCGGCAGCAGCATGTCCAGGCTGCAGCGCGGCAGGGATGGCGCGCCCGCGCTGCTGCGCCGCGCTATGAGGCGCAGCGCAGACTCGGAGTCACTGATGCTGATGCACGGCGCCGCCCATGGCGAGCCGTCGCTCTTGCGCGGCATCATCGCCCACGCCGCGCCGTCGCTGCTGCGGCTAGCGCACGCTGCAACAGGAGTGCCCCGGCCAGCAGCCTCCATTGCCACACGCAATGTGCCAGCGGTGGACTTCTTGCTTGCTGCCGTAGGTGATTGTTCCCACAGGCCAGCACAGCAGCACAGGCACTGAGCACCGAGAACTGTGACGCATGCTCTGTGACCTCGCTCTTGACAGTGTCAGAGACCTGCGCCGCGCGTGCCTTCGAGTGGCGCTCAGCCTCAAGGCGCCGAGTAGTGTAGTCGAATGTAGTGTAGTACCAAGCATTGCGCATCTCCAAATTTTCATCACTTGTGTAAAAAACCTGTTCCATTTTGCCCTTTACGGATTTCATGATCTTCTTTACGGAGTCAGGCAACTTGCCGGTTCGCACGTTGTCCGCAGCGTCAAGCACCTTCTCGAACAGTTCGCCTGTGAGTTCCAGAAGCGTACCCTCTCCAGCTTTCTGCACTTCCTTTGCCACCTCACGCAGCGCGGGGGGTGTGCAGGAAGTTCGGCTGGAAACGAACGCCATCAGACTGTTGAGCGGCTTCATGGCGACTGCGTCGAGCAGGCTGCTGTCCCGCGTGGTGACGGTCAAAAGAAAGCGCTCGTACTGCGTAATCAGCTCGGATTTGAGCTCTTTGATGCGCGCGTCGCTCAGTCGTATCTTTTCGGGGTCTTTGCCTTCCAGGTATGCTTTCCAAATCACGGCGAGTGTGGCCTTAAAATCAGTGGTTGGCGGCACCAGCGCCCCAGAGCGGACCTTCTCATCCAGGTCTTGCAGCGCATCGTGCAGCGGCTCGAGAGTGGTGCGCTGTTCCATGCTTTTGACGATGGCGTCGTAGACCGATATCGGCACGCAAAACATCTCTGTTTCACCATCACTCTTCTTTTTCTTGCCCACCACGTTTATCATTTCTGATACGCGTATTGCCTCAGTTGCGTGTTGTGTCGTAGAGCTGCACGGTCGCGTGGCGCGCACCGAGGTAGAGCTTGCCGTAAATCTCGCCAAACGTGCAGTGGTAACGGTTCAATAACTTATGGATTGACGTCTCGATGCGTCCTGCCTCTTTAGCAGACTCAAAGTGCAGCATGTGCACGATGTCGCTCTCATCCTGAGTGGCGCTGCAGGGCGGGAGTCAGTTTAGTGGTAGCCTCAGACCTCGAAAATCGAGCGTCCAGGGGCGCGCACAATATGCGGGTCCCTCCATTCCACTCACGCTCGTTATTGGCTGCCGAATAACCGACCTTGATCACCATCCACCCCGCATCCTGCGTGAGGTGCACATCCGCTTGTCAAACGCTGGCGCAGCAGCAACTGCAGCATGACAGGCGTACCAGAAGCTCGAGGCGACCCATCGTACGAACGTACACCCGCCCATCATCAAGAGCCGGTTTTGCCTCCGGCTCTTTCTTGGTCGGGGCTGTCACACACAGCAATGCCACGTGAAGTCAGACACGCGCGCCGCTGTACAAAGCCTGCGTGCGGCATACGCACCGTTGTCAGCAGCTGCCAAGTCCGCGCGACCTGTCTGCAAGCAGCGTGCAGCACCAAGCACCGCTGCAGCGCAAGCAAACTCAAGCACTGCATTCTTCTCCATCGCCAGGAGCGCGGCCGGCGCTGCGGAGGACAACATCGCCATATCGCCCACACCAGTGGCGCCCCGTGGCACAGGGCGGTGAGAGCAGCTTGCGTCGAGGAGAGACGGCGCAACTCACGCGCCAACGTCAGAGCGCCTGGCGTCTGCACAGGCACCGCGCCGCCCGCTGCTTGACGCTGCTGTGCCGCGCGCCGCACGCACAGCCCAAGCAGCGCGCACAGCCGCCACAACAGGCAGCGAAGAGCGCGCCGCGTTTGGTGCAGTTGACCATCAGAGACGCGAAGCGACACGGCACAGTTTCGATGCCAGAACCAAACTGCCAGCGAGCCCGAACCGGCACGCTCACCGCCAAGTACTACCTGCAGAGTTTCAGCAGCAGTACAGACGCGTGTGGTTGAGGACGCCCACAACATCAAGGCCGACTGTGGCGCTTAATCAGCAGGGCGACTTGAAGCACTGCCAGATGCACGCGCCGCGCACGCGACAGCTCCAGAAGGGTTGGCGCTGCCCATAAGACCGCAAGAGCGTGACGCAGAAGGCCGGCAGTGGGCAAGCTTTGTCAAGTGCATGCCCAGCCTCGCCTTCAGGCACGCGCGCAGCTCACGCCGGACAGCGCAGCACGTTCACATAGCTAGGTGCGCGAGCTCTGAGGCCGCACAGCACCGAAGCGCATAGCACAGGCGGCATGAACAGCGCAACATGGCAGTGCCACCGCGTGCTGCTTTGCCAGCACCACGCACGCAGCGCGCGTCATCCGTGTGCTGTGCCCGTGCTGCATCGCACGCAGGCCTTCGTGGCCGGAGCGGCAACAGCGTGCACCTCTTGCTGCACTGCGCTACACAGCGACAGAGGTTGCTCTCCAACATGACCGCACAACCCGACGCCGCACGCTTTGAAACGAACGTTGTCCAGCTCCAGGTGCGCGGCGTGCTCCTTCAGCAGCGCAGCCAGGGCGCGTCCATGCGGAGAAGCGAGCATTCCCAGACGGCAGCCTCCAGCGGCTCAGTTTCTCTCCACCGAGCCAGTCTCCTCCACACGACTCGCGCCAAGTGCGAGCGAGGCGCGCCGCGCTAGTGGCGGGACCCCCGCACGATGAGGAGGTCGGTGCGTTCTATGGGCAGCCAGGCAGGCCCGCCGCGAGCGAGTCGCGAAGACCAGAACGCGCTCATCACTGCGTCTCTCGCCTGGGCTGTCCTGCGCGGCGTGAGCGAAGCAACCGCTCGCAGCTGAGCGGCGTTGCGTTGCGTGCGTGCGTGACGGCATGTTGCAGCTGTCATGCAGCGCCGCAGTCACAGCTCGTGCTCCGCGCGGCGCTGGGGCGCCAGCCTGCTCTCGGGGCTGCGCGGGGCTGCAGCCAGCGGCGAAGTGCTTGCGGCCCAGGCGCAGCGTCTCTCTGTCAACTCGCGTGAGTAGCACGGTGCGCTCAGCCTCCCGTCACGCACCCGACACCCGTGGTGGCGCTCACGCCCGCGCCCGCGTGGCCACCCGCAGGCCGGAGACGCATCGGGGGAGGAGAGCCCGGGCGGTGACGACGGGAGCGCAGAGGCGGGCACTTGTCTTGAGGAGGCTGCGTGGGTGCGCACTATCGCCACGCTGCAGCGTCTGGCCGCGTCCTCCACGCCCTCCGACGTCCTGGCCGCCTGCGCCGCGTGCGGCGGCGAGTCGCTGTCCCAGGCTGCGTGCGAGCGGCTGCTGGAGGCACTGGTTGAGCTGCGCCGCACGTCGCTGGCGCTGGAGCTGTACCAGGCGCGTGCCCGCGTATCCCGCCCCGCCGTGCGACGAGGCTCACCCGCCCCCGCCGCAGCTGCTGCGCGGCCCGGGTGGCGAGGCGGGCGTTGCCCGGTGGGCGCCGCTGGGAGCTGGGGGCGCCTCTGCGCTCGCGCGGGCCCTCTGCCGCGCCCTGGCGGTGCCCGAGGCGCTGCAGGTGGTGGGCAGCCTGTGCTGGGGCGCCAGCGCGGGAGGCGGCTCACCCGGCTCCTCCTCGGCGGTGCCCCGCCTCTCCTTTGGCTATGTGGTGCGCTGCCCCCACTGCGCCCAGCAGAGCGACGACCCGCAGGTGCAGCCTCCCTCGCTGTCGCTGGTGCAGCCGCAGGAGGGGCTGCAGCGCTGCGCCTGCGCCCGCTGCGGCTACGACTTCGAGCTCTTCTCGGGCACCGTGCGCTCCGCCAGCAGCCAGGCGGTGGCCCCGGGCGCCGCGCCGGACCAGGGCGGCCCCCTGGCGCAGCTGCGCCGCGCGCTGCGCCTGGACCCCTCCGTGGCGGCGGTGCACGAGCTGGAGGTTGCAACCCCGTGCGGCACGCTGGTGCGCGCCTACCGGGTGGGCACCCGGGGCCCGGAGGTGCCCGCCGCGGTCGGGCAGCGCGTCAGCGTGGCGTGCGCGGCGCCGGAGTCGCTGGAGGGCGTGGGCGGCGCGCAGCGCAGCAAGCGCGAGCGGAGCGCGCTGGGCCGCCTGCTGCCGCCCCGCCCGCCGCGCACGCGCGCCGGCCAGGCCCTGGATCTCAGCAACCAGGCCACCGGGGCGGTCACGCCGCTGCTGGTGCCGCCGCCGCCGCCCGGCGTGCCCTCAGACTTCGACCCCAGCCGGCTGCTGCCCACGCTCCTCCTCCTCGCAGCCGCCGCGGACGGCGCCAGCGCGCTGGTGGACCCCGCGCTGCCCGCGCTGCTGCTCACCGGCGGAGCGGTGTCTCTCGCCGGCGCCGCCGCCGCGGACGCGCTGCTGCTGCCGCGCCTGGCCCGCCTCCCCGCCGCCGCCCTCTCCCTGGAGGCGCAGCGCCAGGGGCTGCTCCAGCAGCACTCCGCGCTCTCGGCGCAGGCGGCAGCGCAGGCGGTGGGCTGCGGGGAGGATGTGCGCGCCCTGGCCAGGCTGTGGCAGCTGCAGAGCAAGATGGAGTCGGTCAACGACCCCCAGCTCTATGCGCAGCGACTCACGCGCGTCAAAGCAGCCAGGGGGGCGCTGGAGGCGCGCCTCGACGCGCGCATGGCGCTGCTGGAGCGCTACGCGAGGGTGGCGACCCTGATCGAGATTGAGATTGAGTGCGAGGGCGAAGAGCTCAGGGGCGCGCAGCAGGGCATCGAGCTGGAGATGGCGGCGCTGGAGGAGGCGCAGCAGGTGACGGAGGTGTGGCGCAACGCGGCGGCGGCGGCGGACGAGGTGGAGCGACTCCTCGCCGGCTGAACAAACACTGAACTGAACTTAAAACCAGCTTTCTCTCACAGCTGCGCCGCCACCATGGTGGCCACGTCGATGAGGCGCGCGCTGTAGCCATACTCGTTGTCGTACCAGACGTACAGTTTCACCATGGTGTCGTCAATGACCTGCGTGCAGTCGGCATCCACGATGCCGCTGCGCCGGTCATTCACGTAGTCGGTGCTCACGAGCGGCTGCGTCTCATACCCCAGGATGCCCTTCAGCGGTCCCTCCGCCGCGGCGGCGGCCATGAGCGCGTTCACCTCCGCCACGCTCGTCTTGCGGCGCACCTCAAAGACGCAGTCGGTGATTGAGGCGTTGGTCAGCGGCACGCGCACCGCCAGGCCGTTCAGCTTGCCCTTGAGCTCCGGAAAGATGAGCGCGATGGCGGTGGCGCTGCCCGTGCTGGTGGGCGCCAGGTTGACCAGCCCGCTTCGCGCGCGACGCAGGTCACTCTTCTTGGCGTTGGGTGCGTCCATCAGCGTCTGCGTGTTCGTCAAATTGTGGATTGTGGTGATGCAGCCGTGCACGATGCCCAGGTGCTGCTGCACAACCTGCACCACGGGCGCCAGGCAGTTGGTGGTGCAGGAGGCGGCGGTGACAATGTGGTCCACCGCCGGGTCGTACAACGCATGGTTCACGCCGTACACGATGTTCAGGACGGCCACCGGGTCCTTCACCGGCGCGGACACGACCACCTTGCGCACGCCGCAGGCGTCGAAGTAGGGCTGCAGCGCGGCGCGGGTGAGGAACACGCCCGTGCACTCCAGCACCAGCTGCACGCCCGCGGCCCGGTACGCGTCAGCCAGCGCGGCGGGTTCCTTGGCGGCGCTGTAGGCCACGCGCAGCTGGCGGTCCGCAGACGAGAGCAGCACGGCGTCGCCGTCTGCGCGAGCGCTGTGCGTCCAAGTGCCGTGCACCGAGTCGTACTGCACCAGGTAGGCGATGCTCTCCACCGCGGCCAGGTCGTTCAGGTGCACCAGCGTGAACAGCTCCGGCTGCTCGAACACGAAGCGCAACGCCAGGCGGCCTATGGGAAGGGCTCAGAAGCAGTTGGGCATGCACGGAGGACGCCCGCCCAGCACGCCCGGCTGCGCCTTGCGCGCACACGCCCGCGCCACTGACAGCCAGCATAGGCGAGACCGAGGCCCGAAGCGACGAAAGCGAGTGCATCAGCAGCAGCAGAGCATATTCCCAACCCTAAGCGCTTGGGGAAGCTGGCCCAGACACGCACCGATTCGTCCGCAGCCGTTGATGGCAACCTTCACGGGCGCCATGCGTAGCGATCCGGCGTCTGCGCACGCACGCAGAAAGCGAGGGGGGGAAGACTCCAGCGACACTGGAGGATTTATGGCGTGGTGGTAGGCCGTGGGGTAAGCGAGTAAGCACCGGGTGTTTGCAGAGTGAAACCAAACATCTGCCATCAAACTTCACGCGCGTAGTCGCGCCCATTGCCGGCTACGGAAGAAAAAGGCTAGGATAGCGGCTGTGATCGTGTCCTTGATGTAGTTGACGAGCTCCATGTTCTTGCTCTTGCTCAGGCTGTGCTGGAACTTCGTGAGGTTTGGGCGCAGTGCTATGGATGCCAGCCAGTCCTTGTCAATGAGCTCGTGGTCAGCCACCAGGCGGCAAAAGGCCTGCACTTGTGTGTCAGTGGCCCGCTGTTGCGCTAGGCTTGCCGGCGCTTCCACGCACCGCGAGGCTGAATTGGCCCTTCTTCAGCGTGCCCTGCCCGCCCGGGTGCGCGCACTTGCCAAGCTCTCCCATCTTGTCAAGCGCATCGATGAGAGGCAGCAGCGACTCCCGCGACTTGAATGGGAAGATGTTGTAGCCGCGGCTACGTGCACTGGCCTGTGTGGGTGGGGCGGAGCGTCGCGCGTCAGCGGGAGGGGCGCAAGTTGACAGCCCAGGGCCTCCTTTGGGCACGCACCTCGCCAATCTCGACGGCCACCTTTGATTTACCGGCGGGCGTCTTGCCACCCTGCGCCATGGTAGTCTGCGGCGGGAAAAGGGTAAGGTTTGGGGCGAGGCATAGCCGGCGGCGCAAGCTGACATGACAGCTCCCTGGGGGACTGTGGGGGCCGTACCTCCCCACGCTGCTTGGCGCACGCGTCGTACTCGCCGCCGCCGAGCTCCCAGCCGCGCTTGGTCACCGCCTGGGCGCCGCGCGAGGCGCGAGCGGCGCGGCGCGTAAGCTGGAAGCTTGCGAGTTGACAGCCCAGTGACTCTTGGGAGCCTCACCTTGGCTCCCTCCTTGGTTTGCTCGCTCAGGTGGCGGCGCATCAGCTCTTCCATCCGGCGCAGGCCCTCCTCCGGGCCGTGCAGCTCCACCTGCTCGTCCAGCGCCTTCACCCCGCCGATAAAGCTGAGCTGTTTGCCTCCGAGCAGCTTCAGCAGGACAGGGTCCTTGGTGAGCCGCGCCACAGCGGTGTGGTTCAGACTGTTTCGCCTCCTAGCTCGGAGGTCACCTGCTGCGCCGGAAGGCGGTGAGCAGGGCGCACTCGTGCTACTCTCATCACTCGCGACGCGCACGCAACGCCTCGCGCGACTTGCTTCGGCTATACGCGACGCCTGTGTCACGGGCAAAAGCAGGGGGGGGGGCGCGCATCGGCTTCGCGAGTCTGCTGCACAGGAGCTTGCGGCGCAGTGACGCAGGTGCGGGTGCGGCCCGGGCACGGCCGCAAGTGCGACCAGGCACAGCCTGAGCCACGAAGAGGTGGTGAGCCTCGGCTGCGCGGTATGCCATGGTCCGCGGTAAAGGTGCGCCAGGGGGCGAAAGACTGCTCGTTGACCAGGGTCTGACCCGGTTAGCGCAGCGTAGCGTGACAGCGGTGTAGCGTGACAGCAGATAAGTTTCCTGGTAAAGTCTGGGTTAAGTCGGGGGTATTTCTGGCAACCCTCCCCGCTCCGCCTCCGATGCCGAGCCGCCATTCTGAGCTGGCACCGTCCAGCTGGAGGTACACACCTGTGCGACGTTGGGCTCCAGTTGACATCTGCAATGCAGCCTCCAGCCGCAGCACAGTGCTGCGCCGGCCCAGCAGCGCCACCAGCAGGATGCAACCGAGCCCACGGCTGGAGCGCGTGAAGGAGGTTTGTGCTCTGGTAAGCCAGCTACAGCGCGCTCAGCTTGTCGCCCAAAGCCGCGGTCCAGGCGCGCGTCTTTTGGCCGAACGCGTCGCTCGAGGGCGCGAAGAGCACCAGGAAGCTGCCCGGGAGCAGGGGCTGCACCAGCAGGCTGGATGGCGGGCCGCCCAGGCCCCCAGAGGCGTCCAGGAAGGCGGGCGCGTACTGTGCGCACGGGGCACCCGTGAGTGGCGTGGCGGTGCGGGCACGCGCGCCAGAGAGCGCGCACCAGCTGCGTTCCGGAAGCCGCAGCGTCGGCGAGTGGCTGGCGCAGCCCGTCGCCAAGGGCGCTCACCAGCTGCTGCTCGCCGGCTGAGGAAGCCACCCGGCCGCGCACGCACACCAGCTCGCCGGCGCGCCAGAGCAGGCACGCGCTCGCCTTGCTGTTGCTCAGCAGCGCTGGAGTGCGGCAAGCGTCAGGCAACGAAACGCACACGGGCAACCGAGGGCGCACCGTAGGAGGCCCACGCCACCTCCTGCTTGGCAGCCTCGTCCAGCGTGTCGGCCAGAATGAACACCTGCGCCAGAGTGAGCCCACAGAGAGAGAGTGACGTGCGGCTCCCGGTCGCGCCTGCTGGCCGCCTGCCGCCCCTTCTCGCAGCAGAGGCGACTCCTGTTGTGCGTGCAGCGTCAGGGCGCGCGCGTGCCGCTGCGCTGAGGGACGTGCCTCCGCGTTGAGGCGTGCGTTGACAGCTGGAAGCAACATGCATGCGGCGGAGACGCCCACCACCAGCGCCTCTATGCGGCTCTGCACGGCGCGCTCAGCGGCGCAGGGGCGAGGCTGCGTGCGGGCGCGCCTCAACGGGCGCGGACTGGCCCAGCAGCGAGCCGGTGGCCAGAAAGTGGTTCACGCACAGCAGGGCACACGCTCCCACCCCCAGCAGCTGCGCGGGCGCGTGAGCACGCGATGCAGGTGCAGGCGCGGAGACGCGCGCCTGCGGCACAGCGACGTCGTCCAGCCAGGAGATCCCCTGAAGGCACGCGACACATCAGCGCTGAGAGCGAGACACCTGCAAGTCGGGCCGGCTCTGCCACGTGCCAGCGTGAAGCGGAACACCCCAACCTCCGGCTCGTCCGCAGCGGCAGCCAGGCGGGTGGGGCGACGTGGAGCAACGGCACGGAAGCGCCTTGTTGGCGGAGGCTGGC
>Ga0208951_1000653_pt1 | contig 15960 bp, 16 predicted proteins | sample GreLakmeMI27MSRF_FD_187702 | JGI IMG/M metagenome (GOLD analysis project Ga0208951, IMG submission 187702) | Freshwater lentic microbial communities from great Laurentian Lakes, MI, USA - Great Lakes metaG MI27MSRF (SPAdes) | ecosystem: Environmental > Aquatic > Freshwater > Lake | place: Great... | reverse complement strand
AGATGCCCAGGCTCACGTTCTTCAGCAGCTGCTTGCCGGTGGGTGTGGTCTTCGTGAGCTTCTGCATGGTTAAGATGGTCTGCCGCGTCTCCTGTGAGTATGCGCTGCCCTGAGACACCTCGCCCGGGCTCTTGAACTTGCCGCCGCCGCCGCTGCCAGAGCCGCCGCCCGGGCGCGGCTTGCCGGCGTCCTTCTTGCCCTTTGCAGCGCTGCACGGGCCAGAGCGCGTCAGCACGGCGGCTCCACCACTGTGAGCAGGTCGCACCGCACGCAGAGGCTTCGGGGCATGGGAGGGTGCGCAGCGGCATGACGAGGGCACAGCGCGGACGCACGGCCTGCAAAGGCGCCACCGCGAGCCACCAGCGCCTGCACAGACGCCGCCTGCATCTTGGCAGCCCCGCAGCACTGGCCGCGTCTGTCAGGCTGCTCTCAAGCAGCTGTCAAGCGCGCAAGCTGTGCGTCAAAGCGAAGGCGAGGGAGCGAGAGTGCGCATGGCACACCGCGATGTATGTGATGACTGTGCCAGGAGCGAAGAGACGGCAACCACTACTGTGTAAATAGAGCGGAGCACTGAACGCCAGCAACCATCCTTGATGGTTGCGAGGCCTCATCACAGGCTCTCCTGCTCCGGAGAACTGCACACCGTTCACCGGCGCTCGCTCATTCCTGGAGCGCCTTCTCAGCAGCGCCGACGGACTTTGGCGACGTGGCCATCAGAAGTGGCTTGAAGGTGCAGGCAGCCCCTCGCTCCTTCTCAACCTCAGCCTGGATCAGTTTCAGGCGCTCCTCAGGCCCCTTGCGCCGCTCCGGATCGGAGACGCTGAACGGCTTCCAGGAGTCGTAGACCTCCTTGGGCACGGCAACGGGCAGCAACAGCTGTTGAGCAGCCTCCTGCTCCAGCGCCAGCGCCTCGGCACGCGCCTTGCGCGCAGCCTCCTGCTTGGCTACGAACTCGTCCATGCCCTTCACGGCCGGGCGCGCGTCGGGGTCAACCTTGGGCGGGGGCGTGGACGCGCTGGGCTGGAAGGTGCAAACCTGGCGAGCGGGTGCAGGCGTGAGCGGCGAGGCGCAGGCCGTCGCACAGCGCGCATGCGCGCCTTCGCCTCCTCCTCTGCGTGCTTCTTGAGCAGCGCCTCGTGGCGCGCAGCCTTATCCTGTGTTCGAACACGCGCCCACGCACAGTCAGACTTGACAGAACGGACGCAACACGGTCCCGCAGCCAGCGCCACGCGTCATGCGCCGCGGCCATGCGACGCAACCCCCCCCAACAGCGCGGGAGTGGGGCGGGGAGGGACTCGGGAAGGGCAACGCGAGTTGTGGGGCGGGCACACACCTCCATAATCTCCCGCAGCCGAGCTGAAATGGCCGCCGGCTCGCCTCCATTGAGCGCGATTGTGGGTGCGGCACTCTCCTCTGCGCCCAGCAGGAGGCGCCGCGAGCGGCGGCTGGCGCTGGTGTCTGGGCTGAAGGGCTGCGTTGGTGCCCGCGCCCTGGCAGCCTCCAAAGCCTGTTGGCGCCGCGTGTCCGTGGTCAGCTCGGTCAGGTCGGCGCCCACGGGCGCCAGCTTCTGCGAGATGGGGCTCAGCGGCGCCGGCTTGAAGCTCTGTTCGAGCGCCTTCTGGGCAGCCTCTTCACGCGCTGTCTGAGCCTCCGCGCGCTCGCTCGCGTCCGTGACGCTCAGACGGATGAAGCGCTCGTCCTCCGTCTCGCTGGCGCGCGCCTTGAGGCGCGGCGAAGCCAGCAGCAGAGCGTCTGCGTTCGTCTCGGGCGCAAATTGTGGGACTGCAGCTGCTACAAGCGCAGCCTTGCGCTCCGCCGTAATCTCCGCGTGCTCCAGCTGACGCTGCAGGAAGGGCAGGCCGTCGGGCACGCTGCGCCGTGGCTCCGCGGATCCGGGCCGACTGGCCTGACTGCCTGGTCGCGCCTTCTCCGGTGTGTGCACTCCTCCGGTCGCAGACATCTCGCGCGTGGCCGCTGCAGCGCACACGCACAGGCGAGGCGACGGCGGAACCGGCGCTTGACGCGGCCTGAGGAGCCGAGGGCGCGCGGGTGCGTGTGGGGCGTTCGACAGTACGTTGTTCGAGTTCGATGAGTTGTTTGCGAACGGTGAGTCGTGCCGACTCACTTTCGGCTTAGCGATCGAATGGGCGGTTTCCGGAGGAAATGCTCCGCCTCCTCTTCTCGTCCTCCCAAAAAGCTCCTGACACCTTCCGGCACCTCCAATCCCCGGCAGTCGCATGATGGCGCGCCTGCTGCGCCTCCTCTGCCTCGCGCTGCTCTGCGCCGCTGCCCTGGCAGGCTGGCCTTTCAGGGAGGGCAAGACAAAGCCAAAGTCTGGGTCTGCAAAGACCGTGAGCAGCCTTCAGATTGGCGTGAAGCGCAAAGCTCCGTGCGAGCGCGCAGCCACCGACGGCGACCGCGTGTGGGTTGAGTACCGCGGATCTCTCTTGGATGGCGGCGAGCAGTTTGATGCATCCTGTGCGTGCCCGAGAGTCCTCGCACGTACACGCAGCAGCACCAGCCGCCATGGCCGCACATCATTGAGTCGTTGACGCGTTGTGGCACTCGGCAGACGACCGAGGCACTCCCTTTGACTTTGTGCTGGGTAAGGGGAACGTGATCCAGGGCTGGGACCGAGGCGTGAGCGGCATGTGCCCTGGCGAGCTGCGCAAGCTGAAGGTGCGAGCGAGTGCGAGCGCAAATGCAAGCGCGAGCGAGTGCAAGTGCGGGTGGACAATTCTTCTGGACTCTCCAGCAGTGCTGAGCCACCGCGCCAGATCCCCGCGGAGCTGGGCTACGGCGAGCGCGGTTCCCCACCTAAGATCCCCGGGGGCGCTTCCCTTGTCTTCGAGGTTAGTCCAACATCCGCGTCGCCTCCGCATGAGTCTTGCGCTGCTGATCTCCTCGCTTGTCGCACGCAGGTGGAGCTGCTCTCCATTGGCCAGCCTCCCGCCGCCAAAGCTGAGTTGTGAGCTGGCAGCACAGTGCTTGCAACATACTGCTTGCGACATACGTTTCCATCAACTCTGGGTTCTCCTCTTCATCCTCACGCTGCCGAGGCTGACGCGTATGTGTAATCTGAACCAGTGAATCCTGCAACTGGCGATCTCGCAACTGGCATGCAACGGTGCCGCGTGCATTGTCGTGTTGGTCCCAGCGATGTTCTGGCGGGTGGCCAGGTGCGTGGCGATTGGGTTTCTGGGCCATTCAGGCACTCTCGTCGCCTCCGCTTCCCGCATGAGCGCCAACCCGTCCAAACTGGCGCTGCTGCAGTCGCTGGCCGGGCGGCAGCCGGCTGGGTCTGCGCTGGACGCGTCGGCGCAGAAGTTGTTACAGGCCCTGAGCTCGCAGCAGGCGCGTCCACTGGCGCTTTCTTCGCTGCGCTTGCGCAGCTCTCCGGAGCCTGCCCGGGCTGATCACCCTGACTCCGCGTGCGGTGGCGCAGGGGAATAACCAGGAGCTGGCGCTCACAGGGTTACCTCCTACTCACGGCCTGCAGCCTCCGGAGCAGCAGCAGGCCGCCCCAGCCGCCGGCTACCTGGCCGCAACAGGTCCAGCGCGCCAGCGCGCGCTGCGGCAGCTGTCCGTGGTGCTGAACGCGCTGGCGCGCGTGCCGTGTTTGGAGGGCGTGGACGCTAAGGGGGGCCAGGCGGTGAGCACAGCGCTGGCACCGCGCATGCACAGCCCCACTGACGCGCGTCCCGCAACGGCGCAGCCCAGCGCGGACGGGCTGGCGCTGCTGGTGGACCTGGTGTGCGACCCACTCGTGGCTGCGCAACTGCTGTACACCGGGCTGGACGAGCGCCTCGCCAGCCTCACGCACGAGGTGCGCGCTGCAGTGCACTTCCTTTGACGGCCCCTGCGGGCTGGCGCGCGCGCCGGGCGTGTGCGCCCAGTGTGCTCGAACTCCTGCTCGCTGGAGACACCCTGTTGGCTTGTTGACAGAACCCTGTTCTCACTTGTGTGGTCCCACCCGCGCCCTCCCCCCTCAGCTGCACCAGCGCCGCGCGCGCCCCGCCCAGAGCGAGGCTGACGGCGGCGAGGGCGGGCGTGTTGCGGCTGTGGCGGCCGGGAGTGCGCAGGCGGCTTGTGCGTCTCAGCCGTACCCGCCCTTCCCGTCGCTGCCCTACCCACCTCCGTATCAGCGCCCCGACGGCCGCGCCAACAAAACCCACTTCTCTCCGGAGCAGAGGGCCATCCTGGAGGAGGCGTTTGCGCGCAACCAGTCGCTGAGCAAGGGCGGCGGAGTGGAGGATGCGGTTGAGCTGGCGCACACGCTGTGCACGTGCACGGACGCAGCCACGGGCGTGTTGCTGTCCTCTGTGTCGCCCGCGCAGGTGGTCACCTGGTTCTCGAACCGACGAAAGGCGCTGAGCCGGCAGGCGCGCATGCGCAAGCAGGCGGAGGAGGAGACTGCCGGACCTGGCGGGGCTGGCGCTGCCGGTGCGCAGCGGGGCGCCTTCACCGCACCGTACGGCGGCCAGCAGGCGCCGCCTTCGCGCGGCGAAGGGGCCGAGCCCACCGAGTGGACCGCTTGGGCCCAGGGCGGCGCAGCGGCGTATGCTGAGCTGGTTGCCAGTGCGGAAGGCACCGTCTCGGCGCAGCGCGCAGGGCCCGAAGATCCCGAGGTCGCCATAGTGTCTGCGCTCACTGCGCTCACTGCGCTCACTGGACTGACCAGCATCGGCAGCAGCAGGCCGGCAGAGGCGCCACCCTCTCAGCCCGCGCAGGCCGGGGCTCAGGCCGGGCAGCCCCATCAGCCTGCCCAGGCTGCTCCGCTGGCGCTACTGGCCCGCCCACCCGCAGCGCCTGTGCCTGCGCCTGCACCTGCGCCTGCCCCGGCCCCGGCCGCCAGCAAGAAGAAGCGCAGCGTGGGCGTGGTGGCAGAGGAGCCCTCCCCGGACCCATCCACCCTCAAGGTGGGTCCCATGGGCGAGCGCCGCACGCAGCGCGCCGGCGCCGGCAAGCGCCTGCTGGACGCCGGGGGCGCCGCCGCCGCCGTGTACGCGGAGGACAAGCTCCTGGCGCGGGTGGAGGCTGAGGATGCGGCGGCGGAGGAGGCGAAGCGGCGACGGCTGATGATGGCGCGCTCGCATACCGCAGCCCCGCCGATGCTCACTCAGCCCACACACCACTCAGCACAGCAGCATCTGCAGCAGCAGCATCTGCAGCAGCAGCATCTGCAGCAGCAGTATGAGCAGCATCAGCCACAGCCGCCGACCCGCGCGGCCCCCGCGGCGGCGCAGCCCAAGCGCAAGCTGGAGGGGAGTGACCTGCACGTGTTGGAGGCTTGCTACGCCTCCATCCCGGCGCCCAACCCTGCGCAGTGCGCAGCCATGGGCGAGCAGCTGGGCCTCACCGGCGAGCAAGTGTCCCTCTGGTACGTTGGGCGCCAGCAGGCGGCCATGTGTAGCGCGGCGGTGGCGAGCGCGGCGACAGCGCAGCTGCGACAGGTGCATGAGCGTGCCATGCAGCGCCAGTTGCAGCATCCGCAGCACCAGGGCTGGGCGCAGCAGCATCACTATCAGGGCTGGGAGCAGGTGCCCGCCCCGAGTGCGCAGTGGGATGGGGAGGCGGAGGAGGGGGGGGGCGAGGGGGACTAAAGTTTTGGGTGCATCACTGCGTGTGCAGCAGCACGAAGCAACGTCGCAGAAGGGGGAGTGAAGTTTTCTAGTTTTTGGACGCTCTAGTTTTGGGACGCTTTCGCTCTGAATCGCATGCTCACTATGTCTGCTGTGTGTGTGTGTGCCTTCCAATGCGCACTCGAATCAGTCCCGGCTGCCGCTGGACCTGCGCGGCGAGAGGGTGCGCGGGCCCACGGGTGCGCCCGCCGTCGTGAACCCGGCTGGTGCAGCGCGCAGCAACGCGGCACCGTCACGCTCTGCAGTCACCCCCCCAACGCCCCCAGCCTCCGCCTCGCCCAGCACGCTGTACGCCTCCTGCGGGGGTCCCGCCTGCGGCACCCCGCGCCCGAAGCGCGCCAGCAGCGCCAGCTGAAGGGCGCCAGCCCCGATGCCCGGCAGGTTGGGCACCATGATGGCATAGTCCTGCACCGCCGCGCCGTAGGTGGTCCACATGGCTGCGTTTGCGAGGGACGCCAGACAGAGAGGCAGCGAGAGAGAGGACGCGTTGCTGCAAGGGGTGGGTGGGGTCAGCACAACCGGGCGCGGCTGGCGCGTGCGCTGGGCGCGCACCGGGTCTTCAACACCTCCCACAGCGTGGACAGGGGAGCCGCGTAGTAGGCAATTGCTGCAAAGGTTGCGCAGCCGGCGACCAGGCGGGTGCTTGCCTGCGGGTCGGGCAGCGCCAGCCCCGCCAGGAAGGCTATGAAGACCAGCGCACAGACCACGGCCAGGAAGGCGCGCTCCAGGCTGCGACGGCCCTGGGTTGGGGTGTGAGGGGAGGCGCGGAGCAGAGACGACGCAGCGGCGCTGGCGCTTACCTGCGCGTCCAGAAGCGGCAGGCAGCTCAGCGTGAACCACACGCCCAGCGCCACGCCCTGCGAGTTGCTGAAGAAGACGAAGAAGTCCTGCTTCAGGCAGCCGTAGGCGCTGCGAGAGCGCACGTGAGCCTCCGAGCAAGTGACGCGCGCCACGCCGCCTGCGCACCCCCACAGACAGCAGTTCAGGAATATCGCCACGAACGGCAGCGGGTTGAGCGCGCCCAGGCTCCCGGAACGGCGCGCAGCTTGCACTTGCTGTGGGGCGGTGCATCTGCTGTCAGAGAGCTCTTGCGCGCTGACTAGGCGCGACGACCGCGCACCGCCAGTGGGGCCAGGAACATTGCGTTGGACAGAATCAGGCCCAGCGTGGGGGCTACCACCTGCGCGCGGGCGTGAGAGGAGAGCGGTGGATCGAGACAGCTCTGACTCGCCTTGGTGAACGTGTCGCCCGCACTGGAGGCCATGGCCACTGCCCGCACGCTTCGCGCCGATAGCCAGCTGCTGCAGCGAAGTGAACAGCTCGCGAAGGAGCAGCGCGTAGACCGTAGATGGCGTGACAATGTTTGCCGCCTTTTACGATGCACGTTGTAGGTTGTACGAAAAGCGCAAAGCTGTCCACCTGACATCGCTGGACTGTTGCTTGTGGTGCGCTGGGAGCTGGCCAGTACCAGTGAGAAGGTTTTTTTGCGAGTGAGCTACAGTTCAGTTCTTGAGGGGCGCCTCGAGCAGCACGCGGCGGGGCGCCATGGACGACTCATGGGAGGCGCAGGAGCAGGTGCAGGCGCAGGCTCAGCAGTCCCGCCTCGCTTACAGCGCGCAGTCGCACTCCCCCGGGCGTGGCGGTTTGGATGCGTGGGGCGCACAGCATCCCCCGCAGCGGGCACGCAGCAGCGCGCCCGCGGAGCACCACGACTCGTTCGGCAGCGGGCCGCGGGAGTACGAAGCGTTCGAGAAGGAGGCTGGGAGGGGCTGGGAAGGCGGACCCTCTCAGGGCGACCGCTACGCCGACTCGCCGCACCAGGAGGCGAGCGTCTCGTGGCACGCCTCGGAACGGCGCGGCCGCGAGAACCAAGCCCGGCGCGCTGGCAGACCCGGGTGGCAGGAGCAGCAGGGGCAGGGCGGTCGCTGGCGGCCGCACTTCGCCGGCCCTTGGGTCGCTGGCGGCCCCCGCAGCTCCTTCACCTCCGCTGACCAGTGGCACTCCGTGCAGCAAGAGCTCCGCGTGGCGCGGCTGGCGCAGGAGGCTCTTGAGGACGCAGCGCTGGAAGAAGAAGAGGCGCACAGCAGCTTGTGGGCACAACTGCGCCCCCGCACCATCGTGCGCGGCCTGCGCCGTATGTGGTACCTCATCGACTCCAAGCTGGGCAGCCTGCAGACGCAGGTGTCGCTGCTGGTGCTGTTCGCAGCCATCATGTCCGTCTGCGGCGGTAAGCTGGTTGAGCTGACGCGCAACCAGGAGTTCTATGGCTACTCGGATGATTTTGACCCCGATGGACGCCTGCCCACCATCCAAACCCACACCAGCTACGCGACGGGTATCTGGTTGACGCTCGGTTTGCTGACTGACCCGGGAATGGGCATCTGGCCGGACAAGCCGCTCGACCTGCACAACCGCATCGTGAGCCAGAGCTTCATCGGCATCGGCATCATCTTCCTCAGCGTCATCGTGGGCCTGGTGGTCGACGCAGTGAATGAGAAGATGGACGCCCTCAAGAAAGGCCTCTCGCCCGTTGTGGAGCGCGGCCACACTGTCATCCTGGGCTGGGAGGAGACGGCGCTCACAATCGTGCAGCAGCTGGCGCTGGCCAACCAATCGGAGGGGGGCGGCGTCATTGTGGTGCTCAGCACTCAGGACAAGGCAGCCATGGAGCGCGGCCTGGCCAGCTTCTTGAGCCCAGCAGAGCTTCTCGGCACAAAGGTGGTCTTTCGCTGCGGCTCGCGCCTGCGATGCAGCGACTTGCGCCACGTGAGCATCGAATCCGCGCGCTCAGTCATCGCAGTGAGCAGCATGGAGCTCAGCGCGGACACCGCAGACGCGGAGATGCTCCAGGTTGCGCTCAACTTGAGCACCCTGAGGCTGCAGCCGGATGCTGTGGTGGTTGTGGAGGTTCGCGACATCGACGCGGAGCCGCTGATGCGCCTGGTTGGGGGCGAGCAGGTGCGCACGGTGACCAGCCACGACATCATCGGGCGCCTCATGCTGCTGTTCGTGCGCCAACCGGGCCTTGCGCGCGTGTACGAGAAGGTGCTTGGGTTCGAGGGGAGCGAGTTCTATGTGGCGGAGTGGCCGCAGCTGGTGGACGAGCGCTGGGCTGACGTGGCCTTCCACTTCTACGACGCCGTTGCCATCGGCATCATCGCGTCGGGCACGGGCGCGGTGGTGCTCAACCCGAGGCCGGAGACGGTGGTACGTCGTGGCGACTGCGTGGTGGTTCTGGCGGAGGACAATGACAGCTACACCTGGGAGCCCTCCGCCGAGTTGGGCCCCAGACGCACCTTCATCTCCACCCCGCCGCCCGTGGCACGGCCAGAGGAGGTGCTCTTCGCCGGCTGGCGCCGTGACGTTGCATATTTGGTGCTGATGCTGGACCGCGTCATCGCCCCGGGCAGCGTGCTCCACATCTTGTGCCCGCTCAAGGTGAGCGAGCGCCGCAAGGAGTTTGCCGCCAACGGGCTGGACGAGGCCACGGGGCTGCGCAACCTGCGAGTGGTGCACCACTTGGGCAACAGCGCTCTCAAGCGCCACGTCATCAAGCTGCCTCTGGCGCGCATCTCCTCGGTGGTGGTCCTCTCCGACGATGCGGTCAAGGGCGAGATTGTGTACAGCGACAGCCGTGCGCTGGCGACGCTGCTGCTGGTGGGCGGCCTCAAAGCCAGTGTCAGCGCAACTCCGGGCGGCGTGCAGCTGGGCGACTCGAGCACCATGGTGGTTGAGATCCTGGACCCGCGCACGCAGCGCACCGTGAACGAGGCTAACGATGTTTTTTCAGCCAGCGACTTCATCCAGAGCAACGAGATCATCAGCAAGATCATGGCCATGATCAGCGAGGAGCAGGCTGTCAAGAAGATCCTGGACCAGCTCATGGGCGCCACGGGCACGCATCTGACGCTCATCCCGGCCAGCGAGCTGCTGGGCGCCAACCAGGAGGCGAGCTTCTGGGAGCTGAGCCGCGAGTGCGTTCTGGCGCACCACTGCACGCTGTGCGGCTATGTGGAACCAGGCGCGCCCGCGCTGAACGGCACGGCGGCCGCGGCCTCCAGCTGCGTCATCAACCCGCCGGAGAAGGACTTAAGGCGCAGCTGGTACGGAGTCCAGCTGGTGCTCATCAGGACCAGCTCCATGGCGGTCAGCGCGCCGCCAGAGGGACGGGCGCAGTCGCCGGGCAAACCGCCGCCGGGATACGGGCCGGGCGCAGCGCAGTCGTACTGACGTGCGTTGCCGTGCCGGGTTAGCATAGTTTATGGTCGTACTACGGTCGTCGGTCGCTCGATTTTCGGTCGCTCGGTGCCTCGGTCCAGCGGCAAAGTGTGCGCCCAGGAGGCTGCTGCAGCACTGTAGCTGCTCTGGGCCTGCTTCCTCGTTGGAGGTCTCACTGCTCCCGTGGTGCCTGCGCTCGCTTTCCCCGGCGCGGTGCAGCACTGCGCACGCCGGTCCGTGCTCCGCCGCGCCGCCGCCCGGAGTGGGACGCCGTCCCTGAGTTGGAGGGCTTTAAGTGTAGAACCTGGTCCTACCGGGAGCGCAATGCCAAGCTGGGAGTCTGGCGAGCGGATTGGCGTCGCTCCCTCTCACGCACGCACGACAACCTTCCCTGTGCGTCAGCCATCCGGCTGGCCCGCTGCGCAGCTGGACGGCGCGGGCGCGCAGCCTGCGGTGGCGGTCTCGCGCGGACGCTCCGTCGCCGGGGCTTGGGGTGCTGAGGAGAGGGACAACCGAGGTGGGCCTGCTTCCCAGCTCTCCCACCCACCTGGCGCCTCCCCTTCCCGCGGTGAGGCCTACTTCCCGCCCAACCCGCTGTACGTGGAGGGCAGCGCGCACGGTGGATACGGGCAGGGCGCTCCGCCGGGCGGGTTTGGCGCCTCCTATCAGCCGCGCCGAAGAAGTTCCAGCGAGTACGAAGGCGCCGAGGTCCGTGGCGCGCTTCAGGAGCAGTGGCGCGCCATCCAGGCGAGCGCGTACGAGGACGCGCTGCTGGAGCGCCGGGAAGACGCTGCACACGCGGTCGGAGACTCGCTTCTGCGCCGTGCAAAGACCGAGTTCAACTACTCCCTCCACAGAGCCGTCTACCTCTTGGACAGCAAAGCAGGCAGCTTCGGCTTCCAGGTTGCCGTGTTGGCCCTCTTCGCACTTGTGGTGTCGCTCTCCATGGGCAAGGTCATCTCCCTGGTGCGCAACGCCGAGGCTGCGCGCAACCCGGAGGTGCTGGAGACCAACTACGGGGCCGGCGTTTGGCTGGCCTGGTCGCTGCTCACCGACCCTGGCTGGGGAACCTGGCCAGACCCGGGGGTGCAGGGCATCTACGTCCAGATGGTGGCCCAGATTGAGGTCCTCATTGGAATTCTGTTCCTGGCCACCATCGTGGGCATCATCGCAGACGCCATCGGCGAGAAGATGATCATGCTCAAGAAGGTGCGAGCGCAGGGCTTTTCGCGCAATTGTCGCAGCTCATCTCCCCCGTCTCCGCGCGCAGGGGCTGTCGCCGGTGCGCGAGGCCGGGCACACTGTGATCCTGGGGTGGAGCGAATCGTCCCTGACTGTTGTGAAGGAGCTGGCGCTGAGCAACGTGAGCGAGGGGGGTGGCATCGTGGTGGTGCTGTCTGACGCGGACAAGGAGTCCATGGAGAGGGACCTGCTGTCCTACTTCACAAAGGCGAGGGACCTGATGCTCACCAAGGTTGTCTTCCGCTCCGGCTCGCGGCTGCACAAGACGGACCTCTCCTTCGTGGCCTGCAAGCGCGCGCGCAGCATCATCGTGGTGTCGGACCCCAGGCTGGACCCGGACACCGCAGACGCGGAGGCGCGGCCGTACAGCAGCACTCGCCGCTCGCTCTGCTCTGACGCAGCAACCTCTGCAACCTCAGACGCTCCAGGTTGTGCTCAACTTGACCACCCTGAAGCTCTCCAAGCGCTGCATCATCGCCGTGGAGGTGCGCGACAAGGACAACGAGGCGCTGGTGCAGCTGATCGGCAAGGAGCGAGTCAGCACGGTGCCCAGCCATGACATCATCGGCCGCCTCATGCTGCTCTTCATGCGTCAGCCGGGCCTTGCGCGCGTGTACCACACCGTGCTGGGCTTCAGCGGCAACGAGTTCTACGTCAAGTACTGGGAGCAGCTGGTTGGGGCGCGGTGGAAGGATGTGCTGTTGCACTTTGCGGACGCGGTGCCCATCGGCCTGCAGCGTCCCGACAAGTCCGTGCTGCTCAACCCGCCGCCCGGCTACATTATCACGCCCACGGACAGCCTGGTTGTGCTGGCCGAGGACAACGACACGTACGAGTTTGCAGAGGCTGTGGATGTGGGCCCGCGCCGCTCCTTTCGAGACCCAAAGCCCCGCAGCGTGACGCCCGAGGTTGTGCTCTTCGCCGGGTGGCGCCGAGATGTGGCGTACATGGTCCTCATGCTGGACAAGCTGAGCACCCCCAACAGCGAGCTACACATCCTGTGCCCGCTGCCCGTCAAGGAGCGCATGAAGCAATTTGCGGAGAATGCGTTCGACCCGGAACAACTCATCAACCTGCGCATCGTGCACCACGTGGGCTCCCCCGTGCTCAAGCGCTGCATGTCCCTGCTGCCCATCGGGCGCCTGACCAGCGCCATCGTGATGGCGGACCGCGATGAGGGCTCACACGTCATCAACAGCGACTCGCAGTGCCTGGCAACGCTGATGCTAATCCGGGGCCTCCAGTCTGCGCACGCGCGTGCCAGAGCGACGGGCAGAGGCGCGGTTGACGGCAACTCTGCGCTGGTTGACGCCGCTGAGTGGAACGAGTCGGAGGCCATCTCCAGTGCGCGCGCCATGCCCATCGTGGTTGAGATCCTGGACCCACGCACGCAGCGCACCGTCAACGACAGCTACAAGGTGTGGTCAATCTCCGACTTCATCCAAAGCAACGAGCTCATGAGCAAGATGATGGCCATGATCAGCGAGGAGGCTGCTGTGAAGAAGATCCTGGACCAGCTCATGGGCGAGACGGGCACGCAGTTTGAGCTACAGCCCGCCGAGAAGTTCGTGGCCCCTGATCAGGAGGCGAGCTTCTGGGAGCTGGCGCGGGAGTGCACTCTGACGCGCCATGCCATACTGTGCGGCTACGTAGAGCCGACCGAGGCTGGAAGCCGTTCGTTGCCGGAGTGCATCATCAACCCGCCGGACAAGCTGGCGCGGCGCAGGTGGCGGAGGCACAACCTGGTGCTGATCACCACCAACGAGTTGGCTGTGGAGGGCGACAGCGCGAATCGTGCACATGCTCCATCGCCGTCGCACTTCTCAGACTCACAACACGAGTTGCACGAGGAGCAACCCTGGGCATAAGAAGCCCGAAATTGACTCTAGCTACCATAGTTTATGCGATCGAAAGTCGAGCGATCGAGCGGAGCGGCGTCCAGTCCAAAGCAGCGTTGACGTCAGCCGCAGTCAGCCACCACTACGGCACCACCAAGAAGAGCGATATTCGTGGCGTCTCCGCATTCGGACTGCTCCCTGCGCCTCTGCTTGCGCCTCGTTTGCGCCGCCTCTTTCAGTGACAGGCCGCGTGCGCGCGTGGATGTCCGGCATTGTGCTCCTGGAGCCCAAAGAGGAGGAGGAGGCGCTGTCTGCCGAAGCCGCGGCGTTCAGGGCCAAGTGGCAGGCTGCGAGCGGGGAGGAGGACGCGCCCCCGCCGCTGCAGTGGCAGTCGCAGTCAGCGACCGCTCCACACGCGGACGTGCGCACGGCGGCCACGCAGCCTGCCAAGGCGCCTGCGCCGCCTGCGGGCGTGCGCCGAGGCTTCTTCGACGCGCCGCGGGGAAGAGCAGCGCCCAAGGCGGTGCACACGCAGCTGTCTGACCGCTTTCTCCCTTCTCGCTCGCCATTGACCGCGCCGCTCCAGCCGGAGTTGATCTCGCTCAAGGCGCCTGCCAAGACGGGCCCCGTCATCCCAGACTTCCTGAAGGCGCGCCAGCACAGACGTTCAGCGCTGCGCTTCACTGCGGGTGCACTGGCCACGCCCGTCTCACCTCGGCGCATTCACGTGCCCCACCCGCGCGCAGATCCCACCCTCCGCAGCAGCAGCCGCTAGGGCGCAGCTGGTGGAGGCTCTGGCGCCCACGGAGGACTTGATGCAGCGCATCCTGAGCGACCCGAAGCTCCTGGCGGTGCGTGCCGTCTGCGCTTGTGTTGTTGGCGCACTGCTCCCCGTGACTCGCGGGGCTCTGACGCCGTCTTCAGGCGTTCGACGACCCGCAAGTGATGGCGGCGGTGTCCGAAGTCGCGCAAGATCCGAGCGCGTGCGTGGCTGCTGCGTGGCTGCGTTGTGCAGCGCTCTGACGCGAGGCGTCTCTGCAGCTTCCAAAAGCACGCGCACAACCCCCGCGTGCGTGCCTTCTACGCCGCAATGTCGGGCATGGCGGGCGAGCAGCTGGAGAAGGTCGGCGCTGTGGACGCGAAGAGTGATGGAGCATCGAGGGAGGAGCAGCGGCCTGCGCCGCCGGTGCCTCCGCCGCCCATATCGGGACCGCGCATCGTGGAGCTGTCGTGAACCGGACAGCGGGGCGGCCCACTGCGAGTGGCGCAGCTGCGTGCGGAGGGCGATACGCGGCTGCAGATTCCAGAGCAAAGCTCTACACGCAAAACTGGGCACTCTCTCTCGCCTCCGGCCTTTCTGTCACCTCTGCTCACTCACTCGCTTCCATGGAGACCGTCGCTACGTCGCCGGGCGCGCTGGTACTCGCTTACGAGGCTGTGGGGTTCTCCTCGCTGCCCGACGAGGTGGCCAAGAAGATCATCTCAAGCCTACCCGTGGACACCCGTCTGCGCGCGCGCGAGGTGAGCCATGCGTGGGGCGCACTGCTGGAGGATGTGCGCTTCTGGCAGCACCTGGACTTCTCTGAGGCAGCGGCGGAGAGACTGACAGTTGCCCTAACCTGGGGACTCGCGCGCGCGGCCATCGCTCGCGCCAAGGGCACGCTGCAAACGCTGTACTTATATGGCGTGCTTGACGTTCCTCTCGCGGCGCTGGGAGAGCCTGCGCTCACTCATGACGCCTACAACTCTCATTCTCGATGCAGCGGACGTGGGACGCCTGCGCCAGGCAGCGCCGCTGTGCGAGCTGATTTGCAATGTCCAGTGCGAAGGCGCCGAGGCTGTGGCTCTGCTGCGTTGCGAGCTGGTCTGCCCCTTCTATCTGGGAGTTGCCGACCTCGACAGTCATCAGCAGCAGCGCGACTTCGCCGCAGCTCTGGCGACGCGAACTGGGATCGAGTTACTCTTTCTGCAAGGTGGAAATTTGGCTGGTGCCACGCTTGAGGCTCTGGCACGCGCCGTGGGTACTGTGGGCGTTGAAAAAATCAGCTTCTACCAGTGCGGACTTACACGACTGGCGCTGCCCGCGCTGACTCTGGTCTTTAGATCGACAGTCCAGCGCAGATTCGAAATACATTTGAACGGTGGTGCTTCCCTCTTCACTGGCCCTGACCTGCCTGCATTCTGCGACGCGCTCCGAAGCAACTCCAGCCTAAAACAGATCATGCTAGATAACTGCGATCTGTGGGCTAACCCGGCTGATGCGGGCATGGTCCTGGCAGCACTGGCAGCGCGCTCAACATTTTTCTCACTCAATCTGATTAGCAACCATGTCGGCGAGACACAGGCGCAGCAATTCACTGCCGGCACGCAGCTGGCGCAGCTCATCATAGCGGGTGGGCTGAAGAGTCTGGAGCTGAATGGCTGCAGTCTTGGCGAGGCTGGCCTGGCGCACATCTTTGCGGCACTGTCTGTGGCCACTCGACTCGAACGGCTGGATCTTACAGGCGAGGAGATGAGCTCCGCGTTTGCTCGAGATGTGGTGCTGCCAGCCGTACGCGCAAACACCAGCCTGCGATATCTGGCCTTCAGCAACGTTGACGGTGACGAACTGCTGCCGGAGCTGCTGGAGGCACAGAACATCGTGGCGGCGCGGCCCGCGTAGCCGGTGTGCTGCGGTGACCTCCACAAGATCCTCAAGCACCAAGCACAACGAGCTCCCCGGTAATAAGCACGCCAATGACAGCGACACAACTCGTAGACAGCGGCGCAGCTCGTCACAAGCGCCTGCGTTCAGCGCGTGGTCAGCATCGGTGCTGCTCAGAGCTTATGCAATATTTGTTTTGGCAGATTTTGTTTGCGAAGCGGTATGTAGCGCGCTGCTCCAACTAGCTCTCATCATGCGTTCATACCAACTGAAACATACCCGGACCCATCGGCACCCGGAAGTCAAATCGGTTTGGGCAGGACCAGTACTGAGGATGGGAACACCTCGGGAAGCCCCTGTGATGCATGGTTTTGGT
>Ga0208951_1000652_pt1 | contig 15962 bp, 7 predicted proteins | sample GreLakmeMI27MSRF_FD_187702 | JGI IMG/M metagenome (GOLD analysis project Ga0208951, IMG submission 187702) | Freshwater lentic microbial communities from great Laurentian Lakes, MI, USA - Great Lakes metaG MI27MSRF (SPAdes) | ecosystem: Environmental > Aquatic > Freshwater > Lake | place: Great... | reverse complement strand
TCGCTCTAAGGTTGGGTCTCCGCCGAACTTGGCGAGCGCGGAGACTGGCGAGGAGGCTGTGGCGGAGAGCGTCCTGCTGTCTCCCGCCACCAGCGGTGGCAGCGGCTGCGAGGGCGTGGCTGATGACCACGGCCTGCATTCGTTCCTCACCCGCTGGCTGCAGGGCGCTGAGGCGGAGGCTGATCCAAGCGGCGCGCTGAGCTTCGACGAGCTCATGGCGGCGGCGGCGCTGAGCTCAGAGGAGGGTCAACAAGGCGCCGCAGGTGGAGACACAGAGGCGCTGCGACTCACCATCAAGCTCCCCGCTGCGCCTCACATGGTGCCCTGGGGCGCATTCGGCGCGCGCTCCGCCGTGGCGCAGGCTGCGCGCGCGGCGGTGGGCGCCGGCGACGAATCGACTGCGCTGGTGGTGACGGGCTCCATCCGGCTGGGATGCACGCTGCTCACGCTGGACGTGCTGCTGCCACAGCATGCCGCGGGCGAGGAGGGCTCCGCGGAGTGCGCGCTGAGGGCGCTGATGGAGCAGGAGGGGCCGTTCGGCAGCTTCCTCAGACGGTGCTCCGCTCAAGTGCAGCTGGGCGCGCAGCGCGCTGGCGGCGTGGTGTACATCGCGCGCGGCGGCGGCGGCGGCGGCGGCGGCGGCGAGGGCGGCAGCGGATGGGTGTGGCTGGAGGCGCCTGCGGCTGCGCTGAGCGACCAGCCCCTGCCGCTCACTCTGCCCGCGGGTGCACCAGGCTGGGAGCCCCTGCGCGCGCGCGTGCACGGCCAGTACGCGCAGGTGCAGCGCAGCGCCGGCGGCGCCGGACGGCCCGCCCGGTTCACGCTGCCCGCGCTGCACTGCGTGGGCGCAGCCTTTGTGGAGGTCCACCAGCCCTGCGACCGCGCAGACGCCCAACAGGCGCAGGGCGCCGCCGTGCGCGACGCCGCGCCGGTGCTGCTGTGCGACGACGCGCGGGTGTGCGCGGAGGTGAACGCCTCCGACGAGGAGGCTGCGTCCTCGAGGGGCAGCCTGGGGCAGCGCGTGCGCCTGCGCACCGCCGCGCTGGCGCTGGCTCACGCGCTGCGCCGCCCAGCAGCCGCAGCAGGCGCAGCGGAGGTGCAGGCGAGCTGCGCCGCGGCGGTGGCTGGCTGCGCGGCGGCGCTGCGCGCCGGGTGGTCCCACAGCTTTGCCGTCGCCGCGCAGCGCCTGGCCGCCTGGGCGCCATTCCAGCCCTCCCCGCCGCGCCTGCCCGGCGGCGCAGCGCTGCTGCACGTGGCCGCGCAGCATGGCAGCGCCGCGGCGGTGGCCTCGCTGCTGGCCCTGCGCCGGCCGGACGTCTTCGGCAGCCCTGCGCAGCGAGCGCGGGGCGACCTTGCGGACGGGGACACCCCCCTCCACGCGGCCTCGCGCCGCGGCGACACGGCGCTCCTGATGGCGCTGCTGGGCCGCGACTGCGGCGGGGGGGAGGGTGGGGACCCAGATGGCAGCGCGGACGCGCTGTCAGCCTTCTTCTTCGCCGTGAACGCGCGCGGCGACTCGCCCGCCGCCGTCTGGCGCGGCCCGCCCGCGGCGCTGCATGCCATGTGCGCGGAGATGCACGCAGGGCGGGCGTGCGCGCAGGCTGCGTGCCTGTCGAGCGTGCCGGGCGACCTGGACTCCACGCTGCAGCTGCTCATCGAGGCCTCCACTGTGCCCCTCTCCGCCGCGCAGCGCGCGCAGCTCGCCGTGGCACGCACGCTGGTGGTCGCGGGCGCTGCGGCGCTGCCTGTGCCCTTCCGCGTGTGGCGCACCCGCCAGCTCACCTCCACCGCTGTGAGCTGCTCGCTCATGCAGGCCGCCTTCCACATCACCCAGCTCATGCACACCCGTGCAACATGGAGCGCAGCCCTGCTGCCGCCCGCAGACGAGCAGGGGGTGGTGCGTCTCGCCTTCGCCTTTGGCAGCGCCTTTGACCGAGGCACGCGCGGCTACGCCCTCTCCTCCAACACCGGCTACATCTCAGCCTCCTGGTACACCTTCGGCATGCCCGCATTCCGGCCCCTCTTCGCATCGTCTCTGCCGCTGCAGCTGCTCGCCACCGCTGCGCTGCTGCTGCCAGCTGCCATGGCAGCCGCCGGATGGCCTCGCAGCCGGCGGCTGTTCGCTGAGTGGCTCAACCCGCTGATGGCGCTGCAGCACTTTGCTCACATGCTGTTTGCCACATACACCTGCGGGCAAACGCTGCAGGCGCTGACCGGCAATGTGCACGTCGTGTGGCCACTCCTGCTGGCCATCTTCATTTCCGCGTGCACGCTGCTGGGGGTTTTTGGCTGGGCCATACCCCCGCGGGTGTGCCTCCCGCTGCTGGCCGTGCGCGCAGCGCTGCCGCTCGCCTGTCTGGCGGGCTACCCCGTGTGGCTGGACACGGGAGCTCAGGGGGTGGTGATGCAGGTGTCCGCTTGCGTGTTGGCGGCCGCGCTCTCGCTGCGTCGCGAGGCCTGGCTGAGAGCAACCTATCAGGCGGAGCAAGGAGTCATCGCGAAGGGCACCTTCCCCGGCCAGCTCCCGGCCCTCCCCGACTTTCGGCCCCTGGCCACCGCGATGACCGCGCTGGGCGCCGTGAACATCGCGACGCGTATTGCTTCGGAGAGGGATTGGTATCAGTAGATCTAGCAGCAACGGGCGCCGACGTCCGAGCCTGGCTGGCTATACATATGTTTTATGACACGAAAGTTTGGTTCAGAGTGGAGCAGCCTTCTCTGTCACGCTCGCATAGCGCGGCACCGTGCTGTGTTCAACAGCGTTCTCACCCGCACAAAGCAGTCGCAGAAAGCAGTGCAGCGCACACTCTACTTCTCGTCGTCTCCGCGCACAGGCGTCGTCTCGAAGGCGGGACGCCAGCTCAGGTGCGCTATGGCTCCAGGAACCAGCACACCGTCCTCGCCTCGCGCACTGCTGCCGAAGGCTGCCGCGACTGACGCCAGGCTGTGCGCCTCGTCCACGCCCGGCTCGCCCACATGGTGCACGGTGACACGCAGTCCATCGCCATCGGCGCGCAACATCGCCACGTGCACGTCGCGCGGCAGCACAGCAGCAGCCGGCGCAGTCTGCGCCTGCGTGCACTCCGCGGCGAACATGACCGCCAAGGGCGCATGCTGCGCGCGTCGCAGCGCGGCGCGCAGCGCTCCCGGGCTGGCTGCGGGAAGCAGCCGCAGCGCGAGCGTCGACGCGTCGTTGTCGCGCCCCGGCGCCCCGCTGCCTAAGCCGCGGCCGTCGTCCGACGTGGCGCTGCGCGCAACCGACAGCTCCACGCCGCCCCCGAGCGGCGTGCCGGCTGTTGGCTGCATCGGCAGCAGCGCGTAGCCGTTGCTCAGAGTGACCGCCGTGGCCACGGCGGCTGCGTTGCCAGGCACGCTGCGGTGGCGCATGTAGCGCCACCGGTGCGAACGAACGCCGTCGTCGCGCGTGCGTGCGTGGCTGCGCGTGCCGTGCGGCGTGACGCGAACCACCGTCTGACTATCCGTCTCTGCGGTGGCGGTGATGTGCAGCGACAGGGCAGCGTCGCTGTTGGAGCACACGCGCAGGCGCGCCCCGCCCGCCAGCGGGATGGAGCAGCAGCTGCGCACCGCGCCGCGCAAGCAGGCGGCTGGCGCCCAGGCGCCTGGGTCAGAGGGGCGGCGGCGGGCGTGCAGGCCCGGCGCCACAGTCAGCCAGAGCGGCACTCCAGCCGCGGCTCCTGCGAGAAACACGCAGGCAGGCAAGGCGCCATGCACCAGAGCGAATGTGCCCGCGGCTGCAGCCCCGAGGGGTGCGCCCGCATGCAGGCCATTCTTGAGCATGGAACGCAGCGTTGCGTCCGACACGAATGAGCTGCGCTGCGTCAACAGATGCACCAGCGCGGCGCCACATGCCACGCCCTGCAGGGCGCACCGACCGCTTCGCAGCTTGTTCGCCGGGCGGCGGCGGCGGCGCAGCGCGTGCCCGGCGGCGAAGCAGAACAGCTGCGCAGTGGCGGCGCCGAGGGCGAGACCTGCCCAGAGGTACAAGCCTGACACGAGGCTGGAGCGGGTAACGTAGGCGCCCGTTCCGAACGCGTCGTCGTCCGGCAGGAAGCAGTAGTTCAGCAGCCGCAGCGTGAGTCCTGTGCCCCCTGCGAGCGACAGCTGGACGGTTGAGCCGTCTGTGTGGCGCGAGACAACGAGCTCGCCCAGGCGCAGGTGGGCGCCCAATGGGACGATCTCGGGGCGAGTCTCCCCGCAGTTCCCGGCCGCAGGAGAGGGCTCCACCCAGTTGGCGTGATAGGCACGCGTGGCCAGCGCAGGCAGGTCATCCGCCTGAAAGCGCAGCAGCGTCTGCGTGGCCCCCTGCTCGGGCACCTCCAGCTGGCACGGCACTGCGCGCCCGGTGCGCGCGTCTGTGAGCTGCAGTGCGAGGCCATCTCTCACATCCAGTGAGACGGACACCGTCGCATTGGCCCTCCAGCCCAGCGGATTGAACACCGCAACAGACGAGCTCGTGTTGCTCACTGTGCAGCCGAGCGCGCGCATCGCACCGCGCACGGCACAGCGCCTGCTGCAGCCATCAGTCTCTGCCGCCAGGCGCATGTAGTCGGCCGCCACGTGAGGCGCGCAGGTTCCCGTCACCGAGTCGTGGTGCAGCAGAATGGCGGCGTGCTCCTGTGCCGTCTGCGCATCCGCATCGCGATCCCCCCCATGCAGTGCATCCATGGCGCCTGCTGCGTGCGCCGCCGCGTTGGCGCGCCAGGCGGCCGCCTTGAGCCTTGGCCGCGCCGCGTAGGCACCGGCCCAGGTGTTCTCCCAGCTCAGTGGCTGGTCCGTGTAGGGCTCAAAGCTGCCCACGCGCCTCCTCAGCGGCTGGCCCTCGGCTGCCACGGCGTCAAAGTAGGCGCGCGGAGTTGAGTAGAAGGCCCGCACGGGCGGCGTGGATGAGGTGAGGGCACGCAGCACCATGTCCAGCGAGGTGAGCGCCGCGGGCGCGTTGGCAAACCGCATGTCGTCGCCCACCAACAGCAGCACGTGGCTGCCGCCGGACGCCCGCGCGCGAGCGGCGAGCTGAGCGAGCAAGGCGGGGTTGCGGCCGCGCTCCCGCGCCGAAGCCTCTGACAGCGGCAGCGCGTGCGTAAAGTCCAGCCCGACTGGCGCCGAATAGTGCGCGTACAGGATGTGCGCCGCCAGGCCGGCGTCTGCGCCTGCGCCACTCCAACGAAAGTCGAGAGAGCGGCCGCGGCGTGCTTGCTCTCGCGTGCGCCACCGCACTCGGTTGAGCACCACGGAGCTGAAGTTCAGCGCCTGCAGCACAGCGGGCGTCGCTGCGCCGTGGCCGAAGGGGTCGACCTGCCAGGCAACTGTGGGCGGCAAGCAGAGAGGGAGTTGGACGCGTAAGGCTTCAAGGCCCAGCGCAAAGGCTCTCAGAACGCCATCGGGGGGAGACAGCAACTCGTCTGGCTGCACCCACCCCCCTCCCACGAGCTCCAGGCGCCCAGAGTTGGCCAGGTGCGTCACTGCCTCGCGCCAAGACTTCAGCCGGGGGCAGACTGCACGCGAGAGACCCCACGGCGTCTGCTCTCCCGACTCACGCAGCCATGAGACCAGAAAGGCCGCGTCCGCGAACACGAAGGTGCGCTCTGCGGACTCGCAGAGCGCCTGCACAGCGGACTCGAAGATGGCAGCTGCTCGCTCCTGGCTCTCGCTCACAGTCTCGCGCCAGCCCGGGTCCATGTGCGAGTGAGGCACCACGTGGAAGCATGGCGAGGCGCGCGTGCAGGTAGTCTGGTCGGAGCCGCCAGCAGATGCGAGGAAAAGGAGGAGAAGGAGCGCGCGCACACCCATCATCAGGCATCCTGTCGCTGCGCTTGGCACGCCCTCTGCTCTGCTGGCATGTGATGAGCTGTTGACGCGCGATACGCGACAGGCGAGCGTCCCGAAAGTACACAAAAGTACTTCCGTCTTCCAGACTTACGGTACTTGGAGCCGCGCGGTACTACCTTCTCGGTGCCACGTCATCGCAGAGCCGTTTGGGCAAACCGACTCGCCCTCGCCACCCCGCTGCCGGCCTGCGCGTCGCCACCTCGCTGTCTGCGCCTGTTACTCCGGCTCGTGCGTGATACGCCTCCTCCGCGTCAGCTGCGCGCCACGTCATGGAGCTGGAGAGCTTCTGCGTAGCAGACGCCTTTGCTCTCCCACCCGACGCGTCGCCTGAGGAGGACGGCGCCTCGCGCGCCGCGGCGTGTGCCGAGGAGGGCTCGCGGGTAGTGGTGGCCACCATCGTGCGTCCTCTGCTGTCACACGAGAGCGACGGTGCGCTGCCGTCCACGGCGTCTCACCATCAGCCCTCGCTGACTCGCGCTCCCGCGTGCGAGCAGCTGGCTGCGCTGAGTGCGTGTTGGCGACCGCCGGCGAGCCGCAGGCGCGTGTGTTCAGAGGTGGTTGTGCCGAGTGCGCTCCTCACTCTCTCTGCGCAGGTATCGCTTTCGAGCGGGCACACCTTCACCTTCGACTTTGTGTACGGCGCCGGTGGGCGGGACGCCGCAGCGCTGTTTGCAGACTGCGTGGCGCCGCTGGTGGATGGCACGCTGCAGGGGCTGAACGCAACCATCCTGGCGTACGGCCAGACGGGCAGCGGCAAGACGCATGCCATGGGCAGCGCTGCGGGCTCTTCGGGCGGGGTCATCCCGCTCGCCGTGCGTCACTTGTTCGAGGCGCTGGCTGCGGCGAACGCTGCAGAGGGCTGCGGCGCCACAGCCACCCAGGTGCACGTCACCTTCGTGGAGCTCTACCAGGAGGAGGTGCGGGATCTGCTGGCGGAGAGTGGCGCGCCGCCGCTGCAGCTGCGCGACGTGCCCGGCGGCAACGGCGCCGCGCTTCCTGACGCGCACGCGCTCCCTTGCGCCTGCGCCAAAGACGTGGACGCGGCGCTGGCCCGCGGCGCGGCGGCGCGCGCCACGGCGGCCACCGGCATGAACGCCACCAGCTCCCGCAGTCACGCTGTGCTCACTCTGCACCTGGAGCGCGTGTCGGGCGGACCGCTGCCGCTCACCACGCGCGCAAAGCTGCACCTGGTGGACCTTGCCGGCTCTGAGCGCGCCAAGCGCACGGGCGCGGAGGGCAGCCGCTTCGCAGAGGGCTGCTCCATCAACAAGGGCTTGCTGTCGCTGGGCAACGTCATTGCCGCGCTGGGTGATGACGCGCGGCGGCGTGCCGGAGGGCACGTGCCGTACCGCGACAGCAAGCTGACTCGTCTGCTTGCGGATGCGTTAGGCGGCAACAGCCGCACGCTGATGCTGGCGTGCGTGAGCCCGGCTGACTGCAGCTGCGACGAGTCGCTGAACACGCTCAAGTACGCCAACCGGGCGCGCAACATCCGCAACCGGGTGGCGGCCAACGTGAAGGCTGCGCCCAGCGCGGAGGAGCTTGCGTCTCTGCGTCGTGCTCTGGCTGCGGCGCATGCGGAGCTGGCGGCGGCGCGGCGGGGCGGCGGCGTGACGCTGGCCGAGAGCGGCGGGCGCGCGCTGGCTGAGGCTGTGTGGCGCGCGGAGCGGGCGGAGGGGCGCGCGTGCGCACAGCAGCGGGCAGCGGAGCAGGTGGGGCTGGCGCTTGCACAGGCGGAGGATGCCCTGCATTCGGCACAGGCGCAGGCGCTGGACGCGGCGGTGGCGCGCGACGCGGCGCTGATGCGCCTGGAGGCGCTGCAGGAGGAGGACAAGGAGAACGAGGCGCCCGAGAAGCGACGCACGGAGGGCACCTTGCGCCGCCGCCTGCGCGCCATTGCCGCGCTCAAGCGCGCCGTGGGAGCGCTCACGGTGCAGCTGCTAGCGGCTGGCATGACGCCCGCACGGCCGGGCGGTGCAGAGGCGGCGGAGGAGCCGGCTGACGACGACGAAGAGGCGGAGGAGGGAGGAGAAGAGGCCTCTCCCGGCGCTGAGCTTGACGCGGAGGAGGATGAGCAGACGGTGGAGCTCGGGCAGCGCACAGAGCAGGCGCTTGCGGCGCTGGCAGATGCGCGGGCGGGAGTATTCGAGGCTCGTCGCGCGCACGCCTCCCAGCAGCTGGCGGCCTTGGACGCTGCGCTGCTTCACTCAGAGCAGCAGCTCACCGCCGACGATAGCCTGGCCCCCGGTGCCTCGGACGGCGGCGCAGCAGAGCTGCGGGAGCACTATGAGCGCGTGCTGAGCTGCATGGAGGGCGAGCGCGAGACGCTGCTGGCTGAGCGCAGCCGGCTGGTGAGCGCGCTGGAGGCGGCCTCTGCGGCGAAGTGTTCCAGCGGGGAGGACAGCGTCGCTGGCTCGAAGCTGCGCTCGCTTGAGGCGAAGCTGGCGGCGCTGCAGCGCAAGCTGCGTGAGCACGCCGCTGCGGAGGCGTCTCGCGCGGCTGCATCTGAGCGGAGCAAGAGCCTGGCTGCGGACATACAGCGCATGAAGGCTGCGCGGGTGGAGCTGGTGCGCCGCATGGAGCGCGACGCCAAGGCGCACACCGCAGCGGCTCGCGCAGCCTCGTGCGCCCTGGACAAGGAGCGCCGCGCGGCGCGCAAGGCGGCCGCGCAGGCTGCTCAGTCGGACGCCGCGGCTCGGCGCTCAGAGGCTGTGCTGCGCAGAAAGACGGAGGAGGTGGCCTCCGCGCAGCGCACCATCAGCGTCCTGCGCGCCGCCCGCGCCGCACAGCCGTCGCGCGCCCCGCCGCCTCCCACAGGGGCACAGGCGGAGTGCGGCGCGGCGGCGCCGGGCGAGCAAGGGGCCGCGTGGGCGCAGGCGCAGGTGGCCGCCGGCGCTGCCACCGCCTGGTCCAACGTGCGCTCGCTGCAGGAGGCGCGCGACCTTCTGTCCGCGCTGTTCGACCACCCGTACCCCCGGTGCTCTGCGGCGCAGCCGGCGGCTGTCGGAGAGCCGGCCCCTCCTGCCCATGCTCCCGCCGCCGCGCCCGCGTCGAAGGCCCGGCCTATGGCTAGGGCGAAAGCGGTGCGTCGGTGGCGCGACCCGACGGATGCGAGCGACAGTGAGGGCGAGGGCGAGGGTGGGGAGCCCTCTGGCAGCTCCGCCAGCAGCGGCGGCGGCGACAGCGGCGCCTGGAACGCAGCCTGCGACTCTGCGGGCGACCAAGACGCCAGCAGCGGCGGCCCGGGCGCGTCAGGGGGGGCTGAGAGCGCGTGGGGGCTGCGAACGCACGCCGCGCCCAAGCGCTCACGCGCCCGGCCCCCGTTCCGCCTCCTGCTCTCCCCGGCCCAGCCGCGGTCGCCGCGCATGGGCGCCCAGGAGGAGCAGCGGGCGCTGTGCGAGCGGGGGGGGACTGGGGGGGAGGGGGAGGAGGAAACTGACCCCCAGGTCGCTGCTCTCTCGCACCTCCTGGCCTCCTCGCGCGCCTCCCGCGAGCGCCTGCAGGGGCTGCTCTTCTCAGCAGCGCACCCGCGCTCGCCGCTCGCAGCTGTGTCGCCAAACGGGGCCGCCACACCAACCTCCCTTGCGGCCAAGCTGGCCATGGCGGATGCAGTTCACACGACGGCGGCGCTGTGATGTGAGCGAGTGTCGATCCCTCTAGTCTATCTATGTTCACACGCGCTCGCTTCCGGCAGTCCGGGGAGTCAGTCAGTCCAGTGCCATTGCGTCTTCGCCCTCCTCTCGCTGCGACGAGCGGGGCTCTTCCTCCTCCTTCTCGTCCGGCGAGGGCGGCCTGGGCGGCGGCACGCAGCGTGGCACTGCCTCCGCCCGCTGAAGCAGGCCGCAGTGCACCGCCGCTCGCTCAACCAGGTTCGGCTGACCTGCGTACACCACCAGCGCGGTGGAGGCGACGGAGGGCGGGGTACTGCCTCGTGGCGCTGCCACGTGCTGCAAGGCTGCAAGAGGTAAAAGTTGGAGGCGCACGCTGCCCAATGGTGCTGCCGAGCCGTTGCTCTCGTCCATCTCCTCCGCGGGCTGCTCCAGCAGCGGCGGCGTCCACAGCGTGAGTGCGTTGCAGGCGGGAGGCGTGGGATTGGCCTACATAGCTAGTTAGAGAACCCGTCTCCGGAAGCGGCGTTGGGCTCACGCGCCTGCTGTGCTGCGAGCAAGCCGTTCGCCAGGTGCAGCCTCGTCAGGTCGGAGGTGACCAGCTGCGCAGTGGCGTCCGGTGAGGGCTGAACAGTGTCCGAGCCGAAGCACGCTATGGCAGTCATGACTCAGACTCACCTCTTGGGCGACGTGCAGCCGCTTCGCCCGAGTCACCGAGTCCTCCGCATCCTCAGCGCGGCGCTTCGACCTCCGTGAACAGGAGCCCAGGCCGCCGGTAGAAGCTGCGAGTGCCGCACCAAGCGAGCTGCGCTCCATGAACTGCAGCATGCGCCGCTGTGAGGCGGTGGACGGCGCACCGCACCCAGACTCCAGAGGGGGCCACGGGTAACGTGTGTTCGAATCTGTAACAACGATGTTCGACCGCCCGCGTATCACGGTGTCTCTCTCGCCCTGTGCTAGCCTGTGCTGTGTGCGGCTCTCCATCATGTCTGGCGGCAGCGTGGCCGTGGTGATGGTGGGTGGGCCGTCCACCAGCAACTTCCGCGCGCTGGGCAGTGTGCCTGCCCCGCTGTTCCCACTAGCAGGTCGTCCGCTGCTTGACCACCCGCTGCGCGCGGCCGCGGCGGTGCCGGGCCTCACCTGCCTCTTCGTGGTGGGCTTCTACGACGAGCGCGACTTCAGCGTCTACCTGTCCAGCCTGTCGGTGGAGCTGGGCCTGCCTGTGCGCTACCTGCGCGAGGCGCGTGGCCACGGCTCCGCGGGCGGACTGCACCAGTTCCAGAGCGTCATCCTGGAGGACAAGCCGCAAAACGTGTTCGTCCTCTACTGCGACGTCTGCTGCACGTGGCCCCTGGCGGGTGCGCTCACTGCCCGCACGCAACCCTCCCCCGGTCCTCACGCTCCTGCGCCCAACAGACCTGCTGGCCGCGCACCAGTCGCACCCTGGCGCGATGGGCACGATGCTGGTCAAGCGCGTGGCTGCTGCCAAGGCGAGCGAGTGCGGCGCGGTGGTATCCGACGCCTCAACCAGCGAGCTACTCCACTACACCGAGCGCCCCGAGACGTGCGCCCCGCACAGCACGCGGCGCACCCGCCCGCAGGCGCGTTGACGCGGGCGCCCTCTGCAGATACGTGTCGGACCTGGTGAACACGGGCGTGTGCGTACTCGCAGCAGCCCTGCAGCGCTTGCCACAAGCTGACACGCCGCCGCCCTCGCAGCTACGTCTTCTCCCCGAAGGTCTTCGACGCCATCGCAAGCTGCGTCGCCTCCAAGGCGTACGCAACCTCCATCCGGTGTGTGCGCTCGCAGAGCGATGCAGTGGCATCTCTGCACACTCTCTGACCGCATCCCGGCGCGCAGCTCCTCGCTGGACGCGCACCCGACGCAGTCGCGCGCGAGCATGTGCCCCCCGGACCAGTTTGTGCGTCTGGACGGCGACATCCTGACCCCGTTTGCGGGCAAGAAGGCGCTGTTTGTGCACGAGACGCTGGGCTTCTGGGAGCAGGTGAAGAGCCCCGGCATGACGCTCAAGGCGACGGAGCTCTACCTGGGGCACTTCCGGGAGACACAGCCGCAAACCCTCCTGCCAGCCGGCCCCGGCGTGGTGGGCAACGTCTACGTGCACCCCTCAGCCAAGGTGCACCCCTCTGCCAAGCTGGGCCCCAACGTCTCCGTCGCCCCAAACGCGCGCGTGGGCCCCGGAGTGCGCCTCATGAACTGCATCCTGCTCAACGATGTGGAGGTTGGCGACCACGCCGTTGTATCCAACGCCATCGTGGGCTGGAAGAGCAAGTTGGGCACCTGGACGCGGGTGCAGGGCAGCGGCGACTTTGCAGCCAAGATGGGCATAGCCATCCTGGGCGAGGATGTCACGGTTGGCGACGAGGTGGTCATCGTCTCCTGCATCGTCCTCCCGCACAAGGAAATCAAAGCCTCTGTCAAGGAGGAGGTCATCATGTAGGGCCGCAGACATGGGCGCGGGAATGGGCCAGTGCTATTTGAAATCGGAAAGTCTTTAACGCGTGAAGTGAATGCGAAGACACGCGGACATGCGCTCTGACTATGGTGATTGCACGTGCCAGGGTTTAGGGTTTAGGGTTTAGGGTTTTAGGGTTTTAGGGTTTAGGGACTTGGCACGGGCGCGTGATGGGTTAGGGAGAGAGGCTAGGATTAGGTCTAGCCCCGGCGATGGCTCGCCCCGGTTAGCCGGGCAAGCAAGCGTGCCGAAGTTGGCCTAGCGACAAGGCGAGCGATCGAGCCGAGCGAGCGAAGTTGCTTCGCGTTGCGGCCAGAGTGCGGCGGAGAGCAAGCCCACCGATTCTATGGTACTAGGCTCTCGAGCCCAGGAGCGCCGACACGCGGAAGCGCGCCGAGAAGTGCCGGAGCGCGCACGCACCCTAGGGGCCTCGGCAGACGCGACGCGGCGTAGGCGCATCAGGCATTCGCGGCCAACGGAGAAACGGTCGCCGGCCGGGCTTTGCTCCTGTCAGCCTTACTTGTCCGCTTGTTGTACGCTTTGTCCTCGACAACCCGGCTAAGTTCGCGGGGAGGGACCATGGAGGGACCACCTGAAATTTGGGTATCCGATTTTTGGTGTGCGGTGTTTGCGCCTTTGTACTGATCGAGTCCGGCACGCCGAGCTAACAACACCGCGCGCGTGCATGAAGATGATAGGGCTCTTGCGTGACTTTGGGGTTTGCGGCCGGGTTGGAAAAAATCCACAGTTTGACCCACGCCGGAGGGTGGCATCGGGGGCCGCCGACGCGTGCCGCAACGCCGGAAGGCCCGCTGCCGAAGGCGGCGTGGGTGGGCCCCTGGTGAAGTTTTCCAACCTAGGTTTGCGGGTTTCGGGATGGTTGCTCTCGCTCCTGCTCAGCCCTCAGCGTTTACGAATAGCCTAACGCCCAACGCTAGCGTGTAAAATACGCGCAACTGTCTCCATTCGGGCACGCCATGAACGCGCATAATGCATACGAGTGCAAAAACCTTACCCTAGTTGCCAACCCTGCAACCCAAACCCACGCAAACAACGTCGCACGATTGCAAGTCGGCCCGTTCGTGGCTCATTGCCGTCATCACTAAAAAATCCTAGTTCGTTGGTCGTCCGAAATGCCCTCGTTCACTCACGCCATTGGCCTAGAGTTGTAGTCCGCCGTAGGCACCGTGAAGTGCATGCTCTCTTACCGCCCTTGCGCCGCGAGAATCATCGATAGCTCGCTCAAATGCGCATCATCCCGCGTCCCTTGGGCCGCCGCGAAGGGCTGCGAGGGTGCAGCATCCACACGCAACAAGGCACTTGTCTCAACGAAGGCCCCCGCACGGCGCGGTTGCGCCTCGTCTTGGATGTGCGCGTCGGCGAGGAGTAGGGCCGCCTTGTCTGCCACGTACTGGTACGGTTTGGAGTAGCAGGGAAAGCAAGCGAGTGAGCCGCAACACGCCCCGCAGCACCATGGTGGGCCGGGCAGGTTCCACCCGCGAGTGATGGCCGCCTCCATCGCCGCATAGACGTCCAACACGGCAGCTACATGCGCGCCATGTGCTATCAGCGCCGCCCCTAAGTCCCCACCCGCAAAATGAATGCACGAAGCTGCAGCGCATGCCAGCAACGCAGCGCGCCGGGGCGCCATGATGCCGCGTGCGGTGCGGGTGACGCGGGCGGCGCGGCTATCAGCTGGATTGGCGACAGTTCGCGGCGTCGAGGTTGGAGCCGCGACCACATCGCCACCCTCGGTCACCCGCCTCCAGCCTCGCCGTCAACGCATCTAAATTCACCAGGGGCGCCGCAGTGGGACGCCCGTGGGCGCAAGCCAACGGCTGCCGCGTGGCCCCTAGCGCGGCGAGTAAGGCGCGCCCCTCCCAGGTGCGTAGCTCATCACCAAACATAATGGCGCCTCGACACGCGCGCGAGGCAAGCGTGCGCCGCGCCGCTAGCGGCCCCTCCCGCGCAGCCGCGCCCTGCGCCAGCGCGTGGAGCCACTCGGAAAGGTCGGCGGCGGAGAGCTGCACGCCAGCGACAGTCGGGGCTTGGGTGATCAGCAGCTGCATGGCGCCGCCCATCACGGGCGGCCCCGCCTGCGTGGCCCAGCCGAAGGCGGCTACGGCTTTCGCGTGGGCTCGCAACGCAGCCGCCTGCATCGGCGACAGCGCGAGTGCCTCAGATGCGGCGGCGGCTGCCCGAGGCTCGCTGCTCAGGCGCTCAAGCAACACCCGCTCGTCCGCCGCGTGCTGGTCCACGGCCAGCAGCGCGCCGTCGGCGCCTAGGGCCAGCAGGAAGGTGCCCGGCAGCGCGGCAAGCAGCCGGGTGCGTGGGGAGGCGAGCGTGGCGGCCAACAGCGTGCGCGGCGCCAGGCCCAGCGACGCGGCGTCCGAGATGTCCATCCGCGGCATGACGCCAGAGCCGGCGCGGCGCTTGGGCCAGCTGCCCAGCTTGAAGGGAGCGCGTGCGCAGCCGCAGCCGGGGGCGCAGGCATTCCCCATCGCATTCCCCAGGTGCGCCGCCTGCGGGGCGGCGCGCTTCGCAGGCGTTGCGCGCGTGGGCTCGGGGGGCGCGGGGGGCACCGCGGCGCCCTCCTCGCCGGCGAGGGCGGCTGCTGCGGCGTCCAGGGCGTGCTGTGGGCACCCCGCTATGCGCCAGGCGTCCAGCAGCGCCCGCGCGAAGCGCCGCAGCAGCGCGGGCTCGTCGCGAAAGGCAACCACCGTCTTGTCGGGCTCAAACAGCAGGTCCGCATGCGCAGGCGGCAGGCGCAGGAGGAGCACGCAGGCTGCGTGGGCGGTGTTGGGCCGGCGGCGCACGGCACTGCCACCCCCCTGCGCGCGCCCGGCCGCCTCGAAGGCGCCATCCAGCGCCCGGTGCAGCGCGCAGCGGCGCACGGGGCGCCCGTTCACGAACAGGTGGCCCGCCTCGGGCGATGGGGCTCCATGGGACCCGGGCCCGGGCATTGCCACCCAACCGCTCAACCAGGGCTCTCCGGCGCGCAAGGGCACCAGCCGCGCGGCCAGCTCCGCGCCGTAGGCGGCGGCGAAGGTGGCGGGCACCGTGCGGCTGGCGGCGCAAGCCAGCACGGAGCGTGGCGGCGGCGCGGCGGCGCGTCCCGCCACCGCGGCCTCGTGCAGGCTCAGCGCCACGTCCGGCCGCGCCAGCGCCAGCGCCAGCAGCCGCCCGCGGCAGCGCTCCACCTCGCCCGCGGCGTCCGCCAGCAGCAGCCGCCGGCGCACGGGCACGCAGTGCAGGAAGTCTCGCACGGTGACGGTTGTGCCGCGCCCGCGCGCCTGCTGCGACAGCCCCTGGGCAAGCACCACGCCCGAGGCGAGCACCTTCAGGCGGGTGTCGAACTCCCCCTCAGCGCGGGTCACAACCTCCAGCACGGCCACGTCTGCACAAGGGAGGAGAAGGGAAGCCGCGGCACTGTCAGCGACAGCTCACAAGCGGCAACTGCAGCAACCAACCCACCAGCGATAGAGGCCAGAGCCTCGCCGCGGAAGCCCAGCGTGTCCACGCCAGCCTCCAGCTGCGCCAGCGTGGACAACTTGCTAGTTGCATGGCGCGTGCCCAGGTTGCTCAGGTCAGCGCCAAAGATGCCGTGCCCGTCGTCCTCGCAGCACAGCGCGCAGCCCAGCACGTCCAGACTAACGCAGATGTGGCTTGCGCCGGCGTCAAGCGCGTTGCACACCAGCTCCTCCGCAGCCTGGGCCAGCGAGCCAACCATGGTGGTGGAGCGCAGCCGCGAAGCGCAGCACTCAGGCAGCCGAAGCAGCGGCATGGCTTCAGCCCCACGCCATGCTGTGGCACGCGCGGGAGTGGGCGAACGCACAGACGTAGGCGCGAGTGATGGGGATGAGGTGTACGACACTGCAAAGTTTTAAACTTTGCCAGGAATCTGAAAGACTTGCAAGTCCATGCCTTTGGCTCGCAAGTACTTGTTAGACTTGCAAGTCTATATGGACTTGCAAGTCTATGCCTCACTCAGGGGGCGCCGCCCCCCCCCCCCCCCCCCCCCCCCCCCCCC
>Ga0208951_1000650_pt1 | contig 15968 bp, 17 predicted proteins | sample GreLakmeMI27MSRF_FD_187702 | JGI IMG/M metagenome (GOLD analysis project Ga0208951, IMG submission 187702) | Freshwater lentic microbial communities from great Laurentian Lakes, MI, USA - Great Lakes metaG MI27MSRF (SPAdes) | ecosystem: Environmental > Aquatic > Freshwater > Lake | place: Great... | reverse complement strand
ATTTGCTAAGCACTCAAGCAAGTTATGATGAATTGGTAAAATTATTAGAAGAAAATAAATACTCACATAGTCAACCTTTTGTAGATGGTCTTCTCAAAAATATTAAGGGAGACTTCGCAAATATTGGGCAAGTTAAGTTAGCAATTGATACGAAATATTTTAAGCGTTGGGGAGAATTTTATTTAGACCAACTTTCACGTTCTCTTAATCAACAAATTAAACCCAATTTTAAAGATGAAGGTTGTATGTTTGGTGGAGAAGTTTTTGAAGCACTTGTAGATAAGTCAAGCGACATCTTCAATAGTCTTGAACCACCTAAACCATCATTAGTTGTTTATAATCATGCTCAAAATAGCGGAAACGTGATTTATAGGAGTTTATCTTCATTAGCATCATCAGCACCTATTTCAATGGCATCTTATAATGACCCGCATGGTGGTTGTGTCGACTCATATTGTAACATTGCTATGTTTAATGGGACGTCTAAGTTATTGAAAGATGTACAAAAATTTGATATTATTAAATCTATTGATGAAAATAACAAAATTGTTGGGGCAAAAGTGTTATGTGTAGTAGAAACACTTATTGGATGTGGTTATAGAGATTATGCAAATATTAATGGTGTGTTAATTACTCCGTGGCATCCTATTAAAATTGGACTACATGGGAAAATGGAAACTTGGTGCTTTCCTGGAGAATTATTTAGCACATATAGTTATCCATCGTCAAGCATGATTACATTAGTATTAGAAAATCACCATGTTATGTTTATTAATGGTTTAAAATGTATTACCTTAGGTCACAATTTTACTAATCACTCCAAATTAATTCATCCGTATTATGGAACAAATAAAGTTATTGAAAATCTAATGTATTATTTTCCGGAAAATTATGCTAATGGCAAAATTAGTGTAAAAGATTCACATATTGGTTATCATACAACATCAACATCCACATCCACATCAACCTCTAATATTACACATTCGGTGGTTTATTATAATACAACTAGTCTAAAAGAATCTTTAGTTGTTTGTTAGAATTAGAAAGAATATACCATTAATAAACCAAAATAGAAAGTTACAACCCCTAAAAATATTATATTAACATTAGAAAAAGTATTCAATAAATAATTAGATACTAATAACGTGGAAACTAACATTAGTGCGTCAACAAGTAATATTTTTTTCCCATATTCTTTAGCATAATCTTTAAAAAATTCTAGTATTTTACTGCTTTTAGTATTAACACTATTTAAAAATACAGAAAATGAAATATCATGAACTAAACCAATAATAACAACATAAACTAATTGCATATAAAAATTAGGTGTTAATAATGTGGATAAATAGGTACCAATAGTTAATGATGCAATATCCATACTATATGCTCCAATTGTAAATTTGTTATACCATTGCCTAATAGTTTTTCCGCTTTTTGTTAATAATAAAATATAACCTCCAATAGTATCTACAATTATAGCAGCAACTGCTAATGTTACAATAGTATGATAATTCATATTTATTATATAAAATATTATAAATTTTCATAATTTCATAATTTCATAATATTTTATAATATTTTATAATATTTTATAATATTTTATATATACTATATATACTAATGCCAAGAAGAACTAGAACTAGAAGAGGAGGTAGAAGAGTTAAAAGAAGAGTTAAAAGAGTTACAAGAAGAGTTAAAAGAGGTAGAAGAGTTAGAGGGGGATTTACTTTTCCTAATATGAATATAGAGTCATTAAAAGAAAGAGTAAAGCAAGAAGTAGAAACTGCGAAGCAAGAAGTAAATATGGTAACAAGTGAAGCAAGTGCTTTATTATCTCAAGGAAAGTCAACACTAAGCAATCTTAAAAATAATTATACATCGGCAATAAAAAACATTTAAGATGTAGTAAACATAAATGCGTGCTGTCTAACTAATTTTGGTTCTGAAAAATCTATACTTCTACTAGAAACATTATTATCTAAATTTACTTCATTTTTTATGTTATAATTATGGTAATCGTTATGCTTATAATAATTACTATTATAAATTACTGCTTCTAATTTAGTAATTTTTTCTTGTAACTCAATTATTTGTTTTTCCAAACTAGTAATTTTATTTTCCATATTAATTAAAATACATTAATATTAATTAAATACATTAATATTAATTAAATACATTAATATTAATTAAAATATAATTATGTTATAATTTTATAATGTCACTAATAAATAACTTATTAAATACACAACCTACTATAACAAATATAATTCTGACAAATGCTGATTTAAGCAAATTAGAAACTATTAATAAAACTATGTCAGCCAATATTGAAATGCTGAATAAAAGAGTGGATTTATTAATTTTCAAACTAATAAATTTACTTATTTTTTTATTTCAGAATAAAAATATATATAACAATGAACTATTGAGAGAATAGTTTTATATATTTATAAAAAATATTTAAAACCATATTATTATTATTATTTACTATATTATGGTTGCTATCGGTATTGATTTAGGCACAACATATTCGTGTGTGGGTGTTTGGAAAGATGGACAATGTGAAATTATTGCTAATGATCAAGGAATGAGAACAACCCCTTCATATGTTGCTTTCACAGATAGTGAGCGTCTAATTGGAAATGCGGCAAAAAATCAAGCATCTCAAAATCCAGAAAATACTATTTTTGATGCAAAACGACTTATTGGGCGTATTTTTAGCGATCAATCTACACAAAATGATATTAAACATTTTCCTTTTAAAGTAATTGATAAAAACAATAAACCCATTATTCAAGCAACTTATAAAGGCGAATTAAAGGATTTTCAACCAGAAGAAATTTCATCTATGATTTTAGTAAAAATGAAAGAAACTGCGGAAGCGTATTTAGGTGTTCAAGTTGATAGTGCTGTTATTACTGTTCCGGCATACTTTAATGATGCTCAACGTCAGTCTACAAAAGATGCCGGAGCAATTGCTGGATTAAATGTATTACGAATTATTAATGAACCAACGGCAGCCGCAATTGCGTATGGACTTGAGCAAACAAAAGACAGCACAGAAAAACATATATTAATTTATGATTTAGGTGGCGGCACTTTTGATGTAACTCTTTTAAGTATTGATGATGGTGTGTTTGAAGTAAAAGCAACTGCCGGCGATACACGTCTTGGAGGAGAAGACTTTGATACTCGTCTTGTTCAACATTTTGTTCAAGAATTTAGACGTAAACACAAAAAAGATTTAAGCGAAAATAAAAGGGCAATTAGTCGTCTTAAGAGTGCTTGTGAAACTTTAAAAAAGACGCTTTCGGCATCTACACAAGCAACCTTAGAAGTGGATAGTTTATTTGAGGGAATTGATTTTTCTAGCACAATGAATCGGGCTCGTTTTGAAGAATTATGTGGTGATCTTTTTAGGAAAACATTTGAACCTGTAGAGCAAGTTTTAAAAGATAGTAAAATTAGTAAATCACAAATTCATGAAGTGGTTCTAGTAGGCGGTTCTACTCGTATTCCCAAAATTCAAAATCAATTAATGGAATTTTTTAATGGTAAAACATTAAATAAATCAATTAATCCAGATGAAGCCGTTGCTTATGGTGCTGCCGTTCAAGCAGCCTTACTTTCAGGTGTCAAAGATAGTAAAATTGATGATTTACTACTTCTTGATGTAGCACCATTATCCCTTGGTGTAGAAACAAGTGGTGGTGTAATGACTAAAATTATTGAGCGTAATAGCACTATTCCTACAAAAAAATCACAAACATTTAGCACATATGCTGATAATCAACCAGCAGTTACTATTCAAGTTTTTGAAGGAGAACGCCAATTTACTAAGGATAATAATAAATTAGGCGAATTTACTCTTAAAGACATTCCACCAATGCCTCGTGGTATTCCACAAATTGAAATCAGTTATGATTTAGATGCTAATGGTATTTTAAATGTTTCAGCGTGTGAAAAATCCAGTGGAAAATCTGATAGCATTAAAGTAACAAACGACAAAGGACGCTTAAGCAAAGAAGATATTGACAAGATGTTGGCAGACGCAGAAAGATTTAAAGAAGATGATGAAAAAGCAAAACAGACTATTGAAGCTCGCAATAATTTTGAAAATCTTGTATATCAATTTAAGACTACATTAAATGATGAAAAAACCGCATCAAAAATTGATGAATCTTTAAAAGAAAAATTAACAAATATTGTAGATGAAAATGTTAAATGGTTAGAACATAATCAAAATGCTTCAAAGGAAGAATATGACTATAGATTAAAAAATTTCCAAGAAGAAATGAAACCACTCCAAGAGAAGATGATGTCGGGCACAGGAATGCCTCAAGAATTCTCAAAAGAACCAGATATTGCTGATATAGATTAAAAATCTAGTTCATAAAAAAGAATTGATAAAAAAAATTGAATTATAAAAAATTATTAAAGTAATTATATTAAATATATTCTTAATTAATATAATTAATATATAATCGTATGAAAAGAATTAAATCTGCACCAGCAAATATTGCCGAAATGGTTAATCGAAAAAAACCAACTTTGGAAAAAAAACCAGAAAAAACTATCTTATTTATTCCTCAAAAAAAACAATCTACACCAATAGTTTCAAAACAACAATTAGTACCATTAAAAAATCAAAAAATTATTGAGAGAACTTTTAATACTATTATGATTGATTATATTAATGATAAACAAGTAATTAATAATAACGATGAAGAGGCTTTGCTATTAAGTATTTTATATTATTATTTTTGCGAAAAAGTGTTTACGAAAAATAATTTACGCGAATTTGTTTTGTTTATTGTCCAATTATGTATTAAATATATTTTTACACACTCATTACACGAATTATTTATTAATAACAAAGATATAATTTTAAACAATGTATTGCTTCTTGGACATATAAAATAAATTTATGGTTAGTTTTATAATAATTTGTCAATTTCTTCTTTTAAATCATCTAGTTTAGGTTTAGGCAATGAAGCATAATCAATAGTTATTCTATTGCCTTTATTATAATAATTATAATAAGGTTGTGCTGGAACAATAGATAATGGATAAGGCCAATGACTTGTAGTATATCTTTCTTCAAAATATTCACGTCTTAAACTTTGCTGTATTTTATCATTTTTAATATTGTTTTTTGGTAAATAACATAAATATTGAACTAGTCGTTCTTCATCACAATTTGAATTACCGCAAGTATTTTGATGAAATGTTCTTGAATCCCAAATAACTAAATCGCCAGCATTTACTTTAACATAAACTTTTTTATCTTCTAAATTACTTACATAATTTTTATCTAGAACACACCAATCTCGTGGAGCATCAATATTTAAACTTTTAAAATAATGTTCATGCTGTAAATGACTTCCTTTATATATTAATAATGTACGTTCGCTATTATTAGTTAAACTTAAAAAGGATTGTAAGCAATGACGTCCTTTTTTGTGCGATGATTGATCAGTATGCGTCCAATAAATCTCTTCTCTTTTATAATCACTTGGATAATAACAACATCCATCAAATCCAGTAACTAACTCATCACCATTCCATAGTTCTTTAAAAATATTTATTATTTTTGGATTTGTTCGGGCTAACCAAGTAAACCGCTGATGCCCAATTTCAAAATATTTGAAAATACCATTTCCATGAATTACTTGATGTAACTTTTCTACATCTTTTGTATTTTTATACCAATAAAAAAATTCTCTCTTATATTCTTCAATTTCTTCATTATTATATACATTGTGAATAATTGTATAACCATTTTCATCTAATTCTTTAATATTTGTTTCTAATGCTTCTTTTAATACTATTGCTTGTAATGCTTGTATTTGTTCTTTGGGTGATTGTAGTTCTTCTTTTACTTCTTCTTTTACTTCTTCTTTTACTTCTTCTTTTACTTCTTCTTTTAGTTCTTCTTTTACTTCTTCTTTTACTTCTTCTTTTAGTTCTTCTTTTACTTCTTCTTTTACTTCTTCTTTTACTTCTTCTTTTACTTCTTCTTTTACTTGTTCTTTTACTTCTTCTTTTACTTCTTCTTTTACTTGTTCTTTTACTTCTTCTTTTACTTGTTCTTTTTTAGTTTTTACTTGTTCTTCTTTGGTTTTTACTTGTTCTTTTTGGGATTTTACTTGTTCTTTTTGGGATTTTACTTGTTCTTTTTGGGATTTTACTTGTTCTTTTTTAGTTTTTACTTGTTCTTCTTTGGTTTTTACTTGTTCTTTTTTAGGTTTTGCTTGTTCTTTTTGGGATTTTGCTTGTTCTTTTTTAGGTTTTGCTTGTTCTTTTTCTGTATATTTGAATGCTACTAAATACTTAAATACTTTTTTTCTTACATCCGAAAACATTTTCTTTGCTTATAACATTTATTAATATTAAATGTTTAATTTAATATTAATAATAATTTAAATATTTTTTAAATATTTTTTAATTTATTTTAAAATAGTTTCAATAATTTCCTCAGGTAATTTGCCCAAAATATTATACATTAAGTTGTTATAAATATTACATAAATATTTGTATCCAATTTCAGAACTATAAGTTTCAATAAATCTTATTTCTAAATATTCATAAATTATAGAATTAATAGTTGATGCTGGAGACCACCGATTTTTACAAGTAATAGAATTACAACAATAACAATCATTTTTATTTAGTTCTAAAAAGTATGGTTGTAAAGAATATAAATTTTTAAAAAAAAATTTGTATATGTTATTATTTTTAGTGTTTACATGTAATTTATTATTAACATTAATTAAATATTTATAATATGAAATTTCATTATGAAGCAAATTATTTTTAGCATTAGAATCATAACTTATTACACTATATGGTTTAAATGGATAATATTCGGAAAATTTAAGTTCTAAAAGTTTTTCATTTTTACTATTTTTTATTAATAAAAAATATTCCTCATTATTACTATTACTATTACTATTACTATTACTATTACTATTACTAGCAATAATAGTTAAACTAAGATTTCCTAAAAATGCTAACAACTTATGTGAAAAAATATTTGCGCTATAAGTTTTTTCATTGAAATTTTTAATTTCTTTGTTTATTCTTTTTAAAGAAGTTGGAGACATTTATAATTTATAATCAATAAAGTTTTATACTTAATTAATAAATTTTTTATATTTATACATAAAATTCAATAGTAATAACATTATTCTTATTTTTACATAGACACTTGTCAGATAATGTAATAGCACACACATTTTTGCTTTTAATAGAGTTCATAAATACTTGAATTGACTTTCGTGATGGGCAGTTTTTACTATAAAAGTAAAATACTTTCATAAAAACAATATTCCAAAAACATAATGGGTGTGTATTATATTGTTCTACATTGAAAGTACATTTTGTATCTTCATAAACAATTAATTTTAAAAATGGTTGAATAATTTGCCCCATTACTAATTCGTTCCATTCATATGATTGCTTACTTAGTGCAATTAAATTAGATTTAATGTTATATGAAAATGTATCTTCTAAGAGCGGATAAATTTTATTACGAAATTTGCCTCGTACACTCCATTCCGGTGTTGTATCTTTAAAATAAGGAACTTCATAACTTGAAGCAAATTCATAAATAGAAGTTTTATATAATTCAATTAATGGTCGCATAATAGTAACATCATTAATAATAGATTGCTCTTTAATAACTGCTAAATCAAGAATATAACGTCCTCGACACACATTCGCAAAAATATTTTCAATAATATCGTCTTTATGATGGGCTAATAATATAGAATTTAAACTTTCCTTCTTCATAACTTCTTTATAAAAATCGAATCTGATTTGTTTTGATTCATATTCATAATCAGAGCGTTTTGAATTTTTGCGCTTTAAATTAATAATATTTTTTACATATAGTTTAATTGAATTATAACTACACCAATATTCTAAAAATTCTTGCTCTATACTAGTTTCTTCACGATTATTATAATTAATATGACAACCTACTAACTCATAACCAAGAAATTTAAGAATGCTAATTAATACCATAGAGTCTACTCCGCCAGACAAAGAAACAACTAATTTTTTTGATTTATTTTGATTTCTTTCGCAAAAATTCTTAATTGTTAAAACTAAAATACTAGTAAGATCATACTTTTGATTACAAATTGTTGCTTCTTTTTGTGGAACTAATTGTAACACATTTTTAAAATGCTCTAACTTATTTTCTAGTTCTGAATAGTTATTTGTATTTTTATAACCAAATAGCGATTTAATAATTGAAACCATATGCTAGTAAATTATTATTTATAACTTTAAATATTTTTAAAATATATTTTCAATTTTTTAAATTAGTTTTTTATAATATAATAAATAATAATAAATAATAATAAATAATAATAAATAATAATAAATAATAAATATATAAAATTATATTAATAAGTATTTTACTAATACAACTAATAAATGGATAGAAATACTTGTTTGAGTATTTTAGAATTGGAAAGTAATGCTTCGCCAGAAGAAATTAAAAAAGCATATAAAAAAATGGCATTAAAATATCATCCAGATAGACAAGAACAAAGTTTAAGTGACCAAGAGAAAAAACAAGCAGAAGAAAAATTCAAACAAATATCAGAAGCCTACGAATTATTAATGAATCCAGAAAAATTTAATAATTTTAATAATGGTCCACCTGGTTTTGGTGGAGGTTTTGTGGATCCAAGTGAATTATTTAATCATATTTTTAGAGATATGAATATAAATCAAGGCAATCCTTTTGCAAATATGCAAGGCAATCCTTTTACAAATATGCAAGGATTTCAAGTAAATTTTAATAATCCAGGATTTAATAATAATGTAATGCGTTCATCATCTGTATTTTTTGTAAATGGACAAAGAATTGAGAAAGTTAGTGAAAACATTAATGGAGTAATACATGAGCACACAATTATAGGAGAAAATATGCCAAATATGCCAAATATGCCAAATATGCCAAATATGCCAAATGTATTTCAAAATATTAGATTTAATTTTCAATAAATGAATAAAAAAATTGATATGTTTATTGATATGTTTATTTATATGTTTTAAATATTATACACATATAAATAATGTCTTTGCGCAATATTTTGAATACTTATGTTCCGTTGCGTGCTTCTATTGATAACAAAGATAATGGAAAAGCAAAAATTGGTTGCGTAGCGTTCTCGCCTAAGTTAAAGTATCAGTGTGTTTTACGCGTTTGGACATAATCAATATAATATGAATAATAAAGCATGTAAAGAAAATAATGATTGTCTTCATGCTGAGGTTGATTGTGTAAGTCGTCTTAAAAAATCTGAGAAAATTAATCCTATAAGTCTTATTGTGTTTCGCACAAATAACAGCGGCACTAAACTTATGAACGCAAAACCTTGCCAAAGTTGTGTAAAAACTATAAATTTTACACTTAAATCCAAAAATTATAGATTAAAAAAATTGTGTTATAGCGATGAAAATGGAGAAATATGTGTGCATTGTGATGAATAATATAGTAATTATTTATATAATAATATAATATTTTTTTTCTAATCTTTATTTTTAAATAAATTATATAAACATAAAATCTTTTATTATATTAAAATGGATATAATGGATATTGAGACATTAATTGTTGTTGATTTAAAAAACTCTTATAGTGAAGTAATAAATAGTTATGATGACATAAAAGAAATTTTAGATGAATCTAGCGAAAATGTAATTGATATTTTTGTAACAAGTTTCGAAGATAAAGTTCTTATTGATAGTACTACTTTAAATTATATAGTAATTCTTTTAGAAAAAATATATGCTAACAATTTAGCATTATTATTTATTATGAGTTGTCTAAGTTCAATATATGTATGTACTTATAATAGGCGTAAAAAAGATTATGTTATAATAAATAATGTAGAACCAAAATTATTAAAAGGAGAGATTATTGAAAAAGTATGACTCGAAAAGTATGACTTAATTAATCACTAATGTTGTTTATAATAATTAATAGTTCAATATGAATTATTTATTATTTATTAAAAAGAAAAAAGAAAAAGAAAAAGAAAAATTTTATATATTACACGCCCACATCACATATAATAATTTATGGTTTACAAGACAATTAATTCAAATCCCTCTTCAACACTTGGACTATTATAATGCTTTGTATACACGCTATAGGCAATTTTTGGAACTTGATTTTCTGGATCCCTTTCTTTGTTGCGTTTATATGAAACCTCAAGTGATGTTGTCATATGGACGCATACTACTTTCATGTTATGCTTTTTAGCAAATTCAATATATTCGCTCCTCTTTTTTGAAGAGCTGTTTGTGGCATCAAATACAACAGACTTACCCTCTTTAACACACGGCAACGCAGCTTTAATCATTTTGGGGGAAGTTTTATGGACGTCTCCCTGAATTAGCACAAAATTTTCATTGGCACAAATACTTTTAGCAATAGTGCTTTTGCCTGACCCAGGGTATCCAACCATAATAACGACCTGTTTGGAATCAGACAAATTTACTGCTGGAATTTCCAAAACTGCCTCCTCTTGTTTAACAGCAAACATCTTCTCTGGACTATGACACTTGAGTCCAATGTTTTGAGCAAACACTTTATCGCTATCTGCCCAATCTCCCTTGCCTCCAAGAGCATCTCCCACGAAGAAAGATTGCTCTTTATCAACTTTTGCGCTTCCAACAAGCAGATCATACAAAATTGGATTTGGTTTATAATCGCACTTGTCACTTGCTACCACAATGAAAACAGGGATTTGCAAAGTCTGCATGACATACTGAATTTGAATAACTTTCCATGGTTTGGACTGATTTGTAAAAACCACAACACTGAAACCCTCTTCATTGTAGCGCTTAAGTTCATCTGGAATGTTTGGATACAACCATTGCCAATCTTCAACATTTGAAGGCATGGTTTTGCCGTCTTTTGGGCATACAAGAGTATGATCGTAATCAAACGCGGCAATCTTTGCTTTGAGCTGCGCCTTATTGATATTGTAAATAGTTGGTGCCATTTTTGCTAGACTATAGATTTGTAGAAAAAAAATGCTTATCAATTTTTTTAAAGTATACAAAAATATGCTTTATGTTTAAAAAATAAACATAAAAATAAAAAACACAACATGCTCCCATCCCCTTATCACTATTCTAGTTTTTAGACTCAAGGCGTGTGATGTTGCCTAAACTACTATTCATATGAGGAACCTCTTGACACGCCGAAGCAAGACAATGAACTATGCTGTTACTATGCCATCGAACTCGCTCTAAATGTTCTTCAAAGCTAGCAAGCTCTTGATAACGCGACCCATGACATTCTTTCTGTGTCGTGGCATATGCTTGTGCTCTTAACAGTGCATCGTCTACATTACTTCTGCATGCTTTTGCGCACTCGGCAGTTTCACGAAGAAGTTGCTCGAGTTTTGTTACACTTGCCGGCACAGGTTGGAGCAATTGAAGCTTCCGCGACCACTCGCTATAGTCGTCATAGACATTTCGCGCTTTTTGCCGCGGTCTGTCAAAGCTCAACTTCACACACTTCCACACATGCTTTTTCTCCACCTTGGCTCCTTGAACATACTGATAAAATGGTACGTCTAAGAACACCTGATGCCCCTCATTCAACTTTGAACGCATGTCAAGTGCCTGCTCTGTTGTACACACCAATGTCACCTCGAGCTTGTAAAACTGCATTCCGTTTCGTTCCATCGGAAAGAATCCAATACAGCGAACGCAGTCTTTTCCGTAGGCTGCTTCAAACGCCTGCTCCACGAACTTGTAGTCCATGAACTTGAAGAGCCGGATGCGAGGAATGCAAATGGTAATAGTATTCATTGCGCTTTATGATCGGAGGACATAACATATATAAAAAATAAGACAAATCAATTTTTTTATACTCTACAAAAAATTGATTGAATTTTAAGAATTATAAACAACATTTGGACTTTTTTCCCAATCTTTATATGGTATTGCTTTTAATGTTGATTTAGGTAATGCTAATAAACGTTTAAGTGCTTCTAATCTTTTTTCTGTTGGATTTAATAACGGATTTTCTTTTTGAATTTGTCGTGATAAGTGTTTCCATCTCCATTCAAATTTTAATGCTTCATTATAAGTTGGAAAATTCTCTACATAGCAATAATAACTCCACATTTCGCCCTTGGCAACTTTTATAGATGTAGCGTGTGCTCCACCAACAATCAATTTATTATGTTGTCTTATACGCCTGTCTAAATCAATAGTTGCCCCAATATATGTTGAACCAAGTGTTGATCTTATAAAATATACGTAACTCATAACTATAGTTATTATTTATTATAATTTTAAATTATTTAAAAATTGTTTAATATTGTTTATTTATACTTTCTCTTGTTTGTTTTGTTTAATCTTTTTCTTGTGATTTTGTTTAATCCTTTTCTTGTAATTTTGTTTTTTCCTCGGGCGGCTCTTGCTGCTATTGCTTTTTCTCGCTTTGTTGTCGGGTCCTTTGTTCCTTCTAGGTCTTTTCTTACCTTCGCATCTTGTTCTTTTCTACTTTTCTTTAACTCATCCAATATTGCCTCTTTTCTCATGACTACTGCTTTAAGTGCATCAATAGTTACTGAATTTTTTTTAGAATCTGTGGCTGCTTTTAGTTCTTCTTTGGCTTTAGTAACCACAGCTTCTGCTTTTTCTTGTGGTGTTTTAGTAGGTTTAACCGCTTTTTCTTCTGCTCCTCTTGATGGTCCTGCTTCTGCTGCTGCTCTTGATGGTACTGCTTCTGCTGCTGCTCTTGATGGTTCTTCATCTGGTGCTTCCTCTGGTTCTTCATCTTCTGCTTCTATTGCTGTTGTAAGTTCTCTATTGATTTCTTCTAATGCTGCTATTATTTTTTCAATATCTGGCTCAGCTACATCGCGTATATTTAAGTTTTTATCTTCTAACGCTACAAACTTATCATGTGGTGGCAATAATGCTTTAAATCCCTCAAGATCATCTTCATTGGGATCTACAACTTTTAGTCCGTTTTCAGTCTTTAATTGAGTTTCTACATTTCTGAAAAGTGCTCTACATTTATCTATAAGTGTATTTACCTCTTCTTGCGAATGAGACGAAGTAAGACATTTTTTAAAAAATTGGCGTTTCGGTCTCGTAAAAAATTTCTTCAGTTCTCCTATTTGTGTTAGCATTTGCGGTATAAAACTTTCTTTAAGTTCGGTTCTTCTTAACATAATTGATCCTTTTTGTAATTTTGCTTTTATATAAGACTCCATTAAAAATTTCATTTGAGTTGCTTGTAACTCCCATTGTTGTTTTCTACTATCTTTAATTTGCAATTGCCATATATATTCATTTAGTTCTTTTACTATTTGTAATTTCAACTTGGTATCTTGGTTTATATCTGGATTATAAATAGGTATTACTTGTATACATTTATCAGGTCCACTATTATTTTTATGTATCCCCTCTACTTTTGTAAACACATATGGACGCATATTTAGACTCTGCTTAGCATCCATAACAGCAGCAGCAGCAACATCAGCAGCAGAAGCACTAGCATGATGATGAGTTTTCTTTACTAAATGAACTTTACCCCGATCATAACGTTCTTGTTCGAAATCACGTCCTCCTAAATGAATTGTTAAATGAAAATACTCCTGATTCTTTGAATCAGGATTAGCTTCTCTCTCGCTTTTCTTATAAAACCAAAACATTGTGCCAGGATCATGTGAAGTGGCAAGCTCTTGAGTTTCTATCAAAATGTCTTCGTCAGACAATTTTCTTAGTAACTGCTCTTTAAACTTAGTAGGATATATTTTATTAAAAATATATGTATACTCACCTAAACTTGATGCAGTGGGATCTTTGTATCCCTCTGCATACATTTCTCTGAGAAATGTAACATATCTGTCTTTACGTTCATCAGTAGTTAAATTAAAATTTTTCGCTTGCTTCGTTTCGTTGTGCCCTTGGGGAGGAAGAAGCCTCATTACGGCACTTCGTGTCAATGCTGTATAACTGGGCTCGTTAATTCTTTGTGTTTTATAGTATTTTTCTTGTGCATCATACAAAATATCCTTTTTCTTTTCTAAATCATAGATTTTACTTGGTAATAATTGTTCTATCATAGATTTTTTTGTAATGACCATAACACCTTCTATTTTTTTTACGGTCTCTTTAAATATCGTTAAATGAGCATCTGTCTTAGCAATTAGATCGCTTAAAGGTCCTAATAACTCATTCTTACAAGGCACGGCTGCATTCTCTTCTGCTTTCTCTTTCGCTATTCTTTTTTTATTATCAGCACTCTGTTTTTGTATTCTTTCTTCCTGTTCTCTCGCGTCTTTTATAGCGGGATCATTAGCAATAGCAGTCTCAAGTTCTGCAATACGAGCTGTATGTTCATTTTGCTCCCGAATTAACACGGCAATAGTTTGTGTGTTTTTATCCTTAGTACTTTGTTTTGTTGCCGATGCCAAGTTTTCTTGCGCTTTTTCTAGATTTCTATTTGTAGTTGCTAATAATTTTTCAAATCTTGTCTTCTCGTCTTGTAGACCCCCACCATTTTGTAATTCTATTGTGTCTTCTTCATTAGATGATGAAGATAGATTTGGAATATATAATGAACCATAAAATTTAATTGTAGGTAATTTTGATAATTCATTATTAATCATTTCTATTTTATCATTTATACTCAAATCTTTTTTATTAATATCAGAGATTATTGAATTAATGCTAGTTTCAATATTATTATCAGAAACACTACTTTTTCTACTTTTTCTACTTTTTCTACTTTTTCTACTTTTTATACTTTTTATACTTTTTCTACTTTTATATCCCATACTTTTGGTTCTTCTTGTTCCTTTTTTACTTTTCATACTTTTCATACTTTTCATACTTTTCATATTTGTTATATTTCCCATACTTCGAATTCTTCTTTTACTTACTTGCATTGTTTAAATTATATATACACATATATTTAAAATTAATACACAAATATTTAAAATTAATACACAAATATTTAAAATTTTTACTAAATTATTTATATTTAAAATTTTTACTAAATTATTTATATTTAAAACTACTTAAAAATATATTATTACTAATATGTATAATAATATATTATTGGTGATATGTCCGAGTGGTTAAGGAGACAGACTTGAAATCTGTTGGGCATAGCCCGCGCAGGTTCGAACCCTGCTATCACCGCTTTTTTTTTGACACCGTGCCCGAGTGGTTAAGGGGATGGATTGCTAATCCATTGAGCATTGCTCGCATGAGTTCGAACCTCATCGGTGTCGTATTATTTTTATTTAGCCATTATTTGGTTAAATGAAAATACTCATTTTTGTTACACTTACTATACATTATACATCTTTAATATATGTATTAAAGCATATATTTTTGATTACTTTGTCATCAAAAGTATCGCATTTTTTTCCTAATGAACGCGTTGTTTGTATAAAGTAATGTTGTTTATTTTCATCATCCATATAATTAGGATTGTTATCTAACCATTCTTTTAATGTGTAATAAGGTTTATGACACAATTCTTTGATTGCCTTTTTAATACTTTCTTTTGTTTTGTCCTTTTCCCATATATCATCATGTTTTATATACAATGTTTCTCTCTTAATATCTGTACAATGAATAGGGCGTTTATATAAACTTAACTTGCTAATATTTTCTAATATAGCATTAGTTAAACCTTCTGCCAATCCTTTGCTTTGGATTAAATCTAATTGTTGTAAACTAATTTTTATAGATTCAATAAAATCTTTCATATTTATAGCATCTTTGCATTGTTCATTTAAAAATATTTGAACATTAAATTTATTATTTGTTATATTATTATTAGTATTATTAGTATTATTAGTATTATGTGTTCCTACTTTTGGAATCAATTCATTAATTTGTGTTCGCAATTCTTGATTTTCTTTAATCAACATATTTTTTATTTCATTATTTTCGGTCAT
>Ga0208951_1000649_pt1 | contig 15981 bp, 15 predicted proteins | sample GreLakmeMI27MSRF_FD_187702 | JGI IMG/M metagenome (GOLD analysis project Ga0208951, IMG submission 187702) | Freshwater lentic microbial communities from great Laurentian Lakes, MI, USA - Great Lakes metaG MI27MSRF (SPAdes) | ecosystem: Environmental > Aquatic > Freshwater > Lake | place: Great... | reverse complement strand
CGCCCCCCCCGCGCTGTCCCCCCTGGTAGGAGTCCCGCCCGCCAATCGGCGCAGGCGGGAAGAAGGGATCGGAGCGCTTGGGCTCCGCACGCTTGATGTTCAGCACGTGGCCGTCCAGCTCCAGCGGAGCGCCAACCGCAGCCTGCAGCACGCGGTCTGCGTCCACGTCCGTCTCGAACGTCACGAACCCGAAGCCCCGAGGCCGCCCCGTCGCGTGGTCCTGCACCACCAGCGACTCCGCCAGGCGCCCGAAGCGCTCGAAGAAGGCCCGGAAGCCGTCGTCGCTCGTCGCGCTCGACAAGCCAGCCACGTGCAGCTTGCGCGCTGGCGGCGCGCTCGACGGCGGCGTGGGACGGTCGCGCGCGATGGCCTCTCGGGGCACGCAGCGCTTGGCGTCCACCACGCGCCCGCTGATGGTGTGACGCACAGCCAGAGCCGCATCAGCCTGCTGTGAGCTCGCAAAGGACACGAAGCCGAAGCCACGCGGCTTGCCCGAGCCGCGGTCCCGCATCACCACCGCGTCCGTGATGGCGCCGTACTGCGTGCGGCGCGCGGGGCACGTCAGAGTGAGAGAGGGCAAGCGTGAGAGCTTCTCTCAAGCTTTGGCGGCTGACTCCCCGAGCCACCGGGTGCCAACTCCACGCCGCTGCGCTGCGCTGGGCGATGCGATAGACGCAGGGCTGGCGCGCGTACCTTGTCGAAGTGTTCGCGCAGGTGGTCTGCGTGTGGGTGTCGCTTAGGGTAAGCAGTCGCATCTCCCAAATGGGGTCCAGCGACAACGGGCGGAGCAGGCGCACCGTCGGTGGTCTCCCACGACAGGTTGCCCAGGAAAATCTTGGTCGCCGTGCTGCGCACAGACGGAGGGTGAGACGCTGCTTCACTCACTGAGCAGCACATGATGCTTGCACACGCCTCTCGTAGCGCTGCTCTTGCGGCGCGTATCCCGCCATCCTGCAGGCGGCAGCGAAGGCGGCGGAAACCCGTTTTGTCTGCGAGCGGGACCACCTCACACGTACGGCCTCAGGTGCAGAAGCCGTGTGTAGCACTACATGGCACTGGTCTGTTGAGGCACGGAACGCATAAACAGGTCACCATCGGCTGATTCCGTGCAGCTGATACCCTCTGAATGCCAGCGCGCAGGCGCCCTAGCGGCCGCTGTTGTACGGCGGAGGCGGCGACTTAGCCGGACCCATGTTGGAGCCGTAGTAAATGGTCTGCGTAGGAAAGAGGGGCGCAGGTTATGCGGGTCAGCACTTCAGTATGCGCTCTGCGAATGCAGTGCAACCACGGGAGGAGCAGCGTGCCTGTCCAGCCAAGTCGCAGGAGACCGGGCGAATCTTGAGGTCCACCACGCCCTTGTCTCGGCGTGCGATGACGTCAAACGCCGAGTAGGAGAGGTCGAAGTGCTTCTGGTCGCCGCAGCACCACTAACATGCAGAAAACGCTTGGTCAACAAGCGTGTATTGGTACAGAGCGAGAAGAAAGAGGTGGCGCACCTTCTTGTTGCTCGGGTTTGGGTGGTTGCACGGACAGCTGTCGGAGATCATGATCACCACGCTGCGCTTGCCGCTCTCCTGGCACCCCTCCCAGGGGCCCAGCTGCGACTGGCTGGTGCCGCGGGTGCGCCCGTCAACGCACATCACCTCGAAGCATTTGCCGCAGTCGCCAGTGAGGCCCCAGTCGTAGCCGCCCATCGTCTGCGCGGCGGCCACGAAGTAGGGGGCTTTCAGCTTGGTGCCGTAGCCGCAGGAGCCGGTGAAGATGTTCATGCCATCCGGTCCAGGGCCGCCCGGGCCGCCGTACCAGGTGCACCGCCCGTCCTGCCATCCGCCCATGTCGCCCAGTTCGCGGCGGTGGCGGACCATCAAGGAGCCGTTGTAGGGGGGCACCGGGAGCACGTCCATGTCAGCGTCGGAGAGGCTGGGCGAGCGGATGGTGTCGCCGGAGGTGCTCACGTTCTGCACGTCCAGCCATCCGTCCGGCAGGACGGGCAGGGGCAGCTGGGTGGTGGCGTCCAGGGGCTGCAGCAGCTGGGCGTCCGCCACGGCTGACTGAGCAGCGACGCTGGAGAGCAGCAGGGTGGTGGCGAGGGTCGCCAGGGTGACAGCGGAGGTGAGAGACATGACGGCGAGGTCTGATGCGCGGCCAGGCGGCGGCGGGCGCGTCAGGAGCGAAGAGGCAAAAACCGCGATGCATCCATGACCACACGCTGCCCGCCACGCTCTCCAAGCGGCGCCACTCGCACCTGGGTCGCAGCGCGGTGGTCGGAGGAGATGCTGTGGCGCAAATGGGGCGTGGTTGCGCGTCAGCCGCCGGGCTGGAGCAGCCAAGAAACAGCTAGCCTAAGCCTCCAGCAGCCCACTGCCGCGCGCAGACGCGGCGTGCGCGCGGCTGCCACGCAGTGCGCGCGAAACTGCGCGGTGGGCGCGCGGCAGAAGCGGCAGCGGCGGCCCGGCGGTGGGCGTGAGACTAGAGCCCCCAGGCCTCTCATGTCGCCCATCCTGCGCAGCAGGCGCGTGGCCACGCCGCGCCGCGCACCTCGTGGCTGCTCACTGCTGTGTGAATGTCGGTGCGGAGGTGACAGGATGGCCGGAGGGCGTTGCTTTTGGGAAAGGAGGGCCCGACTCTTCTCGGCTCCCGTCCTTTATGTGAGGCCGAGGTGCGTCCATTGAAAGGACGGCGAAACTGGCTCTTCGCCTTTCATGGCTCTCCCATGGTCCTCCACAACCGTCCATTGGTCCCACAGTGGGTCCCACATGGCCAAGTTTCCTCGGATGCGATGCGTCGGCTCAGGGACTGGCTCGCCACCGCACGGCGCAGAGCAGCAGGCAGACCGCCCGCTGGAGGCCAGGGCGCGAGTCAGGCGACAGCCAGTCGACAGCCTAGCAAGGCTTCTCGACGCAAGCAGCAGCCGCGATAGGTCCGGGCACTCACGCTCCTACTGTCACGCCGCGCGGCTGGCCACTACGGCTCCTCAGCCAGCGTTTCCAGCGCATCCTCGAACGGCGCGTCGTCATCATCGTCGTCTCCGGCTGCGCTGAGCTTGAGCTCGGGCAGCGACTGCTGCGACGTCGGAGCGAAGCCCAGCGCGCGCAGGGGACTGAGCCTCCCCACCGCATCTGCAGCCATGTGACCCGCGTGCCTGACCCGCGAGGCGAGCGCCGACGCAGCCACGGTGGTGGCCGTGCGGCCTGTCAGGCGCGCCTCCTCTGCGGATGCATGCTGCGCCACCTTGGCCGCAGCCTGAGCCTGCTGCTGCGCCACGTGCGCGTCCTCGCTGGCGGCGCGCAGCTGCGCGTGCGCTGCGGCGGACTCCGCGGCCGCCTCACGAGCTTCCTGGAGGGCCAGCCTGGCGGCGGCGGCGGCCTCTGCTGCGGCGCGCGCGGCGCCGTCGGGGTCCAGCGCGCCGCACTGCTCCTCTGCAGGCGCTCTGGATGTGAGCGCCGGGTAGTCCGCAGCCTTGCGGAAGGCGAGCTGCCTCTCCAGCTCCTCCTCGCGCGCCCTGACGCCGGCGCTGCCGCCGCCGCCGCCCTTGCCGCCGCGCTGCGTGATTGCAGCCGCCACCGCGTGCGCGGGGGCGCGCGCGACGGGCACGCCATGCTCGTCAACCTCCCCAGCCGCCATCGCTCGACGGTACTCCTCGCAATACGCCTGCAGCCGCCTCTGACTGGCCACCAAGCCGTCCGCGCTGCTGCATCCGGGCCCGGACACGCAGCCTCCCGAGCACCGGCAGGTGCCTCCCAGAAACGCAGGCAGCTGCTCCGCATCCACAGCCGCCAGTAGCGCCGCGCGGCTGGGTTGACCCTCCCCCAGGATGTGTACTTTGGCTGTGACGCCTTCGTCCAGGAAGACGCGCACCAGGCGCCAGATTGCTGTGAACACCCAGGGTGCGTTCACCACGTATGTTGCGCCCATAGTCTCGGGATAGTTGTCCTGATCCACGGCCGCAATGAGCTTGAACACATCCATCGCCTTGCGCGATGCGAGGCGCGTGGAGGCGCCAGTCATGTCCACGATGTTGCACATTCGATGCACCGTCCGGCCAACCCTCCGAGACCCCTCGGTCATCAGGACCCGGTTCTGGTATTCCTGAGCACCAGCGCGCGTCAAGCCGCGTTGAGCATTCAGTGAGGTGAAACTGAGCGACGTACCATCATGATGATGTGGCTCTGCAGCACCTCCTCCTTGCTAACCACTTCTAGCAGCGCGTCTACCTCCAGCAGACCGGTGAGGTCGATGTAGATGGGCTGCCCCTGCTTGTCGAAGCCGTGGTGGGCGTGCGGGAAGTAACGGCAAAGGTGGCGGAACTTGGCGGGTGACAGCGGGCGGGAGAACATGCTGCGGTGGGCGCGCGCGCGCGGGTGCATCCAGTCAGTGCGCTTGCAGGTTCGGGCGGGTGGCAGCGCGGCGGGGAGAGACTGGAGCAGTCAGTGTCCCAAGCAAGTAAGCACCTGGCCGTATGTGCCTCCTCTCGCCAGCTCAGACACTTGAGCAGCATGGCGCTCGCCTTCTCCACGCTGCCCTGCCTGGCTTTGAGGAAGCGCAGGAGCGTGGCGTCCAGGTCGTCGTTTATGACGAGTGAAGGCAGTAGCGCTACCGCCGGCGGCGACCTATCTAGTCCCAGAGCAGCCTTCAAGCGCTGCAGCCCGCCGGCCGCCATTGCAAGCGCCGCCCAGGGCGGGAGCGCGTGTCAGCAGCAAAATACTACTGCGCGCTCCTCGCTGCTGCCAAATACGCTCAGACGACCTCCCTTCGCCTGTCGCGCACACGTATCTTGACACTGGTTGAGATGGGCCGGGGCGGTGATGGCTCGCACCGCCGGACACGGCGCACGGCTGAGCGCTCACCTGCCGCTCCACCGCCCTTCACTCTGAAAGAGCTCCGCAACGCGGTGCCGCCGCACTGCTTCCAGCGCTCGCTGCTGCGCAGTGGTGCTTACCTGGCCGCCGACTGCCTGGGAGCAGCGCTGGTGTACTATGCGGCCACAGGGATCAACGGCAGCTTGCAGCCTGAGTATGCAAAGGCTCTACTCTGGGTCTTCTACGCGCTGGTGCAGGGCACTCTGTGTACGGGCATCTGGGTTATCGCCCACGAGTGCGGCCACGGCGCCTTTTCGGAGCACTGTCTGCTGAACGACGCCCTCGGTCTTGTCTTGCACAGCGCGCTGCTCGTTCCCTACTTCAGCTGGAAGTTCAGTCACGCCAGACACCACGCGGGCACGGGCAGCCTGTCACGCGACGAGGTGTTTGTGCCGCCCACCGCCGCGCAGGCGCGAGAGCAGGCTGCCTGGAAGGCGACGGCGCCGGGTCGCGCCTTGCTGCTGGCGGCTACGCTGACGCTGGGGTGGCCGCTGTACCTGGTGAAGAACGCCGGGAGCAGCAAGTATGCGGGGAAGCACGCGGACCATTTCTGGCCTTGGAGTCCGGTCTTCCTGAACAGCAGAGAGCGAGCTCTGGTAGCCCTCTCTGACGTGTCCTTGCTCCTCGTCTTCTACGGCTTGAGATGCGCGGCACAAGCCCACGGCATCGCATTTCTGATGCGCGTCTACATCGCGCCCTATCTAGTCGTCAACGCATGGCTTGTCACCATCACGCTGTTGCAGCATACTCATCGCGCGCTGCCCCACTTCAGTGGCGCGGAATGGAACTGGCTGCGCGGGGCATGCAGCACCATGGATCGGGACTACGGCTGGATGTTGAACACCCTTCACCACCACATCGCCGATACGCATGTTTGCCACCACATCTTCTCCGCTATGCCCCACTACCACGCAGTGGAAGCCACGCAGGCGCTACGCAGAGTGATGGGTCCCTACGCACCGAGGGACGATGGGAATGTGTTCAGGGCGCTGTGGCGTGACTGGTGTGACTGCGCCTATGTGGACGGGGACCAGGGCGCTTCGCCGGACGTTCAGTGGTACCGCTCAGGCGCACCCGCAAAATCACAGTGATGCAAATAGCAGTTAGGTTACAAGTCATGCTCATGCTGTGGGCGCCACCAGTCCATACACCGTCGCCGAGAAGGATGACGCACCAATGACGACGCCCACCACTAACAGCATGCGCCCCCACCCTCTCAGCTGCGTGCCATGGATTGCGATCAGCGCGGGAAGCACAAATCCGATGAGCACCGCCACTGTGCTTCCCAGCACGCTGAACGCGACGCTGATGTTGGGCACCAGCATGGCCAGCAGATACTCGACAGCCAACAGAGCGCAGGTGACCGCCGTGAACCTGCGAGGCGCCTGCGCTGCGTCGCCCCACCCCGCCAGGTCAAACAGGTTCTGCCTCAGCGCAAATTGGATGAGCGGGAAAGTGCATGATAGGCTGCTGGCATAACCGATCTTGACCGCGCGCTCGATCCACACCTCACCCCGCGCAACGTCTAAATCCCTGCCGTAGTTCATCAGCACGTCGTCCGCCGTCCTGTCCGTGAACAACAGATACGCGGACAGCCCCACCAGCCAGTACACGGCTGTGCAGAGGAGCAGCGCCGTAGTGACCACGCGTCGCATGCGAGGCTCCGAGGGGGCAGCCATCTCTGCAAAGATTGGGTGGATGTTGTAGTGGCACACGTACGCGGTCATCACCACCGGCAGCGTCTTCAGCACATCGCCGGCGGTGACGTCATTGGCCGGGAGCCAGTTCACAGGGCCGATGCGTCCAGTAGCCAGGTGGTCCGCCACGAGCGACAGCGTGATTGATATGAACACGAAGGACAGGCACATCGACAACGCAGAGGTGAACTTGAGTGAGTCCACGCGCCTGCGCCCAGTAAAGCGCCATCAGAGCGCAGCACAGGTGGCGCCGCGCGACCAGACGGCTGCTCGCACCGCAGTAAGCACAGCGGCGTGTGCAGCAGCGCCACCGCAAAGGCGACCGCTACGGGACGCACGTCCCAAGGCGCGCTGGCGAGCGCGTCAGACCAACGCGGCATCGCAGGGTCCTGGCGAGGAAACGCACCCCAGAGGCTGCAGCAGTCCCGGCTCGTCGCCACGCCCAGCCAGCACATCCCCGATAATGATAAGGAACACCACCAAACCACCCAGGTTGTTCACTATCACCGCCAGCTGCATGGTGAGTACACCGGGTCTACCTAGCGAAGCAGCGACGACTTCTCGGAAGGAAATGCGGCCGCACACCACCGTGCCGCTGCGCGCCACAGCACATCAGCGCGTGCGCGTGCGCGATACGCGGGAGGGCGGCGCACCGGAGCAGGAGGTTGAGGGAGAGGTGAGTGAGGGCGTAGACTGTCAACAGGAGCAGGCTGGCTGGTAGGATGCCCAGCACTTTAAACACCTTGGGCAGAGCCATGATGCCCGCTCCCACGACTGCGGTGCGCGCGGCGCGGGCGCGAGTTAGGCCCGCTGCAAGAGACGGGCACACATGTCTCGTCGCATCAAGGTATTAGCTGCGCACTCGTATTGCTCAGGTTGACCACCGCGGCGGAGGCGGGACCGCCAGTGCGGCAGGCTACAGCTTCTGCCTGCAGCCAGGCGCTTGCGTCCACCGGGGAAGGTTCGCTGTCCGCGCCAGCTCCGCGACTCCACCGCCACCGACCAGACACTCCTGCCGCGCCGGCTGCAGCCTCCGAGGCGTCGCCGCTCAGCAGCGGGCGCTCCAGGTCCGACATTGCCAGCGGTAGGAGGGCGCCAGTCGGATGGCACTGTTCGAGTGTTCAACTTTTTGTGGCCACGTCATTCGTTGGCACTCGCACGCGCGCCGCCCACCCGGAAAACTCCAAAACGGCCACTGCGTGCAGGCCGGCTGCTGTTGGCTTGTGAGAGGCTTGATGCGCCGCAGTGCCCTTGCGCGCTCCTCGGCGCCGCCTGCGGGGGCTGCGGCACACGCGCGCGAGAGTGCCCCGGCGTGGCCGCTGCGCCGCCTGGCTGTGTGCTGCCTGGCGTGGCGCGTGTTGAACGCTTTGGTGGTACATTGGCTGCGTTCGCCCGCCTCTGCTGGCTCGCTCACGCGGAGGTTCTGCGGCGCCAGGTACGCACCTTTTTCAGCGCGGACGAGTACTGGCAGAGCCTGGAGGTTGCTCACCGCCTGGCGTTCGGGTGCGTGTAGAGAGCACAGCGGGTGCTGGTGCTGTGGTGAGCCTCTCTCCTGACGCCCTCCGCCCCGGGGCGTTCCAGCTACGGCTACCTGACCTGGGAGTGGTTCGCGGGCGTGCGCGGGTGGTCCCACCCGGTGCTGTTCGCGGGACTGTATAGACTGCTGGCAGCGCTTGGCCTAGACACCCCCCGCTTGCTGGCCCTCGCGCCCCGCCTCCTGCAGGCCGCCGCCTGCGCCGCCGGCGACGTGGCCACCTATGCGCTGGCGGGGCGCCTGTTCCGCGGGCCGAAGGGGAACGAACGCGGACAAGGGGAGCCCAGCGCCCGCCTGGCCCTGCTCTGCCACCTCACCTCCTGGTCCGTGTTCTACACCGGCACCCGCACTTTTGCCACCAGCCTGGAGGCTGCGCTGAGCGGCTGCGCCCTGGCGCTGTGGCCCTGGCGCTCTCCCGGCGGTGGCCTGCTCCCGGGCGCACGCTACACAGCCGCCCTCGCCCTGGCCGCCCTGGCCTGCGTGGTGCGCCCCTCCGCCGCGCTGCTGTGGGCGCCGCTGGCCGCTTGCGAGCTGGCGGCGCGGGACGCTGGGGACGCTGGCCGCGGGCGCGCCAGGGCGCTGCTGGCTCGCGCGCTGCCCACCGCCGCGCTGTCTCTGGGCGCCTCGCTGGCGCTGGATGGCGCCCTGTACGGCCGACTCACATGCGTGCCCTGCCGCTTCCTCACCTTCAACCTTCTCACCCGGGGCGCAGAGGCCTATGGCACCCACCCATCCCTATGGTACATCTCCTCCGGCTTACCAACCGTGCTCGCCACCCTCATGCCAGCAACCCTCGCCGGTATGGCGCTCCACTGTCGCCACACAGCGCCCCTGGCGGCCGCTTGCGCCTGCTTCGTGTCTGCGCTGAGCTGCAGTCGACACAAGGAGTTCCGATTCCTCATGCCGCTCCTCACGCCAGCCTGCGCCTACGCCGGCGCTGCCCTCGCCGCGCTGCGCGACGTCAGCGCCGATGCGCGCTCGCGTCGCGGGGCGCCCCGCCGCAAAGCCCCTTTCTCAGCGTCTCTTGTGGTGGTCATCCTCCCACAGCTCCTCGCCGCGCCGTACTTTTCGCTGCTGCATCAGGCGGCTCCGGGGCCCGCGATGGCGTACCTGGCAGATGCGGCCGCATCGGGCGGCGTGGGCTCTGGCGGCATCCTGATGCTCACGCCGTGCCACGAGACCCCCGGCTACAGCCACCTGCATGCGCCGGTGCCTCTGGCCATCCTGGACTGCTCGCCCCCGTGGCGTGACGTGGATGGGGCACCGATGGGGATGAATGAGCGGGATGCGTTCTTCTTGGAGCCGGCGGCGCACTTGGAGCGTCGATTTGCGGCGCTGGAGAGCGGGGGATCGGGCGCCTGGGCGGACTCTGAGCCCTGGGTCGCGCGCGTGGGGGAGGGGGTGGCGCAGGCGCGGGGCCTGCCGTCGCACGTGGCTGCGTACGACGACGTCGCCGCGCAGCTGCACCCGCTGCTGGCGGCGCGGGGTTACGTGGTGGCGCGCCGCTTCTTCCACGCGCACTTCGCAGTGGACCGGGCGCAGCGGGAGCTGCTCATCTATGAACGAGTGGGCTAGAGGCGAGAGGCTTGCCGCCGTCTTGCTGCAGACCTGCAACGGGCAACATCTACAAGGACTGACAAAGGGGCGCGGGGGTGCGTAGTCACAAGGCATTACAACGCGTGTGGAGTGCAGTGCGCACACTTCTAAAGCTTGTCCTCGTACTCGCTCAGCGGCAGGACGTCCGGCTTGAGGCCCTTGCGCTTCCGAATGTCCAGCACAATCTTGCCCGATTGGCTGGTGTTGTCCAGCGGGTCGCTGTTCAGCAGCTCCCAGTGGTCGAACATGAGCGTGGGGAACGCCTGTCCGCCCGTGGCGGCGCGCAGCGCTGCGTTGAAACCGAAGGACTCGGTGACAGGCAGGTACGCCTTGACGTTGTAGATGGGCGTGCCCGGGCGGTTGATCTCCTCAAACACCATGCCGCGCTTCTGGTTGAGGCAGCCGTAGATGCCGCCCAGCGCGCCCTCAGGCGCCTGCACCTCAACCAGGAACACCGGCTCCAGCAGACGCGGCTGCGCAGTCAGCGCCGCCGCGTACAGCACGCGGCGGCAGGTGGGGATGATCTGGCCACCGCCGCGGTGGATAGAGTCAGTGTGGAGCACAATGTCGTACAGCTCGAACTTGATGCCGCGCATGTTCTCGTCAGCCAGCACGCCCTCCTTGGTGGCCCACTGGAAGGCTGCAATGCAGGAGTCCTTGATCTCAGACAGGTACTGCACGCCCTTGCACATGTCGATGAGCAGGTTGGGGCCAGTGGTGTCGGGGCCGTAGCACCAAATCTTGCGCTGGCCAATCTCCTTGTCCCAGCCGTACTTGTCGGCCAGGTACTTGCCTCGGATCTTGGGGTCGGCGCGCTCGCCGATGGGCGCGGTGCCCTCCTCAATCTCCTCGGACAGGCCCTCCTCCAGAGGGCAAGCCTTGAAGTACAGGCGGTTGTGCTTGTTGGGCGACTTGGACATGACCATGTGGTCGCTCACGGCGTTGACCGTCTCGCGGAAAGAGACGACGGGGTCTGAGATCTTCAGCTCCGCGCCGCCCATGAAGTCCTCCTGCAGATCCTTGAGGCAGATCTCCAGGTGCAGCTCGCCGGCGCCGGCCACGATGTGCTCGCCCGTCTCCTCGATGATGCACTGCACCATGGGGTCCGACTTTGACAGGCGCTTGAGGCCCTCAACCAGCTTGGGCAGGTCAGCCGCGTGCTTGCACTCCACGGCCACGCGCACCACGGGCGAGACGCTGAACTTCATAGCCTTGATGGTGTGTGCATCCACCTGGTCCTCATCCGTCAAAGTCGCGTTCTTGGCTATGAACTGGTCCAAACCAACCAAAGCTACCGTGTTGCCAGCAGGCACATCGTCCACCGCGTCTTGGCGGCGACCCATGCAGAGGCAGGTGCGCTGCACGCTCTTGGTGAAGAGGTCCTTCTTCGTGCCGGGCACGTAGCTTGGGCCCATGATGCGCACCTTGGAGCCCGTGCCAACCTTGCCGGAGAAGACGCGGCCGAAGGCGTAGAAGCGGCCCTTGTCGGAGGCTGGGATCATCTTGGAGACGTAGAGCATGAGCGGGCCGTCAGCGTCGCACTTGCGGATCGCCTCGGCGTACTTGTCGTCCAGGGGCCCCTCGTACAGGTTCTCTACGCGGTAGCGCTGCGCCACCGCAGGGCTGGGCAGGTGGAAGACGATCATCTCCAGGAGTGCCTCATGCGCAGGCAACCAGGTCTGCAGCACACGCTTCATCAGCGGCTTGCCGCTCAGAGCCAGGTCATCCGGCTTGAGCTTGCTGCGGATGCCCAGTTTCTCCAGCATTGGGTACAGACGCTCGCGGTTGTCCTCCATGCACGCCTCGATGATCTGCTTGATGGGGTTGTAGCAGAACTGCACAAAGCCGCGCACGCACGTGGCGCTGCCGCTGGGCTTGCTGCTCCACTTTTTGGTGGCGGGGTCGAAGAAGTTCTCGCCCCACAGGCGCTCGCACATCTTCCCCGGCGCCACGCCAAACTTTGAGGCGTACATCTTGGCGAACGTGTTCAGCGTGAACGCCCAGTTGTGCAGGCCAGCCGCGAAGCAGACAGTGCCCTTGTCAGGATACACCTGCGTGTCGCCCAGTGCAGCATCGGTGTATGTTGACATGAGCACGTTGGCGGACTCGATGACTCGGCTGAACGTGCTGTATGCCTCCTCACCGTCCTGTTGTAGCTCCAGGAAGCATCGGTCCATCTTGTTGACCACCAGCACGGGCTTGATGCGCTCAGCCAGCGCCTGGCGCAGCACAGTCTCCGTCTGCACGCTCACGCCCTCCACGCAGTCCACCACCACCAGCGCGCCGTCGGTGATGCGCAGCGCGGCAGTCACCTGGGTGCAGGCGTGTAAGCGGCATGCACAGCATGCGTGCCGTCTTGAGTACCTCTGACGAAAAGTCAACGTGACCGGGCGAATCCACCAGGTTGATAAGAAAACTTGTGCCATCCAACGCCGGCCCCCGGTACTCCGCCAGCACCTCATCGCGCAGCTTGTAGAACAGGGAGATGCCTGCACAAGCACTCTGCAGGTGAGCACAGCAGTGCACATGCGTTTCCGGGGCTGGCTCTTACCAGTGCTCTTGATTGTGATGCACCGGTCCTGTTCGTCTTGCCGCGTGTCAGTGAGGCGCATGTCCCCCGCAGCTTCAGTCGAGATGATGCCCGCTGCAGCCACCAGCGAGTCCGTCAGCGTGCTCTTGCCGTGGTCCACGTGCGCGATGACAGACAGGTTGCGGATGTTGTGCTTGCGGTCCATTTGCCGCCTTAACTCGTCCACCGTAAACCTGAGTCGCAACGCGTCAACGCCATCGCGCAACGGTACGGTCGCTTCCTCTGCCCTCAGCACAGGAGCGACTGCACAGCACGCACTTGACCATGCTTGCGAATGAGACGCCGGCAGCGCACGCGCAGGAGAAAGAAGAGGGGGGTAGGCTGACGTCCAAGGCTGTGTTGCCTCTGACTCGGCGCCCAGCTTCAGGGCACCAAGTGTGGGCCCGCTCTCGAAACGAGCTCTGCCAGCCCGTGGCGCCAGGCGGAGTGACGGCCAGCGTGCGTGCAGGTCCAGCCGGCAGCGCTGTACCTCCGGAGGCAGCAGAGCACAGCCAACACCGCTGGTTCCATTTCCATATTCTATGCTCGACGCACGCGCGTGTCACAGCACGTCAGATGGTCGATACGCAGGCAGGCGAGAGGCGACGCAGAGACCTTCGCAGTTTACGACCGCCGCTCGCTGTCGAACCTCGTACGACGAACTGCACAACTCTCGCCCGTAGCCAGCCTGTGCGAATGGCTGGAGCGCTACGCGTGAGCGCGCGCGTGCCAGCGGAGGCGGACGGCGGTGGCGAAGTGTCGACGCCTCTACGAGAGCTCTCAGCTATCTTCAGCATCGACCTGCACCCCTCGCGCACGCTGGACCTGCACGCAGCTGTACGGGACGAGCTGAACGCGCGACTGATGCGGTGCGACGTGCCTCCGTCGCTGTGCAGTGCCACAAAGCGGCAGCCGCCACGCGAGAGCTCGCAACCTCACGCCCGCGCACGCAGGTACGACGAGCGCCTGGACGGCGTCATGCTCGCCTATTGGAAGGAGAAGCTTGCCACCGAGTCGGTGCGTGGGTGCTGGGTGAGCGCAGCGCCTGCGTGCGGCGGCTCACAAGTTCCTTGCGCCAGGCCCGCCTGCTGAACATCTGCCCCTTCGTCAACGTGCGAGTCAAAGCGCGCGTGCTGCTCTTCACGCCCAGCGTGGGCGCACGCCTAGGTGCGCCCACCCGCCCTCACTGCGTCTTTCTGGACCTGCGCTGTGATGAAACCCTGCCTCTCACTCCGTGCGCACTCCGCTGCTGCTGCGCGCAGTTGGGCGCGTGAACATGGTTGGAGCGGACCACGTGGGAGTGTTGGTTTTCAACATGTTCAACGTATCCATCGGGCGCGAGAACATCCGCAAGGACCTGCGCTTCGTGGACACTGTGCGTGCAGACACCGGCAGGTGCACAGGCTGGCGGTATCTGATGCTCACTCGCGCAGGCGTTTGGCGGTGAGGACAGAGCACGCGTGGAGAGCAGCGCGCACGCAGCGCACGTAATCTCCAGCGGTACAGATGTAGCTTTTACGGTAGTTGGGTGAGTAGCCCTGACTCTGAGCCATTTCCTCACCTGCTGGTGTGCGCTGACTGCGGTTGTGCGCAGCATCAACGAGTCGGAAGATGTGTTGAGCTTAACAGGGGCGCTGCAAGCGCAAGACACGGGCAGGCGCGTGACGAATGCTGGGTGTCGCACCACAGCGTCGTCTCTGACGCGCTACATTGGCGCGCTCGCAGCGTTGCGTTTCTGTCGCAGCATCGCGGCGCGGCTGCTGCGGAGGGTGAAGAGGAGCGGCGGCGGCGAAAGAGAGAGCGCCGAGCGGCGCGCGCAGCTGCCGAGGCTGCTGGCGCGCCGCAGGAGGCGCCTGCCGCGGGTTGGGGGGGCGGAAAGCGGCGGCGCCAGGAGGAGAGGGAGGACGCTGCCCCGGAGGGCGCTGTTGCATCGCCGGGCGACCAGCTGCAGTCTGCTGCGCAGCTGGAGCAGCGAGCCAAGAAGCAGCGCAAGAAGGAGCGCCAGCAAGGACACAGCTAGCTAGTTGATGCGGGTTTCAGTACAGGATTTTCTCCTGACACCTGTGACGCTTCCCTCCCTCCACCTTTCGGTTGCCCTCCTCTTCCCGCAGGCATGCCGGTCGCGGTGGTCACTGGCGCCGCGGGGGGTATCGGGCAGGCGGTCTGCACGCTGCTCACGGTGCGTGGTCCGAGCAAAGGCAAAGCAAGGCCAAGGATCTCTGAGTGCGCCTTACGGCCTCCCAGGCTGAAGGATACACCGTCATCGGCGTGGACCGCTGCGCCACGCCGGCGGGCTGCCGCTGCGCGTACACCCTGCAGTGCGATATCAAGGAGCTGCACCAGTGGGCGGCGCCGTCCGACACTACCTCGGCGCAGCAGCTGAAGGCCCTGCTGGCAAGCATCGCTGGCGCTGGGGCGGCGCCGGCGGTGCACCTGTTGGTGTGCAACGCGGCCGTGCAGCGCCTGGGTGCCCTGTCGGAGCTGACGGTGGCCGACTTTGAGGAGACACTCGCCACCAACCTCACGGCGCCCGCCATGCTCACCCAGGCGCGATACGCGGGTCCAGAAGGCGCTGCCGGCGGCGATACGCGCGCAGCCGTGTCTAAGCAGCGGCTCGAGCCACTCTTGACGTCTGACCCTTTCCCGCCGCGCCCCTATCCCACCACAGCTGCTCCTGCCCGAACTCTTGGCCGCCCACGGGGCTGTGGTGAACGTCAGCAGCATACACGCCAACCTGACCAAACCCGGATTCGCAGCGTGCGTCGTGCCTCGCGGAAAAAAGCGCCCCCCTCACTCTGATGTGCCCGCTAGGTACGCCGCCTCCAAGGGGGGCCTGGTCACGCTCACCAAAGCACTGGCGGTGGAGCTGGGTCCCCTGGGCATCCGCGTCAACGCAGGTGCGTGGTAAACGCTGCGCTGTGTGTCCTTCTTGCACCCGGGTTGTTGAGACGTTGACCATCAACCATCCGCTCAACCATCCGCATTGCAGTGCTCCCGGCCGCCACCAACACGCCCATGCTCCAGGCTGGCTTCGCAAACACCCCCGCCGGTACGTCCCCGCTGCATTTGACTCCCACATCCTGCGAGGCCTAGAGCCTTCAAGAGTCGTCACACTGCCATCACTCACCACTCGAGCTCCTGGTCTGTGCAGGAATGGCTTCTCTGGCGCGCTTGCACCCCCTGGGCCGCATTTGTGAGCCAGAAGAGATCGCGCAGTTTGTGGTCTTTCTGGCGGACTCAACCAAATCTGGCTTCATCAACGGCAGCGCACTCCAGATTGACGGCGGCATCGGCGCGCGGCTGCTGGACCCCGACTGCATCTTGGAGGCGGTCACCGACGCTCCCAGCGAGGCGTGCTGAGCACCCGCTGCCCCCAGGCAATGCGCCACAATCAATCCAAACGCATTTTTCTTCATAAGCACACGTGGTCAAAGCAATGCCCAGCGCAAGGAGAGGACGGCCGCCACGAAGTGCGTTGAGCGACGGTGTGCTGCCCGCGGCCCCACCCGCGCGCGCGCGCGTTTATGCGGCCGTACAATTCCCAACGCCCTCTCTGTGGCTCTATGGTGGCGGGCGCGTTGTGTTTAGCACCGCACGGATTGAGTAGCACACGGCAGCACTGTTGTCTGCCACAGGAGGCGAGGCCTATTCCCGCGTGGCCGCTGCGGGGACCCGCAGGAGCTGGCCTTTGTGAAGCGCCCTGCTGCAGCGGCCGCGCTGCGTGTT
>Ga0208951_1000647_pt1 | contig 16001 bp, 35 predicted proteins | sample GreLakmeMI27MSRF_FD_187702 | JGI IMG/M metagenome (GOLD analysis project Ga0208951, IMG submission 187702) | Freshwater lentic microbial communities from great Laurentian Lakes, MI, USA - Great Lakes metaG MI27MSRF (SPAdes) | ecosystem: Environmental > Aquatic > Freshwater > Lake | place: Great... | reverse complement strand
GTAATGTTTTTTTAAGGTTTTACTGCTGCTCGGCTGATGCGATCTCAAGCAGTTCATCAAGGGTCATGCCCTCTATAATGTCTTCAAGGTTTACTTTAAGGGAGGCAACGAACATCTCAAAGGTATCTATAACATACCTGCGTCCATCATCTGATAACTCTACTATCAAACCTTCACTTGTCAAAAAAGCCAGGGGAAGGCCAAGATCATTAAACTCTGTAAAACTTCTAAACTCTTTACTATCACCATAGTTAGCATGTAGTTCACCTAATATTCCACATACCGTTTCAAAATTAACCATAGTTCAAGTATAGCAGATTGCCTGGATTTGGGAAAAATAAGGTTTGATCGTAATAAGGTTTGAAGGTTTGGTCGGTCCTCGGGCCCTGCCATTTCTGGCAGCCCCCATTCCCAATGGATTGCTCAGCCCCCGCAGGGGCATTGCGTTTTATAAAATCTTATCGCTATAATAACCTAGCCTGTTATATTCCACAACTTCTTTATTATATTCTGCTGCCTCTAATACTTCAAGTGCTCTACGATAAATTAAATATGGTTGAGCAACTGCAAGATATTTTCCTACTGCTTCAAGGTCTAACGAATAATCTGATAACTGCTTGCCAATAGCCATGGCAACCTTTTCCTCTTTGCTTATACCTAGTTTAAGGCCTCTCATCATCATCCCTCCATTGTATCAAAAAAGAAGGTGGAGGGCAACCCACCACAGTTCGCCCCCCACCGTAAGTGCGAGAGTGACCCTACTCCCCCACTAGCGCAGCGACAGGCTTGTACGCCTGTACAAATAGGTCCCAGTCAGCCTTAACGTTTCCGTCAATAACAACTTCCTGAATAATGTCAACAATAACGGTTTGATCACCTAGGTCAGATGATGTATCATTAATAGCATAAATTCCAAAGCCTGTTGACTCTAGTATACTGTCTTGAATAAGATAACTAATAATCATACGTGTTACATATGACTCATCGCTCCAACGTGGACGTGCATGATCTAGCGCCATTGCTAGGTCCCTCTGCCATTCATCCTGACCCCAGTGACTGTAGAGTACCACTGCAGGCTTGTCTTCTCTGTCTTTAAATACAAAGTTAATACGTGCTCCCATTACTCTGCCTCTTCCTCTTCTATGTCTGTTACTTCTAGTGGATACCAATCATAGGCATAGTCCTCAGCATTTTCGCTTAACTCTATGCGGTTCATTTCATCAAGTGCTTCTTGCTCTGTTTCTGCCTCAATGTCAAACTCATAGCGAGTTTCTCTAGTGGCAGTTATTCTGTATAGTGGCATTTATTTCTCCAATCCTACTAAGGTCATTTCTTCAATGGTAGCACAGTTAGGGCATTTTTCCAAATCCTGCTCTTGGAAGGCATCTCTGATTAGATTATCAGGGTCTTCCCATTCTGAGTCACAGGATTCGCAGTAATACCATGGGATGCCTACCTGAATCTGAATGGTCGTGTCAGGTGGGCAGGGTACCTCAGTGACAAAGTATCCTATTCTATTAACAAATCCCCAGCCAGACCAGACATACATACCTCCGTCGTCGCCGTCGCCAAGCATCCATATCTTATCAGTGTCTTGGGACTTAACAAATTCAACCTCATCGCCATATGTCTCAAACATGTGGCCATCAAATGAGGAGGTAGGTTCAAGGTGATTCTTGATAGGCTTATAAGTGTTAAACCAATCCTCTTCAGTCATTTCGATAAACCGTTCGTTATTCACCTAGAATCTCCTTACGGTTCTTGATATCTTCCTTGGCAAAAGCGATAGCATATGTTAGGGCATAAACCTCAGACAGTGCGTCAAGATAGCCTGAAGCCTCTGTACGAGCCATAGAGTCCATGGCTTCCTCTGAGTATTCCTCTGCCTCAACACAAAGGTCTAACTGTTGCTCTGCCTCATACATAAGAGTTTTAAGGTGACCATGCAGGATATCTGCTCCGTCCATACCCATTTCTACTTGTTTCATTAGATATGGGTCAAGGGTAGTATCATTACTCATTGATAACCTCCAGTATGTGGTCTATACAAACAATGGCTCCAGTTAAATAGTTGTGGGTTGCGTCCTTGCTTGGTAAGTCTTCAAGGCTATCCCTGTCTTGTATTAATGATATGCGATGTATATTTAGATATTGGGTTAGTGTATTTAGGTCCATATACTAATTATAAGGGTTGGTGTTGATTTTTACAAGTCGCTTAGGTGTGATGTTCGTCACAGGTTCAAAGATAGGGGCATTGCCGTTTGATGTACCAATATTAATTACATTAACAGATCCACAGGTGCAAAGAGGTTGAAAACATTCAGACCTATCTTTCAGGGTAGTTATCTCAATCAGAGCATCACAATCAGTACATAGATAATCATACTTAGTCCAGTTCCACATTGTCTACCCCAATCCATATAAAACCATCTTGATGCTTACTAATTTGACCAAGGATGTCAAGCCATTGCTGGTCTACTTCTATAGTTACTTTATACATCTTCTGATACATACCCCTCTGCTAGTAATCCTTCAAAGAAATCCCATACTATTAGTAATTGTTTCCATTGTTGCTCATTACCCTGAGATTTGGCGGTATCAATAGCCCAAGTCAAACTATTGCCAAAGGCTTGTATATCCTTATATGTATAGCCTAGCATTACCCTACCTCAATTCCTGCATACTTAGCCATAGTGTTTAGTGTAATATGAATATGGCAGTCACAATCTGTTCCCCCCATATTTTCTTCAAACTCAAGGTGAGAGAAGTTGTCGTCATAGATTTCGTTGATTAGGTCATTTATTGTGTTCATGTATTAATTATCGCATGAAACTGGGAAAATGTCAACTCTTCCGTAATAAAGATTTGAGAAAAATAACACTGTTACGTAATAAGAGTTGTAACAAAATGTTATAAAACCCGAGCCAACTTTGCGGCTCCGATGGGACTTGAACCCACGATCTCTACCGTGACAGGGTAGCGCATTAACCAACTATGCTACGGAACCTTGCAAGCAGTTTAGAATCATGCTTAGGATTTTTTTTATTTATGCAATCTGCATTGTGCTTTGCACAATTTTTAGCAAACGATTTTTTTCTGCGTTGATAGCAGGGTCAAATCCACTTGCAGATGCAAGGATAGATTCGTTAGAACCACCACGAGCAGAGCGATACCAGTCAAGGCGTTCTGTTAGTGCATTGAAAGCACCCCACGCATTACCAGCAATCATTCCATTAAACTCGCCTGTATAAATGTCGTTGATAACATCTACCTTGTTTTCCCACTTCTTGAAAGCACCCTTAGAATCTTTTTCTGGCTTAGGGTATGCAGCAAGAATGATGTCGTTGAATTGCTTAGCATTGACTTCTTTCTCAATCATAGCCTTAGCCATAACATCAAATGAGTCCATGTACTTATGAGCAAGACCAAGAGTTTCACGAGCAACTGCAACCTTGCCACTTGCTGTCTGTGTGTGACGAATCTTGAATGATTGCTTAACACCATTCTTTTTCTTGATTGAACCAAGAGCAAGATTGAGAGTATTAGCGCACACAACACGAACAGGTGTGATGCTTGCTTGAATCGCAATAGAGCCATCATGTGATGTGTTGATAAGTAAATAAGTCTTTACCTTATCTGCAACACCATTAGGGTCTAGGACTGTTTCACGTTCCAATGCTAACGCACCAAATACAACACGTCCACCCTTGATTGAGCCAGCCGTTTCCCAACGTCCTCCGCCGTCTAGAATGTTATCACCAAATGAGAATAAATCTTCATTCTGCATAACGTGATAACGCTCACCAACGACACCAAGAATGTCTGTCTGTGTTGCATCTGTAGGATTAGTACGCAATACGTACTGATAGTTTTTGTCACTTACTAAGTGTGATGGGGTTTCCAAATCCTCAAGACGAACATTCCAATTAGAAAGGCTTGCTAGGTCTAGCATTTCTTTTGTGGTTTTTTCTTCTGTGAATACGGTACCCAATCCATGCCAAGCAGGCTCACGGAAAGATGCGAATGATGCTTTTCCATTTTGAGTTTCTAGTTCATGTGCCATGAGTTTATTTCCTTTTCTGTTGTTGTTAATCTAAGTATACATGGCGGGACTGACAAAGTCAAATCGTACTAGTAGACAAGGGACAATCTGGACATTTCTTAAAGTGTCGTAAGTCACATGTGATCTTGGTCACGCCCCCCGAGTTTTTTATGGCAAATAAAAGTGAGCAGTTTTACATCGTGCTCAGGATGTTTCGCCACTTGTTTATACTGGCTGTACGTTGGCCAGTTGTATTAGTAGCCCCCTACTAAATATCTATTCTGTCAACACTGGATGACAACCAAGAAATATTGTCTGAGTTATATTGAACGGTATCAAAATCAATATCGTGAATTACATTCTGTGCAGACTCTTCATCACGAGCATTAACGGTAACAGAATAAAGAACTGTAACTTCTAATTCAAATTCTTTTGTTAAGTCAAAGCCACAAATCTCAGCAATCTCTTCTGCTTCTGTTTCATTGATAGTCCCTGTTTCAAGTGCACTTAGGGTCCACTCTTGCATTGCTTCAACCATACGATTCTTATCTGCAGAATCAGCATATGAGCGCTGGGTTACTCTTTGGATGTGCTCTTCCAGTTGCACAATGCGTTGTTCTTTTTCTGCAAGTTGAGACTTAAGATAGTCTTCTGTAGCATTTATGATTGTTGGATATGATGTGTCCATTTGGTCCATAAGGGGCCTCTTTCTGTTAGTTGGTTAATTCAATTGTACTGGGCGCCACTGACATTTGTCAAGGACCCTTGCGGGAAGCCTTTTTGGATCATGCTTAGGATGTCTGCTTCTTTGGGCCTGCAGGAGCCCTGCTCTATAGTATTTCTATTATCGCCCTAATCAGCCTGGCGAATTGGAGTGGGGCTTTTACACCCCACCCAACCTCATTTATAGATAACGAGATACCGCTTGATAAGTTGATGTGGAAACTACTTCCTCATCTGTCATCTTGAGAATACGAATAGCGTTAGAGATTTCCTCTTTCTGCTCACGATAGTTATAGACAGATAGTGAGTCAAAGTCCTTCTCAGGCTCTGTTGGCATTTCTTTGTCTGTAACTGTTAGGTCAAAGTCAATGTTAAGACTATTATTCCAATGGCGATAGTTAGTGCGGAAGTTTTCTGCCTTGCTGATGTGAGCAATAGCGTAGTCTTGCACTTCCTTTTCCCATGCCTTGCGTAACTCTTGGTATTTTGCTTCGTTGGCTTCTTGTGATGTGTAGTCAAGTTCTAGTTTATCTAGTGACTTTTGTAGTGCTTCGATTACTCGTTGAGTAGGTATCTTTACTGAGATTGCTTTTTGTCTTGCCATCTGTTTATCTCTTTTCTTTGGTGGTTTGTTAGTGGGGGTGTGTGAGCAGTTTGTATTCTTGCTCAGGAATTAGTAATTAGATTACTTAGCCGTCCAAGTTGTGTAGCGAGTGTTACCTTCTACATTTAACTTAACACGAACATTTCCGTTAGCAAGAGTTGTGATTTCCTCAATGACTCCTGTTACCTTTGACTTCTGAGTTGTGTAGGTATCTCCTACGCGGTATGTTGCGGTTGCTACTGACATGATTTCCTTCTTTCTGTTTGGTTGATAATTAAGTATAACATTTCCTACTGACATTTTGCAAGTCCTACCCTAACATTTCTCACTATTTGAGACGGCTCAGGGTGTGATTTGGGTCACTTTTTATGCCCCATGCCTGCGAATAGGATAATGACAAATAGTGTAGTTAAGATTAAGATTTCCACCTAGCCTCATTTCTTAGTAGCAGAAAAAACTATGTCTGCTTTAGAGTATACACACAATGAGCAAGAAACGCAAGCGGAGCCCTTTGTACTGATTAGAGGTATCTGCCTGTTATTCTCAGGACACTTTGCGGCAGGGCGATTAGTAAGTGCCTTCATGTCTGCTTGTCCTACTAAGAAATTATTAGCAAGGTATGCAAGACGAATGCCATGATCTTTTTTCAGGGTAATGCCAACAGACTTATTCTCGCTATCTGTAGAATAATATAAAGATAGATTAGCAATGTCTTTAAGCATAAGGGCGGCAGACTTAACTCTAGTGTATACCCAGAATTGAATGTCTGTATTGTTAAGGATGATATTCTTCCATGCTTGTGTATAGGTATCGTTAAAGAAATCTCCGTCCCAGTGGATACGGAATAGTTTAGGGGCATTGCGCTTGTTGCAGTCAATAATAAACTCATCTATCATCTGAGTTAATAACACCTGCATGGTGTCAAGGTCTGCGTCTTTGAGTAATTCCCAGTTATGCAATAAGTTTTTCTTTACCGCTGGGAAGACCTTTTCCAATTTGCCTGCGTAGCAAACAGTCTCACAGACAGTAGTTGCGCCAGGACATGAATAAGCCTTTCCTGCTGGTAATCCGAATGTGTTGGCAATGCTTGCTTGTTTTCCATTTGGTGTGACGGCATTTGCTACTTTCCTATCTTTGCTTCTAAGTAATTTGGTCATGGTGGGTTACTCGCTTTCTTGTTCTAATTCTACTACAGGGGACTGACAAATATTCTTTCTAGAATAAGTTTTCTTTGAGGGAACAGCCGTAGCAGCGTTAGACCTACGTAATTCCATAAGTCTACGTAATTCTTCAGGTGTTTTCTTCATACTTAATTTTAGCAGAAATGGGAAAAAATGTCAACTTACGTAAACGACACGCCCATGGGGCCCCGAGGTTTTTTATGCGGGGAAGTGCATAAAAACTTTAGTAATTATTATTCTTCAAAGAATACATACCACTCAATAGTTTCATCATCAAATAAATAAATGTGACCCTCTTCGTTAAAATCATTTCTAGTGTAAATATTAAATCCATCTGCATTTTCTGTAATGGTTTCAATAGTTACAACTTCATCATCAACCTTAATTAGATCGCCTTCCATAAGTTGAGAAGGCAATAAATTATCAGCGAATTTTAACTCCATGCTAATTATTGTATCACTCATTATTCTAACCCCAATCCTAACTCAAATCCTTCATCTTCATTAAAGTATTCAATGTTTTCAGGTAGCCATGCGTGTAGGTGGTGTTGTTCAATGATAGCCCATACAGGTGCAGAGGTTTCACCCTTATAAGAAATACCATCAGGCATCTCAACGGTTTCGTCCCATAGGTCATCATTGGCAAAATCAAGAGCCTGTATGCATACTGGCACCATGCTAAGAGGTACTGGTGGATAGTGATTACCTGTTAAGTGATAGCCAATAGCCTGTTCAAGGCTTATGTCAATGTTTTCTGCTAAGTCTGTTGCTGTGTTGTATCCCATTATTTAGTTACGACCTTTCGTCCTTCACGATAGAAAGTGCGTGTGTGCATCTTTCCACTAGGTTCAGATAGATTAACTGTTGAGTATTCATCAGCAAATCCCCAATCAACAATTTCATTGAAAGCATTAACGGCGGTGAGTGCGTCTGAGTAACGACCTGTCCAATGGACTGGCTCGCTATCATAGGCTACTGTTACTGCGTATAGGTATTCGTTATTCATTATGCGTTTTCCTTTTCTTTAGTGTATTCGTTTGATTCGTTTTCAGCATACCATGATACATAGTAATTTTCTAATTCTTGACCTTTAGCGCAAGTGCAAAACTCTGTATCATACTCATCATTACTATTACCAAAGAATAAAACTCCTTCGTCATAGCAATCAAAACAAGTACCAATTTCATCAAATAGATTTCCCATTATTATTCTCCTACTCTTACTGCTACTGTTGCCCAAAAGTTTTTGATACCTCTTGTTGAACGAACCTCAATAGCGTATGCGTCAAGGTTTTCTCCGTACCAAATTGAGTCACGCTTTTCTGCGTGTAAGATAGTACCTTCATCATGTCGCTGGCGAGAGCGATAGTGTTTTCCTACTAGTAGTGTATCTATTGTATAAGTTAATGCTGACATTTGCCAACCTCTTTCTTTTTGTTTAATTACTTTATTACTCTGTAATCCTATCATGGCAGGCTGACAAAAATCTAATTACTAGCGAGTAGTCTTAAATACTGAGACGCTCAAACTTTGTGAGAAAAATCACATCGTACGTAAAGTTATCCACAGCCTGTGGAAAACCCCCCGAGTTTTTTATTTGAAAGATCAAGCAGTTTTAAAACTTGCTTAGGTTTTTTATTTTATGCGTAAGAATTTATTGGATGACAAGCATCAAAAAATTTATCTGCATCAAATCGTGGATTATCTGCTTCAAACATTTCAGCAAAATCATTTATTAAATCTTCAAAACTTCCTTGCCCTAATTCTAAACCATAACGACTTAGAATTTCAGCAGTTGCCACATAGTCCTTGCGTGTCATCATTAGTTGGCCACCTTTAGAATTGCATAAGAGCCATTTTCGTTTATGTTGTCCAAGATTGGTTGAAGTTTTTTTCCAAGCAATTCTTTTAGCATTGACTCAAGCATTACAGTTTGCATTTGTTCAGGTAGTGCAAGAAGTTGCATTCCTACTGGATGAGTTTCGTCTACTACTGTGACGAAGTGAAGTGAGTGTTTAATTTCTACAGTCATTTATTTATTTCCTATTCTTAGTTTGAGTTTATTAGTGTATTAGTACCGCGAAGCGTACCACTAATACCAAGAGTATCGCAAGCGATTTTAACAGATACGCCAACAGGTAATTGCGTTGGGTAAGTGTTGATGAATTGAGCAACCTGACCTTTAGAGGATAGGTTGATTTTTTTTGTAGAACCTGAAAAGGTTTCTAGTGTTACAGTGTAAGTCATTGAGTGACTTCCTTTCTTTAAGTGATAGGACTATCCTATCATGGGGGGCTGACAAATCTTGGCATTTATTCGCTAGGCTCACTGTGATACTGGTCACATTTATTTGCTAGGCTCACTGCCTGATTAGTCATTATTTAATTGTTATACCTACAAGGATACCAAAAAAATCTGGAAAAGTCAAGACGACACGCCGTAACTTAAATGTGATTTACATCACAAAAGCCCCGAGCAAAAAATCGCAGAGTTTTATTCCTGCGATCTTTTTTTATTTATGCTCCGTTATGAAACCAAACTACAAGAGCAAAACAAGTCATAGCAATTAAAATAACTAACAATTAGTTTTCCTCAATTTCATTTAGTAACTCCCAGAGAATAGGCTCTAAGTCCTTTGCAACTAAATCTAGTTTATCTTGTAGCGTCATTTATTTAACTCCCTTGTATAGGTAGTCCCATGCACTACGGCACATGAGAATAGATTGACAATTATCGCAACAAATAATTCCGTCACGATTTAATTCAAGGTCTTGCACATCTACAGAGGTAGAGGCCTTGCCACATACAGAGGCAACAGTTACAAAGATACTCATTTATTTAAGTCCTTTCGTTTTTTTGATAACTCGCTTGTGATTACAAACTGAGCAGATAAGGTGGAAAGTATTTTTATACCAACGCTCTTTCCATAGTAGCGAATTACATAGAGGGCAATTCATTTAGATATATACCAATCCGTCCATTCAGGAAGACGCTCTGGGTCTCCGTCATAGTAGTAACGCTCAATATTGTTTTCACATTCTTGGCAGAAAGTGTATTGAGTATCTCCAATTTCAGAGATAGCGGAAAGCATAGGACTATGCTCTTTTATTTTTGTTAGTGTAGTCATTTTAGACCACCTTTCTTTAGAGGATTTCTTTACCTCTTTATTTTCTTTATACTGCAAGTATAGCCTATAAGACTGACATTTATCAACCTACTAGCCAGTAATTCCAGATAATGAGACGCTCAGCGTATGTGATAAAGGACACATAAGTTATCCACAGGCGCCCCGAGCAAATTTTTTAGAGATCTTTTCTCTAGAAAACTTTTTTAATTTTCTTCTTTTTCTAAAAAGAATAAATTGTTTAGAGTTTGATTAGCACGATTAAGAGTGTTAAGCAATTCACGATTAGCAAACGCTTGGCGTTGCTCTGCATACTTAGCCTGTTGTGCTAAGCGAATTTCCTCTAAGCGAGGGGATAATTTAGGTTGAGTCATTTACTTACTCCCAACTTCTAGTAGTAGCATACACTACACGATTACTAGGCTTGTAGTCTTTTAGTTCTACAAGTTCTACCTCTAGGATAGTACCTTGTAAGGCTAGGAGGTCAAGATACTCATTAGCATCTTGTTCTGTGTTCATTAGAACACCTAAGCAAGTAGAAAACTCTCTACTTAGAGGATAGAGTGGATTAGTATCCAATTCCATTTTATACTTTAGTGAAAACATTTAGTTTTCCTTTCTTTAAGAGATTTACTTATTGTTCAATCTTTATACTAGTAAGTATAGCAGGGGGGTCTGACAAATTGGGGGGTACAAAACGGACATTGTGGACATTGTGACGTAGAACACATGTGACCTACACCACATGGAGCCCGAGGCGTGTGACGGACATCACATGCGACACGCCGTGTCAGGACTTGACTTTTGAGGGGATAGGTGTTATACTTGCAGTATTAGATAGTTAAAGTATAACTACTAAACGAAAGGGATACAAAATGAATCCATTCACAGCACTGATTGACTGGCTAGACGAGAACGCAGACTATGCCCCTATAGGAGCCTTTGTAGGCTTAGGCATAGCCCTAGTACTAGCCTTCACGCTTGGAGCGTGACCTATATCACATCACGCCAACGGCGTGTCGCCTTGACTTTTCAGGGTATGTATGATACCCTTACAGGTATAACAATTAAATAGTAACACAAATCCTAGTGAGCCCTACATAGTAGGCAAATAACCTAGGTCAGCAAAAAGGTTAGCAAATCGCTAACAATTAAAACGAAAGGTGTTCACAATGAATACACTAAACAGAATAAAGGCAGAGCAAGACCTTGCTCGCCACGAAGCACATGAGAAGGCTATGCTAAAGTCTCCATGGATACGTGAAAGCGTAGAAGCCTATCGCTCAGCAGATGAGGCTCAGATTGCTACTGTGGAGGCTATCCGCAAGCAATGGTATGGTTTCTAACATGACTATACTACTCATCATCTCTCTAGTATCTTTTATCTTTATCCCTATTGGAATCTATTTAACTAACGAAGGACACATCTAAAAATGACTATCACATACTCAATTTGGCAAGGCTCAAAACTTATCTCTATCGACAACGTTGCACATGAGGTTAAAGCAATAGACCACCTCATTGCATCACTCAACGCCAGTGAATTAGGCAAGGTAAAAAAGTTTACCGCTAACGTTATGCACATCAAGGCAGGTGAATAAATGCTATCAGCGATGTACGCACACACATGCGAAAGTTGTGGAGATACAGGGTTAATTATATTTGACCAAGACAAGACGCACATAGACCCCTGTAAGTGTGAATAAGATCTAGGTAGGGGGTAACTCCCCTGCCAGTGTGCTCACTATTATTTTTATTTTTTTTACACAGAATCATGTATCATACACGTATAGAAAATATTCAGATTTTGGTCAAACCTAAAATACAAAATTTTTCAGATTTTGACGGGATATGATAGAATAATACTATGGCTATACTAAACAACCTAGATAACGACAAACCACTATTTGAGAGTGAATCATCTTCTCTGGCTATAAAGGTTTTTTCAGAAACTTGTTGCAATGGATGTTCTTGCAAATCTGAATCAGATCACAAACCAGAATAACTATTTGTTATATAAAAATTGAACGGTATATAAACTACCATTTCCCAATAGGACACTTGGCATTTAATAGCATAGACTTAGCCTTCATAAAACATCCACACTTCTTGCAGGTTTGTGTGGTTTGACGAAAGAAATCACAGCCTTTACAAATTTCTAAACGGTATTGAGCAATTTCCTCTGGCGACCTGGGGGAACCATTAAATAAATCCCAAGGCTTAACGTCACGGCCATCCTGGTCATCAGACATAATTACTCAAATGATTTAAAAACCACAGAGGCAATACCTTCTGCGTCAGCGGCAATCTTCTTTCTGGACAAAACCAGGTTTGCATCTTTCTCTTCTTGATCCAAACCAGACTTATCCAAATTCTCGGACAGGTCAGTAGTAAAATATTTAGTAAGGTTTTGTACTAGTTCTTCTTTAGTTGTTTTAATTTCCATAATACGATTATAGCAGATATGGGAGCATATGTCCAGTGTTTGACATTACTAGAGTATGTTACTCATATGTTGTCAGGGGGAGGTTTGTATACTCTATTTTCGGCTTAATTCGTATCCCGCCGAATTTAAAATAAATATAATGTATAATAGTGTTATTATGACAGCAACTGACTGGGCACAATTTATTCTCGCTTTGCTTTCAATTGGCGCAATTATAATTGGTGCGATTCGCTGGTATATAAAGGTTCAAGTTAAACCTATTGTCGATGCCGTAGAAGATATCCGCGCCGAAACTAAAACCAACGGCGGAACTTCAATGCGTGATGAAATTAAACAAATTAAACTTGAGCAAGAAAGCGCTAGAGAAAAGCGTAAGGCAACTAGTGATAAACTTGATCATATGTACGACGTGTTATTAGATTATGTTTCTCGTTCTAAATAACTACTATATATAAACTATCTTTTAAAAACCTTAACTACAGTATATTCTTTTCTTATATATATTTAGTATACACTATTTGATACCTGGCTAAAATAGACTTATGGTAACAAAACGGACATATAGGATTATAACGATTTTATAACTCTTTTTATATACCTGGTGTTATACGCTTAATTATGGCATATATAACCTTTTGTTATAAACTTTTATTTACTGGCATAAATTAATGTTATAATGTGAGGGCTGGCACTCTAGGTTGCTACCCCCACCCTACGGCGCCTAGGGTGTCCAGTTATGAATTATGGTATAATCGATATTATGTGTACCCCTACAACCGAAAAACTTGGTGCCACACCAGCCAACATTCAATGGAACGTTGTTCGTGGAGACACTGCAACGCTTAAGGTAGAGTTTTTTGAAGACGACGAGACTACCCCTTACGAGACTACCGCTTGGACATTTGTAGCAACATCATATGATCCAGTAGCAGATGCTTTAGATTTATTAACGGTAGAGTCCTACGAAGACGGTGTTGTTTATATTATTGCAAAAGCAAACGTTACAAAGAACTGGGGAGGAACAAAATACAAGCCAGTTGTTGCAGAGTTAAAGTTTGATCTTCAGGCTACACTTCCTGGAGATGGTGTATCAGGTGGCGGAGGAGACGAAGTTACCAAGTGGACACCAGTTGTTGGAACAATTTGTGTAATAGGTGATGTAAGCGGTACGTTATGATAGTTAGAGTAACACCAGCCCAAGTAAATATTCCTCCTGTAATTAAAGTTGGAACTAAGGTTTACAGAACACAGTCTAAGTAGTAGGATAGTCTATGGCACAAAGCATGGACTCGCCACAACCCCTTAAAAGAAAAGGGTATTCTCAAGCAATTCAAGAATCAGAATTACAACAACCTCAAGACTTAAGAGAATATATTCCTGTCCCTGGACTAACTGGAGAAAGAGGCGAAAGAGGGCTTAAGGGTGATCCAGGAGAAAAGGGCGAGACTGGTCCGCAAGGTCCAAAAGGTGATACAGGTAAGGCAGGACCGCAGGGGCTCCGTGGTGAGCCAGGTAAAGGCGCAGAAGGCTATGATTCAGCATCTGGACAATATCCAGGTTGGGCCTATTACAAAAATAATTCAGACAGGCCAACTAGTCTAGGACCAGAAAGAGGAGATGATGGTTGGGTATCTATTAACTTTAATCCAAACCTAGCCCTTTCTGTTCAAGACTACATTCCAAAAGGTTTAACTTCTTTATGGTTATCAGATATTGGCATGTTTAATTTCAAAGGGCTAAAACTTGGGGCTAAAGTAGATATACGGTATGATTTTACAATTACGACTAACTCAAACTATACAGATCTGTGGTTTAGAACATTTAATGAAAAATATGACAACTCTCCAACATCATATGTTGCAAACCTTAAATACCAGTACTCTTACGATATTTCAGTATTACAAACAGTATATATAGACAATCATAGAATTAAGAGTTATGGGCTAAAGCCTCAAGCAAGAACAGATCTAGAAAGTTCAATCCTGTTAAAAGGCATCTATCTTTCAATCTGTTAATGGTATAATAAACTTAGGAGGAATAATGGCATTTCCAGGCACATATAATTTTAGTTACTATCGTGGTGACACGTATCAATTTATCATCCGTCCAAAAAATGCAAATGGGACAACCTTTGCATTAGATGCTTATGCTGGCAACGCAGTATTTACAATAGCAAATAGACGTGGTAGCACTGGAACACAGGTCGTAGCAACAGCAACAATAGATACATCAACAGACATTGTTACATGCACGATTGCTCCTGAACAAGGAAGAGAACTTGTTGCTGGAACCACATATGTTTATGACGTTCAAATTACAAACACAACTCCAACCCCAGATGTTATCTTTACGCTACTTACTGGATCGATTACTGTAACTGATGATATTACTGGTGCCGCTTAATGACAGATGTAGTATTATCCACAGATGACTTAACTGTTTTATCTGGACCAGAGACAATTGAACTTCTTGTTGACATTGGTCCAACAGGAACACGTGGTAGTAAATTTTTTGTCGGTATTGGAAATCCAAACTCAGATGATAGTTTAGATCCACTACTAAATGACCTATATGTTAATTCAGCACCTGGATCAGATTACGGATATTTATATCAATATGTTTCAGAGCCTGGTGGAGATACTTGGGTAGAGGTTTTAAATATTACCCCTGCAATTTATTCAAAAATACATACTGTAACTTTTGCATCAGGAACAGATGCTGATTATGGAAGCGGAACAATCATAGTTCCAATAACAGACATAACCTCAGTTACTGGTTTAGAGGCAGATAATTTTAGTGTTCAATATTCTATTGTTAATGCAAAACCATTAGCAACATCCCTTTCTTTAGTTTCAGTATCTGGAACAAACCTTGTTCTAAACCTTCAAGCCTCAGAGTATGATGGCACTTGGGCAGCCCTTGAAACAGAGGCTTCTGTTCATCTATTTGTTTCGGTTGTGCTATAATGAATGAGGTGAAATGACATGGCATCTGAATCTATAGGCTCAATTTATCCCACACAAATACCTGGGTATGCAGACAATGCTGACATTCAAGCGGCATTTAGACTCTACCACTATGGTTCTACAGCATATAGCACAGCAAATACAAATACCGCAAACCTTGTAAACCCATCAATTGCCTATACACTAAATAATTTACAAACACAAATAACAACACTAACATCTCCAAGAGAAACTGCAGCAATATCGGCAACGGCTGCTACTGGAACTGTACATCTTAATGTAAGTACAGCATCTGTTCATATTTATACCGCCAACGCAACAGCAAACTACGTATTAAATGTTCGTGGAAATGCATCAACTACTTTAAACTCATTAATGGCAGTTGGAGAATCTATTACAGTCACTTTTGAGCACCCAAATGGTGGAACAGCATATTATCCAAGTTCATATACAATTGATGGAAACGCTGTTACTCCAAAATGGCTGGGTGGAACAGCCCCTACGGGTGGAAATACTAACTCAACAGATGTGTATATGATCCAGATTAGAAAAACTGCTTCTGCTACCTTTACATGTCTGGCATCTCAATCTAAGTTTGCTTAGGGGTTAAAGTGCCACTATTTCGTAACCCCAGCGCAATTGGTATATTTTTAAAGTCAGTAACTCCAACTCCTACACCTACCCCTGTAACCCCTACACCTGTTACACCTACCCCCGTAACACCTACCCCCGTAACACCTACACCAGTTACTCCTACACCAGTTACTCCTACACCAGTTACTCCTACCCCAACACCAGTTACACCAACGCCCGTAACACCTACACCTGTAACTCCAACCCCTGTAACTCCAACCCCTGTAACACCTACACCAGTTACACCTACACCAGTTACACCTACACCTGTAACTCCTACACCA
>Ga0208951_1000644_pt1 | contig 16053 bp, 20 predicted proteins | sample GreLakmeMI27MSRF_FD_187702 | JGI IMG/M metagenome (GOLD analysis project Ga0208951, IMG submission 187702) | Freshwater lentic microbial communities from great Laurentian Lakes, MI, USA - Great Lakes metaG MI27MSRF (SPAdes) | ecosystem: Environmental > Aquatic > Freshwater > Lake | place: Great... | reverse complement strand
TTTGCGGTTTCATAAATAACTATTGCCCATATAAAACCTTGAAATTGTCCTCCAAATCCATCGTCTCTTGAAATCGTAGTAGCATACATTAAATATATAATTAATTATATATTTAATTATTTATATTTAATTATTTATATTCAATTATTTATATTCAATTATTTATATATATATATATATAAATAGTTCTGAAAATCTAAATTCAATAAAAATGATAAGTGTATAATTATATATATGAAGCTATATAATTCCTCATCCAATTTACATTAATATATTTATCAAAAATATATTGTTGATTAGTTAAACATTTTATATACAAATCATTATTTTCTAATAACTTATTTACTTTTTCTATATAGTCTGCATCATTTTTAAATATTGTTTCTTCTGAAAATTGCTCAGGAAAAGGCCATACTAGGTCGCTATATTCACGAAAAAGTAATGACTTTGTAGTTAAAATTTCAAATGTTCGATTATTTGGACACCCAACGCCTAATAAATCTAATGAAATTTTGCTTTTAGTCATTTCATGTAAGAGTGTTTCATATGGTAATCTTCCTGGATTAAATATATGATTACTATTATGTGACATAATTTGTCTATATGTAAGTAGTCTATTTCGTAAACATGGATATTCTTTATTTATATGACAAAATAAACTGCCACACCAAAAAACTCTATTTAGTTTATTTTCATTACCTACAATTGGGATTTTACTATCTATTGTTTCTATTATTGCTTTTACACCAAACGTTATAAATGGAAAAGGTATAACATTTTCCTGGTAATGCTTATTTTTATTATAATGTCGTTTAAAAAATAAGTTAATTTTATTATTTTTTAGTAATGTATTTGGATCATAATCATAATCATAGCTATCAAACATAAATACCTTCTTAAAATTATTATTATTAATTATCAGTAACTCTTTTTGTAAAATATCGTATATCTCTTGTGAATAATGACTAGTGCCTTTTTTAGTATTATATAATGCTATAATTATAAATAAATAATCGTAGTTTTTATCGTTAATAATACTCCAATCTGTTTTCATTTCTATATTGTATTTTTGCAAACACGCTGTTTTATCAAATTCTATTCTACTTATAAAATAATCAGCCTCTGGAAACAATATTTTTAGACCCATATCTTGATTTAAACCATCAATAATAGCTATTTTCATAGTTTTATATATAATTATAATTATAACTATTTATAACTATTTAAATAGTTATAAATAGTTATATATAATATGGATATTACAAGTCATATTATAGAATGTATAGAAGATTCAACACCAGTATCATTTTTAAAATATGGCGATGGTGAATTTAATTGTATGTCTCGACATTACGGATGTAATTGCGACGGAGACATTTATACACATAAATTGTCTAATGGTTTAATAGCATCATTTAAATTTATGGTTGAAAATACTACTAATTCTTATATTGGTGCATGGCATAGTGATGATGTAAAACGTTATTATGAAAGTTTGACAATTAAACCCATTAAATGGTGCAAATATCATACAATTATATTTGATAAAAATAACGATATAACGAAAGCAAAATTATATTATACAATTAAGAAAAGCACAAGAAAGAAAATAATTCTATGTAATAATCACTTAATTAAAAGTGTAAAGTTATTAAATTTAGACCATATAGTTTTTGTTCCTTTAAATAATTGGTTTGATAATAATTTTGAAAATATTTATAATCAAATTAGGAATTTAATAGGAGAAGACAATAATCATATACTAATAACTTGTGCTGGTATGGGTTCAAAAGTTTTAATTGCCGAATTAATAAAAAAATTTCCAAATGGTATATATTTAGATTTTGGATCAGCTTTAGATACTATATGCACTAAACATGATACACGAGGATTTAAACATGGATATGAATATTTTGTTACTATGTTAAAAGATTGTTTACCGGATGATTGGGAAGATGACTGTTATAATGTAATATATGAAAGTGCGAAAAATAATTTAGGAAGACATTTGTTATAATCTTTATATTTATGCTTCATAAGAAGAACCATTGACGGCTATAAATCCTGAAACGCCGATTGCTTTAATAATAATAGTATTTTCATAGTTTATTGATTTTAAAAAATGTAAAAATAATACTTCATAACCAATACATGCTTTCATTGCTTCGTAATTATTAATTAAAAAATAATATAGCGTATCTTGTATAGAATTGGGAATTTTATATACATTGGTAGAAGCGTGTATTTGATTAACATTAAAAAAAACCAATGCATTATTATTAAATATATTATAATCAAATTTGTCATTAAACCAATAACGTCCGCTAATTTTGAATAAATTAGCATAGCAAATATTATTTTCGTTTATATATTTAAAAGCTTCTATTGTTTGGGTTCCTTCGCCTAATGCTTTTGATATGCCAAAAAGATTATTGTGTAACTCTTTTTTATCCCATAAATTTAAAATATAATCACATTCTTTTTCAAAATATAATTTTTCTTCTTCAGTAAAATCGCTACATTCAACAAGTAGTATTTTATTATTTGGAATTTTATTTTTAATAGATTGTATAGTTAGTTTTGTTTGTTCAAATCTTTCCTTACGAGAAAAAACAGATCTTGTATTAGTATATGATAAAGGTTTGTTTGGGGTATTTATTATTGATGTTATTAATACAAGATTATCCATTTTATTTATATATATAAATAATTTTATTTATATATATAAATATTTATATATATTATTATTATGAAAGCAATGTTTTTTAAAAACATTGTGCTTATTTATATTGTGGGAACTTAACTAATTGTTTTATTGTTGAAATAAAATTACTATCTAATGTACTATATAATTCGTTGGTAATATATACATTGTCAACTATATCATTTATTAATAAAGTATAATTATTAATTCTAAAATACTCTCTCAAATTTTTATATTTTGTCATCATTATAGTATTATTTATAAAATCGGGATGCTGGTCTCCTATTTCAATTATAAAAATAGGTGGTTTATAGTTTGCAATTGAAAATCCTTTTAATACATTTTCTTCATATCCTTCAACATCTAATACTAAAATATCTATGTTAGTAATAGAATTTTCTTGTAATATATTATCTAATGTATTCATTTTAACTTTATGATAATTATTGTTATTGGTAAAATAATTTTTAAATTGTGGAATTTTTGAATATATATCTATCACATTAGTATCTATTGTAGATAATGTATCAGCATCAATAATTGTTACTTCTCCTTCTAGTTCTCCCAATGCTAAGTTATAATTTTTAACATTTTTATGATCTTTATGATTATTACAGCATAAATTATATAATCGCGGTATTGGTTCAATATTAATGCCATACCATCCAATTTTACCAAGATTATAGGTAAATGAACCAGTCTTACCATCATTTGCTCCAATTTCTATAAATAATCCATCTGTTTTATATGGCATAATTTTATTATAAATAATATGTAATATTTTGCCGATTTCACCACAAGACGTAGAAGGAAGGTAAGTCATATATAAATATTTACAAATTTAAATATTTATATCATATTATAAATAAAATATATAATTATTTGGAACAAAGTTTTTATCTATTTTATAATTATAGTTCATTAAATATTTACAAATTTCATCTTCGCTTGTGCCTGCGTCAGCAAGTGTTTCACCTATTTCAAATATTCCCATTTTTATTGTCTTATTTTGTAACATATTATTTGCCCCATCCAATACCATTTTTTCCGCACCTTCAACATCTATTTTAATAAAATCTATTTTTTTAATATTATTTATTTTACAATAATTATCAATTGTTTCACATTTTACATTTATTTTTTTTAACTCTTGCCCTTCTGATTTTAATCTATCAAATACAGGTCTGTGAATAATACTACTTAACCCCACACTCCACATAGGAAATGTAACATCTATTGTTCCTATATTATTTGTTAGACAATATTTATTCATAGTTATAAATGGATAAATTTGTTTAGTGTAATCACTAAGATATGGATGCGGTTCGAAACAATGAATGTTGTTTTTTATATTTAGATGATTTAAAACTTTAATAAATGATCCGCCATTACAACCTACATCAAAAATTATTTCGGGGTTATTTTTATATTTATTTTTATAATATATAACAGAATTGTATAAAATATTTGCATCTAAATTATTAAGTTCATTGAAATTATGTTTTTCAAAACATCTCTCGAAAAATTCACTCATTGTATTTATATATAAATATTTATATCTTTATATTAAAAACTATTAATCAATTCAATAAATCGCTCTCCACATTTTTGCGGGCTTAAATTTTCCATTATATATGCTCGCGGACTATAAGTTTCTAACTTATTTATAAATTCATTATAACTAGTTTCAAATTCTTCTAGTTTATAAAAATATGTACCACATCTTTCATCCCAATATGCTATACTAGAACACGGTATATTTGGATAATTACAGCAATATTCTTGAGACATAAAGCTTGTATTCCATACAAGCAGCGGCACATTACAAGATAATGCTTCTTCTATAGCAAATCCTTGACTTTCGTGTGCATCTATAATAATTCCGTATTTTGCATTTTGCAGACATTTCAAATAATCTTCTTCATTATATTTTTGAACGTAATCAAAAATTTTGTAACTAATATTTTTATAGTTTAAAAATTGTTTCACATATTCAAGTTCTTCAGGTTTTCGCCTTTTAAAATATATAAAAACTTCGTGTTTTTGAGAATTTTGAATAGGACAAAATTTTTCTACTTCAACAGGAAAAGGAAATACTTTTATAGGTATAATTTTTTCTACATTAAAATTTCTCCATGTGTCAGCAGCCCAAATGCTTGGTTGAATATAAATAGAATTTTTATGTATATTATTTGTGTTTATTAATTTATTGTTAGGAAAAACTGAAAACGCCGAACCAAAAATAAATTTTTTACTTGGAAACAATGCACTATCAAAAGGTGTGTGATGAAAATGAATAATATCATAGTCTTTAATATGTGTATTAACTTCATTAATATGACAAAATTTATATTCTAATTTTAAATATTCTAATAATAATATTATTCCAATCTTATTTTTAAAATGCATTTCATCTATTATTAATATTTTCATATTTAAAAATATTACTTATTTTATCTTTATATAAAGATAAAATAAGAATACAATACTATATTACAAACTATGAAAATTACAAGATATGGAAATACAGAAACACATTTACTGTTTATTAATTATTTAATAAAGTATGAAAACTTGCATCCAGATTTAAAAAAACAATTAACTCAAACATTTATGACATTTGTTAATTATTTATATTCTGATTCTGGATATTATGATAAAAAAGTAGAAGGAAATGTTTTTAATTTTGATATGAGAGCACTAACGCCCAATTTTTGGAATTACATAAAAGAATTAGAGGTTTCTTGTGGGGATTGTGATGAGTTTTTATATTATGGATCAGATGGTATTAACTCTATTATAGAACAATGTAAATCTAGATTTAAACTAAAATATAATGTTGGTTCTATGAGAACACTAAATGGAACACGATTGAATGATAGAATAACTAAAATATATGATTATATTAGAGATAAACGAGTTCTGGTAGTTTCTAGTTTTGGTGGGCTAACAAAACAACAATATGATAATGGAAATATATATAAAATTTATCCCAACTTTCCGAAAATCATATCATTAGATTATATTGATTTTCCTTATTGCTTTAATAACAATGGACCGCATGAAAACTATTTTGAGACGTGTAATGTTATGTATAATAAAATCAAAGAAAAAGAAGGTAGTTTTGATGTTATTTTAATGAGTTGTGCAGCATATGGGCATATTTTAACACATAAATGTCATAGTGAATTAAAAAAAGATATAGTATATTTAGGTGGAAGTATTCAAGAAATGTTTGGAATAGCTTCAAAACGAGAAAAAGAAGCTGGATTTATTAAAACCAACGAATATTGGATTACACAAATACCAGATGAATATATTCCTAAGAATTGTGTTCCACCCGAAGGAGGATGTTTTTGGTAAAATATAAATATTTTTATAAGATTTTGATCCAACTTTCAGGAAATAAGTCATTTACATTATTAGATGACCCATTCCATATACTCGGATAACATACTATTTTATTAGTAGCATTATTAAAATATGCCCCCCACCAGCTAAAAGTACTATTTGCTATTATATTGTGACTACATAACGACATTAATAAGAGTTGCTCATAATCGGGAACATTATAATCACATACTACAATAGTAATATCATAAATCTCCTTTATACTTTCAATAGCATACACGATTTTTTCATTATCACATAGCTCACCAAATACTAGCAAATAATAGTTATCTTCAAGGTCTGATATCAGAGATTTTAAATACTTAATACAATTTATATAGTAACTAGTGCTTAATACTGGATGCATGGCTTGATTCTTTACATAATCACCTATTCTAAAGTGTAGACTTATTGGTTTTTTTGATAGACCGAGCAAGTCCTTATGTTTTTTGTAAATTTCTAATTTTTGATTGTCTAAATTAATCATTTTACATATATTGGAATATTGACCATCAAAATATTTATAACTTTGATAATAACCACGCAATTTAAAGTCCTGGTTTATATAAGGAATTTTATCATATTTAAAATACGCGGTTTCAAAATGATTGTAGCGAATTTGTAACTCATGTTGATATGTAAATCGCGAGAGATTGCTAAGAAAACTTGTCCAATATGTAGGTCGCTTACTAATATTATCAAGAGGCGATACTAAATCAAATTTACTAGCATTTATTTTAAATGGAATTCTGTTTTCAAATGAATATGCAATACCGCAAAAAATTTGGAATAATTGATTTCCAAGTCCTCCCATAATTTCAATATAAATCATTGCGCTATATATTGAAATTAAAAAATTAGCTTTAATTATTATTTTTATATTTATATATTTTTATATTTAACTAATAAACATTAGACATAACATCTAACTATCTCCATAAAATGCTTTAACTAGTGGATTACATGCTATTTTGGTATAATCAAAATGTGTCAAGTACAATCCATTGAAAGATTTGACACGTGATAATGCCACATATGTTTGTCCATAAGCAAAAATGTTGCTTCCAATATCTATAATAGCATTTTCAAGCGTTAAACCTTGTGCTTTATGAATAGTTATAGCCCACGAATAAATAAGCGGAATTTGACTAACACCAACACGTTTATTATGCTCTGATTTCCAAATAAAGTTTGTTACTGTTATAGGATTGACTATATTATTGAATTTTACACATGGCATAGCTTTGTCATCAAATCCAACTACAATACCCTGACTTCCATTAGCAATAATTAATTCCCCACATAGTGTTATATTTGCTATACACATAACTTGAGTTCCAACTTTTAGTTTAATCGTTTTTTCCGCAATAATGTTATTTGCCAAGAAATCATAGTCCTGTTTAATATTATTGTTGCTCTTAAGATATAATTCGAACAATAATCTCTGGTTTTCAAAAGCGTCACTATTGTCAGTTAAATCAACATAGCTCATGTTATATTCAATTTCTTGAATGTCTTTTTCTAACTTGGCATATTCTTTTGCATTAATAGTTTCAACATCTCTCTTTATAGGTGAGAGAATAGTCAAAACTTTTTCCTTTTTTAATACATCTAGTGTGGATTTATCAAAAAGTCGTGATTTCAATGCTTGTTGTGTAGACGGAGTAATTTGACCTTTTCTAATATATTTTAATGCCTTTAACAATAACTCATCATTTTGCCTGAAAATAGTTTTTAAGACAATTTGATTTGGTTTTGGAAATAGTTGTTCCCATAATATGTGTTGAAAACAATACATAGATTCTTCTTTTTCACAACCATTAGAGAATACAGGAGAGAGCTGATAAAAATCACCCGTAAAAATTACTTGTAGCCCACCCAATGGCTTATCATTTTTATAATATTTTTTAGCTATAAGGTCTAATAATAATAAAAGTTTTAATGACATCATACTAACCTCATCAATAATTAAAACTTCCAACTTTTTCCAATTCTTTAACTTATGTGCCTTTTTTGTAAAGAGTTCACCGACCAAGTCCTCGTTTTTTTTGGAAGCTACTCCTATTCCTGCAAACATATGTAGTGTTGTGGCCTTACATTCAAGCAAAATAGCCGCACACCCTGTTAAAGCACATACTTTAATGTGCTTTTCATTGTTCTCCGCATGTTTAACAATAGATTTGATTAAAAAGGATTTGCCTGTTCCGCCGGGACCTGTTATAAATAAATTCTCTCCAGCAACATATTTATCAAAACAAATTTGTTGTTCAACACTCAATGTTGATGTTGTCATTACTTGTAATCGTTGTTAATCAATATAATTAACAATTATAGTATTCAATTTTATAAGTTTATAAGTTTTATAAGTTTTATAAGTTTTATAACTTATAAATTAGCAAACTAATTAATGGTTATAAAACAAAAATAAAAAATTGCAAAAAATAAAATAATAAAATTGATTAAATTTTTAACTTAAAGCATCATTACTAATACTAGTATTATGGAAAAGCGTATTAATGATAAAGTATCTGTTTATGTGGATACTTTTAAATCAACAATAAAAACATATATTGAAGACAATAAAAATATGCAGTTTGATGACAAAAGCGAGCTATTAAAGATGGTTTATGATTTAGATAGATTACAAATCACAAAGGAAGATTTTGCAAAGAGAAAACGCTGTAAGTCAGTTGTCCCTTTTTATAATAGGTGTATTGCTAAAAAAGCATGCGGAGAACAGTGTACACGAAAGAAACAAACAAGTTCCGAGTTTTGTGGAACACATGATAAAAACAGACCACATGGAGTAATAAATTCAAATATGGGAGAAGAAACTGTTAAAAATATTGAATTAGAAATTTGGTTACAAGAAATTAATGGTATTAATTATTTTATTGATAAAAATAATAATATTTATAAATCAGAGGACATTATACATAATAGCAAAACTCCTCAAATTATAGCAAAATATGAAAAAGAAGGTAATGTTTATAAATTTGTTACAAGTTATGCTAGCTAATATTATAACTTAAAAAAATTGAATTATACAAGTTAATGTTTAACAATTGTATTATGTTGCTAAGTGAGTTGATAAAATTATTTTCAAGTCAATTAAATATTGATGAAGAGAGATTTATTAATATTATTGAAATTAATAATATTAATTGTAATCAACAACTGCGTATAGCAAAAAAAGAACACAAGTTACCTAATAGTACAACAAATAATACAACAAATACTACAAATAATAATACAACTATTAATAGTTCTAATATTAATAATAGTTCTAATATTAATAATAGTTCTAATAATGTGGAAAAACGCTCACGAGGTAGACCACGAAAACTGTGTAATATTATTATAGAAAAAAGTAATATACCCGAAGATGTAAACTATGAAGGTGTAGAAGAAATAACCCATAACTCTAAGCTTTATTATAAGACTGATGATGGTGCAATATTAGATACTAATTATAATGTTCAAGGTCTAGTTATTAATGGACAAATAATGATGAACAAATAATGATGAAATAATTATGTCCATAAAATCTATATCATTTTTATTAATTCAAGCGCATCGTATCGCGCATTAGGATCTTTTGAAAGCATATGGTCAACAATTATTTTTTTTAAGTGTTTTGGAGCATAGTACCATTTAAAAGGCCTATATGGTATATGAGTTTTAGATTCTAATAGTTCATAAAATACTATTCCTGTAGAGTAAATATCTATTTTATGATTATAAAAAGCTGCAGTATTAAACATTTCAGGTGCCATATATTTACGACTTCCCACAAATGAGATAGCACTATTAGAAGAGTCATTAGTTATTTGCGCATTATAAAATTTAGATAGCCCAAAGTCGGCAATTTTAGCTTTCTTAGAAGAAGTAATAAGAATATTTGATGGTTTTATGTCTCTATGAATGAGACCTAACGGACGTCTATTATGCAAATAAGCAATACCACGAAGAATATCTTGTATTATAGATAGCTTTTGAGTTTTATTAAAATTGCGCATATTAGAACTAATAGTTCCATTAGAAATATATTCAAGGACAATAATAAATGGGTCATCTATAAAACCCAAAAACTGAACAATGTTTGGATGATGAAGCTTTGACATAATGGTTAGTTCTTGCAATACCATGGATTTATTAGCTTTAATAAATTCTGGATTAATAACTTTCGCAACTACAAATGTTTCTCTCCATTTTGCCAAATATACTTTAGAAAATGAGCCGGTACCCAATATTCTATCTTGAAAAATAAACAATTCCCATGGAGCAATTTCCCAGTCATCAAATACTTTATGTTGCAAATAAGCAAATTTGGTTGGTATATTATGCGTTAATTCTAGATTTATACAAGATAAGTCTACATTATAATTATGAAAGCCGCCATTAAGAAACATACCTATATAAGTTAATAACTATTGTGTTTAATATTTATTAACTTATGAAAAAAAAATCATGCTGTTTTTCTTTAAAATAATTTAACACTTAACACTTAACACCTAAGACCAAAGACTTAACACCATATAGTATCTTCATGTTTATTCCGACACTTCAGGGTCAACAGCCTTTGCCTTTTCATTCCAAGGTGCCTTCTCTTCATCACTTAGAGCCTTCCACATGGCACCAAGCTCAGTCATAATGTCTTGATTCTTAAGCTTTGAACCATCAGCAGTAAGCTTAGTCTTGACTGCATCACGCATATCTGCACTATAAAGAAGGTAGCCACTTGTGCGCTTCTTCTTAGGCTTCTCTTCATCTGAAGATACTTCCTTCTTAGCAGCCTTAGCCTTCTTAACCGGCTTTTCCTTAGCATCAGGAGGAGCTTCAACTGGGACATCAGCCTTAAGGAGAAGCGCAACCTGTTTCTCAAGAATATCAAGACGCTGAGTAATAGTAGTAGACGACATTGCTATTTGATTTATTAGAATACAAACAATAATATTAAAAAAAAGCTATTCAATTTTTTTAAAGTATAACAAAATATTAATAAAAAATAATAAAAAATAAAAATAATAAAAATAAATATTAAATATAATTTATTAGTATATAACACTAATAAATGGATAGTGAAATTATTTTATTAAACGACCTAACCACATTTAGTGACTTTAAAGACACATATGATGATTTAGTAGAAAATAACATGTTTGAAGACATAGTACTGGTAGATTGTGATACTCTAAATAATATTATACAACTTTTAGAAAAAATTTATGCCAACAACTTAATGTTATTATTTATTCTGAGCTGTGCAAGCTCATTATACATATGTTCTTCTAGACGCAAAAAAGACTATATTATGATTAATAATGTTGAACCAAAACTACTTAAAGGCACTGTTATTACAAATGTATAAAAAAAATTGTATTTAGCAGACCTTTATAGCGTTTAACCAACACAATCATCAAGCCATCTGGCATTAAGACTAACTTGTTTATGTTCTACAGCTACACTAGACACAGTCTTGTTGGCTTGATAATCAAGACCATCAATTTTCCATCGTTCATACATAGAAACTTGCTGAAAAACTTCGTTCGGAGCAGGATGAACTTTGGCAGTTTTATAATCGGTCTTCTTTTGACTAGTAGTTTTTGAATTGCGCAAATCAATAGCAACTTTGTTAGTACTCATTTTATATTATTTAGATTACTAATAATGTAAAATAATAATATAGGAAAAAAACCAATTCAATTTTTTTATAGTGTTTTATATATAATATTATATATATATATGGGTAAGTATGGAATTTGAAGATTTTGAAGAACGCGATGGAATCACACAAATGTATGGCAACCCAGTAACACAAGGTAGCCCAGTAAGAAAAGTAATACTTGATACAAACATTGATTCACAAGTAAATTTTCCAATAATATTTGATGAGAATAATAATAAATATTTTATTATTGTAGAATATAATAATGCCGATTTAAAAGATATACAATATTTAGAGTATATACAATATTTAAAAGATAAAGGTATTCCAAACTATTGCATTTTGAAAAGTGTTAAATATGACAGTGCTATGCCTATTTCTTTATATGGAGATACAAAAGAAGAATGTATTGACAAGCTTGACATGTTTAATGATAGACTAAGTAATCTATCTCATCCAAGTGTGAAAAGTAACCATATTATACTATATATAATTAAACCATCAATCGAAGCCATTGCGGCGTTTAAAAAAGTATTACGAGGACAACATAATGAAAGTAATAAAAGTTATAAGTATAATCCTAACATTATAGGCGTCTCTAACACAATAAATGATAGTCAGCGGAATAGTATGTTTACGCCAAAGGATGGTGGGACAAAAAAAAGAAAAAAACTTAAAAAAAAACTTAAAAAAAAACATAAAGCATCAAGAAAAAAAAAGAAACGAATGGCTTATATACCTTTTAAATATATTGGTCTTATAAAAAACTAATACTAATTATTTTCATTTAGCTAATACTAACTAAATAAAAATAAAAATAAACGACACTGGCGAGGTTCGAACTCGCGCGAGCAATGCTCAATGGATTAGCAATCCATCCCCTTAACCACTCGGGCACAGTGTCACGAAAAAACGGTGGTAACAGGGTTCGAACCTGTGCGGGCTATGCCCAACAGATTTCAAGTCTGTCTCCTTAACCACTCGGACATACCACCTATATGTAATTTTACATATACTATAGTTAGTATTATACTTTTAAGTCGTTTTTATAAACAATTTAAAATAATAAACACTATTATATTAAGCATTAATTATGAGTTATGTATATTTTATAAGGTCAACGCACGGTTCAACATATATTGGCGCAACTGTTGATTTAGACAGACGTATTAGGCAACATAATAAATTAATTGTTGGCGGAGCACACGCTACATCGCTAAAAGTAGCTAAAGGCGAAATGTGGAGTTATTATTGTTATGTAGAGAATTTTCCAAATTATAATGAAGCGCTAAAATTTGAATGGAGATGGAAACATTTATCACGACAAATTCAAAAAGAATGTCCTTCGCTAAATCCAACAGAAAAAAGATTGGAAGCACTTAAACGTTTATTAGCATTACCTAAATCAACAGCGAAAGCAATTGAATATAAGGAATGGGAAAAAAGTCCAAATGTAGTATATGTTTCTTAAAACTTATTATATAAAAAAGCTAACCAATTTTTTATAGTGTTAAAAAAAATTGATTGGTTTTATACTATCTATTTTTATGTCCTCGACCACAAAAAAGCAAAGAAAAGCAATGAACACTATTACCATTTGCGTTCCTCGTATCAAGCTCTTCAAGTTCATGGACTACAGGTTCGTGGAGGCAGCGTTCGAAGCAGCCTATGGAAAAGACTGTGTTCGCTGTATTGGGTTCTTTCCGATGGAACGAAACGGAGCACAGTTTTACGGGCTCAATGTGACTGTGGTGTGTACAACGGAAGAGGCGCTGAACATGCGTTCAAAGCTGAACGACGGAGACTATGTGTTCTTGGAAGTGCCGTTTCATGTTTTTAATCAAGGAACCAGAGTAGAGAAAAAGCATGTATGGAAGTGCGTGAAGTTGAGCTTTGACAGGCCACGGCGTAAAGTGCAAGAAGGTGATTATCATGAGTGGTCGCGTAAGCTTCAGTTGCTCCAACCGGTGCCAGCAAGTGTAACAAAACTAACACAACTTCTTCGTGAAACAGCAGACTGCGCAAAAGCATGCCGAAGTGATGTAGATGACGCATTGCTAAGAGCAAAAGCATATGTTACGACACAACACGATTGCTCTCATCCGCGTTATCAAGAGCTCGCGAGCTTTGGAGAACAGTTAGAGCGTCTGCGATGGCATAGCAACAGCATAGTTCACAGTCTTGCTTCAGCTTGTGAACAGCTTCCTCACATGAAGAGTAGTGTAGGTAGCATCACACGTGTCGAGCCTAAAAGCTAGAATAACACTAATTTTAGGGTAAGAGCATGTTGTGTTTTTTTTTCATAAAAAAAATTGAGTTCTTTTTTATAAACAAGTTAAAACAACATTAGACAATGAACACTCTTGACATTTGCATTCCTCTTACTGATAATGTTGATGCGTCTTTTATTGAAGCTAAGTTTAACAAACTTTATGGAGCAAACTGCGTTCAAAAAATAACTATTTTTCCAAATGAATTACCAGACAAGTGTACTATCTTTATCAAAATGCTATGTTTAACCGAGGAAGCATTGAGCTTGTGTAGACATATTAATGAAGGTAAGACTGTATATGTAGATTATGATGATGCTAAATGGAGATGTATTAAGGTACGTAGTCCGAGCACATATTGTAAACAATCACAAACACTTGTATGGTCATATAGAGATACTCTTGCCATGGAAAAAGCAAACGCAGCAGAAGAAAAGGAAAAACTTCATTATGATAAGCTAAATGTAGAAGAGCAACAACGTCTTCAAGCAAAATGGAGTCAAACTAGTGTTTATCGTGAAGAGCACAAACACATAGAAGCACATAGAGCTCATGAAACACACGTTGTTCCAGTTCTTACTAAATTATTGCGTATTAATGAACTTTTACATGAAGCAAAGAAGTTAGCCGAGAGCTATGATGAAGACATTGATTGCGAAACATATTATAATGACCGTTTGACACCTGATAGTAGATTTTTGCTAAGAAGCCATAGCCTAAAATTGGCAAATTCTTTATGGAGTGCATTAAGAGATTGTGATAATACACGGAATATATTGAGAGACACCCCTATTGAGTTTCAGTTTTATCCAAGTGGTGATTCTTTGTAAAGCATAAATCATAATGCTTATTTTAGGCATATTTTGTATACTTTATAAAAATTGAGAACCCTTTTTTTTCTACAAGCTATTAGTCTAGCAAAAATGGCACCAACTATTTACAACATCAATAAGGCGCAACTCAAAGCAAAGATTGCATCATTTGATTATGATTGGACGCTTGTTTGCCCTAAAGATGGCAAAACCTTCCCCTCAAATGTGGAAGACTGGCAATGGCTCTATCCAAACATTCCAGACGAGCTCAAGCGACTCAATGAAGAAGGGTTCAGTGTTGTGATTTTTACAAATCAGTCAAAAGATTGGAAGGTAACACAAATCCAAAGTGTAGCACAAAGTTTGGAAATACCCATTTTTATTGTGCTAGCACGAGAGAAGTGCGAATACAAACCGAACCCAATTTTGTATGATGTGCTAGTTGGAAATGCTAAAGTTAGTAAAGAACAGTCTTTCTTTGTTGGCGATGCGCTTGGACGGAAAGGGGATTGGGCGGATAGCGATAAAGTGTTTGCGCAAAACATTGGTCTCAAGTGTTACAGTCCAGAACAGATGTTTGCTACCAAACATGAGACGGAAACTGTGGAAATTCCCCAACTAAATTTGTCTGATTCCAAGCAAGTTATTATTATGGTTGGCTACCCCGGGTCAGGTAAAAGCACTATTGCCAAGCACATTTGTGAAGATGAGCGGTTTGTGCTTATTCAGGGAGATGTCTATAAAACTTCACCAAAAATGATTAAAGCAGCGAGCGAACTTGTTCAAGAAGGCAAGTCAATTGTTTTTGATGCCACAAATAGCTCTTGTAAAAAAAGGAGTGAGTATTTGGCATTTGCCAAGAAGCATAACTATAAAGCATTATGTATTCATGTATCAACATCACTAGAAGTTGCGTACAAGCGTAATAAAGAACGGAGTACAGAGAACCAAGTTCCAAAGATTGTTTATAGCGTTTATACAAAGCATTTTGAGAGTCCAAGCGTAGAAGAGGGGTTTGATGTTATTGTTTTGTAAATGTTATAGCTATAACAATATGATGGTGGTGCAAAAAAAATTTTTTTTCCAAGAAAGCGATAAGAATAAGAGGAAGAGTAAGAGGAAGAGTAATAAGAAGGAGTGTAGGTATTATAGTTTAGCATTAGAGTTCCAAACGTGTAGTTCGTCGTGTGAGAGTGATTTCCACATAGC
>Ga0208951_1000641_pt1 | contig 16067 bp, 17 predicted proteins | sample GreLakmeMI27MSRF_FD_187702 | JGI IMG/M metagenome (GOLD analysis project Ga0208951, IMG submission 187702) | Freshwater lentic microbial communities from great Laurentian Lakes, MI, USA - Great Lakes metaG MI27MSRF (SPAdes) | ecosystem: Environmental > Aquatic > Freshwater > Lake | place: Great... | reverse complement strand
AAAATGATGCCGTACTTGCCGGCAAGTTTTTCAACAGCCTCGGTAAAAGTCAGAGCATCGATTTTACGAACAAAGGTAATTACGTCGCCACCCTCGCCACAGGAAAAACAGTGGTAAAGCCCCTTGCTTGGCGTCACGTGAAATGATGGTGTTCGTTCATCATGAAACGGACATAATCCCTTGTAGCTACCGCCGCCAGCGGCCTTTAGAGTTACAGTTTCCCGAACGATCTCATCAATGCGGGAGCGCTCTCGGACGCTAACTACGTCCTCTTCACGAATTTTCCCTGCCACAGGGCCTACTTTACGGGTTCAACCTTGTGTGCCACTGCACAAGGCTGACGTCTGTGAGCGCAGCGACCTGGTCGATCACAACGCGGGCTTTACCCTCAGGAGATTGTGCGTTGACCCATAATTCTGCGTGGAAACGATCCAGCCCAACCATGGGATCTAGCGATAACACACCAACAAGGTCATGGATTTGTTGGCGTTGCCTGGCATACATCTGATCTGCGCCATCGCGATTCATTACATATCTCGCAGCTAATGCTTTCAGCGCAGTTACTTCGTACCGAGCATCACCCGGGACTACCAAGTTCGCAGCATAACGAGTTAATGGATCGGTACCAAAAGTTGCTTGCGTAGCTTTTTGCGCCGCAATACAAAACCGGCCAATCAAAGTGCTTGTTAAGTTCTTTAATGCAGCTAAGGAGTTCATAGTTCCATCAAAAGATGTTGGCCAGCTCGGGAGCGAGCTGATTCGAATTAATGCCGCATCGAGTTGATCACTTTCAAACTCAATCCCGTACCAACTCTGGGCAACTTCAATGATTTCACTTCGCCCAGTTTTGGACTTGAGGATGTCAATGTTTACGTGCCCAGCAAAAACTGCATCTTCGACATCATGCACGCAATAAGAGACGTCATCAGACCAATCCATAACTTGGGCTTCAAAACAGGTAGCGTCATCAGTTCGGTCGTTTCTCACCCAATGAAAGACGTCAGCGTCATCGTCATACACGCCAAATTTCACTTGTCCCTCACGTTTAGTCCAGGGATATTTTGAAGCTGCATCGAGCGCTGCGCGCGTCAGATTTAACCCAATGGATTGGCCAGCGCGCGGACCATCAGAGCTGTCGAAAGCTTTAGGTTCTAATCGAGTTAATAATCGAAATGATTGGGCGTTACCTTCAAAGCCACCGATGTCTTTTGCTAATTCATTTAGCGCAGTTTCCCCATTATGACCAAATGGTGGATGGCCTAAGTCGTGCGATAAACAAGCGGTGTCGACTAAGTCTGGATCGCAGCCAAGTGATGCGCCTAGCTCTCTACCAACTTGCGCCACTTCAAGTGAATGCGTTAATCGAGTGCGCGGAAAATCTTCTTGCCCAGCTTCCATGACTTGCGTCTTAACACCAAGGCGGCGCAGCGCAGAACTATGCATTACCCGAGCGCGGTCACGCGCAAATTCGGTGCGCTCCACACTCTTATTTGGCTCATTAACCCATCGCAGGGAATCCGAGGCTAAGTATTCGCCCAACATTTAGCCACCGCTTACTAGAAGCTCAGCTTCGCGTACAGTTTCTTTTTCAGTACTTGAAATAAATTGTGAATTTAACCAACCATCAGGCAGATTTACTTTTCGATCTGGGGTAGTTCGCCCGCGTGGTGACTTTGCAAGTTCCTCATCAAGGATTTGATCGGGGTCAATGTTTGCCAGCAGCAATTCCAGTTGCGCCAAACTAGAAATCAAGGACAGCGCTCCCCTAGTTTCGCTGCCGGCAATCACACCCTTTAAGTACCAGGCCATGTGCTTGCGCATTTCTTGGCAACCGCGGAACTCATCGCCATGCATCTCAACCAACAACTGTGCATGTCGACGCATCAAATTTAGAATCACACCCGAATTGGGCTCAGCTGGAACCAATTCACCTGCGAATGATGCTCGGATTTGACCAAATAACCAAGGTCGGCCCAGACAACCTCGACCAATTACTACCCCGCGCGCACCAGTTTGATCCAACATTCGCTGGGCATCTTGCGCGCACCAGATGTCGCCATTACCAAGCACGGGAGTGTTTGGAATATGTTCTACCAGTCGCGCTATCGCGTTCCAATCAGCTTTACCGCCGTAATACTGCGCCGCAGTGCGGCCATGTAATGCGACCCAAGTTACCCCGGCCTGCGAAGCGATTCGCCCAGTATCTAAATATGTGATGTGGTCTTGGTCTATCCCAATTCGCATTTTCACTGTTACTGGAACTTTGCCTTGGGCATTAGAAACCGCAGAGTTTACAATGCTGGCAAACAAGTCGCGCTTCCAAGGAAGTGCGCTACCGCCGCCTTTACGAGTAACTTTTGGAACTGGGCAACCAAAATTTAAATCAATGTGGTCTGCCATATCTTCATCCACAAGCATTCGCACGGCAGCGCCCACTACATCTGGGTCAACTCCATACAGTTGTGCGCTACGGACTTTTTCATCCCCATCAAAAGTCACTAAATCTAAAGTGTCGGGGTGTCTCATCAGAAGTGCTTGGGAAGTTGTCATTTCTGCAACATAAACCGTATTGTCTTGGTCAGTTTGACCAAGTGAATTTCGAATTTCAGTGGATGCTTCGCGACACACTCTTCGAAATGCCCGATTTGTTACCCCCGCCATCGGAGCAAGTTCGATGACTGGATCAGTCGCTAACAGATCTGCATACATCAGCAGCCTACGAGGCGTTGACCTAACCAGGAAACAACAGAATCTAAGCCCACTCGCTCTTGCTCCATAGTGTCGCGATCGCGAATCGTAACTGCGTTGTCCTCGAGAGTCTCAAAGTCAACTGTGATGCAGTAAGGCGTGCCTATTTCATCTTGGCGACGATAGCGACGTCCAATTGCGCCAGCATCATCGAATTCGATGTTCCAGTTTTTGCGAAGTTCGGTTGCTAAGTCACGGGCTTTCGGACTTAAATCAGCGTTGCGTGAAAGCGGCAAAATTGCAGCTTTCACTGGTGCTAAGCGCTTATCAAAGCGCATGACAACGCGCTTATCAACGCCACCCTTGGTATTAGGTGCTTCGTCTTCGTCATAAGCCTCGAGCATGAATGCCAAAACTGCTCGGGTTAATCCAGCGGCTGGCTCAATTACGTATGGCACATATTTTTCGCCAGTTTCTTGATCAAAGAATGATAAATCTTTACCCGAAGCTTCCATGTGAGCCTTGAGATCAAAGTCAGTTCGATTCGCGATTCCTTCAAGCTCGGCAAATTCGCTGCCACCAAACTGAAAACGATATTCGATGTCAGTAGTGCGCTTGGAGTAATGCGAAAGTTTTTCTTTTGGATGTTCAAAGCGGCGAAGATTCTCTTTTGATAACCCAAGATCTAGATACCAATTCCAGCGCTCTTCAAGCCAATACTCGTGCCACTGTTCATCTGTGCCAGGTGGGACAAAGAATTCCATTTCCATCTGTTCAAATTCTCGAGTGCGGAAAATGAAGTTACCAGGGGTTATTTCATTTCGAAATGACTTTCCGGTCTGGCCAATTCCAAAAGGTGGTTTTTTACGCGAGGAAGCCGCGACGTTTGCATAGTTTGTGAAAATACCTTGCGCAGTTTCAGGACGTAGGTAATGCAATGAGTTTTCATCAATGACTGGTCCAAGGTTTGTAGACAACATGCCATTGAACATTTTTGGTTCGGTGAATTCACCTTTAGTTCCACAATTTGGGCACGGCACACCAGCAAGCCCACCTTCGGGTGGGCGGCCTTTGCGTTCTTGGAATTCTTCAAGTAAATGATCTTCGCGGAATCTTTTGTGACATGAAGTGCACTCAGTCAACGGGTCGGTAAATGTTGCTAAGTGACCTGAAGCTGCCCAAACTTGTGGCGCCAGGATTACTGCAGAATCAAGTCCAACTACATCTTCGCGGGACTGGACTACGGCTTTCCACCATTGTCTGCGAACATTCTCTTTTAGCTCAACACCAAGGGGTCCGTAATCCCACGCCGAACGGGAACCACCATAAATTTCGCTACTGGGAAATACAAATCCCCGACGTTTGGAAAGATTTACTACAGCGTCTACGCGATCCATGAAACTCAACATCCGATTAGGTCATCCGACTGGTTGCCGGTGAACGTGAACCCCCATTCTATCAAGGAATCACGGCTTCATTGCTGTAGGCAGTTACGCTGAATTCAGCCAAATGTTAGTAAGTAAACCGTTAATTAACTTCATAATGCAAAGTAAGTGATTGTGGCGCAAGCGGTGAAACAACGCAATCTACAGCGTCATAAACTTGCAGCAACTGCGGCATAACCGAAATTGGGCAAATCGGAACCATTAGCGTGGCCAGCGCTGCACCTTCAGTTTTCAGCATTGCCCCAATTGCCATTGCAGTAGTGCCAGTTTCCACACCATCATCAATAACCGTGACGCGAAGATCCAAGACCGCAGTGATACGAGGTATGACAACTCCGGCTGCGGTGCGGGAAATTACTAAATCTCGCATCGGGATTGTCGTTTCGGAAGCAAATTCAAAGGCAATTTCACGGGCTGCCGGCTGCACTACAACTATGAGGTCACTGCCTAAAATCTTGTTCCCAAACTTTTCGAACATCTGGCGGCCGGCATCGGCGCGATCTAGGAAATCATATTTAGTCATCCACACTCGATTCAAATTCCAGTGTGGAATCAGCAGTCATACTGAACAACTTTTCAAATGCTGTTAATTCATCTTTCATGTCAACTAAGAATGGCCATACCCCTAGCTTGGAATCCATAGATCCCATCGCGCGTCGATAGGACCCAACATCTTTCCAATCCGATTGGACTAAGTAACGTTGTGGCTCATCAGCGCTGTGGAAAATATTCGCTGAAATAAAACCGCTCTGTCCCTGCAGGATGCTAAGTGCCTCCCGCGCATTTTTGTTCCATTTTGAATCGTCGTCAACTTCAAAAGTCCAAAGTGAGTGGAAGGTACCTAGCATTAGTTACGAAATGTAATTTACAAAAGTAGCTGCGACCAGAATCAAGAAAACTGTAAATCTAATAAATTTCGAGCGGGGATCAAGCAGCGGCCAGGATAAATACATAAGCCAAGCAACAAAAGTGGTCACAACGCTCAGTGCTAATCCAGAAAACGGTGGCTGCAAGAACAGTCCCAGCACCATGAATACTGCCATCAAGGCGGGAACAATGAATCTTGGTAAAGCATGAATTCGCAGCAGAATTGGCGCGCTAGCATTCGTAATCTTTTTCCGCAAAAGTGAATGTGTCACAACGGGGACCGTGGGAATTGGCTTTTTAGGCTGATTGTTCTTACTCACCTGCTAATTCAAGCACGGATTCTTGTCGGTTTACCCAATTAGCGCGAGAGTGACACCGGAGAAAAACTTAAATTTAGTCAGTTGGGAGTGGATTTGGCGCAGCGCCGCCATAGCGTCGATCTCGCGAGGCATAGATTTCGCAAGCATGCCATAAGTGGCGGCGATCAAAATCAGGCCAAAGAGTTGGCAGGAATACAAACTCCGCATAAGCGCTTTGCCAAAGTAAAAAATTACTTAAGCGTTGTTCGCCACTTGATCTAACGAAAAGATCTACATCTGGCATGTCTGGTTCGTCTAAAAATTTCTTCAGTGTTTTCTCAGTAACTTTGTTTGGATCAATTTTTCCAGCAGCAACCTCGTGAGCAATAAGAGATACTGCATCTACGATTTCGGCCCTGCCACCATAATTAACACACATTGTCACGGTTAGTTTTGAATTTTTAGCCGTTAGTCGTTCGCATGCTTCAAGTTCTTCAATCACCGAACGCCAAAGTTTTGGCCTTCTACCAGCCCAGCGAATTCGCACACCCATGTCATTCATTTCATCTCGGCGACGACGAATCACATCTCGATTAAAGTTCATCAGAAAACGAACTTCTTCCGGAGAGCGCCGCCAGTTTTCCGTTGAAAATGCGTAAGCCGATAGCCAAGAAACCCCAAGTTCAAGTGAGCCATAAATACAATCCATCAAACTGGCCTCGCCAGCTTCGTGACCAGAAGTTCGAGGTAAGCCACGCTCTTTAGCCCACCTGCCATTGCCATCCATTACAACTGCAATGTGATTTGGAATTAGTTCCGTTGCAATTTCGGGCGGTTTCAACCCAGTTGCGTGTGGTGGTGGTTCAATCGGCACGTTATAAGTCTGCCATGCTCAGGTTGCTTGCCGGTCAACAGTTTGCCGGTCAACAAGGGATAAGGAGCGCAGGCTTCGCTCAAGGTGCCACTGCACATAAGCCGCAACAATTCCTGAGACTTCATTACGATCTTGGGGCAGCGAGTTATCTGCCTGCTCCCAATCACCCGACAATAACGCCTGCATCAGTAAAACGGATTCGGTGCGTGGGGCTACGCTGCCTGGAACTCGATGTGCAACACAAAGCGCGCCCCCTGTTGCCACATGAAAGAACGGTTGAACTCCAGCGGTGCCACACGTTATGCATGCCTCAAGAGATGGTGAATAGCCGGCCATTGAAAGTGATCTCAATAGGTATGCATCAAGAACTAATGAAGCAGCATGCTCACCACTTACTAGGGTTCGTAATGCGCCAACAAGTAATAAGTATTGCGACTCGACGGAAATTGATTCCTCTGGAGATAAGCGATCAGCAGTTTCTAACATGGTTTGACCAGCTGTCCACAACGAATAATCCAATGCAAGATCTTGACCATATGCATTCAAGGATTCAGCTTGGGTAATTATGTCGAGATTTTTGCCCGCGAATACTAAAAGGTCAACCCGGCTGAAAGGTTCCAGGCGGGCGCCAAATTTACTTTTAGTTCTGCGCACCCCTTTTGCCACAGCACGAACTTTTCCTCGTTCTCGGGTCAGTAATGTGATTATTCGATCTGCCTCCCCCAACTTCTGCGTGCGCAAAACGATGGCTTCCGCGCGATAGCTGGGCATACCCCTATGGTGTCACGTCGGTTCCAAAATCAATGATCAGGTAACGTTGTTATATGAATAATTCCCCCGATAGACCAGTTAATACCGGCAGCTTAGATAAAGCAGGAATTAAGTGGGTATTGCGAACATTAATCATTTTTATTGCCATGGCCACGATTGGATTTTGGATTTTTAGCCAAAATCTGAGTTTCATATTGCTACTTGCCGTCTCATTGTTAATAGCAATTGCCATGGAGCCAGCTGTATCCGCTCTAGCCAATCGAGGCTGGCGCCGGGGCGGCGCCACTGGCCTGGTTATGTTCAGTATTTTCGTAACATTAATTGGCTTCTTGACACTTTTTGGCGGACTCCTATTTTCGCAAGCCACTTTATTGATTTCGAATTTACCAGGAACTGTGGAAAACCTAACTGAATGGGTGAACCAAACCTTCAACCAACAACTTGATCCAAATACCATCATCAGCAAGCTGAATATCCAACCTGCTCAGTTAGCTGGCGCCGCTGGAGATTTTGCTGGCGGAATTGTTGGCTTGATTTCGGGAATCATTGGTGCGCTCTTCCAGGTTCTTACCCTAACTTTGTTTGTTTTTTATTTTTCCGCAGATGCCCCACGTCTTCGTCGCCAGATTGGCAGCATGATGAACTCAAGTGCCCAGCAAGTACTTGATACAACTTGGGACATCACAGTTAAAAAGACCGGTGGCTACGTCATCTCTAAGGTGATTATGGCTGTAGCCGCTGCAACTGCGCATGCAATTTTCTTTTCTATCATCGGTGTGCCATCTTGGCTTCCACTGGCAATTATCACCGGTATCACCAGCCAATTTATTCCAACAATCGGAACTTACTTAGGAATTTTGATTCCAGTTCTGTTTGTTGTTTTCACAGATCCAAATTTGGCGCTATACATAATTATTTTTGCTGCGCTATATCAGCAGCTAGAAAATTACTTAATTTCCCCTCGGCTCAGCAAAATTACAATGGACATACACCCCGCAATCGCGTTTGGCTCAGTTATTGTTTTTGCGAATTTATTTGGTGTGGTTGGTGCATTTGTGTCGGTTCCAATTGCGGCGGCCATGGTCGCGTTATTTGATACTTATGGAAAACGCTATGAGTTGATTGCGGAGTTGAATGACGACAACCTGCTGGCTAACAATGCGCCCGATTAAAGCTGGGGTAATTTAAAACCCAAGTCTGGATAATTGCTTTGGATCTCGTTGCCAGTCCTTGGCGATTTTTACCCGAATATCCAAAAACACTGGAACTCCGAGCATCTTACTAATTGCAATTCGAGATTGGGTGCCCACTTCTTTCAGACGTTCGCCACCCTTGCCAATGACGATGTGCTTTTGGCTTTCCCGCTCTACATAAATCAAGGCGTAGATATCCATTAGCGGTTTATCGGGCGAACGATCAGCGCGCATTGCCATTTCGTCAATGACAACAGCAATTGAGTGCGGGAGTTCATCATGCACGCCTTCGAGCGCGGCTTCGCGAATCAACTCCGCAATCATTACCAGCTCTGGTTCATCAGTTAACTCGCCATCAGGATAAAGAATTTCGCCCTCTGGCAGCATGCCCAGCAATAAGTCACTTAAAAGATCCACTTGCTCATGAGCAACAGCCGAGACTGGAACAAGTTCTGCCCAATCAATTGCAAGTTCTTGCCCTAAAGCTTGAACGGCTAGCAGCTGTTCGCCAATCTTTTGTTTGTCTGTGGTGTCAGTCTTAGTTACGACAGCAACTTTGCGCACTCGCGGTATTGCCGCAATTTGCTGGGCAATGAAACGATCACCGGGTCCGATTGCTTCGTTTGCCGGGAAACACATGACTACAACATCTACTTCAGACCAAGTGTCTGCAACAAGTGCATTTAGTCGTTCGCCGAGAAGAGTTTTTGGTTTATGAACTCCTGGAGTATCAATCAAAATGAGTTGGCCCTGGGCGCGGGTAACTATTCCGCGAATGGTGTGCCGCGTAGTTTGTGGCCGATCCGAGGTAATTGCAACTTTTTGCCCGACTAAAGCATTGGTTAGCGTGGACTTACCAACATTAGGTCGACCGACAATGCAGGCAAAACCGCTACGCATGTGCTCGCTCCTGCTGGACTTTTGATTTACTTCCTGACTCAACGATACCCAACAGTGCAAGTGCCGTAATAATAGTTGCGCAACCAATCCAACCCATTGAATTCATTGGCTCGCTCAAAATAAAAACTCCAAGGAAAGTAGCAAGCACTGGCTCTGCAAGTGTGAGAGTCGATACCGTACCTGGACTTAGATGAGTTAAGCCATTTCCAAACAAAATGTACCCTAATGCTGTTGTACCTAGGCCGATGTATAAAACAAAGCCAACATAAAGTCCACTATTTATCCATGAACTTGTAAAGAGAACAATTGGAAACGAAATCACCGCTCCAATCCCAAACACGGCGCCTAGAACTTGGACACCGGGAATTTCATGTGCCCGCGCTAAGCGCACACCAAAAACCGTAAAAATTGCGTACATGACGCCAGAAATGAACACTGCGAAAAAACCGAGATTATCTCGCACTTCAGTAACTCCAGTAATCAGTGCTAGCCCAACAACTCCGAGTACCGTTGAAACTACCCAAACCTTTGTTGGTTTTCCCGTTCCAACAATCCAACCAAGTAGCCCAGCAAAAAATGGTGCGGTAGCTAACGCACCTAATGTTCCCATTGCCACGCCAATGCGAGCGGCACCAATAAAGAATGAAATCTGAAAAGCCAAGACAGCAATTGCCATGACCCAAACCGTTGGTTCTTTAACTAATTTAAAAATGCCAGCAAAGCCATATTTGATGCCAGCAAAAGTTGCTAAGCCAATGCCACCAAGAAAAACTCGCCAAGCCCCAACCGAAATGCTGGAACCAGGGAAATCTAAATACGCCCGGCTAGTTCCGCTCGTACTAAACAAAACGCATGCCAATAAAACTGAGACGACCGCAAGACGTTTACCTCTACTGGAAGTCGATGTCACGTTAATTGCGAACTAACAAGCTCGCCTGCGGTGCCCAAGTGATGCACTGGTACACCAATGCCACCAATTGAGCGCACTATTTCAATATCTTGCACATCGATTTGAGGAAAATCACCAAAGATCACAACTGCTTCGATACCTACTGCGCCAGCAGCAACTGCCTGGCCAACAGCTAACTCAACTGCGGAAAGAGTGAGATTTTCTCGAGCCACGTTTGCACTGGCATAAGTGCGACCCGTGGTGTCACGAACTGCCGCGCCCGAGTTAGCTTGAATTCGACTGCGCGCACCCTTTGCCAATGTGACAAGTTTGTCGTCTTCGTCGCTCCAACTAATTTCAGTCATCTTCAGTGGCCTGCGTGTCGTCTGAAAAATTATCTCGGGAAATTAGCACAGTATCAATGCGATGCCTTCGGCCCGCAGTTGATTCAGCAGTTAAAGTCCAATTTGAAATGTCTACACTCGCACCTGGAATCGGAACGATACCCAACTGCTTAGCCATTAGCCCACCGACAGTGTCAACACCCTCATCGTCAATTTCAATTTCAAGGAGCTCCGCTAAGTCAGAAACAGATAACCGCGAACTAATTCGATATTCACCGCTGGCCAGTTCCTCAATTTCAGAACCTAATGCATCATGTTCATCAGCAATCTCACCAACAATCTCTTCAAGTACATCCTCGATTGTGATCAATCCAGCGGTACCGCCATACTCGTCGACTAAGACTGCCAAGTGGGTGCGGGCGTTTTGCATATCTCGCAATAACTCATCAACATTTCGGCTATCGGGCACCATGAATGCTGGCCGCATTAAATCCGAAACTCGCTCAGTATTTTGAGATTCTTGATGTTCAAAGACTCGACGAGCAATATCTTTTACAAAAATCACGCCAACTATGTCATCTATTCCCTCGCCCACAACTGGAATGCGCGAGAAACCCGAGCGCAGCCCAAGTGAGAGAGCTTGTCGCAGTGTCTTGTGTGTTTCGACCCAAACCATTTCTGTTCTGGGAACCATAAGTTCGCGGGCTACCGTGTCTCCCAATTCGAAAACTGAATGAATCATTTGGCGTTCATCATCTTCAATTACTGAGTCGGCTCCGGCCATGTCAACTAGCTCGCGCAATTCCGCTTGGGTGGAAAATGGACCCTCCCGAAAACCCTTACCTGGCGTTATAGCATTTCCGACCATAATAAAAAGTTTTGAAAGTGGACCAAATACAACAGTTATCAGTTGCGTTATCCGAACAGTGCCCAGTGCAATGGCATCTGCTTTTTGTCGACCAATTGTCTGTGGAGCCACGCCAAGCAAAATGTAACCAACTAGGACCATAACAATCGAAGTCACTACTAAGGAAGTATTGTCATCTGCAAAAATTTGCAAAAAAGCCGTTGTTACCAAGACGATTGCAATCGTAGAAAGAGTTAAATTTGCGAATAGCAGTGAGTTTACATACTTAGCGCGATCATCCAGCAACTTAACTAGGCGCCCAGCTTTGCGATTACCATCTTTACGAAGCTGCTCTACCGTTGCTTTGCTAACTCGCGCTAATGCTGTCTCGGCAGCAACTAAACCAGCAGCAGCAAGCACCATTATTGTCGCAATTACTAAATACAAAGTATTTGAATCCACTACAACCCACGAGCATTTCGCTCGCCTTCCCATTGTGCGAGCAACTCAGCTTGGAGGCCAAACATTACTTTATGTTCATCTGGTTCTTCGTGATCATGTCCGAGCAAGTGTAAAACTCCGTGCGTTAGAAGCAAGCGAAGTTCTACTTCCATGGAATGTCCCGCTTGTTCACCCTGTCTGGCAGCAACTGCGGGGCAAAGTACGACATCACCAAGAATTCCTTCTTCACTTGGTTTATCAGAGGTGCCAGCGCGAAGTTCATCCATTGGAAAACTTAAAACGTCAGTTGAACCTGGCTCATCCATAAATTTTTCATGTAAAGCTGCCATGGAAACTTCATCAACCAGCATCACCGACAACTCAGAAGCTGGATTAATGTGCAAACTTCGAAGTAAAAAAGTTGCATGGGATGAGATTTCTAATTCATTAACCTCATAATCGGATTCATTATTTACATCAACTGACATGACTAGGAATTCCTGCGTTCAAACTTCGGATCCTGCGCCGCACGTTTTTCTTCATAGCGACCATAGGCATCTACTATCTGGCCTACTAATTTATGCCTGACAACATCTGTTGAGGTTAATTCGCAAAATGCCACGTCATCAATGTCATCCAAAATATCACGGACAACCCGCAGACCACTTGCTGTTCCACTTGGCAGGTCTATCTGGGTTACATCTCCAGTAATTACCATGGTTGATCCGAATCCAAGTCGAGTCAAAAACATTTTCATTTGTTCGGCTGAGGTATTTTGCGCTTCGTCCAAAATAATAAAAGCATCGTTTAAAGTTCGGCCACGCATGTAAGCAAGTGGCGCAACTTCAATTACTCCGCTAGTCATCAGTCGCGGAATTGAATCTGGGTCAATCATGTCGTGCAAAGCGTCATATAACGGGCGAAGGTATGGATCAATTTTTTCGCTCAAAGTACCAGGCAAGAATCCAAGTCGTTCGCCTGCTTCTACCGCAGGGCGCGTGAGAATTATTCGCGAAACTTGTTTGCTCTGTAGCGCTTGAACTGCTTTGGCAACTGCCAAATAAGTTTTGCCGGTACCTGCTGGCCCGATGCCAAACACCACAGTGTTTTCATCTATCGCATCTACATACCGCTTTTGGTTAAGCGTTTTGGCTCGTATGGTTTTACCACGATTGGACAAAATGCTTGAAGTCAAAACATCTGCTGGACGAACATCTGAGCGCAACATTGAAATGGAACGCTCTACAGATTCAGGAGTTAAGCTCGCCCCAGTTCGCAGCATAACTAACATTTCAGATATCAAAGTTTCGATTAAATGCACACTTGGTTTTGGGCCATCGAGTGTGATTTCGTTTCCCCGGACCAAAATTACGCAATCTGGAAAAGATTTTTCAACGACCCGAATTAGCTCATCGCGAGTACCTATTACGGAAACCATTGGAGTGGCAGTTGGAACTACTACAACTAAGTGAGAGGACGAAGGTGATGCGGTCATTTGCCCTAATTCTACGGCACTAGGCAGATTGCGCTAATTTTTGGCCAAGTTCCTAAGTAACTCGCCAACTACCCTGGCGGCCAAGTTAATGGCCTTCCACCCAATACATGCAGGTGCATGTGGTCAACGGATTGACCACCATCTGATCCAGTATTAGTCACGATTCGGTAACCGTTGTCTAGACCTTCACTTGTTGCAACTTGGGTAGCCAAGGCAAGTACCTGACCAGCGAGCACTGGATTACCCTGTGCCAGGGTCTGTGCATTCGCAAAGTGTTCCCGCGGAATTACTAAAACGTGAGTTGGCGCTTGTGGATCGATGTCGCGAAATGCCAATGCTGTATCCGTTTCAAGAACCACATCAACTGGAATTTCACCATTGGCAATTTTGCAAAATAAACAGTCACTCATGATTTCCCCTAGGACCAACGCTGGCTTCGCATTAATAAGCCTCCGACTGCAATTGCGCCCGCGGTTGAAGTGCGCATTACGCTCGCACCCATATGCACAACTCTGGCACCGCTTGCTGCAAATGCTGCCAACTCATTAGGTGAAATCCCGCCTTCTGGCCCAACTACCAACATGATGGTTCCCTGCTCGCGGATCGCGCAGGCAGCAAGTGCTTGATCGGCACTTTCATGCAATACGAAAGCGCTTTGTGCTTGTTTTATTAATTCACAAATTTGCTCTGTTGTATGTAATTCGCAAATTTCTGGAATCCAGGCACGACGTGATTGCTTGGAAGACTCTCGTGAAGTTCGACGCCACTTCTCAAGTCCCTTGTCAACCGCATCCCACTTACCGATTGAGTGTTCTGCTTTCCACGGAATGATGGCATCTGCGCCAACTTCTGTGAGCATCTCAACAGCAAGTTCTGCTCGTTCACCTTTAGCAAGTGCTTGTACGACAATAAATTTAGGTTCTGGAGCGGCTTCATAACTGACGCTCATAATGTCAACTTCAATGCTGTGCTTATGAACAGTTGTCACAGTTGCAATCGCGCGAATTCCTTGCCCATCACATAAGTTAATTACCTCGCCCGAACGCATGCGCTTTACCGTGGCAGCATGGCGACCTTCGTCGCCAGTAAGGGTAAAAGTTTTTGTCGCGCTGGTAATTTCACCAGGATTAATTAAAAATTCTGCGGCGCTCATCGCGTAGTAAACGCATCCTTAAGCTTGCCAAACAAACTTGAGGATTGTTCGTGCAGTTGCGCCGTTGGAGCTTGTTCATCCCGAAGTGTTGCCAGCTGACGAAGCAATTCCTCTTGAGTGGAATCTAGATTTGTTGGTGTCAATACATCTAGGTGGACAACTAAGTCGCCGCGGCCCGAACTACGAAGTCTTGGCATGCCCTGACCGCGAAGTGTGACTGTCGCGCCAGATTGGGTTCCGGATTTGATGTGGATCGGAACAGCTCCATCGAGTGTCTCGAGTTCCATCGTGGCGCCTAAGGCGGCAGCAGTCATTGGCAATGAAATAGTTGCGTGCAATTGATCGCCACGACGAGCAAAAACTGGGTGCGGGATTTCAATCAATTCCACATACAGATCCCCTGCGGGTCCACCGCCTGGACCAACTTCGCCTTGTCCAGTCATTTGAATTCGAGTACCGCCTTCAACTCCCGGTGGGATCTGAACTGTAATTGTGCTTCGAGTTCTCACTCGACCATCACCTGCGCACTCAGCGCACGGATGCGGATTCAGTGTTCCAAAACCTTGGCACTGCGGACATTGCCGCGAAGTCATAACTTGACCTAAAAATGATTTCTGAACAGATTGCACTTCACCGCGGCCTGCGCACATTGAACAGTCAACAATTGCTGCGCCCGAGGAAGTGCCTTGTCCAGTGCACGCTGAGCAAATCACGGCTGTGTCGACAACAAAGTCGCGCGTTACGCCAAATGCCGCTTCCTCAAGTGTGACCTGGAGCCGAATCAAGGCATCTTGACCACGGCGTTTACGGGACCGAGGTCCGCGCTGTCCGCCGCCGCCAAAGAACGCATCAACAATGTCACCAAAACCAAAACCAGCTGCCGAATTAAAGCCGCCACCGGATCCGAATGGATCCCCACCGAGATCATGCATTTCACGCTTCTGAGGATCTGACAAAACTTCGTAAGCAGCAGTTACTTCTTTAAATTTCTCGCCCGCCTCTGCGCCGGGATTTACATCTGGATGAAGTTCCCGAGCTAACTTACGGTACGAGCGTTTAATTTCTTCTGGAGTAGCGTCACTGCGAACGCCGAGAATTTTGTAATAGTCAGCCATAATTATTTATCCTGCAAAATCTGGCCAACATAACGAGCAACTGCTCGTACCGCTCCAATAGAGCCGGCATAATCCATCCGAGTAGGTCCTAAAATTCCGATAGTTGCTAGGGCTTGATCGCCAGATCCGTATCCGACCGTGACAACTGATGCTCGCTGTAACTCCTCGACCGAATTTTCATGACCAATGCGAACTGTTAAAGCATCAGGAGCGGCGGCTTCCCCAAACAAGCGAAGTAACACAACGTGTTCTTCAAGGGCTTCTAGAACTGGGCCTACTGTTGCAGTGAAGTCCTCACCAACGCGCGCCAAATTTGAAGTACCACCGACAACTACGCGCTCTTCACTGTGCGTTACAACTGCATCCAAAATCGTTGCGATCACCGTGTTCACTGCAGGGCGCTGATCTGGCTGAAAATTCTCGCTCAAACCAATCAAACGTTCGGGCACCTCAGTGAATAGTTGGCCATCAAGTGCGACATTTAATCGAGTCCGCAAATCGTGCAGGAAGTCTTCCGAAACACTGTGGAATAAGTCAACGGTACGTTGTTCAATACGTCCAGTATCTGCAATCAAAATCAATAGGAGTTTGCTGTTTCCGGAGTTAACTAACTCAACATGTCGCACGAAGCTGCGCCCAAGGGATGGATATTGCACAAGGGCCACTTGCTTAGTTAGCTGCGACAGCAAACGAACTGTGCGATTCATGACATCGTCAAGATCAACTGCTTGGTCTAGAAAAGTGTG
>Ga0208951_1000640_pt1 | contig 16122 bp, 18 predicted proteins | sample GreLakmeMI27MSRF_FD_187702 | JGI IMG/M metagenome (GOLD analysis project Ga0208951, IMG submission 187702) | Freshwater lentic microbial communities from great Laurentian Lakes, MI, USA - Great Lakes metaG MI27MSRF (SPAdes) | ecosystem: Environmental > Aquatic > Freshwater > Lake | place: Great... | reverse complement strand
CTGAACCCATACTAGACATTACTTTAACTGCAGCATCCATTCTACTCTTAACAGCAGCTTTGTGGTATCCGTCTGTTGATACTTCATCAAGTTCTTCAACCGATTCAGTTGCTTTCACTTTTGCAATGGTATTACCAGATTTTCCAAACTTGTTAATTTTTGCTCTAGCTAAATTGATTCCTCGGTCTCTTTTGTTTGCTCTTACATTATCTTTTTTATCATCTTCGTAATCACCAGTATCTGTATCCCTATAACTACTATGTAACGCATCCATACGGTCACTTCTTGCTTTATTTACATATTTTCCAAGAGCTCTTTTTGATACTTCGTCTAATTCAATTTCTTCTTTGTTGTGTTTCTTTTTCAAATACTTGTCAACCTTACGGGCATATTCATCTTTTACTTCTTCGGCCACATTATGGTCTCTTTTCCATTTCAGGAATTGTCCCATCTTGGAATGTGCAACCATTTGGTTTTTAGTAACGTATTTTGGATTGATACCTCTAGAAGTCAAATATTGTTTTAAAGCAGCGTCTTCCGCAAGGTTTGCTTTTGCAGACCACGGATCGAAAGGATTGGTTCCAAAAGATGGTTTCTCAGCAACACCTTTTTTAACTACAGATTTTAATGTTTGTGCTTTGCTCATTATTGTGCCTTATTTGTTCATCATTTCTTTTTGAACTCTATCTAAAGATTTTTTAGCCAAGTACCTTGCGTGGTTCAATGGCTTTAAATCGTGTGTATCATTAATACTAGAGACAAAAGGTCCGTCTTCCTGACTGGTTGGTCCTTTTGCCTCAGTTACTTTTTTTCTTTGGCCTGTTCTGGTTTGTCTTTTTGTTTAGAACCACCATATGCAGAACCTTGTTTTACACCTGAACCACCATTTGGTTCTGGTTTACGAGGAGTTTTATAATCAAATGCGTTTTCCATGAATTGTTTCAAGGTTTTTCCTTGAACTTCTTCTTTTTGGAAATCTTTTGGAATTTTTCCTTGTTCTGGTTGATGGGCTGATAAATGTCCATAATAATGGTCATCTTTACCCGATTTCTTTCTTAATTTATCTACTTGTTTTGATGCACTATCAATTGTTTTATGTTTGCTTACTATTTTAAGTTTAGTATCACCAGGACCACTATTACGATAAACTCCATAGTGTCCTTTTGTATCTGTACCAAACATTCCTCTACTGGGTAAATCATTAATTCCACCCTCATTCACTGGTTTCTTAGCAGGCGCAGGCTTCTTTTTCTTGAAGGACGGATAAGGTGCTGTCTGCGTGAATGCGTTGGAGACCGGTCTCACACCTTTGTACTCCGCCTCTTGCATTTTTTTATTGTCTTTTTTAGCAACGTCTTTGATGCCTTCTTCAACAGTTTCTTCTTCTTTGACGGCTTTCTTTTCACCACGAAGAATTTTGAAATCGTGTGCATCAACTTTGTTGTTCTTATTTTTATCAATTAAATGTTGATTTCCTTTAAGTGCTTCTTGTTGTAAAATATCTTTTACTGCATCAGCAATAGGATCGTGTTTTCTTAGATTAATCATTTTATTTTCCTTTAGTAATGTTTGTTGCAGCTGCAGCCATAGTTTCACCTTTTGCTTCTGCGGCGCCGCCGTGGCCGAAATGTTTTTCTTTTTGTGCTTGGTCACTATACTCTTTAGCTTTGTCCATCAAGTGAGCCTTTTGGCGTTTGATTTCTTGAGCATCATGGTGTTCAGTTTCCGGTGTGGATTCTCTAACGAATTCTGTGAATCTTTTCATTTTTTCTTCTTCTTTATTGAACTAGAACCAAATTTATCTTTTGGATTTTCCATTGGTTCTTTATTTGTGGAACCACCCAAAACACCATAAACACCCATTTCAGAATCAGATGGATCATTAAACGATTCTCTATATGTTACATCGCCTAGACCAGACATAGGGTATACTGTACCCTGTTGGCGTGTATCAAATTCTGGTCCAACTGTTGTTATATTTCTCATACGTTGATTAACAGTTGGTGAATCCATAAAACGATTACGTTTTACTTTTTCTTTGTCTTTGGAGAAGTTGTTTTCTTTGGGAATTGGACTGATTTTGAGGCTGGGGCCTTCTTCGCTATAGGTTTTGAAGGTGTAACTTCCTCGCTTTTTGTTTCCGTCCCACTTGATGTTGTCGGCATTGGAGTCGCTGGCACGATTATCAGGGGTGGCGTCTCCTGGACCATCGGCTTTTGGACCGGTTCCGGTTGAGAGTCTTGGACCACCACTGGTTCGACTGGCTTTGTAACTTTCAAAAAATCTAGAATTTTTCTTAACATTTTCATTTTCCTTAAATAATGATGTGATACTAATTTTACCACGACTTTCCAACCAAGAGAACGCAATTTCGTTGTAATTTCTGTCCTCGATGAACCTATTTATTTTTTCGTAAGTATCAGTAATATCCTCTTGGATTTCTTCAAAGGATGAACTGTTATTGAACTCCATAAATTTAGAAAAATTCTGTTTATATGATTCTTTAGATGTTTGTGCAAGTTGCCACTTATCAAATCTAACAGATTCGGAAATTGATTTGGTCAGTTTTTCATTACGTTCTTTACTGGCCTCATTTGTTGTATCAACAAATACCAGTGCAACATCATAACCAAATTCTTCTAATTCTTCTCTAATGGTAATCATTCTGATGTGGTCATCAGCAGGACCATTAATGATTAGTGGCCCACGATTACGAATTGCTTCTCTACGATAGTCGGTTGTTTTTTCGGATAACTTCTGTTTGTCCATCAATAAGTCAAATGCTTGTACTGAATTCAATTCTACTGCTTTTGATTCTGCAATTGCTTCACGAATAATAATGTCTTTACCTGAACCTGGTCCACCCGTCACAAAGATTGCTTTGAATAGTCCACGATTGACTTCTTCATTCATGCCCATGCCTTTACGAACATCACGGAACAACTCTTTTGCATGTTTTTCTGGAACGTGTGGAGGAACACCTTGTCTAAAAGAATTGAAATCTCCACTCTTTGCATGGTCACGCATTTTAGATGCAGACATACCTTCTGCACCGTCAGCATCAGGGTCCCGTTGGCCGGCAGATTTAACTTCAATCTTTTTGAAATTGAAAAGTGATCCAGCTGCTGTTCCGTTGTATTGTTTTAACTTTTCTTGATATTCATTGACACGGTCTGAACCTGCAACCATAATCAAGTGGTCGTGTCCCATTTGATGTAATCTTGCGGCATGTTGTAGGAATGTTGGTTGTTCTTTGCTTGATGTTTCGATGTTTGTATCTGGAAAAAATCTCTTAGTGTGTTTTAATTTTGATTTAACATCCAACGGATTCTTCTTAGCGTCATTAGAATGTGAGATTATAACATGGTGTGGTGCTTTATAATCTTTTCCAATTTGTTTGACTTTATCAACCAATTTTTCATGGCCAGTTGTTGGTGGATTCATGCGACCAAAAGCCATCACCACAGGCTTGTGTGTTTTTGAATCCGATTCTAATTTTTCTAAGAATGATTTCATTTAATCTTTGTGTCCCAAAGTTTTCTTGAATTTAAACAAATCTTCATCTTTGTCCAAATCATATGTACTTTTATTTAAACCTGATTTACCATCAGGATGAAATGCAACTGTTCTAGCTGATTTATTACCCTTTTGTTTCTCTCTGATTCTCCAAGAACCTTTACCAGATATATTAGGTAGGCCATGGCCGGTTTCATCTTTTTTGCCTACACTATATGTACCATAACCACCAACCTGTAAAACGTGTACGTGGTGGTCTTGTAGATATGCGTGAGCTGGATCTAAATCTGGATGCTTAATTTCTATTGTCTTTGCACGACCAGATTCTGTTGTTGTGGCTTTATTCGGATTCTTAAAGTGTTTATTCATGTGAGCCAAAACTCCAGACTTCTCTATTTGTTTTGCATAGAGTGGTCTTTTTTCTCTGGCAGCATCACCGATATGCCAACCTTTTTCTTTGGTGTGGTGAATTGTTAATTGTCCCATGGCCGCAGTAACACCATCTTTTGTTTCACCATTCAACAATGAACCGGAAACAGTACCGTTATGTACAGTTTTCTTTTGTCTGTTTTCAACTGCAAAGTCTGTACCACCGGTGGAACCTGCACCTGAGAGATGATGTGGCATGATACCATGGTGTTTCAATCGATCAACAAACTTGGACTCATAATCATGTCCTTTGTTTGTTGGTGCTTCACCAGGTTTGTGCATTTTGGAAATAGGAATCAATTGATGATTTCCCGTTTCATCTTCAGCGTGTACATGAATTTTACCATTAATACGTTCAACACTTTTTAATTTAACTGAAGATCCGGCCGGTAAATCCTCATGTTCTGCTGCTAGTGTATGTGTAAATTCTTTTGAACCTAGGTGTGGAGTAACATATTTCTTTAGATGGTCTTCGCCTGCTACACCAGATGCAGTCATCTTACCACGACCTTCATTTAATAAAAAGATTTTAAAAGTATCCATCAAATATTCCTTATTCCAGCAAAGTTTCTACGAGAGAACTCTGCACGATTAACAAATTTATCAGATTCATTATTGTGATGAAATACGTAACCTTCTGGATTAGCATCTTCACCACCATGTTGGTGTTGAAATTGTTGATGTTGATTCATTGTATCAATCAATGCACCTTTTGCAGACTGTAGATGGCCATGCATTTTGAAAAGATTATTATAGTGTTTTTTATTACGTTCAACTTTACCAAGTTCATCTTTCAAATCTGCTTGTTTGGTTGTACGATTCTTTTCTGTTTTTAATTTATCAATATCTTTATTCTTTTTGGTTTCTAACCAACTCTTAAAATTCTGATGATTTGGTTGTTCACCTGTGCGGACAGTATGATTCATATATGTTTCTAGTGATCCACCAGCTCCATGATGATCGCTGGTACCAGCATACATGTCACCACCATGTGTATCATGCATTGCTTGTGCAGCTGCAAGATGACCATTGAATTTCTTTTGGTGTTGTGGACTGAAATGCACTTTTGATGTATCCATTCTAGGGTCAACTGAGTATACATCAGGATGTTTTGTAAACTTTTCATGGTTGACTTCATGTGATGCACTCAGACTTGCTGCATCGTCACCATGATAGGAAAGATGTGTAACAACACCAATTTTTGATTTTTTAACTTTGTTGGCCTCATCACCATGTGCGGTGTAGGTTAGACCAGAAGGATTTGGATGAAATGAATGTCCACCATTATCTTCTTTTTTCTTATCTTCTTTATCTGTGCCAAACATCATATCACCTTGATACACACCCTCTTTTGGTGCGACTTTAGGTAAATGTGTCAGTGCATCTTTTAATTTTGCGGCCAAACCAGGAGCATGGCCGTGATTAGCGTCAACGTCCTGTGGTGTGTAATTAATCTTAGGTGTTTTGTTGAAAGCAGACTTTGATGCAACAAAGAACTTACCAGTCTTTGGATGATGACCATAAACAAGGGCTGGTGAACCATCATATTTTGTGGTCAACTCAGATGATTTTTTACCAGACTTGATATGTTCACCTGCGGCTGTTAGGGAAGCAATAGCGTGTTTTGCACCTTTTTCACCTGTTTGTAGAGGGCGGTCTTCCACATGCGTCAAATGTTTAATCTGACGGCTAGCGCCTTCTTCAGGATCTTCTTGTTCGGTCAAAAAACTTTTGAAAGATATCATTGTTTACCTATTGAATTACAACACACTTTGGTTGACTGTAGGTTATTTATACAATTTTTTAACCAATATATTTAAATTTTTGAATTATTGGGTTGGATACATATCAGTCGTGCATATACTGGCCAGTTAAGGCCGTAACGCATCCAGTATTCATCATATCAAATTCCAATAATTTACTTGATGGAACGTTAATCATATGTGAATGTTCGGTGTCTAAACCTTTATTAAATAAGGCAAAATTCTTATGTATAATGTCAATATACTCATCAACCAACGAGAAACACCAAGAGTACAATCTGGTTTCCAGTACGTGAGTGGAACCATATGAGTTCTGTACATCCAGTGGCATCCAACTTTGTACTCTCTTTTTGAATACAAATTTACCAAAAGTATTGTCATAATCTTTTAGGTCAAATTCATCTAGTAGACCGACTCTGCCACCTAATTTAAACATTCGGCCTTCCATATTCTTAAAGTCATATTTCTCTTTTAGATGCATTATACTGTTTAAAATTAGGAAGTTTTCACCAAAACTTTTCAAACCATGGCGATTGATTTCTTGTGCAGAAGTATTCGTAGACATATCCAAAAAGATATCAACCTTAGATTTTATGACATCCAGTTTCCAATTTTCCAAAGGATGAACGGAACTATCTGTGAAAACAATCAAAGAATCTTTGGTTCTTCTACGAACACTATCAAACGTTTCTATTGTTTGTGTGTATCTATCTTCAAAATTGACGACACCAATATTAGGTTGAATACATGATGATACTATAAAAATGTTTTTCATTATTTAAAATTATTCAACGTTTCAACAACATGATTCAAGTCAGATTCAGTTAACCACCAACTAATAGGTACACAAGTTTGCGTTGCATCAAAACTGGTAACACCGGACAAATGGCCTTCTGCAAATTGTTTTGTAGAGTCGTACATATCATTTCTGAAATGAACTGGACTGCAAACAATACCATTCGTTTCTAGGTATTTTGTAAATTCTGCTTTTCTTCCATTAAGAATATGCATACTCAATAACCAGAATGAACAAGTTTCATCATACGTTGGCATAATCAAGTTTGGATTATTAACATTTTCAATTAAGAATTTTGCATTTCTTCTTTGTTGCAAAACAGATTCTCTTGCTTCTGGAATATTACATAAACCAATCGTAGCATTAATATCATTCATGTGATATTTGTAACCTGCTTTGGTGATGTTTTGTGTACATCTAAATGATTCTGATTTTGTTCTGTCTAAACCGAACCATCTGAGTACTCTGGCTTCATTTGCCTTTTCTTCATTAGGACAAATCAAAAGACCACCATCACCACTGGTTAGGAATTTAATTGCTTGTAGACTGTAACAAACATAATCACCACGTTCCGGTTTCGTTTCCAAGAAAGTATCCCATGTGTGTGCAGCATCTTCAATAACTGGTACACCAAATGATTTTAAGGTTTTGAAATCACAGATTTTTCCGGCCCAATTAACAGCAACAATTGCTTTGGTTTTTTCTGTGACAAGTTTTCTTGCCGATTCTGGATCCATAAGACCAGTAATTGGGTCAATATCCGCCCATCTGATTTTGGCATGACGGTGAATGATGCCAACTTGTGACGCAAAACAAGTTTGTGGAGTTGCAATTACTTCATCACCAGGTTCAACATCACATAGGTGCAAAGCCAAATCAATAGCAGATGTACAAGAGTTTAATGTAACTGGCCTAACATTGGTTTTCAATTCAGTTTGCAGTGCAGTTTCAAATTCTTCAACCTTTGTACCTTGGCCAATGAATCCAGACATTAGTACTTTGCCAACTTCTTCTGGTACCTGGTCTGACATTCTAACTTTAAATAACTGAATCATAATGATACTCCATCTTAATTATTTTACCATCATCTCCGGTAACTCTGAAACCAATTTTGTTGTAGACCGAAAAGGCCTTCATATTGGTTTTCAATACTTCCAACTTGATTGGTAAATTAAATGGTTCAGAATTTTTTACAAGATATTCAAAGAGTGTGTGACCATAACCTTTGCCTCTCTCTGAGTCAATCAAACCACCCGTCAATAACACAGCTCCATCTTCAACTCTTATGTAACCGTAGCCAATCATTTCACCAACAACACCATGATATACCTTATGTAAGAGATAAATCTTATTGGTTTCTTTATTAAGATTTTTATACCAATTTTGTTGTTGTTCATATGAAATTTCTGAAGTATTTCTTGTCATAAAATCTTTACAGTTATTTCTAATTTGTCTCATTCTTTCCGCTTCATTTTCTGTACTCACGGGAATTAAGAATATATCTTTCATATTATACCTCTTTATTAAAATCACTAAAAATAACAAATGGATCAAGTCCAAGTTGGTGGTCTGGAATTCTATGTAGTTCAAACAATTCCGGATGTTTGACGGAAGCTATCAACATTAATGTTTGGTCATCATCAACCATGCCATTACTTCCCAATAAGATAAGACTTTCTTTCATGTATTCTTCGAATTTTGGCCATGCAGTTTTTCCACCAACAATCTTTGCACCTAATATGTATACATCATTAGTCGAGATTATATCCTGTATGCCTTTGTTGTCATAGTCTTTATAATTGAACAGATGCATTTTATTAACATCGAAATCATATGACCATTTTTTACTTGCTGGTACCTTATCAGCAGTACGGCAATAACCAAAGTCTAACCAAGATACCAATTCGTTTGTCGCAAAATTATTTTTAATTGCAACATTAACAAAAAATGATTTTAAATAATTAACAACGACATAATGAGGATTCCAATATTCAGGATTTGCTCTTTGTGATGGATGAATCATCTTTTGAAAACTTTCATTACTCTGGATGTTGCCGATCTCCCCAATCAACTTGTCATACTTTTCAAAAATATCAAGCGAAATGAATTTTGTTGGCCTATCACCACGTAATGGTTGTAGTTTTTCAATTATATCTGGTGTAGAGAAAACAACCATTTCGTTTTCCATTTGAGCCATATGAGAAAAACGTTCAATGTATGTTTCGGTGGTTCTCTGTAGATATGCTGGCAGACCTTTATCGGGTGTCCAGTCACCACGGCCAATATCGTAAAAAGCAGTAACAATAGTAATATCACTCATCATGTTGTCCTAAAAGTAATTAATTCCTCAACACCATACTTATCATGGTAAAATTTCTTCAATACAGGATCCCTATCATATTGGTGTACAATATAATAAGGTTGGTCATCACCAGTTAACATTAATCCATCCCGAAAGATTGGATGTTTCTCTGTGATGAATGGTGCGAAATGTTCTTTCTCATCCGGTTTGTTTGTAACGTGTAGATTGCAACAGAAACCATCATTCAAACCACTAATGTAGGTACTACTAATGTATGGATACCAATTCATCAATACATTATATGCGGCTTGGTCTGCAACCCAATCTGCTCTATTTAAAGATAGTTGGTATAATAATGCACACATTCCAGAAACACTTGATGCTTTGCCGGCCAAGGTGCCGACATTCAATACTTCATATTCTTTAATATCTTCATAAAAATATTGACCAAAACATTTTAAAATGTTATCACGATTCCAATGTTCGTTTTTTATTTTGATACATTCTGATACTGCAACCAAATTTATATCATCAGAACGTTGTGTAATCTTATCTAACAAATAGTCCATAGGATCAAGTTGAAAAATTACATCACGCACATCTGTACTAACAACAAATCTATATTTGTCTAAGTTTCTTTTTAGGAAATCATAGATGTGCATGAATCGTTCCATATGAAACATTGTACCAGATTGTGACTTGGCCGGAATAGCAATAAATCCGGCCTGTGTAATTTTGTTAAGTGTTTCTTGTGATGCATCAATCGCAATCAGAACTTTGTCACCCTTGAATGTTGTTTGATTGATTGATTCAATCCAAGGTTTGACTTGTTCGTAGTTATAGTTTTTAAATGCACCTATAATCAGGTCTTTTTGCGCCATGGTAAATCTCCATTATATTGTTTGTTTATCATCTCATTTCCTCTTAAAAAGAATTCTGTTTGTACAGAATCTGCTCTACTAGCAACTCTATAGTTTATTGTGTACTGGCCATTCGTGTCGAATTCTGGTGAATTCTGCATCATAAATGGTGACAATATTCTGTCAACTTCCGGTTGCTCTTGTGGATGTCTTGCTCTGCGGTACCAGTAAGGTGAGAAACCTAATGCTGCGGCCTTAGGTATCATAAAACAATTCACATCAATGAATTTATCATTAATCACAGAGGTCCATTTACCTAGTGATTCACAATCATCGTTACATATATATTCGCCTTCTTGGCTGACGATTTTACGTAGTGAGTATGCCCATTTATTTCCCTTTGATATAACATCAACCAAGGTTTCAATATGATTTGGTTCGTACCAATTATCTTCATCCAAGAAACATAGGAACTCACCGTTTGCAATATAGGTCATTGCACCATATATTCTGTGTCCGTTGTATTGGTCTTTTCCTGTTGCGTATGGAAGGTCAACTAGGTCAATATGTGGATACTCTTTGGCTATCACACGACCTTTTGGTTGGCCATCAACAACAACTAAGTGTTGTATGTTATCATAGGTTTGGTTTTTAACCGAGTCTAACGCTTGGCGTACACACGGTGCACCTGTGGTAGGTGTAATCACTGTCACTAACGGTTTCATAATGTATCATCCTCTAGTTAATTTTAATATTGCCTCAATTTGTTTTTCAATTGCTGGTTTGCGATTAGGCCAATAGATGTATTCTTTATCACCTGTACTATGTAGTTTCTTTAGGAAAGGTATAATCATCTTCTCAAGTTCAGCCAATCGTCTTTCTGTTTCCGACAAATTGACCTTGTAGTTCTCAACGGTCTGCACACTCTCTTTAATAGAAGAATTGTATTCTTGTTCAGAGATAGCGGAGAAACCAAAATCATTTTCGGTATCTTCATACTGTTTCAATATTTTATCAAAGTCTGTTAGTGCCATAATTACATTCTCACTATTACTGCATTTGCTGGTGTATTATCTGTAACAACAATTCGTCCTGCGGAATCACCTTTCGATGGTGATTTACCATAAATCTTTGGAGTACCCTGACTATCTTTAGCTGAAGGATCAAATCTTTGGTCTTCCCTTCTTGCTCTCAATCTAAAATATAACTCATGTGTTTTTGCATATTCATGTGATTCTGTTAATACACCATTAAGTGTCAACTGATTTTTTTTATCATCATATTTACCAGAAACATTCATAGGTCCAATGTACATGTAATCTATTGGCCCACCCATCTTTTCATTACCAACAACTATTTTCACTTTATCTGTATTTCCTATTTTACCATAAACATCTGGAACTTTATCACCAATAACCAACTTTTCTTTTTTTACTAAATGGTCGTATGCAGTTTTCATAAACTTTTTAGCAATACCAGGAACAGCTAATTCTAATCCTTTTAATCCTCCACCAGCTAAAGAAGGAGCAGATTCTCCTTTCAAAGACAGGTTTAGTTCTTCGATATTTTTACCTTTTACCACTTCAAATACAACATCTGTATATGGTTCGGATCCACCGGTTTGCCGACCTGTAAACTTTTTGGCACCAATGACACCAATTATTTTAGTTTTTCCAGCAATAACTGTTATTGGATTGTTTTTATTTTTTTTGATAGAAGAATTGATACTATCAATAACACCCATTTCTTGTCGTTCAGCTGATGCACCGGCCATTGTTAACTCCCAAATGAAAGTATTTATCTAATTATTTGAATGTCTTTTCCAGAGGTCCAAACTTCAAGTTCAGTTCTTAAACGATTTTCTGTCTTTAGGGTTTCGAATCTATTTACGGCCTTTTTTCTCCACCATTCAATCAAGTTTACCAGATTGTGTTTTTCATAGTTTTCACCAGGAATAAGCACGTCCGTCTTACAATTTACATAGTCAACCATGTTCTTAAATCCATAGTCACTGATGTAATATCTTTTTTGTTCTGTCAACCCTTTTGCTTTGAGGATCGTTGCTATGAATGTGTCCCCTTCAGGACTACCTTTAAGAGCAGCTTTAGTAAGTGAAATAATCTTCATCGTTGTTTTTAATTTCTTACTTGATGCATCATCATCAACAATATCACCAACAATATCTTCCACATATGCACGTAAGTCATCATAGGCTTTTCCATGCATCATCGGTATAAAATCAGAATCTGTCAGACCTTTATAACGAATGTATGGTTTCATGCCATCATATTGTGAAACGGTCTTAGAACTTCCATACAAACTGGTAGTCTCAAAGAGACATAGATTCATACCATATTTTTTATTAAGTATTTCTCTAACTTCATGTGATGTACATATTGCGGCCAACAGTTTACCGCCAAGATAGTTGTAACCAAATGGTTGTGCAGGTACGATAACAAATCCCATCATGGCAGAACCATTGAATCGTTTGGACCATTCCGGTTTCTGTGTGAACACTTGACCAAGAAGTTCATTGCGAGGTTTCATGTTGATTACAGGTGAACCTAGTCTAATGAATCCTACAATCTTTCCTGTGTTTTTCTCCAAGACAGCCAATCTTATTTGACGACCAACTGGTGAAATGTTGATATGTGAACTGGTAATGTTCAATAGATTCTCCCACTTTTCTTGTGGTATTTCTAATACTTCAAAATCCATATCTTTTGGATGCATTGTAAAATCTGAGAACAAATCATCTTCTATGGGAAACAAAGGGTTTGTCGATAGTCCACCCAAAGAATTTAATTTCTGGTCACGCATGTACTCATCAACACGATTGAAGTTACCAAAATAATCTTCAAACACCTTAGCGCAATGTAAGGCATTTTCTTTTGTTATCATCATACTTTAAATCCATCAAATGATTTCTTTTGTGGTTTTTCTCTGTTACCAAATGTATTCAATGGTTTATCTGTATGACCAGCATCAGCCAAACCATCTTGTGCTGATTGTTCAACATCATATAACCTCATCTTTGCACGGTCAATACCCAAAGTAAATCTCTTATGAAATGTTGGATCAGCATAACGATTCTTCAATTGCTTCACCATAATCTGGCCCATCTCTTCCAGTTCTTCGGAAGAAATCAAAGCAAACATCATATCTGCGGTTGCCGGCAAACCAAAAGACTCACTTGTGTCCTCAAGTCCGGGATCGGAAGAAGTAAATCCACTTCTAGTTGTTTGTGTCGCAGAAACAATAGGTACTCCGAACTCAACGGCAAGACCTCGCAACTCCTCGGCGATGGATTTAACGTAGGTATATGAGTTGATATTGGCTCCTGCTTTAATCCTAGAACTACAACAAATATTAAGATAATCAATAAAAATGATATCAGGCACAAAAGACTTTTTAAGATTGAGCTCGTTGAGTAAGGAACGAAAATGTATGGTGCTTGCAGCCGCTGTTGGATATTCTTTAATGATAAGTTTGCCAACAGTTTTTTCACGGAGTTTAGTAATCTTTTTATCATAAAGGTCTTTTGGTAAATTCATAAGGTCATCAATGGTGACATTCAACATATTGGCATCAATACGTTCAGCAATCTTTTCTTCGGCCATTTCCATAGTGATGTATAAGACATTCTTGCCTATTACCATGGCACCAGCCGCAACATGACACATAAACAATGATTTACCAACACCAGTTCCTGCAAGAGCAATGTTCAGTGTTTTCTTAGGTAAACCACCTTTGGTTATCAGATTAAAGATATCAAGGTCGAAAGGAATTCTTTCTTCTTTTCTATGATAGAATTCATATCGTTCATCGGAGTTTTCAAGGTAATCATGACCAACGGATGTATCAAACGTTACCGCTAAGGCGTCCGATAATATTTTGGGAATCGAACCTTTGTCATTGGTCTTGTCTTTTCCGTCGAGTATAGAAATAGACCCCAATACAGCGTTGTATATGGCCTTTTCTTGGCAGAATTGTTCGGTTTTGTCAACAAGCCATTGAACCTTGGATTCTTCACCTTTAGTTTTCTCAATCTCTTGTAGATAAGTTTCGCACTTCTCCACTTCATCATCTGTGAGATTTCGCCTTTCTTTGACGGCCAATACAAGTGCTTCAATCGTTGGCGGAGAATTGTAAGATTCTGTGAATGATGTAATTTCATCAAAAAGTGTCCTGTCAGTTCTATCTGTAAAATAATCTGTCTTTAAGAATGGTAATACTTTCCGTAGATAATCATCATTATAGATTAGGTTCTTTAGTATCGTCTGTTCCAGCTTCATCAATTACTTCCTGTTCAATGTTAGATGACATTATTTCTACCAATAAGTCACCGATATAATTCTTAAATGTGTCGTCTTTTTCCAGTTTAGCTGGCTTCTTGATTGGTGATTCTAACACATCATAAGCAAAAAGTAAATAGACCTGCTCATTTTCTTCCTTAAACTTTACCTTACCATATTTGAATATGGTATCTTTATAAGGACCTTCCAAGAATTTAATATGCACGGAGGTTTTATCATTCTTGGGATAGATGTAGCAGTAATCAATTCCTTCAATCATTTGGTGTCCTTTGCTAATTTTTTATATCCTTCCCAACTAGGATGAATACCGTCTGCTTGTAATCTGGTTATTGGTAATACAGTATCATTGTAATCTTTTGCCACAAGTTTAACCATTTCTTGAATATCAGGTTTAATAGCCGGTAATATCCAATACACCCTATCCGCTTTTATTTTTTCTCTAAGTTTTTGTAATTCCCATAATGTGCGAACATTTTTGTGGTCATTACTTCCCAAACTAATAATTACATTTGATGCTGTTAAATCTCGGTTCAAATAAGTTTTGTTCCATTGCCAAGAGTTCCATCCACCTTTTGCATAAGACACACATTCTGGTTTAAATTGATGAACACCTACAGCAATACTATCACCTAAAATCATACAATCAATCATGCTTATGTTCCATTCATAGTTTCAACATCAAATGTTTCATCAATATCACCTTGCATGATATTACCAGATGCCACACGATATTTGTCCTCAATAAAATCACGGAATGATTTTTGATTCAGAATAGGCATCCAGAATTCTTTGGTATCAGTATCTTTGATTCGGTATTTTTTATCTTCAATTACACCATCTACATCTACTTTACTGTACCATCCGTTTGATGGTTTAACCACATGTTTGGATTCAAGTGCCAAGTCAAGTAGGCCAGACCACTTGCTAATACCACCATCAAAAGATACGCTGACAGGTATCTTAGATTTTTCTTTAACATATCTACTCTTTTCCACATTAATGATAAAATTGTAACCAATGACTTCCGTGCCTTCTTTTTCTTGCTGGCGGCCAATGATAAAGATATTATCAGCAGAGTAGTAAGAACCTGTACCACCACCAACAATGTCTTTTGGGAACATACCAATCTCTTTGTATGTGTGATTGACCACAATCATTGGAATATCTTTGATGTTCAGGTGTGGTGTTACCATACGAAACAAACTTTTAACTTGTTTGGCACGGGACATATCAGCCACCGATTTACCTTCAAGTGCATCATCAACTTCTTTCTTTGATGCCAAGTTACCGATTGAATCAATGACAATAATTAATTTATCACCACGATTTAAGTCTGCTAACTGTGCCATTATATCAAATTTAAGTTGTTCAATATCAGTAAGTGGAGTATGTAAAACACGATTAGTATCAATACCAAAACTATCAAAATAAGATTGTGGTGTACCAAACTCAGAATCATAAAATAAAAGGGCTGCGTCTTCATATTTGTCCATATAAGATTTGGCCATCAATAATGAAAATGCTGTCTTAAAGTGTTTGGATGGACCTGCCCACATAGTAAGACCTGGTGTTAGACCTCCGTCCAATTTACCAGAAAGTGCCACATTAATAATTGGCACTGCTGTTGGAATCATATCTTTGTTTGTAAAGAATTTTGATTTTGATAGAATAGCAGATTCTTTGATACTACTATTCTTTTTAATTTTATCTAATATACTCATTTGTTTTCCTTAAACGAAAATGGTTCACTGTAATCATACTTAGGTTTGAGTTTTTTATTCACACCAATTGGTGGAATACTTTCACCTGTAGCTTCATCTATAACAATATTTGTTACATTATCTTTATCAACATGTATTGAATCGTCTTTAGGAACGAAAACTGGAATGTCTATATCTTCCATTTTTGTTTCTTTGACAACCGGTTTTAGTGATTCGGGTTTTCTCATTGACATATTGGCAGCAATCAACAATAGAATAGCCAACGGATCAAACACCACAATAATCAATAGAATTACAACCCTTACCGCCTTGTCAATGAGGTCAACATCAACCGTTTGATTGTAGAGTAAGGCGGCAATATATTTGATTGGCCCGAAATCCGCTTCTGTTTTCTTAAGCTCATTAGATAGAGGCGCACG
>Ga0208951_1000639_pt1 | contig 16125 bp, 15 predicted proteins | sample GreLakmeMI27MSRF_FD_187702 | JGI IMG/M metagenome (GOLD analysis project Ga0208951, IMG submission 187702) | Freshwater lentic microbial communities from great Laurentian Lakes, MI, USA - Great Lakes metaG MI27MSRF (SPAdes) | ecosystem: Environmental > Aquatic > Freshwater > Lake | place: Great... | reverse complement strand
TTATAAATCAAAAAATATTACACTATTAAATCTCTCAAGTGTTGAAAATATAATTACAAAAAATAATAATAACAATAATTTATTTAAAATAGTAGTAAATAATTATAGTAAATCTAAAGTTTATAATGTAGATTCTAAATATGTAATATGTGCGCTACCTAAGCAAAGTTTGGAAAAATTAGACTTATTTAAACCTTTTTTGAGAGATTTAAACTCCATTAATTCTATAAATCTATTAAGAATTTACGAAATTTATAATAAAACAAATGGAGAACTTTGGTTTAAAAATATTGAAAAAACTATTACAAATAGTGAAGTCCAATTTGTAATTCCTATTAATCCAAACAATGGACTAATTATGTCTAGTTATAGTGATAGTGCTAATTCGAGATTTTGGAACTTGTTGCTTGCCAAAAAAGGAGTTGCGTATGTTAAAAACAAACTAAATGAAAAACTAAATCAACTTTTTAGCATTTATAACATAAAAGTACCGCCAAGTAAATACATAAAAATGTATTTTTGGGATGCGGGTGTGGCTTCTTGGAAAAAAAATGTAGATTCAGATTATTTAAGTTCAAAATTATTAAATCCTTTGCCAAATGTTTTTATTATTGGAGAGAATTATTCAAAGTATCAGGCATGGTGTGAGGGGGCGTTAATGACATCTGAGAATTGTATTTCCAAGTTGACTAATATACTAATGACAACTATGAAGACAAAGGCATTAAAACATACACGCAAGTTAGGCGGTAAAAAAAGCGAACACAATAAAAAAATGTTTACACTTGGTGAAGTACAAAAACATAATACAAAAAAAGATGCTTGGACAATAATTGAAAATAAGGTTTATAATATTAGTTCATGGATTCCAAAACATCCAGGAGGAGAGATTATTATGCAAGCACTTGGAAAAGACGCAACACAACTTTTTATAGCCAACGGCCATCCTAGTTATGTTAAAAAAACTATTTTACCAAAATATTATATAGGATCTCTAAAAAAATAATATAGTTTTTATATAAAATATATAAAATATATAAAATATAAAATGGGAATACTAAATCTGCCAATGAAGTACGTGAATCTTTTACATATTTTAGTTATAGGTGCGTCTTTGGTTTATATTGGTTATTTTCAAAATAAGTCAGCAAAACCAATATATTATTTATTAGGACTATTGGGTTTAGTAATAGTATTATTTGTTCCATTTCCTAGTTTTGATTTTACAAATATGAGAAATATACTTTATATTGCTCATTATATATTATTTATTCCAGGATTTCTAGCATTGGCCTATTTAGGATTACAACAAAAAATAAGTAAAGAAACATATGTTTCATTAGGATTTATTGGACTATTTATTATAATTTATCATTTGTATAAATTGATAGTGCGAATTAGCTAATTAATAAGTTATTAATATATTTTTATAATTTATTAATAATTTATTATTATATATAATATGCCAGGAACACAAAGACTTAATACAATAAATATAAGAAGAGGAGAGTTAGAAACGCAAAGGAGAGAATTAGAAGAACGTATAAGACTTTTAAGATTACGACTAACTGACCTTACTAATCAAGGAGAGTTAGCACGTAATCGCGCTACTGAAGATATGCGCCGACTTCGAGTCGCAACAGATGCAGCAGATGACCGAGGACTTACTTCTGCCACAAATAGAAATTTGAACCAATCTAATTTAGCACTTGCGCTTAGAGAGGAAGTATATAAAATAAAACAACACTATGCTAATAATACTACTACAAGTGATGCGTGTAGACGTTCCGAAGCAAGAGTCGCAAAACTACATGAAAGACTGGATAAAAGACGTAGTCAAGCATTTAATGCTTTAACAACACAAGCAGAAAGAGCTGAAAACGCGTTTTTTGCTTCAAGGGACGCGTTTGCTTTAATAAATAGAGAACTTCTTGATTTAATATCAACGCTAAGAGAATTAGAAACTGCTCTTAGTGCTGTAGTTGATGAAGAAGCTAGATTAAATAGAGGACGCGGTAAGAAAAGACAACGTCGCGTTACACATAAAAGAGGCAAAAAAGGCAAAAACACAAGAAAAAGAAGATTATAAAAAACTAGAAAATAAAATCAAAATTATTATATTAGTCTAATATAATATGCCTAGTATTAATACTAATGAGCGTAGAACCTCAAGAATGCATTTAAGATCTGCTACTCGAAGACAAAATACGCCAAGTGCGCTAGCGCGACGTACACGCATTTTAGAAACACGAAGAACCAATTTAGCAAATACTATTAGAGAATTAGAAACAGATTTAATACAACAACGCAATGCATTAGATGCGTTAACAATTGAAGTTGTCCAAGCACTAAATCGCAGAGATGATGAGCGCGAACGCTATGAAATGTTGAGAGAAGAACGAGATAATTTAAGGTACGCAATTCTTACGAATTTTAATCAGTCCAACTTAGGAATGGAATATAAGGAACTAAAGAGGCGGTGGTTTGAATATGTACATAATGAAGATAAGGACACGGACATAAATTATTTTAATAATTTAAAAGCAAGATTCAATGACGTCAGTGCTCTTTTTGAAGAACTAATGGAAACGGGTCTAGCTCCTATTATAGCACAAGAAGAACTAGCGCGAGAAACTTACAGACTAGCAAGCGAACACCATTATACATTATACCAAGGACAACAATATATAATAGGGGTCATAAGCGACCTTGAGCGTAAACTTGAACAAGCACTTAATCGTGATAGAGCGTTAAATCAAGCACGCGGTAAAAGACAACGTCGCACTAGACATAAAAAAGGCAAAAAACATAAGTAATGGGTAATTTTTGGAATAAAGTTATTAGATTAAACACTAATATAATATAATATAATATAACATATGGATACAACTCTGTGTTTTAAATTAAATAATTTAAAATTATTTGGATTTAATCCAAATAAAATATTAGATTTGGGTGCTCATCATGGAATATGGAGTTATAATTGTTTTCATATATTTCCAGAAGCACAATATATGTTAATAGAACCAATAAAGTACGAAGAACTAACTAATATTTGTAATAAAATTAGTAATTTTAATTATAAAAATTTATTAGTTTATGAAACTGAAACAGAAGTTGATTGGTATGAAATGAAAAATACAGGTGATTCTATATTCAAAGAAAGAACACATCACTTTTCTAATTGTATTCCGGTTAAAAAACAAAATGTAACTCTTGATACTATTTTTGAAAATGAAAAATATGATTTAATTAAAATAGATTGTCAAGGAGCAGAAATATCAATATTGAAGGGAGGAAAAAATTTAATTATGAATACTGAATTTATAATTTTAGAAATGCCTTTTTGTGGCCAATATAATACAAATGTATTATCATTTTCTGAACATATAAATTTTATGGAAGCCAATAATTTTGTTGTATTTGATATTATTGGTCAACATATTTATGATAGCAAATTACTTTTTCAAATAGATATTATTTTTATAAATAAAAATAGTTCAATACTAAATAAAGCACAAAATATAATAAATTCAATGGGAAAATAAATCAAAACACTAAGAAAGGGCATTATTAAAAATACTAATGTAAAAGTAAAAATATTATATTTTATAATATATTATAATATATTATAAAATATTATATTTTATAATATATTATAATATAATATGAGTGAAAGAAGAGTATCATCACGACCACATCAACCAAGTTTAGCCCATAGAAGACAAACTTTATTTAGACAAATAACAAAATTTAGAAATATAATAGCTAGATTAGACAATAACATAAGTAGATTTAATGAGCGAGCAACATTAGCAAATAACACGGCTAATAGTGCTAGAGAACGAGTACGCTATTTAACTCAAGAAATAACACGACGTAAGCAAGAAGAAATGACCGGTAATTTTGGAAATGCATATGCTAGGTCGCTACGCCACTATAATGATTATAGTAGAACCAATCCCACAGATGATGAAGGTATAAGAAGTCGTCATACTGAGGCAAATCGTCTTCATGGAACTCTCATTGCTTATATTCATGAAGATATTACACCACTAAGAGTAGAAGCACATTCAATGTTACGAGACTTAACTAGAGCACAAAAAAAGTATATAACTTTAAATGAGGACATAGTAACATTAACGCGACAAAAAGACGAATTACAACAAGAACTCGATGAAATGAATAGCGAATACCTATCCTTAACTATAAATGAAAATGTTGCACGCGGTAAAAAGCAGCGTCGTTTTACACATAAAAAAGGCAAAAAACGTAAACACTAATGTAAAATAAAAATATATTTTTAAATAAAATCAAAAATAAAATATTATAATATTTACTATAATTTATTATAATATTTAATATTTAATATTATAATATATAAAATGTCGCCTATATCAGAAGAATATAGACTAGCAATAAGCTTGAAACCAAAACTACTTGCTATTCAAGATTTAGCAAAACAAACTGTTTTAGCATATTCATCACGTCCAAGTTTATTTGCTTTGAGAACGTTTGTTATTCAAATAAATAAATATTTAATTGATTTTAGAGATACTTTTACTATCATTTTACACCGGCTAGCAGGCAACACCGATGAAAGAATTGCTACATATATAGTAGAAATGAATATACATGCTTTTAATATACTTTCACAAAGAGATAAATTTACATGGATTGATAGAGAACCTATTCAACCTACTGATGTTAACACTATAATAACTAGTTTAAATAATTTATCTTTAAGGATTGATACAACTGCTCTTACATGTATTGATAATTTTGCGCGAAGTATTGAACGAAGAGATAATCCCAGAGCATTCAATCTTTCACGTTCTAGTAGTCGCTCTAGTCGCTCTAGTCGTTCTAGTTCTAGTTCTAGCAGTGATTCTAGTAGGAGTCGTGATAGTTATACTCCTCCTCCTTTACCTCCACGTCAAAGTGTTAGACCATTAGATTTAGAAGCACTATCTATGCCGATTAATCGCCTTCATCCACCACCACTTGTACGTCAAAATGCTCGAACTTTTACATCATCACAATTAAAGACATACAACTACCTTTATCCAGAGTATCTTCTACTAATCCAGAACATGCTGCTGGAAAAAAATATCGTAAAATAAAAAGTAAAAGAAGAAAGATAAAAGCAACACATACAAAACCATTACACACAAATAATTCAAGAAAACATAGAAAAACAAAGACAAGCACAAAAAAAAATAACTAAAATTATATATAATTAAATTATCAAATCATCTCCAATTTGGATATCCAGGTGGTCTATATTTTTGTGTGTGTGTCATTCTTGCCATATTCCATCCGGGGTGATCTTTATCAGAAAGAAATTCTTCATAACTTTTAAACCCACGAGGCAGGACATTTTTATTGCCTTGTTCTATGCGTGATAACATATGTTGAATTGTAGTAATAACCCACTTAGTATGATATTCTTCTAATTCTAAATCTTCAAGAACTGGATCTGTCGCATACCTGCCTCTACTACGTGTTCTATTCGAAGGACCATCTGCGCCCGACATTTTTAGTTGTTTTATTAAAGCTTCTTGATCCCTCAATATTTTTTTATTAAGTACAAGTGCTTCTCTCAAACGACGCACATAGGCAATTTCAGGTATATATGAAAGTATATGCGATGGAAGTGTTGGATCTCCCGGTTTTCCAGGTTCAACAAATTCTCTACCATATGTTGATAAATGGACATCATTTAACTTTTTAGAAAGCAAAGCAGAAACCGCTTCCTCATAACCTTCCTCATAACCTTTGGCTTGCCTTCTAGATTTCTGTTTTTTTCTTAAATTTCTCCGTTTTCCAACTTTTCTTGTTTTTACCATTTCATAATATATTGTAATATTTTATTAAAATTATAAAATAATATATTTAAATAGTATAAATAATGTCACAATCATCGGAAGTTTCAGAATCACCATCAGAAGTTTACTTACCCCCTAGATTTTCAAAAACATCTGACCACAAACCCGTGTTTATGGAGTTTTTTCTAAAAGAAATAGAACAACCTTTAACAGCATTAACTTATAATATGAGTTTTGCTAGTGATTTAGGTATTGCGACGGGCAGTGAAGCATACTTTGTAGCGCAAAATAAAAACCCTGATCGAAGAGCATATTGGAAAAACGCAGCAAACTTAGTAGACTATTTTGTTAATCTAAGAAATCCAACTATAATGTTCTTTCAAGAAATGAATGACAGAGACATGATTGAAAGAGACCCCCCATTTAATGGAGGTTATCAAGCATTATTAGAACTTCTTGCAGTAGGTCCAGTTTTATACATTAATGAAAGAAAATCTTGTTTACCACAAGGTTCATATTATACAACAGGTACATATGTAGGTAAGAATGGTCAAAACTACGGTTTTGTAGCTTATTCGATAGAAGTAATCAAGGGTGGAAATTCACTTTATCCAACATTACTTACAATATGGAACACAGACGCGCTGGGAGAGTTCGATGACTTTTACGGTAATGATTTAGGATTACATTCAAACTATAGATCTAATCGTATTAATCTTGGTAGAAATTTTTCTTGTGTTAAAACATATAAACAAGGAGTAGTATTAATTAACTTACACGGACCAAATGAGCCTGGATTAACAGATACATTGCTTAAACCAGCAATTGGAGATTACATGGAGGCAGCAAGAGAAGTATTTGTCTTTACTCCAGAGTTAGTTGTTATAGGAGGAGACACAAATGACTCAGGTTTATATAATGATAATCCAGATTACATTAAATCAGGATCACCAGATCGAAGAATTAATCCAGAAACAATTGATAGAATGAGAGAACTAGAGTATGAAAAAGTTATTTATAAATATGAAGGTCGTGCACCATTGTCATGTTGTGCTGAATTTTCTTATGATGTATTGATTAATCAATATGGAAATTTCAAACCTTATAAGTATTATGGTGATAAAATTTATGTTCATTATGCTTATCTTACACCAGAAGAACTAGACGAGCAAAAAAAAAAAAATCCCTATATATATATAAATCAACTAGTTATTGAAAATGTACCTGAAGATCCAAGACTTGCTTATGGGGGTCGTAGTCGTTTTCGTAATCTAAAGAAAAGAAAAACCATCAAAAAAAAACGCCATAATAAAAAGAACAAAAAATCATTTAAGAAAAGACGCATTTTTCGACAAAAAACAAGAAAAACACACACATATAAACAATAACGTTAGTTTATAATACATTATAGAACCACCGACTAAAGTAAAACTTTTCATAAGGTTGTGATCCATTTTTAATTAATTCATTTAAATTATATTGTCTATCATAGTCATTAGAACCACCATCAAGTCTATAAAATAATAGATGATTGGTCAAATCACAACTTAATAAAGTAATATGTCCCATACCTTCATATCTATATCCAATATCAAATACATTAGTTTGTCCCTTAGCACAAATTACTTTATAGCGTTGCAATGCTTCATTTAAACTCATAATAGTCCATGGTCCATAATAAATTTCTCTTTTTTGATGTCTTAAAATTTGATATATTATTTTAATATTGTTATTTAACCCTTCTGGAATTTGTGCGTCAACAAATAAATTATTAAATTGTTGAAATGCTTCTCTATTATTATCGCTCCAGAAAAAGGGTTCTTTTGAAGATACATAATCATTACTTGATATAGTAGTTTTTTCTAATAGTGCTAATATTTTGTTAATTTGTTTTGATTTTTTAGCAGTTAAATTAGACATTTTTAATTTAATAACAGCTATTATTTATAAATACTAATTATAAATAATAAATACTTTTAATCAATTTTTTTTAAAAGCAATAAGTTATGTTCTAATTGTTTTGTAAATTTGAACTTTTCACTATTTTTTCTGCGCCTTTGTAAATTACATTTTAAACAACATATTATTGTATTAGCATTGCTATGTTCATCATAATTATTTAATCTGTCAAGAGTCCATTGATAATTATTTCGCAAATTTTTAAATAATATTAGTGTTTTACTATTACAATAATAACATCTCATATTATAAGCAACCAATTTTTCTATAATATTTTCCAATGTTATAAAATTACCATAGGCATCATATGTTTTTTGTTTGTCTTGTTGTTTATACGAATCTAATTTATTTTTTAATGCTTGAATAAAATATTTTTTTTCATCAAACACAACGCCATTGAGTAATTTATGTAAACATAATAATTGCTCTTCATAATTATCATACATATGAATTATAGTAGCACTTATATCTGTAATAGTGCCATTTGAGTTAACAAGTGATGTTTTAATTTTGTCTAATAATTGTATATATGATTTTTTTTCACTTATTGGATTATTAGTAACAATAGTTTTATTTTTTTGAGTTTTATTTTCTTCAACATTTTCTGTAACATTTTCTGTAACATTTTCTTCAACATTTTCTGTAACATTTTCTGTAACATTTTCTGTAACATTTTCTTCAACATTTTCCTTTTTTTTATAATTAAATTTTTTAGACAATTTACATAAAATTATTTTGCTCATTAACCAATTATATGTTAGTATTATTTTATATTTTATTTTTAATATATTAATATATGATTATTATATAAAATTATAAATATATTAAATATAATAAAATATAATGTTAGCATTAAAAGAAGAAATTAAACAAGAAATTAATAATACTATCAACAATCCTGAAACAACTAATACATTAGATGAAATTATACAAGGAAAATCTAATTCAAAAAACAACTTATCTGACAAAAACAAAAAAGAAAAAACTGATTATTGTAAAGAATTAAAAAACATTGCTTATAAAACTATGTTGCTTAATGGACATGAAATAGTTCCTGATGTAAATAATACAAATAATAATACTTTATCAAAATACTTAGAAGATGAAACATGTGCCAATCAAAAAGAGAATTGGAGCAAACTAGATAAAACTCAAAAAGTAAAAAAATTACTAACTCATGTAGAATTATTAGAAAAGAAATTTACATTAAATGATGATGAAGTAAGTAAATGTAAAAAATATTTATTAAAATGTTTGGAACGTAAAGCATTAACTAAGGTTAAAGATGTTCATTATGATAAAGAAAAAGGAATTATTACTACTATTCCAAATCTACAATTTGATAATAGCACTAGAATTTTTGCTTTAAAAAAAGATGATAAACATATATCAACAATAAAGTGCCTACCACAAGAAAATAAATCAAAAGCCAGAACTATTAAAATACTCGAATAATAATTCAATTTAATAAAAATTGATAACTTATTATTAAACTATTTAATAATAATTTAGTAATAACTTAATAATACTATTAAATAATGAGTACAAAGACTACAAACTATAATAATTATTTTAATTATTTTAATTATTTAATAAAAAAATTCAATATTGAATCCTTGTTAGATTTAAAAAACAAAGAAATAGTAACAAATTATTCGCAATTTTTAATAAGCACCATTGACTATATGTTAAGTTACATTAATTCAGAGTTATTACAATTAATGTATTATGATTTATACGATGAAATATACGAAACTATTTATCACCTATTACTAGTTCATTATATTGAAAATAACTTATTAAGTAAATTATTTAATATTGATGCTAATGAAGCCAAAAAATTATTATGTTTAACTATTAAATTATGCCAAAATATAGTATTTAAATTTTATATACCAAAAAGGTCGTATAAAAAAACATATGTGAAAAAATTTACTTTAAATAAAAATTCGGATTGTTTTAATAAAATTAAGACACAACTTACATATTTAAAAAATATTCCACAACCAGAACAAAGAAGCGATGAATGGTATATTTTTAGAAATTCTGCACTTACGGCATCTAATATATATAAAATTTTTAAAAGTGAATCTAGTCAATCAGAACTAATTATTGAAAAATCAGAACCTTTAGATGTGAATAAATTTAAAAATACTAATTTAAATTCACCTATGCATCACGGACAGAAATACGAGCCCGTTTCTATTTTATATTATGAATTTATTAATAATACACACGTAACAGAATTTGGATGTGTTAAACATAGTAAATATAGTTATATTGCGGCATCTCCTGATGGCATTGTTTGCGATGAAAATAGTGCGCTTTATGGTAGAATGCTTGAAATTAAAAATCCATTTTCAAGAGAAATTGATGGTATTCCAATGCCGGCATATTGGATACAAATGCAGCTACAAATGGAAGTATGTAATTTAAATGAATGCGATTTTTTAGAAACTGGATTCACAGAATATTTCTCACAAGAAGATTATTTAGATGATATTTCTAATTATTACCGCGGTTTTATTATGCAATTTTGTACTACAAATGGCGATGTATATTATGAATATCCTCCTTTTGCTATGAGCAAAATTGATAATAAAGAATATAATACTTGGATACAAGCACAACTTATTAAAAATAGCGACAAAACATATGTAAGAAATATTTATTGGAAATTAGAAAAAATTAGTTGTGTATTAGTATTAAGAAATAAATTGTGGTTTAAAAATGTTCAACCATCTATTGAAATATTTTGGAATAATTTAATTGAAGAAAAAGAATCAGGGAGTTATGTTGACCGCATAAGTAAAAAACAAAAAATGAAATATGAAGAGGATAAAGAGAAAAGTGATTTTCCAAAAGTTGGATGTTTAATTAAACTATAAACTATAATATAATATATTATTTTTATTTAAAATTAATTTATTAGTATAATTAGTATAAATTAATTATGAGAAATACTAAATCTAATGATTTAGATATGTATGTGCTTAAGCGTAATGGAAAAAGAGAGGCTATTTCTTTTGATAAAATTTTAAAACGTATTAAATCATTAGGTAAACATTTTAATTTACAACATATTATTTTTGCTCAATTAGCAATAAAAGTAATTGACCAACTATATGATAATATTCAAACTACTAAGATCGATGAACTAACAGCCGAGCAATGTGCTTCGATGTCATCAATTCATCCTGATTATACAAAATTAGCAAGTGCTATTGTTATATCTAATTTACATAAAAATACAAGTAGTTGTTATTATGAAACTACTAAAAAATTATATGATTATAGGGATACTAACAATAATAGTTTTAGATTAATTAAAACTTCTATAATGGAAATTATAGAAGCTCACAAAGATAGTATTAATGCTATGATTGATTATGAGCGAGACTATTTTTTTGATTATTTTGGATTCAAAACATTAGAGCGCGCATATTTAATGCGCTGTAATAAAATAATAGTAGAACGCCCCCAGCATTTAATTATGCGTGTTGCTATTACTATTCATGGTTTTAATATGGAAAAAGTAAAAGAAACATATGACTTAATGTCGCAAAAATATTTTATTCATGCTACTCCAACACTATTTAATGCCGGAACTCCACGACCACAATTAAGTTCTTGTTATTTACTCGGCATGGAAGACGACTCAATTGAAGGCATTTTTAATACGCTAAAAGAATGCGCACAAATTTCTAAATGGGCAGGCGGTATTGGACTACATGCTCATAATATTCGCGCAAATGGTTCTTATATTAGAGGAACAAATGGAACATCAAATGGACTAATACCGATGTTGGGCGTTTTTAATAAAACGGCGCGCTATGTTGACCAGGGAGGTAAGCGTAATGGAAGTTTTGCTATTTATATTGAACCACATCATGCCGATGTTGAAGATTTCTTAGATTTAAAAAAAAATCACGGAGATGAAGAAAGCAAGTGTCGAGATTTATTTTATGCGTTATGGATAAGCGACCTTTTTATGGAGCGAGTTATAGGTAATAAAATTTGGAGTTTATTTTGTCCAGATAAATGCCCTGGTCTAAGCGATTGTCATAGCGATGCTTATAGAGAATTATATTTAAAATATGAAAATGAGGGTAAATTTAACAAGCAAATAAATGCGCGTGATTTGTGGATTAAAATTTTAGATTCGCAAGTAGAAACAGGAACGCCTTATATTTTATATAAAGATGCGGCCAATAATAAATCTAATCAAAAAAATCTTGGAACTATTAAAAGTTCTAATTTATGTGTTGCTCCTGAAACGCTTGTTTTAACAAGAGAAGGACACTTAAGGATTGATAATTTAGTAAATCAAGAAGTAGAAGTTTGGAATGGTGAAACTTTCAGTAAAACAACAGTTTATCAAACAAGTAGTTCTAGTGAATTACTAGAAGTTCATACTAGTGATGGTTGTGTTGTAACTTGTACTAAATATCATAAATTTTATATTAAAAATGAAAGTCAAAATACAATTAATACAATTGAAGCACAAGACTTAAAAAATGGAATGATTATTATTGAATCTAACTTTCCAATTATTAGCAATTCTAATATATTATTAGATGCCTATAATATTGGTTTCAGTTATAGTGGACATTTTGTTCCTACTAATTATTCATTGGATTCAAAAATATTATGGTTTTCTGGATATGTAGATAGTACTGGAAGTATTAAATTTAATAAAATTATTATTAATAATAAGAATAAACAATTTATGATGAATATTAAATATATGTTACAAACTTGTGGAGTAAACGTAAGTGTTAACTATACCGAACATTATAGTAATTTTATTAGTCTTAGTTACTCAAAAATTCAAGCTTTAAATAAATTTGGGTTACTTAGTGAAAAAAGCAAATTGTTAGTATATGAAACTTCTATTGCTATTGCTATTGAAGACACTAATATATATATTACAAATGTAGTAGATAATAAAAGAACTGATAAAACATATTGCTTTAATGAAGAACTAAAACACGCTGGTGTTTTTAATGGACTAATTACTTCTCAATGTACAGAAATTATTGAATATTCTGATTCAAAAGAAACTGCCGTATGTAATTTAGCTTCTTTGGGGTTGGTTATGTATGTTAAAGAAGATAAGACATTTGATTATGACAAGTTATATCAAGTAACACAAGTAGTCACAAATAATTTAAATAATGTAATTGATATTAATTATTATCCAACTCCTAAAACTAGAAGGTCTAATTTTAAACATCGCCCAATTGGTATTGGTGTTCAAGGACTTGCCGATGTATTTTTTAAAATGGACTTACCTTTTATTTCAGAACAAGCAAAAGAAATAAATATTAAAATTTTTGAAACAATATATTATGCGTCTCTTGAAAAGAGTATGTTATTGGCAAAAGAACGTTATGAAGCAATGAAATTTTTAAAACAGCAATATGATTTAAATAATTGGACTTTTATTTCAGACGAGGACGAATGTAGAGAATATAATATTTATAATGTGACAGATGCTTCAATTCTTGCTTCAATCAGCAATGATAAAGTAATCGAAGAGGCCTTAAAAACTGCTTGTCCAATTAAAGCGGAAATTGAAAATCTTGACTTAAACTATTGTGGCGCATATAGTTCTTTTAAAGGTTCTCCAACAAGTTTTGGACAACTTCAATTTGATTTGTGGAATGTAACTCCTACACCAGGGCGTTATGATTGGACCTCATTAAAGGAAAATATTATGATTTATGGAATTCGCAATAGTTTATTAGTTGCCCCTATGCCAACAGCAAGCACAAGTCAAATTTTAGGTAATAATGAATGCTTTGAACCAATCACTAGTAATATTTATAGTAGAAAAACTTTAGCAGGTGATTTTGTATTAGTAAATAAATATTTAGTAGAAGAGTTATTAAAATTAGGATTATGGAATGAAGAATTGAAAAATAGCATTATTGCTAATAAAGGCAGTGTTAGTCATATACAAAATTTATCACCACATTTAAAAGAAAAATACAAAATAGTATGGGAAATGCCTATGAAAGAAATTATTAATATGTCTAGGGATAGAGGCGCGTTTATTTGTCAGTCGCAAAGTTTGAATTTATGGATTGAAGACCCTGATTCAAAAATACTCACAAATATGCATTTTTATAGTTGGAAAGCAGGTCTTAAAACCGGAATATATTATTTACGCAGAAAAGCAAGACATCAAGCACAGCAATTTACAATTGAACCTAAGAAAAAGAGCGATTCTAATGAAGATGAAGAAGAAGAAAAAAAAGACTGCTTAATGTGTAGCGGATAGATGAAAAAACTAAATTTTTATTTTATTCAAAAATAATTTCTAATAAAATAAAAAACATTATATTGATTTGGTTGTGCGTTTAGAAGAACGCTTAGAATTTTTTTTCGTTAAGGACCGCGTTTTTTTCGTGTTTTCGACTACTATTAACCATTTTGGATCATAATTATATATTACTTTTAGACTATTATTTAAAGATGTCAATGCTGGATTTATGGATGTTATAATAGTTTCATTTATACTAATTTTATAGTAATGTAATTTGACTATTAATTTATTTAATTTATCTACATAATATTCTATTACCATTAGTGGAGTAATACTAATGTCCTCAGGTATTGGTTTAGCAGACTCATCATTTTCCCATAACTCGTTAAATGTTAATAATTCGTCTCCATTGGCTATTTCTTCTATTAAATTTTCATCTATTATAATATCTAATATAGATGTAACTGGTTCAAAATTAGTAGCTTCTAATCTACTTCTAGCATATAATAATATTTTTATCATAGTATTTAAAGTATCTTGAATACACCATAGAGCTTTATAAGATGGCAATAAAACATCATTAATAAGGGCAATAATTTTTAATGCTTTTGCTCGCGACCTCCCTATATTTAATTTGAATTTATTCATTAAAAAATCATAATCTATTACAAAAAAATTATCAGCAAGCAAATATCTTTTAAACCCATTTATTCCAATTTCTTCCATAATTCTGTCTCTCGTTCCATCTTCTCTTTGCTCTACAAAATGTCTCATAATGGTTTTAATAAAATCTACTGCTTCGGCATATTCCATATTATATTTGTCAATATAAATTTGAGCAAATAGTTCTGGTTCCCATATATCTTTATACATTAATCCAAAGTTATATCTATGACGCAATGCAGAATTTGGTTCTTGCGGTGGTCTAGGTTTTGCCCTATTTATAGGATTTATTAAAATAGGAGGTTGTCTTAACGTCATACTATATAATAGTAATATACTTAAAGATATTACAAAGTATATTATATAATAATGTTATTTCCAATCACATTCAGTATTCCTAAAGAAAAAATATGTGATATAAGTATTCAAAAAACAAAAATTTTATCAAATCTAATACCTGGAAACACAAGTACATATATTTATAATACTGAGCAAGAATATTATAACGAATATCAAAAATCATATTTTGCAATAACAAGAAAAAAAGGTGGATGGGATTGTTTACGCCATTATGAAATATTAGCAAATAGATGTGTCCCTTTATTTATTGATATTAATGAATGTCCTATAAATACTCTGTTTTTACTTCCAAAAAATTTATTAATTGAAGCAAATGACTTATTCAAAAATAAATTTGCTTATAAAAAAATAAACGAACTCACTATAGAAGATATAAATGAGTATTTTATTTTACAAAATAAATTATTAGAATATACAAAAAATTATTTAACTACAGATAAAATAGCAAAATATATATTACAAAAAACAAATCATGAAAATGTAAGCAAAATATTATATTTGTCGATAGATGTCATTCCTGATTATTTAAGATGTTTAACATTACATGGATTTAAATCTATTTTTGGAAGCGATTGTCATGATTATCCTAAAATCCCCCATATTTATAAATCACAAAATATAAATTATGCAAATTTTTATGGTAAAGGGATAACTTATACAAATTTATTAGAAGAATCAGTACATGATGTTACATTAGATATTTATGTAGTTGACAATATAAAAAATAAATATTATGATATTATAATATATGGTTCTTATCATAGAGGAATGCCATATTATGACTTGATTTGTAGTATATATAAACCCAACGAAATTATTTTACTATGCGGTGAAGATTTAAATGGTTGTAATAGTGATCATAATTTTGTAAATAAAGAGCACTTCGTATTTGTACGCGAAATGTGAATTAAAGTAAATCAGGAATGCTAATTCTAAAATCTGGTCTATCATTATCCTGTTCGGTATTTTGTGGAGCAACAGGTCGTATTATATATGTACCATATAAAGTGTTGATTTTATTGTCTATATATAACAAATCATCAT
>Ga0208951_1000638_pt1 | contig 16129 bp, 21 predicted proteins | sample GreLakmeMI27MSRF_FD_187702 | JGI IMG/M metagenome (GOLD analysis project Ga0208951, IMG submission 187702) | Freshwater lentic microbial communities from great Laurentian Lakes, MI, USA - Great Lakes metaG MI27MSRF (SPAdes) | ecosystem: Environmental > Aquatic > Freshwater > Lake | place: Great... | reverse complement strand
AGCGTAACCCCAGACAGCGGCACTAGCCAGTATGTGGCACCACTGCGGAGATCTGCAATCTCGCGCTTCAAATTGCGCCGCAAGCGAGCGTCAATCTCCGTCTCAGCTAGCCCAAGTGCTTCAACTTGTCGAAGCGTCTCGTCCAGGTGCGACGCGCTGATGCTGTCGAACGTCAGTGGTTCGGACGCACCCTCGCCCATGAGGTCGAATGCAAGCGTCACGTCATGAAGCACGGGCACGTCCTGCGCAGCTTCCGGCGGCACGAACGAGTAGGCGCCGCTGTCCAGCACCTTGAGGCTGGTCAGGCGCTCGCTCAGCGTGGCGGATGGCGCCAGTGAGCCGCCACGCAGCAGCGAGGCCAGCGATGCCTGGTCGCCCACTTTCCATGTCTCGTCGGAGCGCCCGCCGGGGAATGAAACGACAAGGACCTTCACGTCTGTCGAGCATAAAAAAGTTAGCAAGCTCAGGAGGTGCTGGATGGATAGTGTTGCGCACCACGACGGGCGCGGCGCTCGGCACGCTGGCGCTCAGCCTCCTCCTCGCGCTCAAAGGCCAGAAGCGCAAGCTGCACGGCGTCCGCCAGCAGTGAGCAGCCATCGATGAGGCCTGCAGCGGCCAGCGTGAGGCGAGGATCGTCCAGCACGTCTGCTTTCGCCTCGTCTTCGACCTCGGGGTTGCGTGCGCCGCACTTCACAAGCCGCAGCGTCACCAGCGACGGGTCCACGTCCAGCTTGGCCTGCGCAACCCAGCGCGTCTTGAACTTGGACACAGTCTGCTGCAAGTCCACACCCTCCACCTCCGCGTACTGCGCGCCTGGCACATCCGTGCGCTTCACCCACACCGTCACGGGCGCGCCCGCCGCCGCGCCAGTCGATGCCTGCGCCACGAGGTGTGGGACGAGGCAAATAGGGTTGGAAAGCAGAGTGCGCACCTCCACCGCGCGCACACGCCGGCTGCTCGCAGGGCGCGCTGCAGATCGCGTTGCCAGCCAGACATCGCGCCTTGGCGCACGGTGAGCTGGAGAAAGCTCGCTCGCAGGAGCGCGGCGCCACAGCGAGTTGCGCAACCCGTGTGGCTGAGGACAGCTCGCGAGCACCACGCACGCGCGGGTCGAGGGCATAGCCCGCGACAACGGCCGCGGCTGCAACAGTAGGCAGGTTGCCGCGGACGTGGCGCGTGGCGGCGCAGCGCGCTGCCTGTTCGGCGGCTACCTGTTTGAGCGCCGAGAGCTGCGTGCGTGCGCGGCAAGCAACTTAGAAGCGTGAAGAAAAAGCCGAAGCGGTATGAAGGCGCCCGACACAATCGCACTGAGCTCGTCAGCTCGAGGCAAAGAGCTTGACGGAGTTGGTACGGGGGACGTATTTTGACTCATGAGTTCACTCACTCACTCTTTATTGATGCCCTTTACTGATGAGTTGAGTGAAGAGCGCGTCAAACACCACAACCACAGAGCAAGCTCCCCTTTGTGTACGTTGACACTCAGCATCGTGTCTAGAGTTTGCGCCGGCGGCGCCCCTAGTTGGAGGGGCCGGCCCCCCTGCGCTTCTTGGGCAGCGCCGGCGCCGGCGCCGGCAGTGGAGGTCTGCCCCAATGCCCGACGGCGTGGCAAGCGTATCACTCACGCGCTCGAGTTCATCATTGGCTCCGTCTGTGTCATCTCGAAGCAGTTCGATTCGGCGGAGGTGATGACGCGCGCAAACTAAACGCCGACAAAAAAACGCGCAGCAAGCTGCGCACTCGCAAAGCTATCGTGGCCCTGAGCACCGCCGACGATGCGCGCGGTGATGCCTACGACGACGACAACATAGGGAGGCGGAGGCGGAGGCTGAGGCGGCGCCGACGACGATACAGGGCGGGATGCTAATATTTGTTTTGCATACCGTGCGCGCTCGCCCTCGTCGTCCCGCATGCGTTCGTACGATACTTATAACATGCTGCCACGTCAGCGCTGCCACTTCCTGCCGCGCGTCCGCTCGGGAACTGAGTGCAGCTCTTTGCTGCTGACTGGGCCTGGCCGCGCCCCCGGCCCAGAGCCGCCGCCCACCGCACGCCGCGTCGCCCAAATCGTCCGCAACCCGCTTCCGCCGACGCAGCGTTACCTCCAAAGGTGCGCGCAGGGCGGACGGCCCTAGCAGGGTGCCCGTCAGGCGGTGGCACTCCGGCTCCCTTTAGGATAGTGCCCCTGCTCCTATGCCCACTACGGCCGCTTCTTGCCCGCGCGCTGCACCGCGGCGATGCTACGCGGGTCACAACCACGGCGCGCGCGCGCAGAAGCCGGCCGTGCGTCCCGTGAGCCCTGAGGGCACGTGTAGCCGTGCCCGACTGCCCGTGCGTGCCCATGGCGGCTGCTGACTCACGCCCTCCACAGGCGGCTCAATGTCGCGCGACGACGCTCTACCCACAGGACCCAACGACTTTAACCTGTATAGCGGCCTGATTGCGCTGGGTGTAGGCCTCTTCGGCTGCCTGCTGGCACGCTACTCCAACGGCGGCCGCGGCCCACGCCCAAACGGCGACGTTCTGTCCTGGCTTGTGCACACGCGCCTGGGCCCTGGCCCCAAGAGCTGGCTGGGGCGTCAGCTAGACCTGGGCGTGCTGTTGACTGCAACCTACGGCGAGTTGCTCATCGTCTCCCTTTACGTTGGATGGCTCACGATTCGCTTCGCCTATTACCTGCAACACTATAGCGAGGCGGCCACCGACGCTCTGCGCGTCGGCAAGTCCTTTGGGCGCCTCGGCCCGCCCATGATCTTGATGTCATACCTCCTCGCGCAGAGGTGCGCGAAAGCAGCGACTGCAGCACTTCTTCAGCTCCTCTAACGCGCGCCACAGATACACCATTTGGGGCTGGGTGGCCGGCATCCCGCATGAGCGCCTCATTGGCTACCACCGCGTGCATGCGTGGGCGCTGTATGCAGTCTTTTTCGCGCACATGGTCTGCATGTCCATCGCCATGCGCACTCGAATCAACGGGTATCCCATTGTGCGCCAGATCAACGACAAGATGGACGTCTTCAAGGTGAACCCACAGCTGGGAATCGCAGCCTTCATCCTCTGGTCTTGGCTGATGTTCACCAGCTTCGACTACTTCCGCCGCAAGGCGTGGGGCATGTGGTATCTCAACCACTTCACGTTCTTCCCGGCAGTGCTGCTCACCCTCTTCCACAACCGGCCGGTGCTCCTTCCCTGGTCCGCCGCCGCCGCCGGGTTTTTCTACGTGGACGCCGGCATCCGCGGCTATATGAAGTTCATGCGCAAGTCGGAGGTGAAGGAGGCGTCCGTGTTTCCCGGCGGCGTCGCCAAGCTGGTGGTTTCCACCGGCGATAACATGGTGTACGAGCCCGGACAGTACGTGTGGATCGCGTTTGCGCTCAAGGACGGACCCGAGGCGCTGCAGAGCCTGTCGTTCCACCCGTACTCCATCTCCAGCGCACACGCTCCCGGCGACAAGACCTACACGCTGCACATCAAGAACATGGGCCCCGGTTCCTGGTCCGAGGCCGTCGAGAAGGCTGCTGCGGGCGGCGCGGAAGCGTTCAAGGGCGGATGCCGCGTGGGAGGGCCGTCTGGTCGCTTCAGCATCGAGCCCTCTCACTTTGAGCGCATCGTGCTGGTGGCTGGCGGCATCGGCTTCACGCCGCTGGTGTCTTTGCTGGCGGACATTGTGCGCGACGCGGCGGGCGATGGCAAGGAGGGCGCGCGGCACTATGCGTCTGTGCGGCACGTCACCGTCCTGTGGGCTGTTCAGAGCGGGCCGTGCCTCACTTGGTTCGCAGACCAGCTGGACGCGGCGCGTGCGGCGAGCAACGTGACGGTGGATCTTCAGCTCTTTGTCACCCGCGGTGCCAAGGACGCCGAGCAGCCCGGCGCATTCAAGACGGGCCGCCCAGACGTGACGGCTACGCTCGCTGGTGCCGCCGCGCAGAAGGGCGCCGGAGCAGTGGGCGTCTACGCCTGCGGTCCAGCGCAGATGCTCGAGGATACGCGTGATGCAGTCGCTGCTGCCAACGCCAAGGCGGATGACCTCTCTAGCCGCTTCCTCCTGCACACGGAGGTGTTCCTCTTCTGAACGGTTGTGTTACTACAAGCTTGACGCATAAACAAAAGGGCAATGCGCTGGTGAAGAGCACGGTTGAGCGTCTGCTGGCTGCACTGGCGTGAAATGACACGTGCACAGTTGATTGAACTGCTGGAGTGGGTTGACACTCAGACACTGATACCTGGAAGGTCACCGGCTGGTGGGCGATAGCTCGGAGCTTCTACACTGTCTTGGGCGACTCGGCCATGCGGGCGTGCGCCGCCGCGACGCTGGGCAGCGCCTTGACACGCTCGAAGTATGCTTGGACAACGGGGAACTTGGTCATGTCCAGGCCGAGAAAGCCAGCCCAGCTGATGACGATGTAGGCGTAGGAGTCTGCGACGGTGAAGTCGTTGCCAACCAAGAAAGTCTTGTCCTTGAGCAGCAGGTCGTTCAGGGTGGCGTACTTCTTCTCCAGGCGCGCCAGCAGGAACGCCTTGACCTCGTCCGAGGCTGGGCCGAACAGCGGATGGCACGAGGCGTGCAGCTCTGATGCCACCCAGTTCAGAGCGCCCTGGACCAGGTAGCGCTCGCTAGTCTTCGGCGCGGGGATCAGCTTGGACTCGGCGGGCGCCTGGGTGGATACACGGGAGTGGAGAGTGGAGTGAGTGAGTGAGTGAGTGAGTGAGTGTGCAAGTGAGTGAATGAGACGAGAGCAGACCCTTCCGGACTCCACGCGCCCATTTCGGCGCCCAACGCGAACGACGCGCGCAGAGCGCGCAGGCGCGCACTCGAGCTCGCGATACGCGCGAGTGCAGCGCGACGCGGGCCAGATACGACGCCTAGGCGGGCCGTGGCACTGCGGTTCCCTGTGGGCACACACGCACGCACCTTGTCTGCCAGCGCCTGCAGAACGGCAGCGCCCTCGTTCAGCACCGTGCCGTCGTCGAGCAGCAGGCAGGGCACGTTCTGCGCGTGCAACGTGAGGAACAGGCGCTCAGCAAAGCGCGAGGGGGCGATGTCGGATGCAATTGCCATTAACTTCCTCCAGCTCTGGCACGCGGCACGCGGGCACGCACGCCCTTGGGGTTGATGCTGTAGAAGTCGGCGCCAGAGGCCGTGCAGTGCTCGTGCAGGTTGACGGTCTCGCAGTCGCACGCAAGGCCCAGCGAGTGAGCGACAATAAACGACGCGGCGCCGCAGGAGGTGGGCGTGTAGAAGAGCTTCATTCTGGGAGGCTGGGAGGAGAGGAGTGGGAAGACGGAGGGAGCAAGAAAGGGCTGGCACTAGGGATGGAGGCGCTCCGTACGACCCTATACCCGATATCTTGCATCAAAGCAGCGTTTTGTTGACTTCCAATCGGATGAGACTGGGCTGAATGATTTGGGGATGTCATCTCTCATCCTCTTCTTCTTCTCTATCCTCCTCTCTTGCTCTCTTCTGCTCTCCTATCCTCTCTCTTTCCCGGTGTGTATACTTCCTTATAGTTCCTTGGTTACATCGCTATCGAGAGCTGGGAGAGCAAAATATTTTACAATCGATAATGGACTGGGGCAGCTCACACGCCGTGGTCCTTGCGGGTATCGTTGATGAAGAGCCCTTTGCTCTTGATTCCCGCCACCATGCCGCTGCCCACCACGCAACCGCCGCACATTGGCAGTAAGCCCACGCCAGCCTTGCGACCGACGCTCACGAATATCATAACTGGTGCCGGCTTGAGCGCCTTCAGGCCCCGCTTGGCCAGCGCCGCCTCGATGTTGGCGCACACAAGCGCCGCCTGGTCGCGAGCCGTATAGCCCTGCTTCAGGTCGCCTGTGTCTGCCGCATCACCCAGGGCGAACACGTTAGACTTGCCCACCACCTGCAGCGTCTTCTCAACCTTGATGTAGCCCGAAGGGCTGAGTGGGATGTTGCCCTGCAGGAAGGCGGTGCTGGGCCGGCTGCCCGTGCAGTCGTACACCAGGTCTGCGGACACATCCTCGCCGCTCTCCGTGGTGCCGCCGAATACGCCGTCAGCTGTGCGCGTCATGCGCGCGTTGGTGAGCACCTTGACGCCCGCCGAGCGCGCCGCCGCCGTGATGTTGCCGCTGAACTTGCCCGCAAAGCTGTCGCCCGCCATGCCGCTGTCCATCAGGGAGGCGCCGCTATGCACTAGCAAGACCTTCTTACCCGGGAAGTCCGTGACAATCTCGCCGGCCAGCTCCACACCAACCGGACCGCCGCCCACGATAAGGATGCTCTTGGCGGCGCCGATGCGCGCCGCTTCAGCCACAAAGAATGCGCGTCGAGCCGCCAGTGTTGTGTGCGTGGGCTTGCCTACCAGGCCGCCGTTGCCCGGCGCAAGCACCAGGAAGTCGAACGGGATGAAGGTGCCGTCGGAGAGTCACCGATGTGGCTGTGACAGAGGCCACGTTCGCCACAACGAGCTTTGCCCGGCCTTTCAGATGTTCCGTGTGAGGCCAGGTGATGCGTTCGCCCACCGCGGGCTCCACCATAGCACGCAGCGACGCCCAGGAGAGCTGGCGAGGGAGGGTGAGCAACAGGAGTCAGTTGACTCGGGCGACGCGAGAGGACGCGCTGGGTATGGGTGCAGTCCAGGCGCGCCTCTGTTCTTGCTGACTGCCGCCACCGCGCAGATCGGTTGCGGGAGCCCGTGGACAGCACGTCGCAGTGCCGCGAGGTGCGTGGAACCTTGGTCCCTCGCAGTGGTGAGAAGTGCGCGATGTGAGCACGCACCTCGAAGTAGTCTTTAGCGTCCACCAGTGTGACGTCACATAGCTGGGAGGAGGAGTGAGAAGGGCACCTGGAGCTCCTGGCGTGTGTGGAACCAAGGCTCCTTCCGGAGCGGGTACCGCAGCTTGGCCGCCGCCCGCCCGCCCGCCCGCAGTCTCACTCGACACCCTCGCTACGCTACGCACCTTCGTGAGCTTGGCGTTGTGCGCCACGAGCGCTCCCACATAACCACCACCAAGAACAACGACACGCTTCGGCTTGGCCGCCATCTGCGCCGTCAGTAACGATGCAGCCGGGCTGTAGAGAGCGGTGGAGGAGGGAGGGCGGGGGGGGCCTGTATCGTGAGAAATAGAGAAATGAAACTCGTTGCAACAGTCGACTAAATGACGACTACCGTCTTCGCAGTGTCTTCTGAGATGAGAAACTAAATAACTCCAAGCGCCGTTCTCACAATCGAAGGGCGCCAGAAAGTCTCGCCCCTGTGGATTCTCACATTGGGAGCGCGAGGGGCTCCAGCCAGAAACGTGCAGCATCCGAAGCTCACGGCATAAAACCAGCGGCGGCGGACGAAACCGAAGTCAACCAACGAAGAGAAACACCTCACGCGCCTCCGCCGAGCCTGTCCTCCAAGCTCATGCATCTTACCGTTCCCTGCGCCCTTGCCAGGCGCCTGGCGGTGCCCTGCAGCCTGCGTGCGCTGCCCCGCCCTCCCGCCGCTCTGCGCCCCCTCGCCGCCGCCGCCACGCGCGTCCCCGCGTCGCTGGTGCTCGACGAGGACCTGGTGACGGTGGACGACGAGCTCGTCGAGCGCCGCCGCGACAGCGCACACGTCGGCTCAATCGTACAGGTCGGCCTCCCATCCTCACCCGCGGCGCGCGGCGGCACGCCTGCAGAGATGCCCCACCCGTGGCCCTGCCGCGTGCCCGCTGCTCCAGCAGCACATGCGTCTGAGCCGAGGGTTTTGGCCGTCCACTGACGGAGCCTCCTCCCCGCAGTGGTACCCGGGTCATATCGCGCGCGCTGAGAAGCAGCTCAAGGAGCAGTTGCGTCTGGTGGACGTGGTCATTGACGTGCGTGAGACTCGCAGGAGGCGCCGCGTTGAGCCGCCGCCTGACTGGCGCTCTGTGCACAGGTCCGCGACGCGCGCATCCCGCTCAGCACCGGCCACCCGAGCGTGCCCAGCTGGATAGGCTCCAAGCTGCGTCTGGTGGTGCTGAACCAGATGGACAAGATAACGGAGACTGAGCGCTCTCGCTGGGCCTCCTACTTCAGTCGCGCCGCCAACACGCGCGTCGTCTTCACCAACGCGCGCCTGGGCGAGGGCGTGCCGCGACTCACCAAGCTGGCGCTGTCAGGTGCGCGCCTGGCACTGGCAGCAGCGGAGTAGTATTGCTTGCACTCACTCGGCCGCGCAGTGAGCGAGGGCATCAACGCGCGCAGACTGGAGAAGGGCCTGCGCCCGCGCCCCGTGCGCGCGGCGGTGGTTGGCTTTCCAAACGTGGGCAAGAGCGCGCTCATCAACCGCCTCATCGGACGCGCGCAGTGCCAGTCCGCGCAGCGCCCGGGCGTCACCCGCCACCTGCAGTGGGTGAGTTTGGGCGCGGAGGGGGCGCTGATGCTGCTGGACGCGCCGGGAGTGCTGCCCATGCGGCTGGCGGACCAAGCCGCTGCGGTACGACTGGCAATCTGCAACGACATCGGCGAGGCGTCCTATACCACATCGCTCGTTGCCGCGCAGTTCGTGGAGCAGCTGCGCAAGCAAGAGTGTGCGTGGCGATGCTGCGCGTCAGCCGCTGCGCGCTGACTGCGTGCATTGTGCTGTGCAGCTGGCGGCAAGCGCATGGCGACGCTGGATGCCCGCTACCGGGAGTCGCCGGAGGGGCTGACTGGGGAGCAGTACGTGCTGGCAGTTGCGGCGCGGCACACGGGTGGGGATGTGGAGCGAGCGGGGCGGCGCATCTTGGTGCGTCCTTTGCCCCGTCTGTGCGCGCGGTTGCTCACGCAGCCCCTCGCTGCTGTGCCTGCAGAAGGATTACCAGGAGGGGAAGCTGGGGGTGTTCGGGCTGGACCAGGTGCCCCGGGAGGACCCGGGGCGGCCAGAGAGCGCATGGCCCGTGGACCGACCCTCACGGCGCGTCGTCAAGGAGGCGGAGAAGGCTGAGCGGCGCGCGTAGACCAATAATGCACACCAAATAAAAAAGTAGAAGCCACTTTTTGCTTCCTTCGCCCTGCTGCCTTCGCGCTTCGCCTGTGAATTCACTGCGTTCGCTGCCGCCATGACGCTGCTGGGCGGTTTGAACGTGCAGCCGCACGACCTGGGCGAGCTGCGCGCCCGCCTGGACTTCCTGGCTCGGTGCGCACGCGCTAGCTTCCACCTCCGCCCTCTAACTTCCTCCTCCTCACCTCCCCCGCGCGGTGCAGCGACGAGACTGCGGCAGAGCTGCTATCGCGCTGCTACGTGGCGCCGATGCACGTGGGCATGCCGGCCATCGACCGCCATGCGGCGCTGCGCGCAGGCGACGTGTTGGAGGCTGTGGGCGGCGCTGGCTGCGGCAAGACGGAGCTGCTGGTGCAGGCTGCTGTGACGTGTCTGCTGCCAGAGCAGGCTGAGGGTGTGCGCTACGGCGGACTTGCAGGCGGAGTGCTGTTCCTGGACCTGGACGGGAAGCTGGATGCGGCGCGCGTGCCCTCCGCGCTGTCGCGCCGCATATCGCGCTGCCGGGCCGCGAGCAGCCGCGCGCCCCCCCAGAGCGCCCCCGACGCCTCAGCGCTCGCCCCCCTCGCGGACGCCGTGTACAGCAGCAGCCTGGCGCGCTTCACGCTGCTGCGCTGCCGCAGCAGCGCCGAGGTTGTGCAGGCGTGCGCCGCGCTCGACGCGCTGCTGGTGGCGCGGCAGGCCTCTGCGGACTGGAAGAATTCTGCAGCGTCCACACGCCTGCTGCTCGTGGACAACCTGGGCGCGCACTACTGGCTCGAGAAGGCTGTGCGCCTGGCGCCCCTGCCCGCCGGCGTGGCCGCCTTCACGGACCGCTGCGACCGCCCCGCGGTGCTGGATGCGCGCACGGTGCAGGGCGCGCTGGCTGCGGCTGTGCGCTCAGCCGCCACGCGCCGCAGGCTGCTGGTCATCGCCACTAAGCACTCCTTCAGCTCGCCCACGCCGCCGCCGCCAGGGCCGCCCGCCGGCGGCGGTGGCGCCGGATGCGCTGGTCCGTGCTACCGGGAGTACATGTGCAAGGCGTGGCAGACGGTGGTGTCACATCGGCTGACCCTGTACAAGCCGGACCCATCACGCGGGCGGGTGGCGGCGCACTGGGCGGCGCCGCTGCAGGCTGCCGCTGGGGACCTGATAGGTGAGGAGGGGTGTGAGGGGTAGGAATGGTGGACCCAGGGACAGCCTGCTTTGCTTTGCTGCGTGTTCGCAGTGCACTATGGTGCGCTATTCCATGAGCAGATCCAGGGACTCTTTCACCACCGCCTGCGCGTCGGAGAGCTCCTGGCGAGCTGTCGTGTTCTGCCGCTCAGCCTCAGCCGTCAGCTGCTGACAGCGTTCGGTGAGATCTTGCAGCGGGCTCAGCACCGCGTGCAGGCTCTGCGTGGCCGCCTGGGCGGCGTGATTCACAAGCTCCTGCACGACTGAAGGCACGGGGTCGGCAGGTCGCAGGTTAGGTGGGAAGGGGGTCAGCCAGCGGGAGCGCTGGCACGCGAGCACGCCAGCGCGCGCCACACCGTTGTTGGCGTTGTTGAGAAGTTCAACGAAATAGGAGAAGTCTGTCAGCAGCTCTTCCGAAGCCTCGCCTTCTCGGAAGACGGGGAGGCCGCCCACCAGCTGCTCAGCAGGCAGGCTCTCAGCCATGCGCGCGCGCTTGTTTGGCGCCGACATCTATCTAGGCTGGCAGCCGCGTATCAGCTCGCTGGGTGGGTGGCAGTGGCGCTCGCGCGGGGCGCTGGGTCTACCACGAGCGCTCTCTAGCGACGCACCTCTGCGCAGCGCGCACGTGCAGCCGATCGGGCGACTCTCACACGAAGTGTCGTAACGTCGGCAGCCGGAGGCGCGCGGCGAAGACTCGCGAAGAGCGTCAAGCGAACAAAGAACGACTCCGCGGGCGGAAGAGAGGCCAGAGCGCGCCTCCGCGCATCCCGTGTCCTCTCACGCAAGATGAGCAAATGCAATTACTGCTGGCAAGACATGCAGGGCGACTCGAGCGTCGCGCCCTGTGGCCACGTGTTCTGCGCAGACCACGCCGAGGCAATGCTTGAGCAGGGGGAAGGCTGCCTGGTCTGCGGCAGCAGCGTGGCTCACAGCACCCTGAAGGTGGTGCCGCTGGAGCCGCCCCCCAGCTTGCTGGAGGTGCGTGGACGCAGACGACGGAGCGCGCTGGACTTTGCTTCGCGGCAGCCTCACACGCGCGCGTGCTGACCGCTCATCGCGCTTCTGCCCGCTTCTGCGTAGGGCGCTATGCGAGGCCTGTGCCCGGCTGCCATCGCGCTCGCGGCGAAGGCGGGCATCGAGTGGTGGACCCTCCAGACGGGTGCGCGCGCCCAGGCTTCCTCCTCGCATCGTCGCCCTGCGCCGCGCTGACGCACCGCGCCTCACGCAGAGTTCACGAACCAGCACTTACTGAACATGAAGGACGAGTACTGCGTGCAGCGCGAAATGAAGTTCAAGCAGAAGCTGACCGAGGCGCGTGCTGGATTGGAGCGCACTCCCACTGGGACGGCGCAGTTCTGAGTGGAGTGCGCGCGCCGCGTTGTCTCTTGTCTTTGCGAGCGCAGGTGCACGATGCATACAAGAAGGCGCGCAGCTGGCGCAGCAGCTGAGGCTGGGTGGGTGGTGCTGACGGAGGCGGCCCCTGCTCCGTCCCAGGCCAAGAACAAGGCTGCGCAAATGCTGCTGGACAACGAGGCGCTGAGCAAGGACCGCGACGAGCTGCACCAGAAGTTCGAGGCGAAGTGCCGGTGCGAGATGCGAGCTGAGCGAGGCTGCGCAGCGCGTGTTGTAACCCCGCGCCTCACGCGCTCACTCCCCTGTCAGCGAGAAGCGAAAGGTGGAGGAAACGATGCAGATGGTGCTTGCCGAGAACCAGGCGCGCAGTTCAGCACCGCCGAGGAGCGTCAAAGTGCTGACGCGGTGTCACACACATCCGCAGCAACTCAAGTCCGCTGGCCACCGCATGCCCTCCTCCGCGCTGCAGCAGCACGAGGCGCAGCACGAGGCGGCGCTGATGGCGGCGGCGCAGCTGCACGGCGGGTCCATGCGCGGCGGCGGCGGCGGCGGTGGCCCCTTGCTGCTTCGCACCGGTGGACAGATCTCGCACCACCACTTCGCCACCCACACTGCGCCCATGGCCCCCCCGCCCCCCACCGACACCACCTTCACGCACACGCGCAGCATCCACGCGGCGAGCACGCAGCGGTACGACTACGCCCCGCAAGCGGGGCACCTGGGTGTCCCGCCCGTGCGCGCCCCGACGCCGCTCATGCGCCCAGCCAGCAGCAGCGGCTTCGCGCCGGGCAGCACCTTCAACCGGCTGGGCAGCGTGCCGGCGTTCCGCACATCGCCCGCGGGTGTGTGCCCTCCCCTGGCCCGGGTTCGCGGGTTGCGCCTCTGCGAGTTGCGCTCCACCTCTCACGCCAGTCCACCGCCGCAGGGGCCACCTACTCAGAGGCGCCGCGGGGCTACGATGTTGGCGGGATGTACGCGCCTGGCGTGCAGCAGGTGAGCCCGCTGGGCGGGATGCACCAGATGCGGCCCAGCCCAATGCCCAGCCCGCAGCGCCAGATGCGAGGCGCGCAGTACGGCAGCCGCTTCCCCGTCTGAGGGACCCCTGGCTGTCCTGGAGTCGCGAATATTCTCGTGGAGTGTAACCGAATCGTACGTTGTTTTCTTGGGCCTCCGTTTTCTTTTCTTGGGCATAGGCGATGCTCACCACCTCCGCGCCATTGATGTCTCTCCGCTCCGCCTTTGCGCGCCTCAGCCCGCGAGCGCAGGCGCGCACGTGGGTCGCCGGCTGCGGCGCGGCGGTGATTCTTGTTGGCGGCTTGTGGCTGTCCTTCTGGGTCTACACTTTGCCCTTGGAGCTCGTGTGGCTCATCGCGCTGCCCCTGCGCGTCGCGCGGCTGCAGCGCGCAAAGCAGCACTTGCCGTTGGCGATGCGGTCGCGCTGCACTCCCGCTGAACGCGAGCAAAGCCTGGCGCGCGTGCTTGCCGCAATCAAGGACGCGCACCAAGAAGGCGGCCTCGCGCGCTTCCTCTCAGCCTGGCACCTCGGCACGCCGGCGGGCAACATCCGGCGGGGCGACCTGCAGCGCTTTTTGTGCGGCATGGTCTTTTACGTGGAGTCGCCCGACGAGCTCATGCCCAGCGAGCGCCTGGAGCTGGAGGAAATGGTCTTGGCAGTGGAGGCTGCGTACCAGCCGTGCGAGGAGGGCGAGCCCCAGGCAAATCTGCGCGCCATGCGCGTCTGCCTTTCCTCCGAGCCGCTGCGCTGGATGCACTTCCCGCTCGGGGTGTACCTCTGTTTGGCGGGGCTGCAGGTGGTGAGTCACGCGGTGCTGTGGCTGGCCGGCTTCCAGAGGCACACGGCGGGCGTGGTGTCGTACTACCACCGCCCAGCCGCAGCACCCGCCAGCCCCTCCCGCCCGCCGCTGGTCCTGCTGCCAGGCATCGGCATCGGCGTGGGCGCCTACATCCCTCTGCTGGCCAGCCTGCTGTCTCGCAGCGACGTGGCGCAGTCGGACGTCTTCGCGGTTGAGTTTGCGCACGTGACCGCGGGCAGGCTGCAGGGCGGCGTGCCGGAGGAGGAGAAGGTGGTGGCGTCGATCCTCGCCATGCTGCGCGCACACGCGCCCGCCGCCGCCGCGCAGTCGCCCAGCAGCGCGCGCTTTGTGGCGCACTCGTACGGCACCTTCGCGATTGCGTGGCTGCTGCGCGACCCAGCCAGCCGGGGCGCAGTGCACAGCGCGCTGCTGCTAGACCCAGTGGCGGTGCTGATCTCCTTCCCGCACACCACCCACGGTGCAGTGTATCGCCGCGTGCTGGAGCTGCCGCTCAGCGAGGCTTTGGCGGCGGCGGCGGCGGCGGCGGCGGCGGCGGTGACAGAGGCGCCGGAGGGGGCCACCGGCGCGCTGCAGTCGCGCCTGGCGGCGGCGGCGAGCAGCGTGCGTCTGCTTTCCCGCCTGGCGCTGACCTTTGGCTTCACGCGAGAGGCGCACATCGCGCTGGTGCTTCAGCGCCACGTCCACTGGCCAAGCTACAGCTTGTGGCTGGAGGACGCGCCTCTAGGATGCCACATCACGCTGGCACTCAGTAGCCGCGACGCGCTGGTGCCCTCCCAAGAGGTGGCCAACTACGCGGAAGCGGTGGCTCAGGCGCGCCGCGATTTGCGCGTGCAGGTGCTGTGGCTGCAGCAGCACGAGCATGGCGAGGTGGCGTGGAACAGTGCTCACTGGGGGGAGCTGGCGCAGGCGTTGGCGCAGTAGTGCACTCCGTGATTGAGCGAATGCATCCCATTGCGAGGCTCAGCGATCAGTGCCGGCCATGTCTAGGAGAAGCCAGCGCTGGTGTGGCAGAACGAAGAGGATGAGGAGGTGGTCGCCCGCCAGACGGGTTTGGTTCTGGGGCAGCCAGGCGACTGGGGAGTCGCGGAAGCCGCAGACGAGCAGCGCCGCCCAGGGTGCGCGCCCGCTGGCCACGACGCCCCTGGCGACGCCCACGGCGCTGCGCAGCTGCTCGGGTGTGAGCAAGCCCGTCCACTTGTGAGCCTGCGCCCAGCCGCCAGGCTGCGCAGGCCAGGCACTCTCGCAGTCGTCCCAGCAGGCACCGGGTGCGCCGTCCGCACCGTCCGCGAGCGCCGCGCCCGCGCGGCCGCGCGCGGGCATGTCGCCCTGGTGCACGTCGCCTGTGGCGCCCAGCGCCAGCGCGCCAACCCAGTCCGCCAGCGAGCTCAGGAGCGCCACGTCAGAGGCCGCGTCCAGCGCCGCCCCGGGGTGTCCGCCGAACGCGCGCTCCAGCGGCGGCAGCGCCAGCCGGGTGAGCGTGCGCGTGCGCGCCGTGAGCGGGTGGCGGGCCGCCCATGCGGAGGCGGGGAAGGCGACGCTCTGGCTGCCCCCGTCGCCCGCGCCGCAGCAGGCCACCAGGAGGCGCAGCGGCTGCGGCCATCGCTCGGTCAGGCAGCGTGCGACGCGCTCGTAGCGCGGCTGGCCGGGCTGGAAGCTGCGAGCCAGCAGGCGCAGGTCCGCCGAGTAGCGGGGCGCCCCCTGCGCGGCTGCGGGGCCCCGGGCGCGGGGCCCGGCGCGCCCGGGCACGCCCAGCTGCTGGTACGTCTCCTGGGTCAGCGACAGGTGCAGCGTGCCTGCGGGGGCGGGAGCCGGATACACGGCAACAGTCAGACGCTGCCGTCGATGCCAGGTGAGGGGGGCCACTCGAGGGCGGCTCACCGTCAGGCGTCAGCGCCACCGCGTCAGAACACTCCAGCGGCGTGCAGCAGGAGAGCACGTAGAGGCGTGCGCCGCCGGGCCGCAGGTACGCCGCCACAAAGGCTGGGTCCACCAGCTGCCGCAGCGCCAGCGAGGCGCTGAAGAAGAAGGGCGCTCCGCGCGGCTGCAGCACCGTGTCGGGGTCCACCGTGCACAGCTGCGGAGCGACGAGTGAGGGTCACAGGGGCGGAGGCGCATGAACGCGCAACCACGCACTGGCACAAACAGCTCCAGCGTGTGACTAAAAGGCTGCCTCTCCAGCAGCGCGTCCAGCTCGGGCTGATCGAAAGAGCCAAACCTCGCGCGCAGCGTAGGGCCTTCCACGCGGCGTCGTGCAGCAGGCATCGACGCACGTCGCTCAGTCGAGTCGCTCACCCCCGCCTCAGTGGCATAGCAAGCGCCTCGTCATCGACGACGCGCAGCAAAAGCGGGGAAGGCGCGCTCGGCTGAAAACAAAATCCAAATACTGCTGCTGCGCCGGCCGCCGGGCGCGAACTTCCGTCGCTCCAGACTCTATCTACTCTACCGACGGTCGCAGCTGGGGCGCAACTCTGCTTCGCGTGTCTGTCATCACAGCTTGAGCGCCGATGCCTTGAACGCGCCCCCCTGCTGCGCCTTGGTCTTGTCCTTGAGTCGCTTGGCTGCAGTGAGTGCCCCTCCTGAGGCAGCGTCCGCTTTCGCCTCCTCGGCGCTCTCCTGGAGGCGCGCAAACACCTTGGTGGACTTTGCGAACTCGGAGCGCTCGGCGCCGCCGCGGGGCGCGCGCTGCGTCTGCGCCGCGGGCGCCTCTCGCGCCTTGAAGCCCGCAGCCACAGCCGCGCTCTCCCGCGCATCCCGCTCCCGCGCCACCGCGCGCCGCTTCGCCTCGTTCTCCCGCCCCGCCGCCATGCTCTTGCGCTTCTT
>Ga0208951_1000637_pt1 | contig 16140 bp, 13 predicted proteins | sample GreLakmeMI27MSRF_FD_187702 | JGI IMG/M metagenome (GOLD analysis project Ga0208951, IMG submission 187702) | Freshwater lentic microbial communities from great Laurentian Lakes, MI, USA - Great Lakes metaG MI27MSRF (SPAdes) | ecosystem: Environmental > Aquatic > Freshwater > Lake | place: Great... | reverse complement strand
CAACGCAAACAAGGTAAATTTCCTGTTGTAAATTATACTTCAGGCACATACTATATTGGGTTATGTAATACTGCTACATTAAATAGTGTTAATGTGTCAATTGAAGTAGTTGCTATTGCAAGAAAAAAATCATTAGATGAACTCGGACGAGAACAAAAAGCAACGCAAAAAAAACGCCAGCAAGAGGAAGCTAACCAAAAGCTAACCGAAAGTCTTACAAACTTTGCAAATGCATTCAAAAAAGAAGAACCTAAGCCATTGAACCCTGAACAACAGAAAGGACTTTACTACGGCAACCTTGGATGGAAATCTTATGAAAACGGAAATGTTGACAAGTGTATTGAGCATAGCAATAAAGCTTTAGAATTTGACAACACCTTAGGTTGGGTGAAAACAAATTTAGGCCTTTGTTATTTACAAAAAGGTGAAGAATCTAAAGCGACAGATTACTACATTGAGGCAATTCCATTAATAAAAAATAATAAAAAAGATGCAAAAAGGCAGTTTGATGAAGCAATCAAAGACATAAAGGATGCACAACAAATTAACCCTAATTTAAAAGGGGCTAAAGAGATACTTGATTTATTACAGGACGAGCGTAAAAAAATGTAAATAGCGACAACAGCAAGAAAAAATAGCTGCTAACAGTCGTAATGGTAAATTCTGCTTAAGCTTTTTGTCGATTTTCCTTTGGAAATTCTATATCTTAGTAAAAAATAAGCGGTCACGCATTTACCACTGCGCAAAGCCGCGGATCGCTGTAGAGTATTATAAAGTAGAATGGTAAAGCCACCAAAAGGAAAATCACAAGGAGTAGTATTTTTTTCATAAATTGAAATAATATTATTCGAATACAAATATATATAAAAATTAATGTTACCTAAACTATTGATTTTAAGATAATTGAATAAGCAATCATCGCATTAAAATTGTAACTTTCTCCAATAGGGGGAGCTAAACAAAACCCGATACGAAAGTGTCGGGTTTTTTCTTTTTTATGAGAAATAAAAGAGTTTATTCCTTAATGAATTTTTCTTGAAATTTATTTCCTTCAGAATACCCATTTAAGATATAAACACCCGTTGCCAGTTTTTCAACGGTAACTTGATTAGTATTTTGAGTTTGTTCCAAAACTGTTTTTCCAGTTAAATCAGTAATAATTATTTTGTCTAATAAAATACCATTAGAGGTTTGAATATTTATTTGATTCGCAGTTGGATTTGGAAAAATAGAAATGACACTTTTAGTATCAATATTCTGAATTCCCGTTGATAAATTTAAGTTAGAAAGTGGAAATCTAAAAACGCCCTGGGTATTTGTGGCTGCAATTATAAAATTATCATTTAGTTCTAAATCAAAAATAGTCAAATCGGTTAAACCAGTATTGATTGCTGTCCAATTATTGCCATTATCTGTTGAGTAATAAACCCCTGCACCGAAAGAACCGGCAACAATTAACTGTGTATTGCAGGCAAACCCCCTATATGAACCAGATGCAAGCCCTCCTCCCAATAATGTCCAATTTATTCCAAAATCTGTAGAGCGATAAACGCCTGTTCCAATTTGACCACCAGCAAAAAGTGTGTTTCCTTTACTTTCAATAGCTCTAAAATTTGTAGAGGTGCCTAAGCCGTTATTAATAGGAAACCAGTTAATTCCCCAATCAATACTTTTATAAATACCCGCACCATTAGTGCCAACAAATAGTATATCATTTATTGCAGTAATGCATCTAACATCAGTTGTAGATAATCCTGCAGCACTCCAGTTATCTCCTTGGTCATTTGATATAAAAACACCCGTTGGTCCTACATAAAATAATCTTGTTCCTACTTTAAGAATTCCGCTTCCCAGTAAATTGGTTAATCCAACACTTTTAGAAACCCAAGTTATTCCATTATCAGAGCTTCTAAAAGCCCCTTGACTTGTGCAAGTATATATATAATTGTTGTCCTTTGTAAAACACCTTGTAGGCCCAACATTGTCATTTCCGTTGTTTGACATCGAATAATTTGCACCACTATCAGTAGAAAGATAAGCTCCAGTTTGTCCTCCCGCAAAATTGAAGATACCATTTGTTAATAGTGACTGCATATTAAATCCAGCGGTTCCTGCAGATTGTTGCCATTGTCCATGAACGGTAACGCTAAAGCAAATGAATAACAGGAATTGTAATGTTATTTTCGTCATTTTTTTTTAGATTTAATGATTTTAAAACCCATTTGCATAACCCCAATTAAAAATGCTTTTAGGAACTGTTATGCCCGTCCATTTAATGGTAATTAAGTTTGTATCTAATACAACTTGTGAACGGCTAAAAATACTGAAATAATTAGGAGTGTAATTTTTTTTATAATTATTTCGTTTAATTTATTTAATTGTAAATATATTTAAAAAAAATTAATATTATCTATACCATTGATTTTCTGATAATTGAGTAAGTAATCATCGCATTAAAATTGTAACTTTCTCCAATAGGGGGAGCAAAACAAAACCCGATACGAAAGTGTAGGGTTTTTTGGTTTTATACTCTAATGAAATCAGTACTTCATAAGATTAAGTCGGCGAAATAGGGAAAATAAATTCCTCAATAGATTCATTTAAGGTAAAACTTGCAAATTAATCCAATGTATTTCAATCAATTCTTTTCCATATTTTGATTTTATAACTTAAATAGACGCATTTGAAAATGTAATATTATTGTTTATTTAAAGCTATATCTTTAAAATAAATTTGTTTTATTAAATCTATACCTTTAAATTTGTTTTGTTATTTTAAACCTAAAGATTGATGAAAAACACAAAACAACAATTAGTATTAGACCAAATCGATAAGAAACTGGTGTCATTCCATAGTTTGAAATCGGTCTTAATGCCTGAAAAAGGTTGGGTAAATACAGTCAGAACTGCACTAAAAATGTCTTTAAGACAATTGGGGAACAGAATGAATTTCTCGGCTCAAAACATCAAACAGATAGAAGAGCGAGAAGCAAACGGAACAATTTCTATAAATTCGTTGCGTGAAGTAGCCAATGCTATGGATATGAAATTAGTATATGGTTTTATCTCCAAACACGAATCATTAGAACAAATGATAGAGCAACGAGCAAAAATAGTAGCCACAGAAATAGTTATGCGAACCAATAATACAATGTCTTTAGAAGACCAACAAAATTCGGTATCGCGAATAGAAAAAGCTATCTCTCAAAAAACGGCTGAAATTAAATATCAAATGCCAAAATATTTATGGGATTAAATATTGAATACATAGATGGACAAACTCCTTTAAGTGAAGAGGAAAAAGAGGGATTGCGCATTTCGTCCATAACTACTCGTGAAGAGTTAGACGAATTTGAACAACTCAATATTGAAAAAGCAATTCAGTGGACTTTTGGTAAGAAAATTAAAACAGAGCAGTTATTTTCAGAGCAGTTTATTAAAAATTTACATAAAAAAATGTATGGTGAAGTATGGAAATGGGCAGGTGAGTTTAGAAGTTCCGAAAAGAATATTGGCATAAAAAGTTATCTTATTTCTATTCATTTAAAGCAATTGCTAAACGATGCCCTTTATTGGAAACAATATGAAACCTATGAACCGCAAGAATTAGCGATTCGATTCAAACATCGTTTGGCAAGCATCCATTGTTTTGCTAATGGAAACGGCAGACATTCTCGATTGATTGCAGATTTAATAATGGAAAAAATATACCACGGTAATTTTTTTACTTGGGGCAGTGCCAATTTAGTCCATTCCACTGCTGCAAGAAGCCAATATATACAGGCAGTTAGAAAAGCCGATGAACTCGATATCCAACCTCTAATCCTATTTGCAAAATCGTAATAGTACCTTCCCAAAAAGTATGCTGAACCCCAAAAACCAGACAAGACTTTCACATAATTTAAGATACTAAAAAACAACCCTAATTAGCAAAATTATGTCAAAAAGCCGAACCGTAAAATCAATTCGGCTTTCAAGTAAACTAACCTAAAAAAAATTTAAAAATTTAATTTCGACCCTTTGCTGCATTTTCTGTATTCACGTCATTACAAGGACAACTTGAGTCGAAAACATCTACATCGCCAATACTTCTTTTGTAATTTGTACTTTGATTGGCATCAATAAATAAATCAGTAGCACCGTTAGTTGTTGCTGTATTTCCTGAACTACTAATTCCTTGTACTCCGTAACTCAAATAAGAATTATTCACAGGAGTACCATAATTTTGCGAAGCCCAAACAATATCGTCTTTTATAAAAACGCCGCCTGTTTCTCTGCTTCCATAATCAACACCTCCAGCTGAATTAAGGCCCGGGTTATCACCCGTATAAAAAGGATTTGTAATTATCCAAGTAGCTCCTACTTTCTTATATTCAGAAATTTTAGAAGCGTGCGGATCTCCTCTTTCTGCAATTAGCATTTTGCCCGAACAAGAAAATTCAATATCTGAAATTTTGTTTTGTGTTCCACCTACATCTCTAATTTCCTGATTAGAACTCGATGCAGAATCATTAAAAACATTGAGCTGTCCTGCTTGTGGTGTTGCTATAAATTCTCCGGCAGCATTTAATCTTATTGACCAAATAGAATTTATTAATGCTGTTTCGGTTCTTGCAAAATAGACTTCGGTTATTCCACCTTGCGTTAACACACCAACTCCCCAAATTCTTTCACCAACCGCAACCATTCCGTTTAAAGGAGCATCAAGAGTAAATGGATCAAAAACACTTTTTACATTTCCGGTTGTAGCATCAAGTCTATAAATTCGTCCATCTTCAAGATTGGTTACAAACAGTTGATTGTTAGTTTTATCAAAAGCAATATTTCCTATACTGTTTCCAATACCTACGCCACTATTTGGAATTTTATTTGTCAAAGCATAATTCCAGGCATTTGAAGTTACAGTTGTAACCAATGTTGTGGTTGTTCCTGTAGTTCCTACATTGGTTTTATAAATCCCCGCGCTTCCGCCTGGGCCGAAAGTAGTCGTTGAAAATAAAAGGTCATACTTATAAATGTCAGTAGCTGCTAAATAAATATTATTGCTGTTGTCTAATGCTATTCCAAAAACCTGACCAATGGTTGCTACATTCCAGTTTGGAGTTGCAATGGTTCCAACCTGTCCTGCTCCTAATCCTGGATTGTTCCAATCGCCACCAACTGGTGCGCTACCATTAAAAGTTGTTTTATATATTGTTGCAACATTTGGAGATGATCCCATAAATCCTTCTGACATTGTAGTTACCATAAATCCTTCTGGCTCTGTTTCGGTGCACCCACCATCGTATTTGCATTCTTCTTTATTACATGATGTTGTTACAATAAGCAAGAACAAACACGTTATTTTTAAATGAATTAATCTTTTCATGATTTATGTGTTTTTTAGTTTATACCATTGGCAAAACAGTTAAAAATGTTTTGCCAATTGCATACTGATTTAGTTTAAAATTAATTTTTAGGTGGGCAAATTACTTTCATTTCGGTTCTTCTATTTATAGAATGTTGTGCTTCAGTACAATTAACACCATCGGCACATTCATTTAGCAAAACAGTTTCTCCATACCCTTTTCCGGTAATTCGGCTTCGTTCAATTCCTTGAGAAACAACATAGTCAACGGATGCATTAGCACGATTTTGTGACAATACTTCGTTGTATTTGTGGCTTGAGCGACAATCGGTGTGTGAGCCAACTTCTACTTTTACTGATGGATTATCGAGCATAAAACGAACTAATCTATTTAATTCTTTTTTTGCAATTTCTTTGATAACATATTTATCTAAGTCAAATAATATATTTTTCAATCCTAGACCTTTACCACAATCTACTTTTTCGGCACACATTTCCAATTTTACAAATAGATTTTTTTCACGGTTATAGTCGCCTCCAGTAACTCTCTCGATTTGAGAAAAATAATTTTCTAGTCTGCCATACAAATCATAAGTGCCTGTTTCTGGTAATTGAAGTAAAAAATTACCTTGCGAATCGGTCATTGTCGATTTTTTGACCGCGAGATCTTTATTTTCAAGCGTTACATTAATACCTGCAATTGGTGTTGTAGAGTTGCACTCAAACGCACGTCCTTTTATGATAAAGTTTCTGTCGCTGTATAAAATTTCTTTAGAAATAATTCCATTATTTGCTTGACAATTCATTAATTCATTTGCTGAAACAATTCCATCTTCTAAATTAACGTTATTTAATATCCCTTTAATAATATAATTATCGGGTTTTACATTATCGAAAACAATCACTCCAAAGCCATTAGTTTTGCCAGAATTAATTGTTTGTCCTGTGCTGTTTATTAAAACAATATCAGTATCTGGCAAAATTTCTTTGGTGTATTTGTCTCTTGCTGTTATGCTTACTTTACACCCACATACTAAACATCCACATAAAGGTAGTGAATGTGTTTTGCCACAAACATTGCATTGCACACATTCTTTACATACTTTTTCTTTCAATTTGAATTTATAAGTAAGTCCGGCAAAAACACCAACGGATGCTAAATCACAATTGCAAGGCTCGGCTCTTGATGTTAATTCGTCTTCGTCTGCAACGCTATTTAAACCTGCTGCATTTGCTGTTAATACTGAATAACCAGTTGAAATTCCTGTTACTGGGTCAACCAATTCGGTGCCGTCAAAGTGTTTTATGTAATATGCACCTACTTGTAAGCCAAAGTTGTCACTTATAAAATAAGTAAATCTCAATTGTGCCTTAGCAGCCAGAGAATTACTTAAATTGTATCCCGCATGAAAGTTTAGTAATTGATTGTTTAAAGTTGAAGTTTCTCTTAGCTCTACTTTTCCTCCTTTTATACTTGAAAGTCCAATACGAGTATTTAGTTCGGCTTGGAATTTTCTATTTTGAGATAGGTGTCTAAAATCGGGACCAATTCCATAAAACATTCTGGTTATTTTATCTTCCTGAACAGTAAAAGAAGTTAAAGGAGTTAAAGGAGGTCCGCCTGAATATATATTATTAGTAGGATAGGTATTTTTTGTTCCGTTATTAATATAATCGAAATCAAAACCAAGTCCAAACCTTCTCCAGTAATAGTCTAAAGAAGCGCCAAACTCAGGGCCAGACTTGTATTTAACATAAGGCACATTGTTTTCAAATAAAGGATTATCATACCCGGCTCTAACGGACAATTGCAGTCCTTTTTCGGATATTGGTGTAGCTACAGTTTGTGCATTTGCCGTAAAATAGATACTGGCAAAAAACAGGAGTATTAATTTTATATATTTCATTTTTTTAAGTTTTAAATGATATTTTATGGCAAGGCATTTATTGCTGCTGTAAGCTCCGCTGCAGTAGCTAATGTTGTTTCAGACAAACTAAACGTAACTTGATGATTTGCAGTCAAAACTTGTGGTTTAATAGCATATCTGAATTTTCCATCTTTTTCTGTAACAAAAATCAGATAACCGTCTAAACCAATTGGGAACAGCCCGTATGATTTCCCTAATGCATTTGGAAATGTTTTTACAGCCAGAAAAATGGCTGCATTAGCACCATAACCTGCAGGAATATTTGCAGTAATTGTAGTTTTTGGCCCCGTATTTCCAGCAAATTTATCACAATTGAACCATCCAAAAGAAGGTATAAGTGCGGCATATACCGGAGTAGCTGCTTGAGTATTTGTATTAATGTCAATAGTAGTTGCTTGTTCCCACGCCAAATCATCATTTGAATCAATAGTTCCTATAAATGGTAACATTCCAGATTGTGTTCCGCCAGTTAACGATGTTGGCACTTTTAATGACATGGGGCACGAAAGTGTGAGATTTACACCTTCTTGTGTTGCTTGAATATAAAACTCACCTCCAGAATATAACAATTCTTTATTTCCAGCTAGATTGCCTAGAGTAGGTCTGTTAGAAGTTAACATCTCTCCTTTATCAAAAATTTCGAGGTATTTAACTTTTACTTCACCTATTACAGGATTACCGTTTTTTAATAAACAACTTCCATTAATTGTTAGTAGTACACCTTTTGGAGATGTATAATTTAATGTTGTACTAGCGTCAAATGGTATAACCTTAGTTAATGAGGCTTCTTTTTCATTAAATAATAGTTTAAAAGCAGCGCTAGTTGGAATTGACTCGCCATTATCTATAACTTCATACTCGTCTTTGTTACAGCTTTGTAAACAAAGTATTGCAAATGTAAAAATAACAAAACTTTGCAGTGCTCTTATTACATAACTGCCTTTAAATTTTAATTTTTTCATATCAATTAGTTTTAGATGGGTTCTGAAAATTGATTTTTTTGATTTTTCACAAAACAGAACCCTTTAGTTTTGAAAAAAAAATAATTCTCGTGAATAAATAATGATTTTTACCTGTGGACTTGTATAATTGTTTATTCATGTTGTTAAATACTAGTTTAAGGCAATAATATACATATAATTATTTGAAATTCAATGTTTTAATTTATAGAACTTCCCTTTAATGTTTATACAGTTATATCAATTGAGTTTAAAATTTGTTACCCCTAATTATGAATTATTTTTATTTTATTGAAAAACTAAGTCAATGTTTGGAATTCCATAGTTTAGAACTGGTCCGCCACTGCCATAAAAATTGGAGGAATAAATGGTTAATGCTCCAGAATTTACAGGATATGGAACTGCACCAGAATTAAATCGACAAATGCTACCTATTGTGTTTCCAATATTTCCTAAATAATTAGATGCAATTCTTCTTACAGTATAGCTATCACCTGCAACAAGAGCAGTTGGTGTAATAGTTTGATAATCTATTGCAGCCGAATTAAAAACATGATTTCCTGTGTAAACCAATGTGCTGGTAGTGTTGTTGAAAATTTCAATGGTATACGGAATATTTGCTGCGAAAAGATTTGCGTTTCCTTGGTATCCAACAGTACAAACTGTTTTGTTTACATTTAAATCAAATGTGTATTCGTGTGTAACTAAATCCATATTAGTGTAGTTGTCAAACAATACATTACTTGCTAAAGTAGTGGAATATAGATTTTGAAAATCGGTTCCAACAGTATTACAATTTGATGTAGGCGTTGGTGAACAACCAATAATTAGTAGGAGCATTAATGGTAAGGTTACGATAATTTTTAAATGTGTTTTCATAATTTCTAATTTTTATTAAGGTGGGTTCTGAAAATTGATTTTTTTGATTTTTCACAAAACAAATATATTGGTATAATTGTATAAACCTATCAATTTAGAAAATACTTGTTAACTAAATCATTTGTATATCAATTAGTTTGTTCCTTATTTTGGATTCATAACTTAAATAAACAAATCTGAAAACGTATTTTTTCTATTTAAGGGGACACTTTTAAATCATAACCTAATAAGGTTTGTGATGGGGTTATTATTATCTTTTTGCATATGTAAAGAAAAATCCATTTTTCATACAGACCAAAGTTGATGTGATAAAAAAATCGCCTTTTCTTATCAAAGCAAAATCCATCACTACTATTATACCCGTTGAGGTATATTCTATCTTGAAAAAATAAATTTACACCTTAAAGGGTATAAATTAAAAATATATTACTACTTTTATACCCGAAAAGGTGCATATTATGGAATTAAGTAAGTTTGTAAAACAAAAAAGAACCTCCGCTAAATTAACTCAACCTGAATTGGCAGAGAAAGCAGGAGTAGGTCTTCGTTTCCTCCGAGAATTGGAACAAGGTAAAGAATCTCTGCGATTAGACAAAGTAAATCAGGTATTACAATTATTTGGTTACAAAGTTGGTGCAGTTCAACTAAAAGTAGAGGAAGATGAGAAAGGCTGAAATAAAAATATATAATACAACTTCGGGGTGGTTGGTAGAAGATGAAAATGGATATCATTTTAACTATGATAGCTCTTACTTGAATTCTTCAAATCCTGACCCTATTAGTTTAACACTACCGATAAAAGAACAATCTTATACAAGTAAAATTTTGTTCCCTTTTTTTGATGGTCTTATCCCCGAAGGATGGTTGTTAGATATTGCTCAAAATAATTGGAAACTAAACCCTCGAGATAGAATGGGGCTATTGATGGCTTGTTGTAAAGATTGTATAGGAGCCGTTAGTGTTCATCCCATAAATAACGAAGAACTATGAAATCGCCATTAACAACTAGTTTGCATAAGCAAACAACTATAAATAAGAGGCGATAACTTATATGACCGCTAACAAATAAACTTTTACATATATGAAAAGATGTCTCTATTGTTACGAACCACTAACTGAAAATGAAGTAGATTTTCATAGCACTTGTTGTAAAAAAATATTTGGGCAAACTACTCCTCCGGAACTACCTTATACAGAAAACCAAATGGAAGAATTGGCTTTACAGGTGGTGAAAAGTCAAACTACTTTAACGGGGGTTCAAGCTAAATTATCTTTGGAATTATCCCCAAGTGAAAAAGGGGATGGAAAACGATTCACAATTGTTGGTTTGTGGGGAGATTATATATTAAAACCACCCACTAAAAATTTCAATCAATTACCAGAGGTGGAAGATGTAACAATGCACATGGGAACCATAGCCAAAATAAAAATGGTGCCCCATAGTTTGATACGATTACAATCAGGTAATCTCGCCTACATCACCAAGAGAATTGACCGCATAAAAGGTCAAAAACTTTTAATGGAGGATATGTGTCAATTGACAGAAAGAATGACAGAAAACAAATATCACGGGTCTTATGAACAGATTGCTAAAGTTCTTTTGAAACATTCCTTAAATCCGGGTTTGGATTTAGTAAATTTCTTTGAACAAGTGTTGTTTTCATTCTTAACGGGGAATGCTGATATGCACTTAAAAAACTTCTCTATAATCAAAACAAAGGAGCAAGGTTACATTCTATCTCCCGCTTATGATATGGTGGCAACCGCAATCGTTAATCCTGCCGATGATGAAGATTTGGCTCTAACGCTTAATGCTAAGAAGAAAAAAATTAATAGAATAGATTTCATAACGGTATTCAATTCTTTTAAGTTAGACAACAAACAACAGGAGAATATTTTTAATAAAATGGAGAAAGCTAAAGACAAATGGTTTCGTTGTATTGATGAGAGTTTTATGAGTTATGAGTATAAGGTTGCCTACAAAGAATTGATAAAAAACAGATTTGAAAGAATTGATTAGTTTCCAAATAAGCACCAAATTATAACAAACACACCGCGCCAAATTATAATAAGTGCACAAATTTGCAACTTTCTCCAATAGGGGGAGCAAAACAAAACCCGATACGAAAGTATCGGGTTTTGTTTATTTAAGAAACTCCAAGATTTATTCTTTAATAAACTTGGCAGCGTTTTTACCAGATACTTTTAAATAATAAATACCTTCCGATAATTGTTCAACATTTATGGTTGTTTCAATTTCATTTAGTTTTCCATTTAAAACAACTCTTCCTAGATTATCAATTATTGTATAAGGTTGATTAACGATACTAGGTTCAATCATTGTATTTAACAAACTTGAAGTAGGGTTAGGATATAAACTTACACTACTTTTATCAAAGACTTCCGTGGCTAAATCACTACAATTAATTGCTAACCCTAAATCTGTTATAGTCCAATTGTAAGTATTAAGTATAGAAGTTCTTGCTGCATAGCCATTACAATAATAAGAATTGCCTCCTGAAAAAACAACATTTGGTTCTAAAGGATTCTCATTTGGTGCTATTGTTGCCCAACCTATTAGTAGCGCATCATAATTATTTATAGAAAGTTGTGCTCCTGCAAACATAGATGACATATTAGTTACATTACCAACATTCCATGATCCAATAGGTTGGTCAAATGAGGAAGGCCCAAAAAACATAGGATCATTAAAAAACATAGAATCCATATCGATAACACTACTCACATTCCAAGAGTCAATAGGCTGGTTAAAGGCGGAAGCGTTACTAAACATATTAGACATATTAGTTACATTACCAACATTCCAGGAACCAATAGGTTGGTTAAAGACAATAGCTTGCCTAAACATATAACCCATAGCAATCACATTGCTAACATTCCAAGAACCAATAGGTTGGTTAAAGATATTAGCTTGATCAAACATACCACCCATATTAGTCACATTGCTAACATTCCAAGGCCCAATAGGTTGGTTAAAGGAAATAGCGTGTGAAAACATAGAAGACATATTAGTCACATTGCTAACATTCCAAGCCCCAATGTTTTGGTTAAAGGAAGCAGCGTTTTCAAACATAGAAAGCATAGTATTCACATTGCTAACATTCCAAGCCCCAATATTTTGATTAAATGTATTAGCTTGAAAAAACATACCAGCCATAGTAGTCACATTGCCAACATTCCAAGAACCAATATTTTGGTTAAAGGAAATAGCGCCTACAAACATACCACTCATATCAGTCACATTGCTAACATCCCAAGAACCAATATTTTGGTTAAAGGCGGGAGCGTTACTAAACATACTACCCATATCAGTTACATTACTAACATTCCAAGCTCCAATATTTTGGTTAAAGATAATAGCTTGCGAAAACATACCATTCATATTGTACACATTGCTAACATTCCAAGCCCCAATATTTTGGTTAAAGGAAGTAGCTTGACTAAACATACCACTCATATTAAGCACATTGCTAACATTCCAAGCCCCAATAGGTTGGTTATAGGAAGTAGCGCCTGAAAACATAACATTCATACTGTTCACATTGCTAACATTCCAAGAACCAATATTTTGGTTAAAGGAAGTAGCGCCTGAAAACATAACATTCATACTGTTCACATTGCTAACATTCCAAGAACCAATATTTTGGTTAAAGGAAGTAGCTTGACTAAACATACCAGCCATAATAGTCACATTGCTGACATTCCAGGAACTAATAGGTTGGTTAAAGGAAGTAGCGGTGTAAAACATAAAATTCATATCGGTTACATTACTCACGTCCCAAGACCCAATTGGTTGGTTGAAAGTTACTGCTTGATAAAACAAATTAGTCGTATTAGTTACAAGAGTCGTTACAATATTATCAAATGGAATTGGTGTTGTAGTGCCTGGAGGTGTAAAATAACTTATGCCAGAAGGAATATTATTAGCATAATTAGTAATATTACTAGTAGTTGAATTATCTACAATGGCAAACCATTCTATTCCTGTCCCTCTTGGGTTTGCTTGAATAAAGTAGGGTGACGGAACTGTTGTGCCAATCCATTTAATGGTAATTAAGTTTGTATCTAATACAACTTGTGCATTGATAGTTTGAACGGTTAAAAATACTGAAATAAGTAGGAGTGTAATTTTTTTCATAATTTATTAGTTTAATTTATGGAATTGTAAATATATTAAAAAAATTGAGTCTATCTATACCTTTGATTTTAAGACAATTGAATAAGCAATCATCACATCAAATTTGTAACTTTTTCCAAGAGGGGGAGCAAAAGAAAACCTGATACGAAAGTGTCGGGTTTTGTTGTTTTTATAGGTCAATAAAAATTAATAAATAATTCTTTATTTATTGCGTTTTTTTAGACTAATTATCATCCATTTTTTTAATTTTTTCCCTGTCAGTCTTGGTCCATATTCGGTCTCCTCAAATTCTTTAACAATTTTATATTCAACCACTGCTGTAAACAAATTACCTATTGATTTAAAATTACTAGATTGATCAGAAGCATAATATTCTTCTTGTATTTTATTAATAATGTTATTGTCATTAATTTTATTATCTATATTGTGAAAATCATATTCGCTACCTTTTACAATATCCTTAAAAGAAATGTAACAATTATCCACACATTCATAACTGACTAGTTTAAGAGTCAATGTCTTTTTTTCAGCAAGTTTTTGAGAAAAAGCACTACTTGTAATTAGAATAACAATAAGACTAGCAATATATTTTATTTTTATTTTTTTCATTATTATTTTAGTTTAATTATTAGATTACGAAAATATAAAATAAAATAAATAAATTGTCAATTACATTGATTTTCTGACAATTGAATAAGCAATCATCACATCAAATTTGTAACTTTTTTCAAGAGGGGAGCTACTAAAGAAAAGACTTCACAAACATGTAGAGGTGGGAATACGTCGAGGCCTCGTAGACTAAGTTAGCCATATAAAATAATTACACCCAACGGGCTAACTTAAATTAATTTATTAAAACATCATTGTAATCAATCCTCTTTTTGCTGCCGATTTATCTCAATAAGTTATTTTTCGTTTATTAATATCCGGGTTCTACAGCCGCAGTATCTACAGTTTCAACTTCTGGATAATCATCTTCATATTGTGATGGCCATTGAATATTGTTTTCGTATTCTGATGGTTCATAGGGCATGTCTTCCTCACCTTCATTCATATAAGCATCATACCCATATTCATACCCGTCTCCTGATACATCTTCAGAGGATATTAAATTAATTATAGTTGCGATATCGAAGCTAGGATTGCATATAGTTATTTCAAGTTTTCCGTCATAGTTTAAATAAATTCCAACATAAATACCGTTTTTAGATTTATAAACACTATAATAATTTCCCTGATAAATCCCCTTTTTTACTAGATCATAATTTTTTAATTTGTCTATAAATCCGTTTAAAACAGATTCTAATTTATCACTTGAGTTCTCGTTTAAAAGGATCTTAAATGTGTAGGCCTCAGGGATCTCTTTTGTAATAAAGGAGTCATAATTGTAGGCATTGCTGGCAATAGCATTTCCATACAAATAAAACTCATAGGTAGCAATATCATTAATTTCTTTCGATGAAATTAAATGGTATTTTGAATAAGAAAAATCTTCCTTCGTTAAATTTAATTTAGTTGCAATAGTTTGAAAATTATCGTTTAGATTTAAGCTTTCTGGAGAATCGAAATCAATGATATTCAAAATACTATTTATATCAAAATAATCCGTTTTAACAGAATCATACGTACTGTTATAATCATATAAATAACAAAATAAATCATTTCCAATATCATCAAATTGGGGATTAACTTTGTACTTTCCGTCTTTGTCTATAAGCCCAAATTTATCGCCTAATTTAACAATTGCAGTGCCTTCAAAAAAAGAAGTCGCAAAATCAAATTGAGGGTTTATTACAATTTTACCTAACGGATCAATATACCCAAATTTTTCACCACTTTCTATAGCCGCAAGATCAAATTTTCCAAAATTAAACCCCTTGTCAAATTGAGGATTAATGACAAACTTTCCATCTGCATCACACCACCCAACCTTATTGTCTTGCGTGATAAGAAATAAATCATCGTCAATTATTATATAGTCAAATTGAGGATTTATCAAATATTTTCCGCTACTGTCTATAACGCCACGTTTATTGTCTAACGCAACAATTGCTTTCCCGTTTTCAAATTTTGAAGCACTGTCAAATTGATAATTAATAATTATTTTTCCAGTTTTATCAATATAACCCCATTTGCCATCTTTATTTTGAACAGCACATTTATCATCTGAAAAATACCCAACATCACTAAATTGAGGCATTATAGATGTTATACCAGATTTATCGACAAATCCCCAACTAGAACTGTCTAAAGAATCGGTTATAGAATAGGCCGCTAAATTTTCAGAAAAAAGACGAACTTCACTAGCATCTTTTTGTGTAAACTGTACCTCACCATCTTTATTGATAGCTGATGGAGATGAATTTTCGCTTACTACCCAAGCTAAATCATCCTGAAAAACAGTTGCGCTCATATAAACGGCATTAATCACAAACTTCCCATGATTATCAATAAAGCCCCATTTTAATTCATTATTATTTAAAACACTAACCAAAGCCAAGCCATTTCTAAAAGCCGATGCATTTTCGAATTGGGGGTTTATTGCAATTTTGCCATTTAAATCAAAATACCCATATTTTCCTTTTTGCAAAAAAGGGATTAACTCAATTTTATCTTTCGAATTAAACAGGCTACAACTGCTAACAATTACTAATAAAACGATGGAATAAATAATTTTCTTCATGATTTCTAAATTTTGAAAACAAATATATTAATTTCTTACCAAGTTGTTGAGTGTATAAAAACAAAATCAAAATTGTTTTGAATTGATTATAAATAAATTAATGCGTTTTTTGTTTGTCCAGTTATTTTTCAAATAATAATCTACCGATATATCTCAACTCATTATTAACCAATAAACAAAACCTGA
>Ga0208951_1000636_pt1 | contig 16145 bp, 16 predicted proteins | sample GreLakmeMI27MSRF_FD_187702 | JGI IMG/M metagenome (GOLD analysis project Ga0208951, IMG submission 187702) | Freshwater lentic microbial communities from great Laurentian Lakes, MI, USA - Great Lakes metaG MI27MSRF (SPAdes) | ecosystem: Environmental > Aquatic > Freshwater > Lake | place: Great... | reverse complement strand
CTGCAATAAGGTCGCTAATTCCTACACTATAGCCGTGAATTTTCATATATTCGGTTACAATGTCTTGCAAATTATTGATAAAATCGCACGCACTATCAACACCATAGTCGTTATTAATTCTGTGAATTATTCCGCGAGTTGTATCGCCAAGAATACCCTTTTCAATATGTCCGCGCTTAATAGCTCCCTTATTAATTTCTAATACATTATTAGAATTTTTGTAATCTTCACTGGCTTCGTTAAATTGCTTTGTTTTATATTTTAATGTAATATTTGGAATAATTTGACTTAATAGCGAAAAGCTACTTTGCAAAGGATTATCAAAATTGATTTTTGTTAAATCAATTGTTTTAAGATGCGCCATTATATTCATTGCAGTTCGAGGATTGAAATTAATAGATTCTCGTGTAAATAAATAACTGCTTAATAGCGAATCTTGAAAAATGCCTACAATTGATTTGTTGTTTGCTGGGCTAATAATTTGATATTTTACCGCTGCCAAAGTTTTGAGTTCGATTTCCGACTCATCGTCTTGTGGCATATGTAAATTCATTTCATCGCCGTCAAAATCGGCATTATATGGTTTAGTATCAGCAACATTCATTCTAAATGTGTCGCCCCGCATCATTACTTTTGCAATATGGCACATCATAGACATTCTATGGAGAGTTGGTTGCCTATTGAAAAGCACCGCATCACCGTCTAAAATATGGCGATGCACAATGTCGCCAATTTCAAGATTGATTGATTCGCGATCGACATAACGCAAACTAATACAATCCCCGTTTTTTCGCTCATAGATTTTTGCACCTGGATGAACGTCTGGACCGTTTAAAATTAATTTGCGCAAATACTTCCTATTTTGCTCATTAACAATAATCGGTTTTGTCAAATTTTTAGCAATTTTTAGCGGAACGCCTAATTCATTAATTGATAAATTAGGATCAGGTGTAATAACTGAACGCGCACTATAATCTACGCGCTTTCCCATTAAATTTCCTCGCACTCTGCCGCTCTTACCGTTTAAACGCTCTTTAATCGCTTTTAATGGACGACCAGACCGCTGAGCAACTGCTGCAACACCCGGAATCTTATTATCAACAAGAGTAGCAATATAATATTGTAATACTGTTGTCCAATCATCGATAACATTAGACCCCGATTTTTGCTCGATTTTTTCCTGCAACATTTTATTTGCTTTAACAATATTAATAATAATATGTGTTAAATCGTCTTCGCTCCGCTGTTGCGCATCGTGTTTAATTGATGGTCGCACTTGTGGAGGTGGAACAGCAAGCACTTGGCAAATCATCCATTCTGGTCGCGACCATATTGGACTAAACCCCATAAATTGCACGTCTTCGTCCGAAATTTTCTTAAAAATTTTAAGCATAATTTCTGGAATAATTTTCATCGCCATTTTAGAGTCTTCTTTCTTAAAATCGTAATTATTAAATTCCTCTTCTTTATCATTCCATTCGGCAATAATTGTTGCTAAACCTTCTTTCCTAAGTTTAGGCTGTAAGCATCCGCAACCATTATTCGAATCTTCACCACATCTATGCTTCTTACTTGCTAATGCAAATACTTTTGTCCAGCGAACGTCCGCATTTAATTCTAGCAAATAATTATATTTTTCTTTATCAATTAATAGCTTAGAGCACTTAATGCAAATGCATCTGCATATTTTCATAATTGTTGATAAATATTGAATATAATATACCGGTCTTGATAAGTTAATATGTCCAAAATAACCAGGCGATTGAACATAATCAAGACCGTCTGTTGGGCATATCATACCCGCATCTAAAACACCCATACGAGGGTCAAAAAGTCCCCCTAATACCGGTTTATTGTTTATATGAGTATCCCTGTTTGTTATTTCGACAACCGACCCTTTTTGAATTTCATAAGGGCTTAAAATACTAAACTGAATACCAATGATTTTAGATGGTTTCTTATTTTCAAAATCGGTCATTCTTTTATAATAGTTAAATAATATTTAAATAATATTTATTCAATTTTTAATTTTTATTAATTTAAAAATTGAATTTTTTGTTATTAAATATAATATAATTTAATAATAGAACTATTATGCCTCATAAATATTGCACTAGAGCTAAGACTGCTAGTATTCCAAAAATGAACTATGTATATGATAACAGTAATTCAGATATAAGTTCAATTAGCAGTGGTTCAGATTTTGAGTATTTTGATAATAGTTCGGATAATGGCTCAGATAATGGCTCAGATAATGGTTTTAATAAACGTGATTATTATAAATTTTTGCACCAACTATATCCTTCACGTTATAGTAAAAATAAATATATTAAGGAAGCAAACGAAGCAAACGAAGCAAACGAAGCAAACGAAGCAAACGAAGCAAACGAAGCAAATGAAAATATGCACAAGCGAGCAAAAAAAACGCATTTTCAAAATTTAGATAATGCTAGTAGCGATTTATACAAGCATAATTTATTTAATAGTAAAATTATTAAAAAAAAGCATACAAATTTTTATAAGAAAAATGTTATGATTAATTCAGATACTAGTGATGACGAAGAAGACGAAGAAGACGACGAAGAAGGCGACGAAGAAGATGAAGAAGGAGAAGGAGAAGACAAAAAAACATTATTATCAGAAGGGTTTAAAACTCTTTTTCAAAACCTTAATAAATCTGATGGTAATAACAATATTAATATTTTTGTAAATTTAAAAAAAGGAAAAAATAATATTTTCAATAATGAAAATAGAGAGACGAATGACCCTATTTATTATCAAGAAGTCGATGATATTGATGACGAAGATGACGACGAGGATGAGGATGATGATGAGGAAAGCGATAAAAAAGGAAAGAAAGGAAAGAAAGGAAAGAAAGGAAAGAAAGGAAAAAAGGAAAAGGAAAGCGAAAAAGAATACGAAAAAGAATGCGAAAAAGAATACGAAAAAGAATACGAAAAAGAATGCAAAAAACTTAATAAAAACACACATACAACTATTCAAAAAGATGATGTAGTTCCGGCTCCGCCAAAAGTGTCAAATAGAAATTACCGGGCATTTGATAAGATTTTAAATAATGAGGAAGCAGAGTCAGAATATTTTAAAAATTGTTTATCTAAAAATTTACAATTGGAAGCAATTGCTAAATTAGAAAAACTCACAGATTTAACTAAAATTAGCAAACCTTATTTGCTTCATTTGGTTGACCTTGATATTCCAGACCAATATAAAGCGTGTGCTTTAAGAAAAATAAATATTATGCGCTTAATGTCTGGAAGCGGAAATAGTGAATATTATAAAATTAAGTCGTGGGTAGACTTGTTTTTGAAAATTCCGTTTAATAAGTATAATAATTTGCCTATTAGTTTTGCTGATGGTATTGAGCAATGTCACGAATTTATGGAAAATGCCAAAAAAATATTAGACAGTGTTACTTATGGGTTAGAAGATGCCAAAATACAAATTATGCAAATGATTGGACTATGGTTAGTAAATCCAAATGCAATTGGTTGTGCTATTGCTATTAAAGGGCCTCCTGGAACTGGCAAAACAACACTTATTAAAGAGGGTATTAGCAGAATTTTAAACAGGCCTTTTGCGCTTATTGCGCTAGGTGGGTGTGGTGATTCGGGTTTTATAGATGGTTTTGACTATACATATGAAGGCAGTAAGCATGGAAAAATTATTGACATACTAATTCAATGTGGTTGTATGAATCCGGTTATTTTATTTGATGAATTAGATAAATTGAGCGATTCGTTTAAAGGTCAGGAAATTACGGGTGTATTAACACATTTGACAGACACTACTCAAAACTCTAAATTTAGTGACAAATATTTTTCAGAAATTAGTATTGATATGTCTAAAGCGTTATTTATTTTTAGCTATAACGATGATAGTGCTGTTAATTCTATTTTAAAAGATAGGATGTATAAAATCGAAACAAAGGGTTACAAAACTAAAGATAAATTAGTTATTGCAAAAGATTATTTATTGCCAAAAATTAGAGAGGAAATTAAATTTGCTAGCGACACTATTGTCTTTAATGACGAATTATTAGAATATATTATTAATGATTTTACAGAAAAGGAAGATGGAGTGCGCAATTTAAAGCGCTGTTTAGAAATTATTTATAAGAAGTTAAATTTATATAGATTAATGAAGCCTAATGTAAATCTATTTGAAAATAGTGAAGGATTTAAGCTTAAGAGTAAGATTATTTGGCCTTGTATTTTAACAAGACAGCTCATTGATGATTTAATTAATAAAGCATCAACAAAAGATATTCCATATGGAATGTATACTTAAGTTATTAAGATTGTTAGTTTAAAAACAGTTTAGTTATTCGTTTTTTATTTAAATCCTTTTTATATATATATCCTTTTTATATATATATCCTTTTTATATATATATCCTTTTTATATATATATCCTTTTTATATATATATCATTATATATATTGATATATATATAATGCCTTTACCGCAGTTTGAAATCATAAAATTAAAACAATTAAAGAAATATAGACCTTATGAAAAATACGATGATTATTTGAAAGTTAAAGAACCTCGCTTTTATGCAGAATTAGTTAATCCTCAAATAACTGAAATTGCTGATATTGCGATTGAAGAGCGAATGAGAGATGCTATTCGTTTTTTTGCATCAAAAGGGGTGGGTGAATTGACTCAAATACGTGACAATTTTGATGAAGCTAGTGAAATAAAAAATGGAATACAAAAATTTGTAGGCGATGGTTATGCTGCTATGAATCAGGGAGTACGGGATATGTTAGGTAATAGTGAGCTAGTATTTAATGCTATTAAAGAATATTATGAAACTGAAATGCTGAGAAATGTTAGTGTTACTGATAGTAATATTTATAATTTATTAAGTGCATTTACGAAAACCACACCCTCTCAAGATAAATTCTATGTTTTTAGATGTTTTCAACAATTACCGGATGGCCTACCGTTATTTGATGCTAATGGTGTTATGAAACCCCGCATTTATTTAAATCAATTTACATCAACCTCTATATTATTAAGAGTGTGTGATTTTTGGTGCACGCCTCGTCCAATAAATATTGCAAATCCAACAAATCCCTTTGACCCAGCTAATGGAGATAATACTATAATTTGTATAGAAATACCTATAGGCACGCATGGAATTTCTATAATTAATTATGCGGGAATTCTTTATGGACAACTTACAACTACATATTCTGAATTTGAATATTTGCTTCCACCAGGCGGAACTTTAGAACTTACTCGTGATACATATGACTATACAAGTATTACTAGAGCACAATTACACGAAATAGCCAGATTGGACCCGTTAAATGCGCCAATTCCAAATTTACCTGTAAGATTCCACATACCTATTTATAAATATCATTCCTTTGTTCCAGATAACCGCTCATTTAAAAAATTAGCAAAAGATGTATACATTTATAAATTACCTGCACTTAGAAGTATATTAGTAAGAAATATGATATATCTGAAAGACCAAGTAAGTGAGTTTTCATCTAGAATACTTTCAAGTGCTAGGAGGAGGTCTGGTTATGAACGATTAGCTGAAGGTAGAAGACCAAGAAAACTAAGAAAAAGAACTAGAAAACAAAGTAGAAAACAAGGAAACAAATATAGCAGAAAATATAGCAAAAAGCAAGCTTTAGAAATATAATAGTATACTATATAATAGTATACAATGTCTAGTAGTAGGAATAGTAGTAGGAATAGTAGGAGTAGTATAAGAAAATCCTCTATGAGTATTGCAGAAAGAAAGAGACGCGAAGACATACAAAACAAAACAATATTAGAAATTGATAGGTTAATTGAGATTATAGCTTTTATAGTTCGTGACGCAGGATATAGTATAGAATTAGATGATAGCGAAGCTATTGTTGGTAACTATATATTTTTTATTAAACATAAAAATAAAAATCTAAGTATTCCCACTACAGTTAGCAGTATAGAAATTATTTTGAAAACAGATGATACAATATTGGATACCCCAATAACTAGAACGCTACAAAGAATAAGCGTTCGAACATTTTATATTGAAATGGTTGAAACTAATGAAAGTTATAGAGGTAATGGATGGGCCATATTATTATTGTTTTATACAATAGCTTATTTACAAAAACATAAGCCTACTATTAAATTTTTCACATTAAGCGACGAGAGTGCTATGAGATTTGATATGGAGAATAATATATATGGTAAAGCAGGATTTTTATTTGCGTATTTTGTAGAAATGGATCTTAGTCGCCCTAATACAATTAAAACAACGAGTCTAAAAAAAATATTAGACCTTAGAGATTATAATAGTACTTATAATTGGGCTACTAATTGTTTATATCACATTGAAAATTTTCTAGAAAAAAATAATATGGACACAATTGAAGACTATATTGAAGATAGTAGTGCATACTATTATGGGGGGAAATCAAAAAAACAAAGACACAAAAAGACCAGAAAACAAGGAAACAAAAGAAGCAGAAAACATAGTAAAAAATATAGCAGAAAACATAGTAGAAAATAGTAGAAAACAATGTAATGTGTATATTAAAAGCTTCGTGTTCTTCTAGTTAATGCGCGTGCTCTTGTAGTGCGTGGAGGTCTTACAATAGCGTCTGTATTACGAGTAGTGTTATTTCTTATAGCAGGTCGTATTTCAACACCTAACTGTGCTCCTTTATAATCATCTAGCGCACTTTGAGTATAATGTTGCATTTTATCTTCTATATCCTCCATATTAGTTAGTGTTAACTCTATAAAAGTTACTATGTCATTATAACCGTGTCTTGCTAATTCTGCTTCTAAAAACACAGGTTCATTGTGGAATCTTAGCAAGTGGTTAACTCTTTCTAAAACAGTGCGAATTTGAGCTATTAATCTTAGCAAAACAATTGGAATATGCTTAACGTTATATTCATAAGAAGTTATTACACTATTTATAAAAGTTTTATATTGACTTGATTTCAAAATAAGGGTCGGAGCTATGTTAGCCATAGTTTGTGTTAGTTGTGCAATATTATGATTATGTGTTAATCTTGCTTCAAGCGATGCTAACATTGCTCTTGCAGCCGCGGGGACATATCCGGCTTTAGCCTTAGTCTTTTTATTAAGTTTTCTATCATTCTTTATATCATTCTTTATATCATTCTTTATATCATTCTTTATATCATTCTTTCTAGTATGTTTTCTATTTTTAGATGTCTTTGGCATATATATAATATATAATAATAAAAACATTTTTTCTAAATATATAAATGCTTAAAAATGATTGGAATAACGATATTGAAAATGTTCTGGGCAATATTAGAACAAATGCGCTATATCTCTCAAATGAGCATAAAATAAGATATTTTAGTTTATCACACAGTATAAAATGGTACAGATTACCGATTATTATATTTAGTGGTGTTAATAGTATAATTAGTGTCGGATTACAGCAATATATAGATCAAATAGTATTGTCATTGCTTACATCATTAATCTCTCTGTTATGTAGTATTATAGGATCAATAGAATTATATTTAAAGAAAAATTCAAGAATGGAAGCAGATTTGATAAGTTATACACAATTCTATCTATTAAGTATAGAAATATTTAAGACATTAACACTTGATAGAGAGAATAGACCAATACCCTCACGCGAATACTTACATAAAATATTTAATGAATATACAAAATTATTTGAGAGTTCTAACCCATTAGAAAGAACAATAACAGATAAGCTATTAACTATAGATTTAGTAACACGTTATAGTTCATTGCCTGCACTTTTAGATACATCAAATAACCAAATGCCTAATATTTTACATAGTCCTGCTAATACATTAGCATTAACGCATAGTGCAGAGGAAGACCGTCTATAAGTTTCTTTATTTTTATCTTTATCTTTATATTTATATTTTTTTATCTTTATCTTTATCTTTATATTTTTTTATCTTTATCTTTATTCTTCATATAGCCAAGAGTAATAATATCTCTCAAAAGACGTATTTTTAAGATTAGAATACTTAAAAAAAACGGTGGCTTCAACGCATAATGCCTGTAATTCTTTTTTAAAACTTATAATATGTTCTTTAGCATAGTCATTATTTACACTATAATATGGATTTTGTATAATAATGCGTGCAATAAACTCTCGTTCTGGTGGATTTATTTCAAAAGCACCAATATAATATGGGCCTCTTCTTTGATCTAGTATTGGTGGATAATAACCAATATAAAAATAGCGCTTTGAAACATTTACGCTACCATAATCGCACAATTTATACATATCTTGATACATAAATGTAGGAAAAAATTCATTAATATGAACCATTTCATAAATCCAAGTTCGTGCCCACTGTATTGTTGAAAAAGGTGTTAATAGTTTTAAGTGTTTGGAGTTTAACTTATTAGCAAAATCTTTTCCTAGCCTAATAGTTTCACTAGTTTCACTTGTTTCAATTGTTTCATTTAAATTAGCTTTAAAATTTAAAAAATCTGCTTTAATAGTTTCAACATCTTCGATGCCGTCTTCCTCTTCTTCTTCTTCTTCCTCTTCCTCTTCTTCTTCCTCAATATCATCTTTAATATTTTGAATAGATTGCGTTCTTAAAAATTCATAAAATGACGGAAATATATTTGCACTAGCATTCATAGTATTATTATTATTATTTAATAATAACGTACTTTTTCTATTAATGTGTTTTGTATTAGCAAAATAAATTTTATTAACGTGTGTTAATAAAAACGCATTATTACAAATCGCATAAAACAATAAAATTATTATATTGCTATAGCTCATATAGAGTATATAATATATATATACTCTAATTTTTATATATTAATAATAATATATAAAAATTAGCGGCTAATAATTATTTATTAGACTATTGAATTCGTTTTTTTTTTCGGGTGCTAATTGCTCATAGTCTATTATAAATTGCTCATCATTAGTTTTAAAAGGATCGTCTGCGCCTTGAAATGCTAGTGTTGGTGAAAAAAATTTATTCTTATAATCATTATTAGTTTGAATAAATGAAATACGTGATTTATTTGTTCCTCGAGCGCTTAAATAATCTTGTTGGTCACCTGTTATACACGGGCATCCTTTAGATGTGCTATATTCGCTATTATAAAAGCAACATTCAGGTAAAAATTTGTTATCTTCAAACAATACTTTTGTTGGATCTATTTTAATATTATTATATGATTTTAGATTTAATTCTGGATGTTTAAAAACCTTTGATAGTGATGCTATAGTATTATTAGAATGATCAAAAATAGTGCTTACTAAAGCATTGTTATTGGTGTAGTTTTCTTTTGTATTGGGGTACCAATATGAATATAAACCATATAAATATATAACAAACAAAATAGTTGCTTTATCAAAAATTAAAACAAATATTATAATAAATGTAACAACTTTTGCTAGCGTCATTTTTACTTTATGTTTTTTACTGAACATTTTTGTAATGCTAACAGGAAAAAATTTTGCTTTTTTCTTGCTATTATTATTTTTAACCATTAATTATATTAATTATATTAATATAATATAAATATATTATAATTTAAAAATATTAAACATTATGCTATTTCAGCTAAGAACTCGCCAAATATTATATAAATAAACATAGTTAATGTAAATACTACTAGAGATACAAGAAAAGTCCCTCCATAAAAAATAATTAATATAATAAGAAATACTGCAATAATTGGTCCAATAAATGGTATAGAACTTGCAAATAGCATTATAATAACAGTTATAATTAATAATATTAATGACGCTAACATAATCATCGATACTGGGACAACAACTGTCAAAAGCCAGCCCATTGCAAGAACAGCAAACATTAGCTTCCAAGACCTAATTAATAACATTAATGTATAGTAGATTACGACAAACGCAGACACGATTTTTTTCAAAAAATCATTAATATTCATAAAAAATAGCCTCAGTTGCAATAATATATTTTGTAGGCTATTATTGAGTAATTTTAAAAAATATACTAGTAAGGTAAACAAAAATAATATAAAAGTTTTAATACCTATAAATGCGGTATACAATATATTAAAGAAATTATTTATATACTTTAATATTGATTTTAAAGGTTTATCGGTATCTACAGCAACCTCTTCATTTAATATATTTAAACACTCAGTAAAATTATTAGCAATATATTCTAAGTCATTATTATATACCTTATCGCTGTTTATTATTGAAGCAAAAGGCATCAATAGTGGATTACATTTGTGATCTTGCCAAGAATTTCTATATGCTACCAACGTTGATTTTATATAAAAATATATAACTATTATAACTACAATAAGAATTATTATTATAGTGAACCATATATCATTGCTATAAAGTTCATCATAACTAGCATTTTCAAAATAATCACTTATTTTTTTCTCTATACCACTTTCACTGGTGGAAGTCATATTATTATAGCATACTAAAAATAATATTTGTTTTTAGTTTAATGTTAATTAAACTAATTAACAGCATTAAAACTAATAATTATGTTAACGCTCTCATTGCGGTTCCTGGGAGATCTGCTTTTAGAGCTTCGCCAACTTTAACACTCGTGTTTATTAAATGAAATATTACCATAACCATTGAAGATACTTTACCAAACAAATCTGATACAGTAATAAATGCCCTACTTAATTCCACAAGTAAAATATTAAACCGTTTACCTAAATCACCCATTACATTTAGAGTGGACCCATGTTGAACAACAAGTCCAGTTTTTAAAGTCTCTAAAATTCCAACAAATAAGTTACCACTATCTAAAAAGTAAGAAAATGAATTATATATTGGTTTTAAAATAGTTTTCATAAAGTCCCATTGAATTTCTTTTGTGCAAGTTCTAAATGTTTCTACAGGGTCTTCATCTACTAGGCGAGCTAAAGGAATTACAAGAGGATTACATCTGTATTTATTCCAATTGTTTTTCAGTTGTGCTAATCCTATACTTAATGTTATTGACAATTGAATTAAACCGAAAATTATAACTATTAAAAAAGCTTTTCCTGTATCACTTAATCCCATAATTATTATTTATTATATTATAATTAATATAATAATTAATAATATATTCGTTTTATAACTAATTTTTTAAGTAAGTTTTTTATATTATTTGCAAATAAGTTATAACTATTAACTATTAACTATTCATTTGGAAAGGAATTCTTACCTTCTAAATTTTGTACAAGAGTAAAAGCTTGCATTTGTGAATTATATCCGTCGCTACCATTATTACCGCCTGTAGCTGTCATAGCTATATTAGCTTGTTTAGCTCTATGTGCTCTATTTTCTCGATAAATTGCTGCCCGATTATTTCCACTTATATCAGTTCCACTTATATCAGTTCCACCTATACTATTTCCACTTATATCATTATTTTTAAGACTTTCTCTCAAGTTGTAATTTCCTAAATATAGAAATCCTAATAATAAGCATATAAGAATAGTAATTATTATTTTATAATATTTTTTATTTTTCTTTCTAAATTTTAAGGACATAAATATTATTATTATATAAATAAATTATATTATAAAAATTATATTATAAAAATTATATTATAAAAATTATATTATAAAAATTATATTATAATTTATTTATATAAATTATGGTTATTTTAAATAAAGACGTTAACGCTATATTAGGCGAACAACAACGCATAGACTTAGCAGCATTAATTAAAGCAAATAAAACCGATGATTGTACACAAGAGATCCGTTCAAAAAAACAAAGTATTGTTATTAGTAATGATGTAAAACATCTAGTATTTTTAAAGCAAAAATACGAACGGTTGAGAAAATCCAATCCTGTTGAGTTTGATGCTATTTGTGTAAAACAGTGCAGTTTTTTATTTAATAATTATACTGATTTATATAATAAAATTTTAAATGATAAGTTAGATTTAGCTATATTAGAGAGATTTTTAGGAATATTAAAAAAAATAGAAGATGGTGAGCTAGACCAACACGAAGGATCATATTTAGTAGGAACTTACTTAAAAGAAATGTATATTGATAGTGCTTTAAAAACAGACGCTAACAAATCTAGCAAATCTAGCAAATCTAGCAAATCTAAATCTCCATTTTCTAAGGCTGAAAAAAAAATAAGCTATAAAGATTTTAAAGAGTTAAACAAGTAAAGCCATTATAAATTGCACTCCATAAATACTTCGTTTTCACCTTCTGAACTTTGGTCTTTAAGTAGTTTATATTCTTCTTGTAGTCTTCTATTTACAACTTCTAATTTAATATTTTCTTGTGCTAAGGCCTTGTTCTTATTTGTTAAATGAGTAATATTGCATTTTAGCTCTCTTAATTCTTTATTAAGTAAGTTAATAATATCTTGCTGTGAGCAGCAATGTCCAAAATGCGCGATGTAATCTTTTTGACTTTGAGCAACCCATTTTTTATGTTTCTGTGTTTCAAAGTGGCTTTTAACAAATTGCGAGCTAATGTCATATACCCTATCCATACACGAGCATTTAATCTTTCCATGCCCGTGTTCTTTTATTAATTCGGAATATGTTTTATCTCTCAATCCCTCATTCTTTTCATCGTATTGCAACGTATAAAGATTTATTTTAACAATCATAGAAAGGTCGCTGTTAGTTGCCATATTATTATTAATGTTAATGTTAATGTTAATATTAATATTAATGTTTCAATTTTATTTTACTAGTTATTACTTATTACTTATTACTTATTACTTATTACTTATTTTTTAAAAATGGTTTACTTTCGTGACTTTCACTCATTTCAAATGATTTTTGTTTTTCTAGTGCTAATTCTAGTGCTGCTAATTCTTTGTTTTTTTTTATTCTAATTTTTCTAGCCTGTGCTATTTCTAACGCTTTTATGAGAGAATTATCAATTAGTGTCATTTTTGTTAAGGGATCATAAATAATGTTGCTATGTTTCATTCTAGTAAATGAAGTTCTAATAAAATTAATCATATTATAAGTATTAGCATTTTATTTTTAAATAAATTTAATAAATACTTTAGCATTTTTTAAATTTATTTAAAATAAGTAACTTAGTAAATTATAATATAAATTATAAAATATTATAATATATTAATTATGAGTAACAATTATACTTTTATAACATACTTATTACTAGTAATACTAATATTTGTTATATTCTCTCTAAGTTTCAAGTATAAATTTAAATCTGCGCAAAAATTATCATTTAGGAGTTCAACAAATAAGAACTCTAATGCAACTACTAAAGAAAATTATAACAATATTAAAGGTGGAGGAGGATTTAAGGAAGGATTTAAGGAAGGCTTAAACGGAAGCGATTATAACAAGAAAGCAAGCGACGACATATTTAGAATGATAGATAATAAACTTAAAGGATTAAGCTTAGAATTAGGAGGCACTGAAGGTAAGGCTGAAACGAAGAAAATACTTACAAATACTAAGAAAATATGCGACTTAGAATGTGCTAAATGTATGATGTCAATGTTAAACGATAAGAAATCTATTAATTCTATTAATATTGAAGGTGTATTAGATGACGAAACCGATGAAAATTGTATAAGATGTAAAAAATATAGTGCACTATCAACCTCTATTACAAGTATTATAAATAATTTGTAATGTTAATGAGCTGGTGGTATTATGCTAGTGACCCTCCATAAATTAACTTTGACACTTGTATAGTGGTATACAAGTCACTATTATCTTTTATAGTTTCAAGAGCTTGACTTGTTGCCTCGTGTTCTTCAAATAAGTCATCTAACAAAGTAGACATCGGTTCACTAGAACCCATATATATTCCATAGTTAATATTATCATCCGTTAACTTCCTTCTAAATTGTTTTTCGTTGCGTTTTATTATATTTTGTATTTCTTGTCTATTTATTTTTATATTACTTGCATATTGTTGTTCTGCAGTTAAATTTTGAGTGTACATTTGTCGCCTTCTTTCTTCTTCTTGTGAAACATGCATACCTTCAGTCGCTAACGCATCACAGGGTGCTACTCTATTGCTGTCATAACATGAACGAAACAAATAACGTAAAAACCCTGCTTTTCTAGTTTTTGTTTTAGCTTTTGTTTTAGCTTTAGCTTTAGTTTTAGTTTTCTTTCGTCTATATGAATAACGATTAGGCATATTTTATAACTATATAAATATTATAATATTTTAATATTTTATAATATTTTATAATATTATTTTTTATTTTTTTCTAGTTCTTCTTATTTGTTTACCACCTGTAGTATTTGCACTAGGAGCTACACTTATACTACGTGTTCTTGTAGTATTTGCTCTTGTAGCAGTTGCTCTTGTAGCAGTTGCTCTTGTAGCAGTTGCTTGACGAGTTGCACTTACATTTGCACTTACATTTGCACTTGCGCTTGCACTTGCACTTGCACTTGCATTTGCGCTAGGACTTGTTTGACGAGATGCATTTATAGCTATTTTTCCTTTTTGCTGTTTAATAACTTCTTGTGCCTCGTGAAGTGTTTTTTGTATATCAATCCACTGCTGCTCGAAATTAGCAATAATTTCACTATTATTATCTCCATTCTGTTTTCTTTGTTGTTTCAACAGTTCCCACTTTTTGTTTTGCACATCAGTATGTGCAGTTTCATATTTAGTTAATGCCTCATTTAAAACTTTTAAATTATTATTGCTTGTTTGCAAATTTACACCTGCTTGAAAACTGGTAGTTTCTAAATTAGGAATAGTCTTTTCGTAAACTTTATCTTTTGGTGTTGTTTTTAATTTTTCTATTTTTTTCTCAACCTTTTTTTTTGTTTCTGTATTTATCTTTATTTGGATATTCATATTTTTTATTACCCTTTTCAAAATTCTTATAACAGTTCTTAAATCTGCTTCATACTTTCGCATAAGCACTATAATCTCATCTAATGTCTCAGGTAAAGCTATATCATTGTCTCGCATAAGTATTGTAATAGCCTCTTCTAATGACCCTTGTGATTCTGTTCCTGGTGATGCTGATAATTCTGATGATGCTGATGATGCTGATGATGCTGATGATGCTGATAATTCTGATGATGCTGGTGACACCTTTTTACTCATCAAACTTGTCGCCATGTTTTTAAATGCCGTGCTAGGTGACATATTAGTCAAAAAGCGTTTTGCATTTGTATATGTAATACCTCTATTACCACCATTTTGTCTTCTTCTTTTTAATTTTTTTGTTCTCATTATTGTTATAATATATAAAAATATATTATAATAATATATAAATAAATAAATAAATAAATAAATAAATAAATAAATAAATAAATAAATATATAAATAAATACTAAATAAATTCTAAATATTTATTTTAGCGGAGGGTTTTTAACAACATAGCGTTCTTCAAATTCGCCATTATCAACCGCAGTTTGCGTATATTTTTTTCCTCCCCATTTTGGATCCATAGGATTTACACTAACCTCTCCACTTTGATAAAACATTTTATCTAAAGATGTTTCTAAACCTATAGTTTGGTTTTGTGTATCAATACCAGCTAACATATTTGTGTTAAATTTTTTATTATTATCCCGTGTAGCGTCTAAAATTTTGTTGCTTTCAATGAATTCTTTGCTATCCTTATTTAAAGGGTCGCGTTGTATAGAAGGTAGTCCTCCTTGATTTTCAAAGATAGACGGCTTAACTTGTATTAATTCATTATTTTGCGCGTCTGTAGAATATTGTAAATATAATATTGGACAATGTATATTTTGACTATTTTGCCATTCTATAAATTCACCATATTCTTCTAAACTATTAAATTTTATAGGATTTACCCCTGGAACAATTGCTAATTTTGAATTATATAAATAATAACCCCCGTCTTTTTCGATCAACATATTTGGACATCTAGCGTTCGAGTGTGTAACTGGTTTAGTAGTTTTATTTTCCATTTGTTCGTAATATTTATAAGAATTTGAGTAATAATATAATCCCAGCATAAAAAAAGCAAAAGCAAATATTAGTATTACTTTGTTTTCTCTATCTTGTTTTCGAATTTTCGCATACTCTTTAAGAAAATCTATTATTGCCATATTACTATTATTGTATATAATAATATATTTAATAAAATTATTTAAATATATTATATTATATATAATGGTTCTTATTAAATTACACACTAGTGCTAGTGTAA
>Ga0208951_1000635_pt1 | contig 16146 bp, 13 predicted proteins | sample GreLakmeMI27MSRF_FD_187702 | JGI IMG/M metagenome (GOLD analysis project Ga0208951, IMG submission 187702) | Freshwater lentic microbial communities from great Laurentian Lakes, MI, USA - Great Lakes metaG MI27MSRF (SPAdes) | ecosystem: Environmental > Aquatic > Freshwater > Lake | place: Great... | reverse complement strand
CGCCGCCGCCGCCGCCGCCGTCCGCGCTGCGAATGCTGCCATCCGCCGCCACGGACGTGGCGGCGGGCAGCCCGCCGGGCGAGTCCGCGTGCGCCACGTCATCGCGCGGCAGGGCTGCAGGTGCCGCAGGTGCCGCAGGTGCCGCTGGTGCCGCCGCGGGTGCCGCGGATGCCGCGCTGGGGGGTGCCACAGCCAGCTGGAGCGCCAGCGGGTGGCCCTTCTTGGGGGGCACGTACTCCAGCACGTGCAGCGGCCCGGAGAAGCCGCCCTGAGCATCCCGCGGGGCGAGCGCACCGCCGACGGTGTGACGGGGCCGAGCATACGTCAGCCCCGTGCGAATCACAGTCAGCTCCAGGGCCGCCCAGCTGTGGCCCTCGGGCGCGTCGATGCCGGGCTGGGAATGCTGCGGCGGCGAGATGCGCATGGAGAGCGTGCTGACGTCCAGAGCCGCACAGCGCTGCAGCACTTCTTCAACGTCATCTGCCTGCAGCGTCGCCCAGCTGCTGGCGCTCTCAGGCGTGTACGGCTGCGCGGGCCACCAGGCGGACACGGCCGCCAGGAGCGGCTGCAGGGCGCCCCGACGAACTCCCTCGGCCAGCAGCGCGCCCGAGCCCGCCATCAGGCACTTGCAAAGCACGCGGCTCACGCGGCGCCCCTCGCTAGCCGCGTCCGCGCCAAGGCTGGGCGCGCGGGAGTGGGGCACGGGCGGGAAGGCGGCGGAAAGGCGGTCCGACGAGGACAACGATGACAACGTGCGCACTCTCAGCGCCCCGCCCGGTGTCAGCCTCGTCGCTGCGCCTTCAGCACGGGATGGCGGCTGCGCTGCGCCGGTGGCGGCATCCACCAGCGCGGCGAGGCGCGCACAGAGGTACTCGACCACGCCAGCCTCAACCAGCTCAGCCGCAGACTCCGCCACCACCCCCGCCCCTGCGGCGCTCCCCTCGACGCCGCCTCGGCCGCCTTTGGCCTCCGACAGCAGGCGCTCCAGCAGGCGCTCGAACGCCACCACCAGCTTGTCGCCCCGGGCAGCCAGCAGCTCTGGCTCGCTGCACTCCGCACCCGCCCCAGTCGCCGCAGATGCAGCAGCCGCCGCGTCGTCCGCCGCGCATGCGCCCGCGTCCAGCTGGCTGCGTCGGGGCGCGGCGGCGGCGGCGGGGCGGCGCAGGAGGGGCCAGCCACGGGCGGCCATGTGTCGCCCCGCAAACGTAGCCAGGCAACGCAGCAGCGCCGTCAGGCTGGCCCGCCCGCCAGGCTGCGCGCCTTGCATCATGGGCGCCAGCTCTTCCAGGAGCAGCAGGTACCGCTCCACTCGGCGCCTTTCGGACGCTGGTGCACCCGGGGCAAGGCCCCAGGGTTCATCACCCCAGTTGGACCATGCGGGCGCCCATCTCCCGCCCTGAGTCTGCGCAAACGTGGGAAACCATCCCGCTGCGTCGCATGCGAGCGCCAGGCGCACGGTGGCCGAGTCCTTGAGCGAGGGGGACACGTGTGCATAGGCGGAAACCCCCTGATAGCGTCCAACCCTGGAAGGCACGCCGGACGCGCCGTCGCCCGCGAGCGACCGAGCCGGCGCGGGCGGGCGACCGCACAGACCGATGGCCGCGAGCGCGCGGCCGCCGCTCTTATTGAGCGGGCTGATGACCGCTGCTCGAGACACCGCTTCAGTCACGTCAGCCGGTGCGCCCAGCGCGCCCATCAGCGCGCTGGCCGCCGCGCTGACCTCCGCATCGGGTGTGGCCTCCCATCCGGTTCCAGCGGAGGTGACTATCAGAAGGTGGTCCCGCCATCGCCACCGCAGCGGCCCTTCCAGCCCGAGCTCCCCGTCGGGCGCAGACGCCGCAGTCAACGCCGCGCACTCTGGCTGCGCGCGGCGCTTGAATCCGTACGTGTCGAATGTCCGGTCGTACACAACCTTGAGGTCCTCCAGTCGGATGGCCAACACGTTGAGACCCCGGTCATTGGGCCATCGGTCAGGCGCCTGCGCCGCCACCGCCGCCGCGGCTAAGGCTGCTGCGGCGCCTGCTGGCGTGTTGGCTGCGGCCACGGCGGCCTCGCCGGCTGCGCTGACAGTCGCAGCGGTGGTAGCGAACGTGTTGGCCAGCGTGGCGTCCGCCGCCATCCACTCCCACAGCGGCGGCGCGAACCCCGGCGGCGGCGGAGGGCGGTCAAACTCGCCCAGCGGCGCGGTGGAGGAGACGGCGATGCCGTGCCCCCCCGGCGCAGGTGGCGCCGCCTGCGCCGCCTGCGCCGCCTGCAGGGCCCCCGCCACCGCGCGCGCGGCGGCGCTGCTTCCCGCGGCTTTGCGCTGAAAGAGCCCGTCGCCCAGCTTGACGCGTCGCTCGCCGCAGAATCCGCCGCCGGTGACGTCCAAGAGCAGCAGGCCCAGCCGGGCGTCCACACGCTGCGTGCTCCAGGCCGCCTCCACCAGGCCGTCCCCCTCTGCGAAGCCCACCAGCGCCACGTGGTAGGTGCGCCTGGGGAGCAGCGGGATGCGCTTGCAGCGTCGGTGCGCCTCCGACGGGGCGACGTCGAACAGCACTCGCCGCCCCTCCAGCGTGTGTACGAACAGCCCAGCGTTGGCGGCGGCCACGAACACGTCACCTACAACCACGTCGCCGCTTTCGCCGGGCTCAAGCACGGGCGCCACGTCGAGAGAGAGGCGCCAAGGGGCGCCCCCTGACGCGGGGGGGACCGCGCCGGCCGACCAACGCACTTCAACCTCCGCGTGACCCACCCGCGCAACCTCCAGCCGGGAACGGGGGCGAACAACCTTGACGTTGTTCACCTGAGAGCCGCAAAGCAAAGAGCACCGTCAGTTCCGTCTGCGCAAGCGAGGAGAGACCAAAGCACGCTGCGCGTACACACTGCGCTGCGCACCTGTGCCTCCGCCAGCCCCGCGGGCACGGAGCGCGCAGCGAGCACGTAGGTGTCTGACAGCGGGAGGTCGCGCGGGCATCGCCATGAGACTCGCACCACGCCGTCAATCACCGGTGCCGCCTTGGCTAACACCGTTTCGCTCCACCAGGAGCTGTACGTGTTGGCGTCGAACAACGTTAAGGTGAGCGCCTGCACGGCTGCATTCTCGCAGCGAACGCTCAGCGTGTACTCGATGCCTTGTTCCCACACCGTTTGCACTCCCACGCCCTCCGCGCGCTTCGCAGGCTGCAGCCACGTCAGCTGGGGCGTCTTCAGGCGCGGCGCGGCGCAGGACTCCACCACCTGCGCGGGCGTGGCAGACTCTTCGCTGGTGCTGGGAGAGCCCCCGCTCGCGCTGCGCAGCGAGTCCATCGCCTCAACAGCCTCAGCCAGCACCCTCGGGAGGGCACTGGCACCACAGGCGGACGGAGAGCGAGAGCCTTACTGAGAGGCTCCGGAGTTGTACGACCGACGACGCTGCTGCTGCCTGCTGCGTCAGGCCGTCAGCTCTCATCACAGTGCACATCTCCGCCCGTTGTTTGCTGTGGCAGCAGGAGCATGCGCGCGCGACACGCGCTGCGTGCGCTGCTGCTTGCGTGCTCGCTTGTGCTGCAGTGCGCTGGTAGCGGGGGCAGCGGCCACACCACCGCGCTGCAGGTGCCGCCGCTGGCGCGCAGGTGCGTCCTGGGTGCAGTTCGCGCTGGGGTGGCTTCACCAACTCAGTAGACGCATCACGCACACACAGCGAGGAGACGCTGCTTGTAGCTTTGGCGGACGGAACGCTCGCGGCTCTGGACGCACGCAACGGTGCGTCATCGTGCGGGCTGACCCGCGCGTTGACTTGATGTGTGGCTGACGCACTGGTCACGGCTCCTTCCGCTTCTTGTTGCGCTTCTTTTGTTTCCCTGCAGGTCAGGCGCTGTGGAGCTTCGCCACGGGCGCGCCGCTGCTGTCCTCTTCGCTGACGTGGACGGGCGGCGAGGGCGGGCCCGGCAGGCGCGTGCGGCGGCCTCAGCTGCGGCTCCTGAGCACAGCAGCGCAGCCCCCCTCCCTCCCTGACGCCGCACCCCGCGCAGCGGCGACGGGGCCGCCGCCACCGCCGTGTTCCCCGGCGCGGACGGCTCCCTGTACGCCTACCAGGTGGGCCTGGGCGGCGTGGAGCGGCTGCCCGTCAGCGCTCGACAGCTCGTGACCGCCTCGCCGGCAGCCACGCACGACGGCGCGCTGCTGGTGGGCGCACGCAGCAGCCTGGCCTACGCGCTGGACGCGCGCACCGGCGCGGTGCTGAATGTGTTCGCGCCGCGCGGCGGCGGCGGAGGCAACGGCGGCGATGGCGACGTGCCAGACTGGGCGGCAGAGGCGCAGGCGGCGGGCACGCTGTCCGGCGCGCTGCTCATCGGGCGCACCGACTACACCGTGCGCAGCCTGGACGCCACCACGGGTCGTGAACGGTGGAACGTGTCCTTCTCTGAGCTCGCACCGCTGACGCCCCCCACGGCGCTGGATGCCACCAAAACGGCACCTGCGCCACAGCAGACTGCGGGCGCACGACTGGTCACCGGCACAGACTGCTCGCTGCGCAGCGTTGGGGCTGACGGATGGGAGCGTTGGGCGGTGCACCTGCCCTCCCCGGCCACTCAGCTCTTCAGAACAGACATGCATGGGCGCCTTACGTCCGTGCCCCTCGCACCAGCCTTACCGCCCAGCCTGCCTGGTCAGGTGCAGCCGGAGTGGATGCACATCGCGGTTGGGGTGCACTCTTCGGGCCTCTTTGCTCTGCCTGCACCCGCGCTACCGCCCGCGTCGCACGGCATCGACGTCGCAGCCGGTGCGCTGGCTTCGCCCAGCACCGCGGTGGCCACGCAGGGCATGGCGGCGCACCCGTTGCGCAGCGATGTCACCGGGCTGGTGCGAGAGTCGCCAAGTCGTGAAACCGTGACTGTGGGCGGCTCCCTGCGGCCGCAGCGGCCAGCCGCCACGCCCCTGCAGCTGGTGGCGGTGGCGGCGCGCAACCCGATGGAATATTCCTGGCTGCCTGCGTTGACCGACGGGGCGGAGCAGCCGCGCGCGAGCGGCGGGGCGGGGCGGGGCGGCGGCGCGCAACGCCGGGCCACGGCTCAGCTTGCGCCGATGCTGCTCACGGCTGCGGCGGTGTGCGCGGGCGCCGCTGCGGTCGCGCTGCGGCGCAGCCACGGATGGGCGGGCGCCTCGGGGGCGGCGGCGGCGGCTGAAGCTGCGGCCGCCAAGGCACGGCGGCGCGGGCGGCGGCGGCGCGCGGGGGGGGAGGCAGCCAGCGAGCAGGGGTCAGAGGGGCGCCCGGGGGAGGCTGCTGCTGCGCCGCAGGTGACGTCAGGTGACAGCGCAGACGAGCCGCCTGAAGAGCCGCAGCCACAGCCGTTGACGGCGCCAGAGGCTGCGCCCGCCGCCCCCGCCACGCAGACCGCCCCGCCTGCGCTGCCCGATGGCAGCCTCCAGGTGGGCCGCCTGCGCGTGGGACCCGCTGTGCTGGGCTACGGCAGCTGCGGCACCGTCGTCTTCGAGGGCAGTCTCGAGGGGCGCCCGGTGGCTGTGAAGCGCCTGCTGGCCCACTTCCACCAGCTGGCAAAGAAAGAGCTGGCGGCGCTGATACGCTCAGATGAGCACCCCGCCATTCTGCGATGTTTCGCAATGGAGGAGGATGCACACTTTGTGTACGTGGCGCTGGAGAGGTGCGTGTGCACTCTGGCGGACCTGATGGAGGGGCCGCCCATCGAGGGCGACGGATGCGCGACGGCGCTGCGAGAAGTGCTTCCGCTGCAGCTGTTTGAGAAGGACGGCAGTCCCAGCGTTACCAACTGGCTTCTCATGCGCGACGTCGGGGCCGGACTGGCGGCGCTGCACGCTTTGGGGGTGGTACACCGCGACTTGAAGCCCCACAACGTGCTCATCACGCGCTCCGGGCGCGCCAAGCTGAGCGACATGGGGCTGTCTTGGGCGCTGGTCCCAGGGGAGGCGTCTTCTTGGCACGGCACCGCTGGCGCCGGCGCAGGCACGTTGGGATGGCGCGCGCCGGAGCGCTTGGTGGCTGGGGCGCGTCAGGGGCGCGGGGTGGACACGTGGGCGCTGGGCTGTCTGCTGTATTACTGCCTTAGCAGGGGTCGTCACCCGTACGGTGAGGATAAGCTGGCGCGAGACGCGCAAGTGGCTGCGGGGCGGCTCCCCGAGCTGGGCATGCTGGCGGGCATGCCTGAGGCACAGGACCTGCTGTCGCAGCTGCTTCGCTGGGACCCAGCCAGCCGGCCGTCTGCCGTGGCTGTGCTGAGCCACCCGTTTTGGTGGCCACCGGAGCAGCGCCTGTCCTTCCTGGTGGACGTGAGCGACCGGATAGAGCTGGAAGACCGGGAGCAGGACCGGACGCTGCTGGCGGCGCTGGAGGCTGTGAGCTCGCGCTCGTTGGGCTTCCCCTGGGACCAGCGCCTGCACAGCGGCCTCACGGACAACCTGGGGCGCTATCGCCGCTACAACCCGTTCAGCGTGCGCGACCTGCTCCGGGTGGTGCGCAACAAGCGAAGCCACTGGCGAGAGCTGCCGCCGGAGGTGCGCGCAGTGCTCGGGCCGCCTCCGGGCCCCTTCTGGAGCTACTGGGCACACCGCTTCCCAAACCTGCTGCTCTACGTGCACGCCTTTGTGGCGCTGCGCTGCTCGTCGGAGCCGCAGTTCTCGCGCTACTTCCCGCAGGGCGAGCAGGCGAGCATGGACGCGTTTGCTCGCATGGAGCCTCGACAGAGTGCGGCCGAGGAGGAGCGCAGCGCCAGGGAAGCAGCCGCTGCGGAGGAAGGCGGCGCGGAGGAGGCTGCGGGGTTGGGGGGGGGGGCGCAGCAGAGCTTCCCGGAAAGGCCGGAAGCGCCGGACTGCACGTACTTCCTGAAGACGGGGCGCTGCAAGTTCGCCGACCGATGCCACTTCAACCACCCGCAGCTGCCAAGGAAGGCCCAAGCACCCAGCCCAGGCCTGTAGGTGGCCTGCGCCTGGCCGCCGATCTTTGATCGATCTCCGCTCGGTCGGGATCAAATTTGCAGTTTGTCGCGCCCCTTCGTCTGCTCATCGCCATGCTGTCCGGTCTCCTGCTGCAGGCGCCTCCCGGCGAGCTCGCCGCGGTTGCGCAAAGTGCGTCCGCCACCGCGCAACCTCCCGGGAGCCTGCACTCATACTCACACCTGCTGCGCCTCAGGCCTCAGGGTGCTGACAGGAGCAGATGCGCTGGAGGACGAGCTGTCTGCTTCACGCGCGTACAACGAGGCGCAGATGCACTCCGCGGACGTTGAGGAGGGCAAGGCGGTGCAGGTCCTTGTCACATCGGACAGCTCGCGCGGCGAGGATCGCTACCTGGAGCCGCGAACAGCCACCGTGGTCACCTTTGACCACGTGCGCCAGCAGTGCACCGCGTGCCGACCGGCTGAGGCGCACGAGCTTGCTCCTGAGGAAGCTGAGAGCTTGAGGCGCGTGCAAAGCAGCAGACGCTCTGGCAAAGACCACCAGCTGACGCGCGCCCGCAGGTTGGCGGTGCAGAGCGCGCTGGAGGCGTACCTGCGGGAGGTGTATTCGCCGCACGGGCAGGCGCGTTTCCGTGTGGACGGTCTTTGCCACAACCCGCCTCACTTTTGCCACGCACGCAGAGCGCCGTGTACGGGAGCCTGCAGGAGGGCCATCCTGCGGTGACTGTGTGCATCTCCAGCGCGCAGTTCAACCTCAAAAACTTCTGGTGCGACTGCTGGATGGAATAGGCATTTCGGGCTCTGCTGGCGTTGCATCCGCCTGCGCTGTGCGCTCACTGGTGGGGTGCGCAGGACCGGGCGCGTGACGTCACGCTGGAGCGCGGTGGTGCAGCCGGATGGCAGCGTGGCGCTGGAGGGCACGCTGACGGCGCGCGTGCACTACTGGGAGGAGGGCAACGTGCAGCTCAAGGCCACGCACCGCGTCAACGCACTCTTTCCCTCCCAGGCGCGTTCTCATGCATCATATATGCACGACACCACCGCAGCGGCTGAGAGACATGCAAACGCAGGCTGACGAGGCGTCCCGCGCCACTGCGCTTGTGTCTGCGCTTCGCCGGGCGGAGGGGGAGTATTTCAACGCTTTGGAGTCTGGCTTTGAGAGCCTGGCTGGCGGGGCTTTCAAGGAGCTGCGCCGGTCGCTGCCCGTGACACGCGCGCACTTCCCCTGGGAGCAGGCGCAACACAAGTTGGCACTCCAGCTGGCGCAGAAGGAGCGCGCAGCCGCACAGTGAGCTCCAGTGGATTCAGAGACTTTGACACGACTTTGACCAACTCAACGCACGTCTCGTACTCTCGTTTACGACGCACAAAGCCTGCATCTTCCACCATGCCCTGCTCTCTCATCCGTGCGGCGTCCAAGAGGCCGTGTTGCGGCCTCACTTTGCACTGCGCTGCAGTCTCTGCAAGATGACCTGGTTGCTTTCCAAGAAACGTAGCGTGCATTGGGAGAGGCACGCCTGCTCGCTGCTGTCCAGCTTGTTGCCCGGCTTGGGCACGCACTTCTCGAAGCACTTCTCCGTGATGTGGCTCTGCGCACAGAGCACACGGGCAGTCAGTCTCGCACGCGCAGTGCACCCGCTGTCCAGCACTGCACAGGCACGCACCACCAACTCGTTAAACACCGCTTTCTGCTTCTCCATCTGCGGGTGGGCACCGACACGCTCAGAGCGTGTCACGCGTGTGTGGGAGCTCCCAAGAGTGTGGCGGGGTGTAGGGTTGATCGAGGCCAGGGCTGGGCCTGATTTGCGCCTTCGGGCGCGCAGCTCACCTCCAGAAAGCTCCGCAGTTCCGGCGAGTCCTCCATCGCGCGAGAGGCGCGGCGGCAACGAGGCGAGAGCACCGGAGGGGGCGCAGGCGCTGCAACAGCCCGGCTGGACACAGAAGGGATTCTGTGCCGCGCGCACGCAGACGGCCTGTTCGCAAAGGGGCCGCGACGACAATAGCGAGTGCGGAAGGCGAAGGAGGTCTCTCACGGTCCGACCAACATGCCACGTCATCAGCGCTGTGTCCTGTGCGTCGGCGGTGGCATTTCGAGTCGCCCTGTGCGCTGCGTTGCGCAGGCTGACGATGGAGGCCACGTCCGCGTCTGTGGCGGTGGTTGACACGAACGCCATCGTGCGCGGCGTGCGCCTGGAGAACATCGCCGCGCGCTGCGTGAGCACGCGCGAGGTGCAGGCGGAGGTGCGGGACAAGCAGAGCCGGCACACGCTTGCGACGCTTCCGTTCGGTTTGGAGACGCGAGAGCCGGACGAACAGTCAGTCGCAGCCGTGCGCCGCTTTGCCACCCTCACTGGCGACGCGGCCGTGCTCAGCGGCGTGGACACGCGCCTGCTGGCGCTGGCGCTGTGCCTGGAGAAGGAGGCGCATGGAGGGGCGCACCTGCGGGACAAGCCGCCGCCGCCGGCGGCTGTAAAGCGCCGCCATACGCCCGCGGTGCCGCTTCCGGGCTGGGACTTTGTGACGCACCCGGAAGAGTGGGAGCCCCTGGATCGGGAGGAGGAGGCGCAGGCCGCGCGGCTGGCGCTGGCACAGGTGGGCGGGACAGCCGCCGCCGAGAATGCCTGCGCCGCCGACAACGATGCAGGCCATCCGCCCAGCCGCGTGGGCACGCGCGTGCAAGCGCTGATTGCGGAGGAGCCAGCGGTGCGTGACCTCTCTCGCGCGCTTCGCTTGGCGAACTCGCGTAGTCACTGGCTCACTCGTTGCTCTCGCTTTGCCGCCTACAGACCACGAACGAGCACGCGCCCGCTCGCGAGGAGGAGGAGGAGGAGCCTGAGGATGACGGTGGCGGTTGGGAGGCTGCTGTGAGTCGCACGACGCGCATCCGGCGCGCCAAGCGTGCTGAGTACGCTGCTGCGGAAGCGGCGTCTGCGTGTGCCGCCGCCGCCGAGCTGGCTGCGCGCAACGCGGCTCGCTTGGCCGCGGGCGAGCCCCTGTCCGATAGCGACAGCGGCCAGGAGAGCGACGAGAGCGAGAGCGAGAGCGAGAGCTCCGGCGATGAGGATCACTCCACCACCCCCTCCCCGCCGCTCTTCCTCTCTTCTGTGGCGCTGGTCACCGCCGACTTTGCCATGCAGAACGTGGCGCTGCAGATGGGCCTTCGCGTGGTTGCGCCCGACGGACTGCGCATCACTCGCCTGCAGCGCTGGGTGCTTCGCTGCCACGCGTGCGGGGGGGTCACTCGCGACACGTCACGCCATTTCTGCGGGCGATGCGGCAACGCGGCCATGCAGCGTGTGAGCCTCACGGTGGATGCCGGGGGGGTTGAGCATGTGGGGGTACGGCGGCGCCATAACCTGCGTGGCACCCGGTATTCCCTGCCGGCACCCAAGGGGGGTCGCTACGCCGTCAACCCGGTGTTGCGTGAAGATCAGCTGGCCATGAAGCGCCTGCCCAGCCGAGGCAACAAGCCCCGCCAAGAGAGCGACGTCTTTGCGGCTGAGTTTGGACCGGACACGCTCTTCCAGAGGGAGATGAGCGCCTCCCAGGCGCCCAGCCTGGCGCAGGCTGGCTCAGCGCCCGTGGTTGGCCGAGGACGCAACCCAAACGTGCGCAGACACCAGCTTTCCAATCGACGACGCTAGTGCCACCCACCGCAGCACATCATCACACGCGCGACTCCTCAACTCGTCCTTGTCTCTCAGCTGCCGCGATACCCTCACAGTCAGAGACCTGCGGAAGCCCCGCGCTCGGCTCTGTGCACTGCAGCCGCGCGGGCACGCCCCCCCCCCGTTCACGGACCCAGCAGCTGGAAGATGCTCGGCCGCGGCTCGGTGCGCATGCCCAGCACGATGATGAGAGGGATGAAGCCGTAGTGAAACGCCGTCTGAGTGCGGTAAGGCGCGGCGCGGCGCGTGAGCAGCTCAGCGCACGCATGTGCGGCGCCCAGCGGGCGGCACGGCGGCGCAGCGAAAGCTGCGCGGCACTCGCCGGACGCGTGATGCGGAGCCTAGATGGCTGCGCCGGCTTGTGCGGTTCGTGCGGTTGAAGGCGCGGGCGACAAGCTGCGTGCAGCACCAGAGGAGTGCGCCTCCCGGGCTCTGCGCTGCTGCTGCGCGCCTTTGCGTGGCCCAGCACGTAGTCCACGGTCTCCCAGACGCGCGGGGACATGGCTGCTGCACACGCGTTCAGCGAGGGCGGGCGGTGTGCGTAATCTTTTGGCACGACGCGTGGCGTCAGCACGCTTCTTTGATTGACGCTCACCTCTTCCTCGTTTTTGTGCTGGCAACTTGTGACCTTGAGCGGTGTACGAGCGAGCTGAGAGAGAGCTGCGTTTTGCCGTCCGCGCAGCCTTCTCTTGGTCCATGGCGGACTGCGTGGATCAGCTCAACGCGGTGGCCGCGCTGGGCGAGCAGAAGGCGAAGGTTGAGAAGTACGGCGAACTGCTGAGCGCTGCGCTGGCGCGCGCCGATGTCCCCTTCTGCAAAGCCTTCGTCGAGCACAGTGCGTCCACTCTGCGTAGCGATAGAAGCTTGCGCGCACTCACTGCGCGTGCGGCAGTGCTGTCGGACCGCAACCCGCTGGTCATCTCCCGCCAGCTGCTCACGTCCTTTGCGCAAGGGGTGGCACGCTTGCCCGCAGACCTGCACAAGGAAGTTGCCGCTTTCGCGCTGGACAAGATTCAACCCCGCGCTGTGTCTTTCGAGGAGCAGGAACGCGCGCAGCGCCACAGCGCGCGAGTGCGCACCCAAACGCGAGTTGACACCTTCGCTCGCTCTCCCTCACTCAGGTGTCCACCATCCGCGAGTCCGCAGCATCCGTCTACGAGTCCGAAGAGCATTGGAGCGCTGCGGCTGCGATGCTGGCGGGCATCGAGCTGGACAGCGGGCAGCGAGTGCTCGACCCAGCGTACAAGCTTCATACGTGCGTCAAGGTAGCGCAGCTGTATCTGGAGGACGAGGACGCGCTGAACGCGGAGACGTTCATCAAGAAGGCGGCCTTCTTGTTGCCCGAAAGCAAAGGCGCGACACGCTCGTGTGCGCAACTCACCCACTCCCCTCACTCCTACACCACACGCGCAGACGAGGCGCTCGAGCTGCAGTACAACACCTGTTACGCGCGCATCCTGGACGCCAAGGTGCGCCTAAGGCGTGCCTTGTCCCGACTCAGCGCACGGGCTCACGCGCTGCTGTTGCCAGCGCCGCTTCCTGGAGGCTGCGCTGCGCTACTACTCGCTCAGCCAGCTGGCCCAGCGCTGCATCGGCGGCCGCGTGGTGGCCGAGGAGGAGCTGACGCAGGCGCTGAACGCGGCCGTGGTGTGCACCATCCTGGCCGCAGCCGGCCCGCAGCGCTCCCGCTTCCTGGCCACCCTCTGCAAGGACGAGCGTACGCAGGCGCTGCCTACCTTCACCATGCTCTCCAAAGTGTATCTGGGCCGCATTCTGCGCCCGGATGAGGTGGATGCCTTTGCGGCTGACCTGCGGCCCCACCAGCTGGCGCTCGGCGGAGACGGACTCACGGTCCTGCGCCGCGCCGTCATCGAGCACAACCTGCTGTCAGCCTCCAAGCTGTACCACAACATACGCCTGGGCGAGCTGGGCACGCTGCTGGACGTCAGTTCGGAGCGAGCGGAGAAGATCGCGGCCACCATGATCGTGGAGGGACGCCTGCGAGGCAGCATCGACCAGGTAGAACAGCTCCTCATGTTCAATCCCCCTGAGGAGGCGGCCCACCCGGTGGATGCACAGATCACGCAGATCTGCCTCGCAGTGCAAGCAGCCTGCGAGGCGGTGGAAGCAAAGGGCGCCATGATGGCCGCCTGAGTACCGCAAATAGACACACAGATGATGCTGCAATCTGGATGCAATGCCACAACAAAACTCTCTTCTGTCCTTCGCTCTCACTCCTTTCCTCTCCCCTCCCCCTGCTAGCCGCCGATGTTGACGGTGAAATCGTAGTCGATGGTGGGCATGGCCGTCTGACAGAAGCGAAGAAAGATGAGGAGGAAATGCTCGGTTTGCGGCTCAACGCCACCTCGCGCAATCTGGTCAGCTAAGCTCTTCATCACCGCCGCGTGCCTGCACGGGTGGATGGACACGGCTGCCACGCCCGTGTGCGGGTGCGCGTCCACAGTGACCGTCTTGCGCGCGTGCTCCAGGCTCACATCCTCAAGCGCTTGGCTAGCTGTTAACAGCTGGCGGCGCTCGTCGTAGCCGGTGAGCCAAATGCGGGGCGTCTGGTAGAACTTATCATACGACATGCTCACGTCGTAGGTGCGCGTGCGCAAGATGTTATCCTCCGGCTCGCGGGCGCGCAAGTACGGCAGCGAACACTCATCCTCCTCCTCTAGACTCGCGCCAGCCACAGCGTCGCACATGTCAGGCACTTCCGAGTCATCGCTCCCGCAGCGCGAGTCCCGATCTTCTGCCGTGGTGTCTCCAGGGAGGGGTTCCATCGACGGGATGTCCTGGGAGGAGGCGCCTGCAACGCCAGGGCGCGACATGGAGGGCGCCAACCACCCGTCGTCCGCCGCGGTGCTGACCACGCCGCCGGCTGCGCGAGGATGTAAGTAAATGCTGGACGCTGGGTGAGAGGTGATGCAACAAGGGCACGTGCCTTCGACGACGCTCTCACTCTCCACGCTCTCCACCGCCGCGGCACGCGTGTAGCACGGCACGTTGCGCGTCACCAGGTACTGCTTATCGGGAGGGAGGTATGGCTTGTGGCGAGCTCGCGAGCCGCTCTGTTGCGCGAGGTGTTGTCAGCGCACCACCGCTCCCCCTTCCCCCGCCCTGACGCACCTCCCAGCCCCAGGTTGGGCACGTGGCCACCAGGAAATCCCCTGCCAGCACAAACTCGTCCGGCGAGAGCACCCCGGATGAGCGGAACCCGCCCGCTGCGCTCCGCACTGGCAGCACCGCCTCAGCCAGGCCCTTGAAGGCGCTGTGCACCTGGTGGCGCACGCTGTCCATCACAGAGGAGACGGAGGAAGGCTCTGTGCTCACTGTCAAAGAGAACAAAATTCCAGCTGGGCACACGCGCTTCCCTCGCCTCCTCCACGTCTGTGCCATGCAGGCTGTTCGGAGAGCGCAGCGTCTGGGGCCCAGCCGCTTTGTGAGCGCCGCGCGTCCGCTGGGAGGCACTGGTGTGCCCCAGGAGTGGGGGCAGCCTCGCACGGGCGGCACCGGCTTTCTGGGCACGCCCGACAACTACACGCAGCTGCTGCAGAAGCGGCCAATCTCGCCGGACCTGTTTGGCGTGGAGGGTGCGGGCTGCGAGGACTAAAGTGTTGTCGCGCGTCCACGCAGGCTGACTGACTCTGCCTTTGCGGACTGCAGGCGGCGCGCACTATAAGTTCCCACCCGTCGCCCTCTCCTCCATCACCAACCGCGTGACGGGCGTGGTGCTCAGCGGCGGTGCGAACAGCACTGGAGTGTCTGGCCACGTCAACCCTAACTGTCTGACACCACTTGCTTGCGCCACCTCCGCCAGCGGTGCTCGGCGGAGGCTGCGTGCACCTGCTGGGCGACCTGCCTGCGGTGGTGGACGCGGTCAAGGCACTGTGCGTGTCTGGAGCACAGTCAACAGCTGCCTCAGAGCTCACACTCACGCTCGCTCCTCACTGCAGGGGTCCCGCCGTCGTCGTCCCGCTCAAGCTGGGCCTCGCCTTCCCCATCGTATACCACACGCTGGGAGGCTTTCGTCACTTGGTGCGCAGTGTCGCAGCGGGTGAGGAGGCTTTGAGCAAACTGAGCGCTGACTGACGCCGCGCCTCGTGCGGTGGTGCTCTCAGATTTGGGACTACACGCTGCGCGGCATCGACAACCAGTCGGCAGATACCAGCTCCAAGGCACTCCTGGCGGTCTCATTGGCCGCCTCGGCTGCACTGGCCGCAACCACAATCTCATAGTGGATGATTGCCGTCAGACCGGCCTGGAGTGCCCGCTGGCGCGCGTGGCAAAAGTGAGCGGGAGCTTGCCTGCTCTCCGGGACCTTTGTTGTAGGCTTGTAGCTTGTAGATCGCTGTTGTTGTCGCACTGTCGCAGCTCTCGTCATACGCTGCTGCCTCGCCATCACGCGCCGTCCAGCACGCGCGCCAGCGCGTCCAGGTTGGCCCGCACGCACGGTCGGTTCCGCGCAAACTTGCGGCAGAACGTGTTCTGTCACCACAGAGAGAAGGAAACAAGACGCGCCGCCGTCAGTGCCGCGCCGCATATGGCAGCGCATCGCGCCAGACACGCACCCGCGTGCATGCGCCGTAGTGTGGGGGCAGCGGGGCGCACGACCCCCCCGTGCAAGGGTAAGGGTTCTCTAACCGCTCTGAGATGACGTAAACGGGGCGCTCAACCAACCGGTTGTAGATTGGAATGTCCGTCCAGCGGGGCATGACCTCGATGACCGTGGCGTTTGGCCAAGTGGCAAAGAGGTTCACCTACACAGAGCGTCAGTGGCTGCACACGCTTCGGCACCGCACGCTTGCGGCGCGCCTCGTGCGCTCCGTGGGGCGTGATGAGGAAGCGGAGGGGCTGTGAGAGCGCAGCTACCTGCTCGCAGGCAGAGGCGGGCACCTCCGTGTATGCCACACTCAGCCCGCGTGCCTCCACCGCAGCAACCACCGCCGCGGTGTTGCACAAGCGCCGCGAAGAGCGCGCATTGCGGTTGTAAATGAGCACATCCTGAGTCAGGGAGTGAGCGAACAGCAGGCAGAGATGCACTCACGGCTGGTGCGTACCGCAGCAGGAGGGCCTCTATGCACCGCTGTGTGGCACACCTCCAGCCAGGCCTCACGCAACGCATCCTCCCGCCCCGTGGACAGCGTGCGCGCGTCGTTGGCGTCCAGCCGCGCAAACAGCACGGCCCCGGCAGCTCCTCTTGCCAAGCGGCACCCGTCGGCTCTTCGCTGCGCCAGCGTCACCTCCACCCCGTGTCGCCGCGACAGCGCGGCGGTCATGGTGCGCACCCAGTCTCCGGCGGAGACGCGGGCGTCGAAGCACAGCGTGAGCTGCAAGGGTCGTGATCCGCTCGGCGCGCCCGCAAGCGCCGCGTGCAGCCCGAACAGCGCGTATCCCCAGTGACCCACGTTGCCGCGAGTGAGATAGTGCGCGTTGGAGACCAGCACGGTGGACGTGGGGCTCGCCGCAGCTGGCTGGAGCGGGGCCGCACGGCGGCTTAGCGCCAGCAGAGCCACTGCCGCCACGCTCAGCAGCAGCGCCAGACGCAGGCGCCCGCTGCCGCGCGGAGAGACCGGAAAGGCAGC
>Ga0208951_1000634_pt1 | contig 16151 bp, 20 predicted proteins | sample GreLakmeMI27MSRF_FD_187702 | JGI IMG/M metagenome (GOLD analysis project Ga0208951, IMG submission 187702) | Freshwater lentic microbial communities from great Laurentian Lakes, MI, USA - Great Lakes metaG MI27MSRF (SPAdes) | ecosystem: Environmental > Aquatic > Freshwater > Lake | place: Great... | reverse complement strand
AAAAATTATGTGATAGTGAAGAATGTAATTTGTGTTATGTAAAATCATTTGCTTCACATCCAAGAGCATCTTGTTGGAGTGAAGAGAATGATAAAAAACCGAGAGAAGTATTTAAATCTTCTGCTAATAAATATAAAATTGTATGTGATATATGTAATCATTTATTTGAGTCATCTCTCTATAACATTACAGGAAGAAGGAATTGCTGGTGTCCAAGATGTGTCAATAAAACAGAACTTAAATTATATATTTGGTTAATAACAAACTATCCAGAAACTTCAAGAGAAAAAACATTTGATTGGTGTATAAAACCAAATACAAATAGATATTACCGCTTTGATTTCTTTATTCCTGAAAAAAATATACTCATTGAATTGGATGGACCACAACATTTCAAACAAGTATCTAATTGGAACTGTTGTAGAGATACACAACAAACGGATATTTATAAAATGAAAAAAGCAAATGAAAATGGATTTACGACTATACGGGCTCTTCAAGAAGATATTTTCAATGATCGTTATGATTGGAAAAATGAATTGACTAATTTAATTGATAAAATATATGAAAATCCTGCTGTTCTCTATATATGTAAAAAGAATGAATATGATTCTCATCAAGAATTATATAATACAGTAGATATATCCAATATAGAACTAGAAGATGAAGATGATGATGAAAATGAATCAAAATGCTACAATATATTAGAAGACGAAGAGAATATATTATAATGGAAATTTTATGAATAATTTTTCGGATTCGCCTCTTTATCATTAAAATATTACCAGTTCCGTAAGTTCTTTTTTTATTTATAAAATTTGATATTCATATAAAGATTTTATTATACTATATAACAACTATATTCACAACAAGTATAACTGTTTGAATAATACAGAATACAAAATGGCCGAATTAAATACAACTATTGTAAATAATGAAGAACGAGCATATGTTCTTGGATGGATCACTCTCGTGGGCGAAAAAGCACCCGATGCTCTCAAGCACCGTGAGGCAGATTGGATCAAAAATACAATCGGCGAATATACATCCTTGAAAGAAGCGAGCGATCGCCTCAAAATCAAGGAAATGCCCGTATGGTTGAAGATGGCTCCTGCTCTCGGTTGGGCATTTGTTCGTGGTTATTTTGATCACCACGGACAGATCAGCGAAGCAGATACGACCCCTTCGTGTAAGCTGTACGGAAGCACCGATATGCTGGGATCTATTGCTGATTTTACGGGTATTCCTGTGATCCGCATCGGCTTTGGAGTAAATACGGATAAAAAAGTAAAGCCTGTCCTGCTCTTCAAAGGAACCAATGCGATTGATTTCTTGGGAAATATGTATGACAAGTCGCGCATCTTTTGGGCAAAGAGGCGCTCGCAGTATTTTGATCTGCTATCTGCCGATACAAACCGTGTTCCGCATATCTATTTCACCAAAACATTGGAAAACGCGGTTGTACCCAGCAAGGCACATTCCAGTGATGTAGGGTATGATCTTACGATTGTAGCCGAGCATAAGAAGGTGAATAGCGTGACTACTCTTTATGATACAGGTATCAAAGTCCGCCCCGATCACGGATTTTACATCGAGATTGTTCCCCGTAGTTCCATTGTCAAAAGCGGTTATATGCTTACCAACAGTATGGGGATCATTGACGCCTCATACCAAGGAAATCTGTATATTGCTCTTACCAAAGTTGATCCGGATGCGAAACCGATTGAACTACCTTACAAAGGATTTCAAATGATTATTCGCAAACAGTACCATGGTATTTTCGTGGAAAGTGGACCTGATACCGAGTCGACACGCCGAGATGGTGGATTTGGCTCTTCCGGCAATTAAAATAAAAATTTAAAACATAAAAATGTATGAATAAAACGATATTTATTTTTTGTTATTGTAATTGTTTAAGATTATACTATGATTAAATCAAAACGATGTAAAGAAGACGGTTGTGAAAAACACTCATCTTATGAAACCGAATGGGGTAAAGCACAATATTGTAAATACCATGCGAAGACTGGTATGGTGAATGTCAAGAATAAACAATGTAAAGAAAATTTATAAGATAAAATTATTTATTTTTTAAATCTTCAAATTAAGAATTTGTTTTCTTTGATATGTTGAACGTCTTTTAACACTTTTTATCCATTTCATTTTATTACTTCCTCCTGTTTGTTTTTCATTGATATATTTTACTTCAATAGTAACTGGATATTTTTGAATTGTCTCCTTTGAAATAATCCATGTTGTCCCTTTTAAATTATTAAAATGCTCTCCTAAATCTTTAGCAGTACCCCAAGATTGTTTAGAAATAGCATCCATATCTATATATTTTTGAAGAGATGGTATCAAATCTATGGTTTTATCTGTTTCTTTAGTTGGCTCTGCTCCAAATCTTTACTGATACCATCCTTGGTTTCCTAATAGTAATCTTTTTGGTGTTAAATATACTTTCGGATTTCCTTTTGTAGCAACATCATTTAAATTTACGATTTGTATATGAGTAAAAGTATCTATAACATATTTTAAAGATCCTTTAAGCATCATATCAGTACCACTTTTACCTTCATCTAATTTTCTTTCAATTTCACATTTTGGGCGATGAATTAAATCTAATAATTCAGCATGATTGTACTCTTTTCGTAATAAAATATGAACACATGTATTGGTATTTTGAAAATTATTTGTGTCCCCTATAAAAATATCTGTATAATCACCATTAATATCATTATATCCATCAAAAGTATATAATTTATTTATACTTTTATCATGAATAGTAAGATAAAAATATCGCGACATTATCTATAATAACAAATGTAAAAATAATATTCAAGAATTTTCACGCATCTCGCGTTTTGTATGATACCAATCGCATTGTAATAATCTACAATTCGTATCAATTTCATTTACTTTATTTTCAGCATATTTTGCGTCTTCTAACCATTCTGGTTCTGTAACTTCACGGTTTTCGTGTATAATAATATCAATCGGATATTCATCCACTTCTTTTTTATAAATATTCCATGATGATATTAATAAATTTACAAACTCGCCTTCATAATCTTCTAATTTACCCCAAGTATGATCTAAAATTTTATCAATAATTTTAGTCATATCTGTATTCATATATTTCATCTCTCTTTTAAAACAATGTATTCTAAATAATGCGGAATATGATTTTGCCCCAAAATGTTCCTCATACCATCCAGGTTGATCAAATAAAAGCCGTTTTGGTGTGATAAATATTCCATTTTCGCTGACTCCATCTCGAAACTCTACTTTTGTCAAAAATGGAAATTGTCCAAACAGATATTTTAACGACACTTTTATCATCATATTATTTGTGATTCCTTCAGGTTGAATAGCATTTGTCATAACAGCCGACTTATCAGGATCTTCTCCCTTACCAAGGAAAAAAGAGATATAGTCCGCTTTATCACGTATATAAACACGGAAATAGTTTTCTTTTTCTTCTAAATACCCGTCATATGTGTGTGTTTTATTGCTAATTTTATCGAAAGCAGTAAAAGAAAACTGTTTTGACATAGGATACTATATTTTATCCGTATTATAAATCATAAATGAAATGTTAAATGGTATAAGAATTCAAACGGATATGATTATAAAATTTATCCATGACAGATTCATTTCATATTATCGTATCCAAAAATATATTAAACTGTTTGGATATGATAAAATTTTCAAAACCGATTGAATGGTGTGATCTAAATAATTATTGTTTTGATCAATGATGAAAATTTATAAATACTATATAATGACTTTCTTTTTTATTAATCTTATTTGATGTGACAATATTTGTTCAACATTTTTAATCCACTTAATTATATTTTTTCCACCAGTTTGTTTTTTATCGTCAATTGTTATATATTTCACTTCAATATCAAGAGGATACTTTTCAATTATTTCTCTGGTAATATACCACGTAGTTCCTATAAGTTTATAGAAATGTTCTTGTAAATCTTCTTCTGTTCCCCAAGTTAATTTAGATATTGTTTTGTGATCTATATATTTTTTCTGATTTGGCAACCAATCTTTAATTATAACTTTTGTTTCATCTGTAGGTATTGCTCCAAATTTTTCCTCATACCAACCAGGCTGCCCTAATAATAATTTTTTTGGTGTTATATATACATTTTCTTTTTCAGCAACATCGTATATTTCTATAATTTGTATATCCGGAAAAAGTTCAACTACAAATCGTAAAACACCCTTAAGCATAATATGTGTCCCATTCATTCCTTCCTCCATTTTACCATTTACTATACAAACAGGACGATATTTTACACTTGTTAAACCAGCGCGTATTTCGTCTTTTCGTATTGAAATAATAACACATGAATCTAAATTATGAAAATTTTTTGTATCACCTACATACACATTTAAATTTTTACCATCTATATCAATAAAGCTGTCAAGCACAAGTTTTTGATTTATGTTTTTATCATGAATAGTGAGATAAAAATAGTTTGTCATTCTCTACAATGATTATATACATTTTTTATGATACCATCTTGATTGTAATATTATACATTTTTTTTCAAATTTTTCATTTTCATCTATAATATAATTCGCATTTATTAACCATTCTGGGATTTCTTGTTTTTCTTTAATGTCAATATCAATTATATATTCTTCTGTTTTATTTTTGGTAATAAACCACCATGTTTGTAATAAATGAACAAATTCTTCTTTATAATCTTCTAATTTACCCCAAGATATATCCACAATCATATTCGTAATTTGGCGTATATCCTTTTTCATAAGTTTTAAATCTCTTTTAAAACTACTCATCGCAAAATGAGAACGATAATGTTGAATCGCCCCAAAATGTTCCTCATACCATCCAGGTTGATCAAATAAAAGCCGTTTTGGTGTGATAAATATTCCATTTTCGCTGACTCCATCTCGAAACTCTACTTTTGTCAAAAATGGAAATTGTCCAAATAGATATTTTAACGAGGCTTTCATCATCATATTATTTGTGATTCCTTCAGGTTGAATAGCATTTGTCATAACAGCCGACTTATCAGGATCTTCTCCCTTACCAAGGAAAAAAGAGATATAGTCCGCTTTATCACGTATATAAACACGGAAATAGTTTTCTTTTTCTTCTAAATACCCGTCATATGTGTGTGTTTTATTGCTAATTTTATCGAAAGCAGTAAAAGAAAACTGTTTTGACATAGGATACTATATTTTATCCGTATTATAAATCATAAATAAAATGTTAAATGGTATAAGAATTCAAACCGATAAGAATACAAAAAATATCTATGTCGGCTGACAACGAAGATATTTTTTTGAACGATGTATGGACGTTGTATTTCCATAATCCAGACGACAACTCATGGGATGAAAGTAGCTATATTCGGCTATGTGATATAAGTTCCACAAATGATCTCATCCATGTGTATAAAGCGTATAAAGATCTTTGGCAACACGGGATGTTTTTCTTCATGCGCGAACATATCAAACCGATGTGGGAAGATGCTTGTAATCGCAACGGTGGTTGTATGTCCTTCAAGATTATGAAATACGACATTGGAAATGTATGGTTTGAGATTATTTCAAAAATATTAGGAGAAGGTTTTATGATAGAAAAAGAAAGAAAATTGTTATGGTCCAATGTGACAGGCGTTTCTATAAGTCCAAAAAGGAGCTATTGTATCTGTCGTATTTGGATATCGGATAAAAAATATGGAGAACCACAGTGGTATGATATGAAAATTATACCGACCTATACACAAATATTGTTTAAAGCTCATCATGAAAACAAAGACTTTACTATTGATGACAAAAAATAAAAAGAATAGTTTAAATTTATTTTTATTTTTTATTGTGTAATTGGTCTATATGTGACTTCATAAATTTCAGGAGTTATTTTTGCTAATTCAATGAGGGTTAATTCATTCAGTAATTTTTCCACATCATTTTCCGAATAAAAATATTTATTTGTTAATATTTCTAACAAAATTCCCTCATTGCGATCGTCATGGTCACAACCATAAAGAATATGTCGCCAACCGACATTCCCTTCCTGTTCCCAAAAATCAAGTATTTTTTCAATATCATGATTTGGAAAAATCTTATTCCAGATAGATTTAATACGATCAATCGGTAAATTCTGAATACAAATACTTACAGCTAATTGATATTCTGTATTAGACCAAAATACCATAACCTTATCGCTGTATTCTTTTGTAACATGATACTTGGGATTATCCTCGTAATTAATAAAATGTTCTACACATTTCATAATTTCCTTATATTTTTCAATTCTCTTTGATTCCAAATATTCATTTTTAAATTTTTCAAATTCAACTTCTGCTCTGCATAAGTGGTCCAATATCATGAAACATAGCTTTTCTGTTGAAGAAATGGTAGTAGGATCAATTAACATATCTTCCATTTTATAAAGTAAATTAAATAATTTTTAAATAAAAATAATATAATTTTTGGATTTGGTTTATACCCGATCGTCGGATTGGGCAAGAACAAACTTCGCTTCGCCAAGATTGGCGACACTATACCGTAGGATCAATGGGAAATCATTTTTAAGGAAGATTTCCACCATATTGCAGAGATTTGTACATTTCGTAAACATCGAAAGATACTTCAAGGAAAAGACACCTTGGATGATGTCGCTTGTCCTTGTAGAACCATTTTTCACAATACTCAATCCTTGATTTTTATCCACACCGAGGATGGTCTCTTGAGTACAGAAATCTCCCTTGCAGCTAAAACATAGTTGCTTGTCGACATTACGGATCTCAATAAAATCTGCCAAATTATGCATATCGCGCACAATCTTCTGGAAATCCACGGACGGCATCGTGATGACGGTGGGGAAATCCGCAGGAGGAATATTAATATTCAATACATTGATATCAAACATGGAGAGCTTATAATTGGTACGAACATGCTTATCCGAGTTTTCAATACGAATACCCAAAAAATTGGCGTCGTCTCGCTCTACAAATAATGTAAGAACATCGCCATTGCTAATGGTCTTAATCAACATATGTAGCTTTAGCATATTGATACCTACATATAGCTTCTTTTCACAGAAATAGGTCTCAAAGCTTTCCGCATCCAGTTTCAAATGTACCAGAACAACATGCGTATTGTCCATGGCAACAATCTTCATGCCTGTCTCGTCAAATTCAAGATTAACATCCATAAGGATCTCCTTGAGGGCATCAATCACTTGTTTAAATGTGGTAGCTTGTATTGTCTTGATTTCCAAGAGATAGGAAGAGGTATCATGTACCAGATCAGTATTCATATCATCTTCGGAAGACATTTTGAAAAATAGATTTATATAATTACATTTTTAATACATTTGCTCTTTAAATCAAGAGTATTACAAAATATGATTTAATCGTTTAATTATTTAAAGTCTATAAAAATATGTTGTTAGTTTATTCATCTTTTATATTCGGTATTGTATCCTTGGTTGGATTATTTAATTATCATTGGACAGGTCCAGCATTTTATTTACAAATGGTATTATCCATTGTAAATCATGCCGGTATAAATCATGATTATATTGGTAAAAAAACGATAAATCGTGTAGATAAATTCGTAGCACATAGCATTACATTGCTAACAATGTATGAAGCAATTCAACTACCAATTTCAATCTCGTTGTATATTTATTGGGGATGTCTATTTTGGGTTGCTTGTATCTATAAATTTACAGGGTTGTCAAATCATCCTATACATGGAGATTATTGGCATAGTACAGTTCATCTTATGTCATCCATTGGCACAATTGCTCTCGTGAAAACGGTTTCAATGTAAGAAATTATTAATATCATTTTTTATTATGTTTGAATATTTATTCGGTTTCGGTGACAGATTCAAGTTCATTCATTTTGATGATAGGAGATGATGATGTATCAATCTTATATGCCGTAGAATTATTTTGCTGTCGCATAGAAGCCAAAGCTTCGGTAGCGGCAGCATCAAATTCGTCGCAAGTATTGCGGATTTCTGCCCATTTTTCGGCATCAACTCCTACCAACTTTGACTTTTCAGGTAGAGCAGGAAGTTCCCAAAGTACAGCAAGTGCTTGAGATACATCGCGCTTTGAATTATAATATGCCATCTTTGCTTGATTGTAATCAACATTGACAGGAGACTGCTGTAATATTTGCTCTATCGCTTCTTTATCATCTTGAAGGTAATTCATTATATATGATCTATGATATCGATGGATAATTTATAATACCATATATACACAAATATTCTTTAGATGTTTTCCGAAATCTCGTACGCGATTGCTTCATATGGATGCTCATAATCTACAGACGACATAGTTATATCGGATATAGAAGACGGTGTATCAGAGGTGTAATAAGCAGCCATTCTCTTTTTTGTAATAGGATCTATATAGATCCAGTTATCCAGATCCGGGTTTGCTCGTATGCGAGGTACACCCGAACGTTCTTTCCATTGTATGTAGCCTCGTTCTTTCAACAATGCCAAAGTTTCTAATGGATGTAGACGTTGTTGTATGTGAATCTTCTCGTGTATCAGAGTTCGTATAAGTTCCTTCTCGTTCATACTAAATCGCGATATATAATTGGATGACAAGAAAATCACATTTAGTCGTGTATGAGGAAGACCATCTTCATAAGTGCTTCCGCTTGTAGAAGCAAATATCCATGGGATACTTAGTAGATTTTTTGACATGGACGGGCATCCTTTGATTGACAATTTTGATATAAGTTTGTCTGCCTTTTTGGATGCTTCTGTAAGCATAAATGCTTCCGCCGATGTAAAAGATCTTGCCGATTGAGCACTCGTATTCGCATATTCTTGGTAAGAGGCGGTATGACGAGCATGAAGATCAAGAGAAGACAAATTAAATGTATAAGTATCTGGATCAGATACTATAAAATCAGCCGTTTCCTTTGCCGTCAAGAATTTGATATGTGTATTATCCGTAGGATAAACAACATTTGAAAAGGGTTTTGTTTGTTGCCTTTTTAAGAATACATATAGTACAAAAGCAATCACCGCGATACTTACTATAATGATAAGTACTCTCATTCTATTAAGTCTATTAACTCTATATCTATAGAGATAGTAGTAAAAAATAAATAATAAAAATAAAAATTATAATAATATAATAAGTTAAAAAATAATATATACATAATGTTAACATTTACAAATAAAGTTAAAGACTATCGCACCAGAATACAAGATTTCGTATCAAGTCTTAAAAAAACAGATATATGGTATCTATATTTTGATAAAGCAGGAAGACCTACTATTACAACGCATTTAGGTATTTGGAATTGTCCAAATACTCCAGAATGTTTTGTAGCAAAAGGTGCAACTCAAGGTTGGTGTTATGTATATATGCAAACTACGATATCATATCTCGTACGCCGTTATACAGATAAATCTGGAAAAGATACAATCATTGGAGATCCTAATGAGGAACATACAGGTAATTATTTTGATGGTTCTCAAATAGGATTTGCAAACCATGGTGATCATATGACACTAGGTATACAGCCTCACTATCCAAATGAAATCGAATTGCGTACACATTATACAACATATCAAGAAAATCCAACCGATTTTTCATATACACGTAATGAATTACCATGTAATATACTTTTAACTGAACATCAAAACAGTGTTGACGAGAATACAAAATGTATTCCTATCAAAAAAGATATATCTCAAATATTCACAATCGGTCAAATATATAACGGATTGCCATACGCACTAAATATTACAAATGCTATAAGTAAAATAGCATTAGGATTAAAAGTTGGAGGAGAAATAGAATATATAACATATCATGGCAAACGTTATCGTATACATAATGGAAAACGTGGTGGAAAATATATAATGATCAAAGGAACACGTAAATATATAGCACCTAGTGTCAGATTACAAAAGGGAGGTAATCCCTTATCATATAAAAATACGGAATTTGGCGACGATATAATAGCATTCCTTCGAGAACGCTTTATAGATCGTGTATTTTCTACATCACACTTGTCTATAAATGACGCTATTGTTCTCTATGATGAAACCTCGCAACTTGGAAATAATACAAACAAATATATCGTATTTATGTATAATCTTGTAGAAGATAGGATGCTTCTTTTCTATGTAGATTGCCAACTTGTATTAATGGCATATTATGCATGGAAAAATCAAGAAATCGCTACAGCACAAGAGAAAGATGCTCTTTCTAGTCTAGATAATATTGCTATTCAAACTGTAAATAGTGTGATAGAAGTAAATGCTTAGGATATACAAGTGATTATTTATAAAAATATTACTTAATATAAAATAAAAAATAAATAATAATATTCCTATAAAATAGATTCCTTTGTATTCATTCTATGAAAGGAATGACAGAACAAGAGATTATACAATACTTCCTTAGCCTTCTCGCTCAAGTAAAACTTTTCCATTGGGCAACAATGAGCTATTCCAAGCACAAAGCATTGGATAGTCTTCACGGATCTCTATCCGAAAAAGTAGATAGTTTCATTGAATGCTACATTGGCAAGTATAAGAAGCAACCTCTAAAGTCCTTCACGATACAATCCAAGGCTGTTTCTGATACATCGGGTCTGGATAAATTCCTTGATACTACCTGCGAACAGCTTTCCGTTATGCACAAGGCATTTGAAAAGGATAAAGCTCCTGAGCTTTCTAACATTATTGAGGAAATGATGGCCGAAGTTGATCGCACCGTATACATGGCTAAGCTGTCGTAAATATAGTTGTAAAAGCTATGTACAGAAAAATAGGAATATATACAATGAAATCTATGTATACATAGAGGCTTTCAAATGTTTTGACATGCTAAACTCATCTGAGTTTTTTAAGTATTGTTTCACGATATGTGATGTTATTTTTATAGGAAGTTCTATCTTAACAGAATTATATACATCTTCTTTTTTATCCTTTTCAGAAAAAGCAGGGGAAAGGTTTGGCACATAACGGCGCATATTGATCCAACTAATAATAGCGTCAATGCCGCGCTTCAAATTACGAACACCTTCTTCGGGGGCAACACGTTCTATGATTTCTTCTATAATAGAAGTGTCAAATACGATGTCGTCTTTATTAAGATTATATGTGGCTAAAAGGCGTGGTATAAGATAGCTCTTTGCTATTTCAAGCTTTTCCTTTTTTGTATATCCAGACACGCGAATAGTAATCATGCGATCCTTTAAGACAGGATTTACAAGACTTTCGTCGTTGTAGCTAAAGACAATAAGGCACTTTGACATATCCAATGGTATTTCTGAGAAATAACTGTCGCTAAAATGATCGTTTTGCGTGCTGTCAGTAAGATGAATCAATACACTTGCTACCTCATCGCCCTTAGGTGTTTGAGATATCTTATCTAATTCGTCAAAATAGAGAATTGGATTCATATACTGTGCTTTGATAAGTGTTTCAGATATCTTACCAAAGGTAGATCCTTCATAGGTAAAATGATGTCCTGTCAATGCGGAACCATCCGATCCATAACATCCAAGAGAGATAAGAGAAAATGGAAGATCCAATGCTTTACATACGCCGTCCTTAAGAAGGGACGTTTTTCCCGTACCAGGCGAACCCTGAATACCAATGCAATGACCACCGGAGACAGGATTTGAAACCCACTGTGATAATATTCGCAGTATCTGTTCCTTTGCTTCCGTATGACCATATACAGTTTCATCCAACTTCGTTTTGATGCTTGAAAGATAAACGGAAACCTTTTCTATATTGTCAGTGCTGTCGGTGCTGACGGTACTGACGGTACTGTTTGGATTCGCATGAATGGGAAGCTCTTTGAAACGACCAAGTGGCAAACGATTTACGGCATTCAGCCAATTTCGTAATTTAAAGTATTCGCCTGTACCTTCGTGCATTCTTTGAAATTGTTCTAATTTGGAAAGAATAATTCGCTTGGATCCATCGTCCATTGGACTTTGTAGAATCTTAAAGCGTATTGGAAGCAAATCATTTATGTTTTGGATCTTGCGTATCCGTAGTTCCGTTTGTAAAACACGATCCTTGTCGTCCTTTGATAATTTTTCAATATAGGTACGCTCCTCCTTGTTGTATTCTTTCATAATCTTTGTTATGTCGTCCGAGGATCGGTTCCTCTTTCTGGAGGATCTTCGCAATTCTTTTTTACAACATTCTTTCTCTTTCGATTCTGCTTCCATTTCTTTCTCAATCATATTAATATTCTTTTCAAATTCGGCATCTTCGTCGTCTTCGTCGTATTCTTCCTCTTCTTCGTCGTCGTCGTCCTCATTATTACTTTTTTTAGCATTTCCTTGAATAATTAACATCATTGGCATTTGAAAAGGAGATCCAATCCCCATTAATAATGGAGTTAGTTTCTTTAATAATTCTTCGTCCATATTTTCGTTGTCTTCCTCCTCGTCGTCATCGTCATCGTCGTCCTCGTCATCGTCGTCATCCTCGTCATCCTCTTCGTCAGTAGTATCTTCAACTTCATCTTTCGCTTTCTCTTCCGCTTCCGCTTTCTCTTCAACCTTCTCTTGTTCTTGTTCTTGTTCGATCTCTTCGCAAACTTCTATATCCGTTGGTACATAATCAGGATCGTTTATAATGTCATTGTTGTGAGAGCTTTCCGAAGATGTACCCGAACTTTCTAAAGGAGATGATGACATTCTTACATTCTACATAGCATTTGATTTCTTAAATTTTTTTCACACTCTGTTTTATTTATTTTTATTTTTTTGTACTATATAATTATATGGTAAAACTGGATCTCCGTGTGGATATTTGTCACCGCAATAACTGTAAGCTGGTAGACAGCATAAAAGCGCTACCTACGCCTTCTTTATCCTCAAGCTATCTCTATTATAGGGATCTAACCGATCTAAATACGACGATTCGTAATTATTTACAACACAGTGAGCATCTTGAGGAGAGTATCTATTTTTTAGATCTCGGCGAGATAGAACGACTTTATACCACATGGGAGAAGAGGTTTCCAAATATACACCCATATTATGCTATTAAATGTAATCCGGATCATGGGTTTATAAAGAAATTAGCAAAGCTTGGGGCAAATTTTGATTGCGCCTCCATAGCAGAAATAGATCGTATATTGTCGCTTGGTATATCTCCAAACCGTATCCTATTTGCCAATCCCTGTAAGCGGAAGAGGGACATTATAACAGCATATCGTATGGGGATACGAACCGTTACATTTGATACGGAGACAGAACTTGAAAAGATTGGTGAGGTTTGTCCACGGATGAAATGCGTATTGCGTATTTATGCGAAAGATCCAGATGCGAAATGCCAATTCTCACACAAATTTGGATGTCCCGAGGAGAAATGGGAAAGTATTATAGCAACAGCAAAACAATACAATTTGGATATCACGGGGGTAAGTTTTCATGTAGGATCGGGCGCCAGTTCCGCAACAGCATATGAACGGGCTATATATCATGCTCGTAAGTTTCGTGATATGGCACACGAAAATGGATATACTATACAGCTTATAGATATTGGAGGAGGTTTTGTATCTCATGCTTTGAAAGATATTCCCGAAACCATACAATCGGCGATTGCCAAATATTTTCCACCAGAATTGGGGTGTCGTTTTATTGCGGAACCTGGGAGATATTTCGCAGAAACATCGGGATATTTAGCAACCAATGTCATTGGTATACGAAAAACAGAAACTACCCGAGATTATTGGATTACAGATAGTATCTATGGATCCTTTAATTGTATCTTTTACGATCATTATACACCAGAAGCAGAACCATTGACAAACAATACCACGATGTATAAAACAACCCTTTATGGACCTACATGCGATGGTCTTGATAAAATTCAAGAGATGGATTCTTTTCCGGAATTGAAACTGAATGATTGGGTATTCTTTCGTAGAATGGGAGCGTATACGCTGTCAGGGGCATCCAACTTCAACGGGATCCCATTCCTAAACGCTCATATTATCTATTTACTACAAGCGAATAGTTAAAGCAAAACAAAATTTTTAGAATATTTATTTTTAATCTCTATATCAAAAATTGACATCATGGCAGTGATCTTCTTTTTCATATAGAATGTAATATAGATAAAGATATAAGGATTTAAATTAGTTTAGTATATAAGTAACAAAATCTATCTTAGCACTCATTAGGGATACAATTAAACATGTCGGTATACAAAGAACTTAGTTATGATGCGGAAATAGATGTCGTGAAAGGGATACAATTTTCAGTTCTCTCACCGGATGAAATAAGAAAGAGATCTGTTGTAGAGATTGTTACCAATGAGGGGTTTGTAGGAAATAAACCAGTAGACGGCGGTCTCTTTGATTCTCGTATGGGAGTTCTGGAACATAATCAAAAATGTAGTACTTGTGATCAAACAAATATATTCTGTCCAGGGCACTTTGCTCATATTAACCTCGCCAGACCCATGTATCACGCCATGTTCTTTGATATTACAATTAAAGTGATCAAGTGTGTATGTTTCCGTTGTTCCAAGACACTCATCTCACCCATTGATAAACCATCCAGTCAGGTTCAACAGAAACAGCAGGATGAGCTGAAGAAAGCAATGGGGGTTAAAAATCTACAAAAGAGATTTGACGCCATCTACAAGATTATCAATCCCAGCAATACAAGCACAAATCGTGGTATTCGCTGCGGAGATAACAATATGGATGGATGTGGAGCAAAGCAGCCAAAGATTGTGAAAGAAAACATGATGCGATTGATCTCTATTTGGAAGAATGAAGCAGCAGAGAAGAAAGAGGATCGCGAAATACGGAAAGAATTGGCAGCCGAAGATGTTCTGCGTATCTTCCAGCGTATTTCGGAAAAAGATATGGAAATGCTTGGATTTAATCCGCAATGGAATCGTCCCGAATGGATGATCTCTACCGTATTACCTGTTCCGCCTCCGGCAGTGCGACCGAGCATTATTGAGGAAAATGGGAGACGTGAAGACGATTTGACACACAAGTTGAGTGATATTATCAAATACAATCAACAATTGCGACAGAAGATTGAAAGTGGGAATGTGAATCAAGATCACTTCAATACGCTCAGCATGTTGCTACAGATTCATACGGCGACTTTCCTCAACAACCAGATTCCCGGTGTTCCTGCCGCACAACAGCGCAATGGACGAAAGTTGAAGTCTATCGCAGATCGTCTCAAGAAAAAGGAAGGGCGTATCCGTGGGAATCTTAATGGAAAGCGTGTGGATCAGTCGGCGCGTTCCGTGATTACACCTGATCCGTATATTTCCATTGATGAGCTTGGTGTGCCTATTCGTATCGCTATGAATCTTACCTTCCCCGAAATTGTAAATGAGAACAATATGGAAGAGATGCAGAAGCTTATTCGCAATGGTCCGGATACTTGGCCTGGTGCTAAGTATTTGCGTATCCACAACAAGCACACGGTGCGCCTGAAGAATGCTGTTCGTGATAAACTTGCGAATGAAATCCAAGTGGGCGATATTATTGATCGGCACTTGCGCGATGGCGATTATGTGCTTTTCAATCGTCAGCCCTCTCTTCACAAAATGAGTATGATGTGCCACCGTGTCAAGGTCATGCCATACCAAACATTCCGTTTGAATCCTACGGTTTGTGCACCATATAACGCCGATAGACCGATGTTGGCAATAGGCAGCTGCCCGCAAGGGAAAACCAGTATTACTGCCTAGTGGCGCATTTATGCGCTGCGACACACCTTGTTGTTCGGGAAACCCCTTAGAGCCTTCGCTACCAAGTCATGTTTGGAAACATCATGATGGCTGAGAGTAAAACCTCAGGTATGGTAATAATGCGAGGGATTGGGCAATCCGCATGGCCAGTACCTAAACCCGTTATTGCAAGGGTATGGTACGCCGTCAGAGACTGAACGGGTGTGGGTCATCAATGAAAGGTTAGCAACCTTGAGATGGCTTAAGATACAGTCCACCCTTCTAGGGAAACTTAGAGGATCAGGTGTTCGATGGAGATGAGATGAATGTACATATGCCCCAAAGCGTACAAACCATGTGTGAGTTGATGGACTTCGCATCGGTTCCGTACCATATTATTACACCAAAAGACGGAGAGCCAATCATGGAGG
>Ga0208951_1000632_pt1 | contig 16165 bp, 13 predicted proteins | sample GreLakmeMI27MSRF_FD_187702 | JGI IMG/M metagenome (GOLD analysis project Ga0208951, IMG submission 187702) | Freshwater lentic microbial communities from great Laurentian Lakes, MI, USA - Great Lakes metaG MI27MSRF (SPAdes) | ecosystem: Environmental > Aquatic > Freshwater > Lake | place: Great... | reverse complement strand
ACCACCGCATCCGCGGCGGCGCCGCTGAAGCTCACAAAGGTGCCGCCAGAATCCGAGTTCTTGGCTGCGCTGCCCGCCAAGAGGGGCGCCCAGGGAGCAGCGGCGGCGCTGTCCGCGACAGCCGCCGCAGCAAGGGACAGGTTCAGTCGGTGAACCAGAGTGGAGGAGGGGCAGCTGGCGGTGGGGCGGGGCAGCGGGATGGCGGGCGGTGGGGAGGGCGGCGGCGATGGGGAAGGCGGTGGGGGTAAAGGTGAGGGAGGCGGGGGCGGGGGTGGAATTGGAGGAGGTGCAGGCGAGCTGCAGCTGCTCGTCACAGGGCCCATCCCCGCCAGCGCCGCGATGGCGCCGGGGGCCAGGGCGGCGCCGTAGAGCTGCACATCCACCAGCGCCCCGCGGAAAGGGTAGAAGGAGGAGGCAAATGGGTTGGTGGGTCCACCCAGCGTCGCCTGTAGCCCCCCGGTTGACAGCAGCGGGCTAGTCCAGCCCAGGCTTTGCGAAGATATCACCACTCCGTTCAGGTAGGTGATGAGGGCGCCCTGGAACGACAGTGTGACCGCCACATGTGACCAGGACTGCGCGCTGAGCTGGGAACTCCCGTAGCCGCCGCCGCCATAGCCGCCACTCGGGGAGCCCGCAGTGGCGGATAAGGTGCTGGACGAAATGCTGTTTGTGGAGGTGGCCATGTTGAGGTAGCTCTGGCCGGTGCCGTCTGAGAAGGAGAACACACAGCTTTGGCCGCCTCGACCCGCGTAGGGGTACAGCCATGCGCTCACGCTCAGCCCCGTGCTGCCGCTGAGCGACACGCTGGGTGAGGCGAGAATGTCAGCCCAGCCCCAGTTGCCCAGGTTCAGGCCGGTGCTGCCGTTGCTAGCAGTGGCGGTACCGCCCAATACCGCGCTCCATCCTCCGCCCGCGCTGTCGCCCGACAGCGCACCGCCGCTGGACGACGCGTTGAAGAAGCGGTGTTGCAGGCCGAAGCACGACTGCAGCCCCAGCGGCGGAAGCGCCGGGACCGGCACTGTGGGCGGCGGCGGCGGCGGTGGCGACGGCGAAGGCGACGGCGGCGAAGAGCTGCTGCTCCTAAAGTAGCAGGTGGAGCCATCCGAAACTTGAGTCCCAGTGCGTGCCTTCAACCAGCAGCTGCCGTTGGAGATACCGAACGAATCACACCCCGAGCAGCCGTCGCACCAAGTCTGGCAGTAGGACAGCACGCCGGCGTTGGTAAACCCCTGACCGTAGCCGGTGCAGGAGCCTTTGTCCGTGCCAGTGCAGTCGGTGTCCGCGCCCTGGCTGGTGTACACGTTGGCCGCCTGCACAGCCGGGACGCATATGAGCATCAGGAGCGTGAGTGCCCAGGCGCAGGGGGGGCGCGTAACAGCACGCGTGTGCTCTGCTGTGAGCACAGCAGGTCTACTGAGCCACACTCCTCTGCGCTGCAGCCCCGCCTCAGCGCCGCTAGATACAGCGGCATCGCTGCCAGCGGGTCCCAGTGCTGCGCGTGAACGCCGCGTGTTCATCAACGCGCTGTTAATTTCAGCTCTCGGAGCTCAGCGACCGCCGGAGTTCCGCACGCAAGTGGCTGCAGGCCCGCAGGCGCGACGCGTGGGCGGCAGCCAGAGCGCGCGAGAGCGTGAGAGGGCAGGAGCGTGGGGTGGGACGACGGCTTTGGAGAACGTCTGGAGAACAGCTTCAAGGCCTCTGACGATACGCACAGGAGAGCTACAGCCTAGGCGAGGGAAGCGCACGCGAGTGCGTCACTGCGCCTTGTTGGCCCTCCTGGTGCGGCCACGATTGTCGGACGCGCCACCCCAACACCCCAAACCCGAATAGACCCGGGATACCCGGCGAGGGCGATCGAGCTTTGTTCTTCGCGGTCCGTGCGCAGCTCACGCCGTCGTTGTTGGTCGTGCGTGTGGTGCGCACGGCGGTGTTGTCTTGCTGTTGTAAGAGTCAGCACAGCTCCATCAGAGGAGGTTCTGCCCCCTGCCCAGGGGGATGACGTCACCAGGTCAACTTGTCCCCCTCGTCACCTACTTCACCCTTATATTTGCAGCGCCGCATGCACTGTCAGTGAGCGTGCGTGCGTAGGCACGCGGAGTGTCGCGTGGTAATGCGGCGTTTCGCCTCGCTGTGCTCAGGGGCTGCCAGGCGCGCCCAGACGGTGCAGCCGCCGCCGCCCTGGCCTCCCGCCGCCGCCGCGCAGCTGTGTCGTCGCCTGGCGCACGCCGAGGCGCGCGAGGAGGACGCGTCCGGCGGGTGGGCGTCGCGCGCGAGCAAGGCGCGCGGCGGCTCCAAGTCTGCTAAGTGGGCCAAGGGCCACTTCAGGACCCCCAGGGAGCCTCCTACCAGACCGGACGGACTGCCCGACGCCGCGCTGCCCGACGTGGCCGCCCGCGCCCAGACAGCTGGCCCGCCTGCGCTGCGTGTGGTGGACATCCCCAATCGCGTGAGCGTGCGCCAGCTGGCAAGAGCGCTGGACGTGCCCACGGAAAGGGTGGAGGCGATCATGGCTGAGCTGGACGAGTCGCCAGCGTCCGAGGAGGAGTGCGTGGCCATGCCCAGCCCGGTTTGCGTCTCGTGTGGCGCACGCCTAAAGCGCCCCTCTCCACAGACTGGTGGCGCCCGACACGGCAGAGCTGGTGGCGCTGGAGGTTGGCGGCGTGGAGCTGCGTCGCGCGGCGGTGCGCACGGCGCGTAAAGCGCCTGGCGACGCCCCTGTCACTGCCGCTGCGGGGGCTGTGCCCTTCGCACCCGCCCGCCGAGCCGTCGTTGCAGTCTTGGGTCACGTGGACCACGGCAAGACCACTCTGCTGGACTGCCTGCGACACACATCCGTGGCTGCGCGCGAGGCCGGCGGCATCACGCAACACATGGGCGCCTTTGTGGTCGCCTTGCCTGGCGACGGAGGCTCGCTTACCTTCCTGGACACGCCCGGACACGCAGCATTCACCGCCATGCGCGCGCGCGGCGCGGCGTGCACGGACATCGTGGTGCTCGTGGTTGCTGCCGACGACGGCGTGATGCCTCAGACGCGGGAGGCGCTGGCGCACGCGCGCGCCGCGGGCTGCCCCATCGTGGTGGCGCTCACCAAGTGTGACAAGGCGAGCGCGGATGTGGGGAAAGCGCGACGGCAGCTGCTGGAGGAGGGGTTGGCAACTGAGGATGCCGGGGGGAGCGTTCAGGTGGTGGAAGTTGCGGCTCTCAGCGGCGCGGGCTTGGATGCGCTGTCTGAGGCGCTGTTGTTGGAGGCTGACGGGCTGGATCTGCGGGGCGAGGGGGCCGACGGGCGCGGCGAGGGCGAGGGAGTGGTGTTGGAGGCTCGATTGGACCGAGGTCAGGGTCCGCTCGCCATGGCGCTGCTGCGCAGGGGCAGCATCCAACCTGGCTGCGCGCTGGTGGCGGGCACACAGTGGGGCCGCGTTCGGGCGCTGCGCGACGCCTCAGGCGCCCCTCTCGCGCAGGCGGGGCCGTCAGAGCCGGTTGAGGTTGTTGGCCTGCGGGGTTTACCCCAGGCGGGCGACCCCATCCAGGTGGTGGCCAGCGAGGAGCGCGCCCGACGCATCGCCGGCGCGCGCGCGGAGCGGGCTGCGAGAGGCGTCGCCTGGGGAACCCCTACCTCCGAATCCCCCTCCCCCTCCCCCTCCCCCTCTCAATCGCCCCGCGGCAAGGCTGCCCGCCGCGCCGCGCGCGTCGAGGCCGCCGCCGCCGACGCGCTCTCTGCGGAAGCTGCGCTGCTGCCCGACGCCCCCCGCGAGCTGGCCCTCCTCATCAAGGCTGACGTGCAGGGCACCGCTGAGGCGCTCCGCGACGCGGTGGAGGGCCTCTCTAGCGCCGCGGTGCGAGTGCGCGCCCTCCACTGCGGCGTGGGCCCCGTCTCCGAAAACGACGTCGCGCTCGCGGCAGCCTGCGGCGCGCCCATCTTAGCCTTCAACGTCCGCACCGCTGCAGCTGCAGACGCGGAGGCGCGTCGCTGCGGCGTCACCGTCGCCTCTCGGAGGGTCATCTACCACTTGCTGGACGACGTGGGCGTCATGCTCACCGGCCTGGCGCCCGAGCACGAGGCGGAGGAGGTGGCCGGCGAGGCGGACGTGCTGCAGCTGTTTGCGCTGCCGGCCGCGAAGAAGGGCGGCGCCGCGGCTGGGGGTGGTTCGGCGCAGCCGCAGCCGCCTGTGGCTGGCTGTCGGGTGCGCACGGGCAGCATCACGCTGGGCGAGCGCTTCCGGCTGCTGCGCGACGGAGTGGCGGTGCACGAGGGGCTGCTGAGCTGCGCCAGCATTCGGCGCCACAGGCTGGAGGTGCAAACGGTTGGCCGGGGCACCGAGTGCGGAGTGGTGCTCACCGGATGGACGGACGTGCGCTCCGGAGACGTGCTGCAGTGCGTGCGCACTGTGCGGGTGCGGGCGCGCACAGAGGAGGTGCAGGGAGGAGGGCTGCGAGTCACCGACCAGGCAGGGGACGTGGTGTGCCAAGCGCCGTGAGTCACGCCACGCAATTGCTATCACTGCGAGTGTTGTCACTCCGAGAACGCCTCCAGCCCAGGCAGCCACGCCGACAGCGCCCAGCGCGGCGCCTTCGCCACGAGAACTTCGTGCTCCACGCTGCGCGAGTCGAACAGCACCAGCCTGCCCGCACGAGGCTCCACGTCCACGGGCGTCTCGCGCTTTGCCAGCAGCGGCGGCCACAGCCGCAGCTGGCCCTGGTGGGCAGGCTCCCAGTCAGAATTGAAGTACAGGATCGCAGTCACGCAGCGGTCGCCGGTTCTCCAGCCGGGCGGGCCGTCTCTGGAGCTGGGCTCCCCCGGCCCCGGGTTATCCACGTGGCGGCTATAGTGGGCGCCGTCCTCGTACAGCGCAAGCTGCAGGCTCTGGGGCGGCGCCAGGGTGCTCAAGTGTGGGGCACTCGGCGTACCATCTGCCGCCAGGCAGGCCCTCAACGCGTGCGGCAGCGCCATCAGCAGCGCCGCGGCTTCGGCGAGCGCCGCGTCGTCCTGGGATTGAGACGCAGCAGTGTCGGTGCCACCCAGAAGCGTGACAGCAGTGTCTGCGGGCAAGCAGAGTCTCACGCCGGCGCTTTTGTCGCGACGTCCTTGGCTTTCCTGGCTCGCGATGGCTCGCAGGCGGGGCTCCAGCGCTCGACACGCGCGAACAGCCGCCGTGCAGGCTTGAGGCGAGAGAAGAGCGCTCACGTCCAGCACGACAAAGCCTCTCGCCGTCAGCTCAGCCACGACGGAGGGAGAGATGAGCGTGTCCACGGCGTCCACGCGCCAGCGTGGGACGTCCGTATCCGCGGGCAGCCGCTGCTGCACAGCCGCTTGCTTGACAGCCCTGGGCTTAGCAGTCCACCGGGGGTCTGCGCCGAGCGAGTTGCCGGGAGGCACTGAGCCGGCGTCCGCCACCGCTGCGCGCCAGGCGGCCTGCAGCTGGGCGCCGCTCGCGCCCGGCAGCGGCGTCACTGTGGCGAAGGCCGCCAAGGCAGCCGGCAACGCATCAGCCACGCCCGCCAGACTGTCGCACAGCCGGCGCGTCAAGCCCACGTATGCCAACGACCTGGACGCGTCATAAACCTGGAAGATGCCCGGCGCTGCGAAGCACAAAGACGCGTGCAGTGGCCGCAGCGGAAGCAACTCGCTGCTCTGCGCTGCACAGCGCACGCGCGTGCGGCGCCCAGCGGGCGGCACGGCGGCGCAGCAAAGCTGCATGCGAAAGGGAAGGCAGCGGGTTTGCGCGTTGGTCGGACGATAGCAGCAGAGAAGAAATAAGACGCAAGAAGCGTAAGACACTCGTAGTTAACGGTGCCATGGAACTAAAGCCACCAGCAGCAGCAGAGGAGTACGTGTTCGTGGTCATTAGCAGGCACGCTGGATCTACGCGCTCGCTTGCTCCTTGGCCTGCGCAGCCTCGGGCTCCTTGGCGCCCCCGCCCAGCAGGTTCTTAAGGAAGAACTCGCCCGCCCGGTAGCTGCTGCGCACCATCGGCCCCGCGGCGGCGTATTTGAAGCCCAAACCCTCAGCCGTTTTCTGCCAGCCTTCAAACGCCTCAGGAGTGACATATTCGCTCACCGCCATGTGACCTTTGGTGGGCCGCATGTACTGCCCGAAGGTGACCACGTCCACGTCAGCGGCACGCAGCAGGTGGAGCGCTTCTAGCACCTCTGCGGGTTCCTCGCCCACGCCGAGCATGATGCTCGTCTTGGTCACCAACCGCTCGTTGCCCGCAGCCTTGGCTGCAGCCTTGGCCGCCACGAGAGTGGACACTGACTGCGCCCAGTTTGCGCGTCGGTCGCGCACGGTGCTCTGCAGTCGCGGCACCGTCTCCACGTTGTGGGCGTACACGTCCAGCCCAGACAGCGCCACGCGCTGCACGCAGGCCAGGTCGCCCTGGAAGTCTGGAACCAGCGCCTCGACCAGCAGGCGGGGTGCCTTGCGCTTGAGCCCTCGCACAGTCTCCGCAAAGTGTGCTGACCCCTGGTCAGCCAGGTCGTCACGGTCAACGGACGTCAGCACCACGTAGTCCAGGCCCCACTCCGCCACCGCTTTAGCCACGTTGGCGGGCTCTGCCGGGTCCAGCGGAGGCGGCGCCTTGCTTGTCTTGACCGCGCAGAAGCGGCACCCGCGAGTGCAGGTGTCACCCATCAGCATGATCGTCGCCGTGGCGGTGTGCCCGTCGCCGCCGCCCCAGCACTCGCCCAGGTTGGGGCACTTTGCTTCCTCGCACACCGTGTGCAGCTTCAGTTTTCGCAGCTTCGCCTTGATCTCAGTGTAGCGCTCGCCGCCGGGCACCATGGGGCGCTTCATCCACTCCGGCTTGGGCTGGCGCGCCTGCGGCAGGAGGGGAGGAGGAAGAGCGTGTCAGGCTGTCCGTGGCGCCACGAGCCAAAGCGGATGGCTGCGTGGCCGCGTGCGCGGCGCGGCGCGCACACGAAAGGTTACGGTGCGTGTGCGCGCCTTGAGAGGCGGCGCCGGGACGGAGTAGCCGTCCTTGGAGGTGTTGGGGAGGATGAACGCGTCCAGGTCCGGACCTGAAGCCACGCGCTCGCGGAACTGCTCCAGCGCTGCGGCGCCCGCAGGCGCTGCCGTGGAGCTCGCGCGGGAGGTGGAGGCTGCACCGCTGGCTGCGCGCAGCAGCGCGGACGCAGCACGCACACAGCGGCTGGACATTCTGACGGCCCAAGCGGGCTGGGCGGAGTGGCCGGCTGCGCTGCTGGGAGACCTGGGAGACCCAGGGAGCACAGAACGGCGAAGGGGACGCAGTTGTGGAAACGACGAATAGAACAGGTGAACAGCGGAGGAGGGTCGTCAACGAATCGAACATCGTACGTTCTTCAGAGTTCCAAGCACGCGGCGCGACAAGGTTCGTTTGCAGGAGTGCGCTGCTATACCGCAGCCTTTCTGCTGCGGAACTGCGCCCGCAGCACCCACACCATGACGGGACCCTCCTGCTCCATGCTCGCTGCCTGGCGCAGCGCTGCGCGGAATGGCGCCGCCTGTAGCGCGTTGACGCGACCGTTGAAGTGCTGCAGCACATCCTCCGAGCAGGCGCGCCCGCCTCGCGAGAGCAAGAAGGGCCAAATCTCGCTCAGGAAGGATGTGTGCAGCTGCGTGTCCGGGTCTAGCGCCTCTGCACCCGCCGCAGCACCACGCTCGGCGCGGCCAGCCTCGGCAGCAGCAGCGCTGCGCGCGCGCGCGCGCGCAAGCAGCTCCGATGAGGTCGGCATGCCGGCTGCAAAGCGGTTGCCAGGCGCGCCAGCCACTCCTGAGCGTCCCGTCCACGTGGGCACCGACACGTCATTCCCTGCGCGCGCCTCGCGCGATGTGGCCAGCGCCTGCGTCGCCCGACGCGCCACGCGTTCAGCCTCTGCCGCCACAGCGCTCCCGCCGCCCGCGATTGCCTCATGGTTCATCGCCCCAGCGATGCCGTTGCTGCTGAACAGACTGGCAAGAATGCGCGCGTCGTCAGCCGCGGCGGATGAAGGCGCTCTCGGGGTAGACACAGCTGCAAGCGCCTCGCGGTCGAACGGGTCAGAGCCGCCATCCTCACCCTCAGCATCCGCAGTCGCCGCAACCTCGGGCGCAGCCTGCCCCGCCGCAGCCAGTTCAGCGGCGCGCACTTCGCCGTCAACGTGTGCGAAGAGCTGCGCCGTCTCGCCGCCGCCGGCGTCGCCCATCGCTGCGCCTTCGTCAAAGGTGAACAGGTCCGCCAGCTGGCGCGCTTTGAACACGCGCCGCTGCTTGGGGTCCTTCAGGATCTTGTCCGTCAGATGCTGCTTATATATCTGGCGGTGGTAGACCTTCTCTTCGATGGTGCCAGAGGTGATGAGGCGGTACACGGTGACCTCCTTGGTTTGACCCACCCGCCAGGCGCGCTCCCTGGCCTGCGCGTCCGTGGCTGGGTTCCAATCCGGGTCGTAGAGGAGCACCCGGTTGGCGCCGGTTAAGTTGACTCCCAGGCCGCCAACCTTGGTGGTGAGGAGAAACACAAACACAGCCCCCTCCGTCTCCATATTGAACTCGTCAATCACGCGCATGCGCTGCGCCACGGGCGTGGAGCCGTCCATGCGGCGGTAGCTGTAGCCGCAGGCCATCACCAGGTCCTCCAGGATGTCCAGCATCTGCTGCGTCTGCGCAAACAGCAAACAGCGATGCCCCTGCTCCTGCCACAGCCGCAGCACGCGAGACACCACAAGCAGCTTGCCAGAGCGCTCCGGGTTGCCGTAGTCGGGCTCTGCGCCGCAACGCAGGCGGTCCAGCAGGTCTGGGTGGTTCACGATCTTGCGCAGCACGTCGATGCCCGCCAGCGCCTCGCGCTGTCCCTCCAGAATGGCAGCCACGTCTTGCGATGCAAGGAAGGCTGTGTAGGCGTCCCGCTGCGCGGGCACCAACGGGCAGAAGAGCACCTGCTCCGTCTTGCGAGGCAGGTTGAGTGCCACGTCACACTTCAGGCGGCGCAGCAGGTACGGCGCGATCAGGTCGCGCAGCACCACCGCGCAGCGGAAGGCTGTGGAGACCTGCAGGCTGGACGCGTTGGCGTAGCCACCGATGCCGATGGGCACCGAGAACTGGCCCTGGAACACCGGCAGCGTGCCCAGCTTGCCCGGGAAGACAAAGTCGAAGAGGGACCAAAGCTCCGTGAGCTTGTTCTGAATTGGGGCGCCCGTCATGATGACCCGGTGCACCGTGCGGAACTGCTTGCACAGGATGGTCGTCTCCGCGTCCGGGTTGCGTATCTTGTGCCCCTCGTCCAGCACCACGTAGCCCCAGGGGATGGACAGCAGGCGGTCCCGGAAAAGCCGCAGGTGCTCGTAGGTGGTGAGCAGCACACCGGTGGTGGAGGCCACAACCTGGGTGATCATCTTTTCGCGCGCGCGCCGTGAGCTGCCGCCGGAGGACGTCACGCCGCTGTCGTGCAGGATGAGTGGCTTGAAGAGCGGGTACCAGATCTGTGAGATGTGGGGCGTGCGTGAGAAGGCGTGAGAGGGCGCACAGGGCCTGAGTGCGCTCGTCGCGCCTTGAGCTCTCGCTGCCACTGGCGCAGCATGGTGGCTGGGCAGACGACGAGCGATGGCTTGTAGAGGCCGCTGTGGTGGAGGGCGCCCAAGAACGCTGCGAGCTGCACCGTCTTGCCGAGGCCCTGCGGCACGCGAGCAGCCACGTGTCAGACTGCGGGTGACAGAAGACCGCCCTCTCTTTCGTGACGCGCCATCTCGTCGCCCACGATGCCGCCCGCGCGCTGGCAGTGCAGCTCCCACAGCCACTTGAGTCCTGTGCGCTGGTACTCGAACAGCTTGTCGAACATGGGGCCTGGCACGCGGAACCCGCCGTCGAACACCACATCATCGGCATCTTCCTCCGCTTCCTCGCAGCTCAGCTCCGAAGAGGCGCTGCCGCGCGGCGAGTCCTCCTCGCCCAGCTGCAGGGGCGAGCGGCGACGTATACGGCGCTGCTGCGGCTGCTGCGGCGCGCTCTCGCGGCGACGGGTGCGCACGTCTTTGAGGGTAAAGTCCGCGTCGTCGTCGCTGCAGTCGCTGCGCAGCACCTCGTCGCCGCTGTCCAGTTCCTGGGACGTCTGCGAGCCACCATCCTCCGACGACGTGCTACCGCCGGCTTTTCGGAGGGGGCGCTTACGCCCGCGCTTCGCCTTGCGAGCAGGCTGCGCATCCTCGGCCTCCGCATCGCCCGTATCCTCCGCCGCATCGGCCTGTGCGTTCTTCCGCGCCCGGTGCTCCTCCCGCCGGCGCTTGCGCGCCTTGGCACCCGCGTCGTCCCCGTGCGCACGCCGCTGCGCCGCAGCGCTGGGCGTGACGTAATCTCGCGGTGTTGCTCTCTGACGGGGCAGCTGCGCAGCATCCACCAACATTGTGCGTGGTCTCGCCGCTGCTCGTGCCCGGGCGGATGCCACAGTCGCCTCTACCGTCGCATGGATGCGTCGCTCGAAGCCCTCCAGGGAGGCAAAAGGCGTGATGAGGCCCCGGCGAATCAGGGAGTCGCGGTCAGTCTCAACCATGCTGTTAGGCGCCGGCCCGCCAACGCCGGGAGGTGGCGCGAGCGCGCGGCGCGGTTGCGCGCGCGGCGCGCGGATGGATGCATCGAAGTCGTCGTCCTCCAGCAGCACGGCGCGCGCGCGTGGCAGCGGCAGGGGCTGCGAAAGAGGAGCGGGGGCGCGTGCTGCGTCGCACTGGGCAAGCTGTAGCGAGGCGCGCAGGGCGTCTCGCTTCGCCACCAGGCCGGCGAGTCGTGCGCGTCCGACGGCGAGGCGCAGCGCGGCGTCCGGCGGCGGCGGCGCCAGAGAGAGGAGCTCGTGGCTGCGACGGGGCGCGTCCAGGGACTCGAGCGCGCTCTCCACGGCAGCCACCTCGCGACTCACGGTTGCCAGCTGTTGCTGCAGCTCCAGCTGGAGAGGCAAGAGCGCAGAGGGCGCGTATCAGGCTCCAGAAGACGTCTCTACGTTGGCTGGTGCTGCCACGCGCCACGCACGCACCACAGCCTCGCTCTCGCACACCGGCGCCTCCTCCTCCTCCTCCTCCTGCGCGTCGGGCAGCGCTGGCGCGGCAGCCTCGGCGGCACGGGCCTCAGCAGCTGCAATCACGTCGTGCTCAACCTCTGTGGTGCGCCGCGCAGTCACGCCCAGCGCAGCCAGCACCTCCAGGTCCGCCATGGCGCTGGGCGTGGAAGCGCCAGCGGCGCAGTGACTCGGAGGGCACGCCACGTGGCAGGAGGAGACGGCAGACAGCGGAGTCACCCTTCTGGTCTGCCGCCACCCTGCACTGGAGGCGTGCAGGCGGCACGCGCACAGGCGCCCGACGGGGCCGCGATGGATGATTTTTTGATGAGCGCTGCGATTTTTGGCTTGCTTTGTTACACTACGGAGTTACGCGTAGCGTAGTAGAGTGCACGGTGTGACTGTACACCCTCCAGAGTGTTACACCGATGTTTATTTGTTGCTTGTGGGCACCGCCTTGACGATCCCGGGTCATCTTGTTGCTAAAACAGGCGCTTTGTTCACGTACAACTGTGCGTGACGGTCCACGCTCGTCTCGTGAGCTTCGCTCGCTTCGAAGCCGCGAGCCATGACGGCATTGAGCTGCGCCTGCGGGCGCCCGCCCGCCCGGTTGCATGTGAGCGCCTGGCCGATGGCGACGATCAGCGCGAGGCCGGCGGCGTCTGTTGCGTTTCCGGCGAGTCTGATCCGCAGCAGGGTGGCGTTGGAGGAGAGCATGGCGAGCATGCCGTGCAGGGCTGTGAGAGTGGCGGCACCTTTGGCGTTCAGGCAGATGGAGTTGGAGGAGAGGTCCAGCTCTTTGAGGCGCGAGTTATGCTCCAGCGCAGCGCACAAGTCGCATACGCCGGCGTCAAGGAGGTCATTGGCCCCCAAAAGCAGCGATGTCAGGCCACAGTCGTGGCAGCCGAGCGCGCCCGCCAACGCACGAGCTCCCGAAGGCCCCAGGCGGCAGGCGGTGAGGTCCAGCGAGCACAGGCGCGTCAAATGACCGTTTGCCAGCGCCAGCGCCAACGCAGCCGCGGCCAAGCCGCCGCCGCCGCCGGCGCCACCTCCCGCCGGGTTGTGGCTCAGTGTCAGTGCGCGCAGGCTGGGCGTCAGGGCGCGCACGAGTGCCGCCGCCGCCTCGTCGCCCAGTCCGCAGCCGCGAAGGTTGAGGCATGTCAGTCGCGGCAGCGAGTGCAGCGTGCGCGCCAGGGCCTCCACGCCGGCAGCACGATGCGCCAGCTTTGGATTCTGTGCGAGACTGAGCGTATGCAGCTCCATCGCGCCGCGCAGCGATCCATCCAGCGCGATGCATGCCTCGCCGTCCAGGTCGTTGGCGGCGAGCGACAGTGCTTGCAGCGAGCCCGCGGCGTGGCTCAGCAAGCGTACCATCGCCGCCAGCGCAGTGGCGTCGCCGCCGTCGCAAACGCCCGACAGGTTCAGCAGCGTCGTCGGCAGCGAGCACTCCAGCGCCGCGGCCAGCTCGTGCAGCGCGGCCGCGCTGAAGACGGTCTCTGAGTCGCTGCGCCACGAGAGGTCCAGCCCCGCGACGCGCACGGGGAGGCTGGTGCTCCGTACAACGGACAGCAGATCGGGCAGCTGCCGTCTGCACCAAGAGAGCGACAGCGCCAGCGGCTGCGCGCGTATCGGCGCGGCTGCGCGTCGCGCGTCGGCGAGGACCACCAGGCGTTTGAGGTTCATCGGCTCAGACCCAGCGCTAAGCATGGTGAGCTCTACTAACGATGAGCAGCCCCGCACCACTGAAGTCAGGCAGTCAAAGCTCACAGAATGCGCGCCGCTGACGTCCAGGCTGAGGAGCGCATAGGCGCCTGACGGGCGGGTGCGCGATCGGCTCACAAAGGACACGAGCGCCTCATCCGAGAGCGCGTGGCCGGGGAAGGCTGACAAATCCAGGTGCGTCCACACTTCGGGCGAGTAGCTCGCGCCCAGCAGACGACGACACACGCAGCCGGCAGCTGCGCGCTCGCCCGGCGATAGCCCCAGAAGCACGCGCGAGAGCGCAGGCCACGGTAGACTGCTCAGCCGGTCTACGTCCGCATCTGCGAAGCACTCCATAGCAGCGTTCAATCTCCAGAGGCGGTGAGGGCGGCTGAATGGGGCGAAGGATCCTTTCAATAAGTAGCCACGTCAGCAAGTCGGTTTCGCGTCCACCTTAGGACGAGTCGGACATGAAGGGCAGGCGCTTGAGGTTGGGCGCCAACGGGGAGAACAGTCCAAGTGCGCTGGGAGAGGCTGCTGCTGAGGCGCCCCGCAGCCGCTTGCCCGAGGCTGGCGTGCGGCGCCGAGAAGCTGCGGGTTTGGGAGAGCCAGTAGGAGCTGGAGCTGGGGGGCGTTTGAGTTTAGGCAGAGGCGTCACTCGCTGAGAAGCGGGAGGCTCTGTTCCAATGGGCTCCTCCTGCTCCATGCGTGAATGCCCGGACTTGAACCGCCCCACGTGCGCTGTGAAAGCAACCTTGGTGCCGGCGGTGAAGCCACAGGAGCAGAGGAAGGGCAGGCGGAGTGAGCTCCTCAATACTTTGCTGCGCAGCAGACCAGTCCGAGTCAAGGCCGAGTGAGGCAACAACACAACGCCACAACGCACCGCTCCGCAGCGCGCCACTCCAGCGTGCCGGCCTTGCGTTTACTGCCCTGTGCAGCGCCAGAGGCAAGCGCGTGTGCCCCACCTTGCGCCGCGTGGCGTGCAAACGCAGACTCAGTGCCGGCCGTGAACCCGCATTTGCAGGTGAGCGTCATGGGCAGCACGGGCGAGGAGAGCTAGTAGTTGGCCGATGGCCGCCAAATAAATACCGACCGCCAGCAGTGCAGCAACAACAATGTGAATGCGTCACACCGTCTCCCTAGCCTCGCGCTTGGACCCCGGCAGCAGGCATGGAGGATGTGTCGCAGCTGATGAAGCTCAAAGTGGACAGCGCGGTTTCTTCCCTGTCTGACGTGGCGTTGAGCACAGTGGAGCAGTACACGCGCGGCACGCGCGACTCTGCTCGTGCCTTCGCTGTGGAGCGCATCCAGCCGGCCGTGGCGCGCGCACAGGCGCGTCCGTGCGCTGCGACGGCGCAACCTTCCCACGGTCTGTTGCTGACGCTTGCCTTGCTTTTCCAGGAACTCCTCTCCACTGCGCAGGCCCACTACGGCGCAACAGAGCAGCTGGCGCTGCAGAGAGCACGCGGTGCGCGCCTGAGCGGCCCGCGCGGGCGGTGCAGGCTCAACGCTTCAGTCAGCCGACCATGGTTGCCCTAGCGCTAGGCTGACGAACCGCCCCTTCTCCCCTTCGCGCAGAGGGGGTATACCTGGCGCTGGAGCACCCCAACGCTGCTCTGGCAACGGCGGGCCTTTCCACGCTACTGCTGCTTCCTCCCTCTCGTCGCGCGCTCTACAACGCCACCGTCGGCCGCCTTCGCTCCGACGCGGCCGTGCTCGCCAGCGCCGAGCGGGCGCTCGGCGCTCAGCGGGAGAGCCTCGGGGAGCAGAGCCGGGAGATCGCAAAGCTCACGGAGCGGGTTGCCCTCGCAGAAGTTGAGTATGCGCGCGGACGAGCCAAGCTGCTGGCTGCGGGCGGCCAACTGCGCGGTCTGGCCGCCAGCGCGCGCAAGACGGAGGACCGGCTTGCTGTTCTCTTGGACGACAGCAGGCACCTGCGGTCGCCGTTCAAGAAGCAGATGGTGACAGACGCAGCCGCAGCCACCGCAGCAGCAGCAGCGCAGCGCGCGGCGGTGGAGAAGCACCTCAAGCGGGTGGCTAACATGGTGCCTATTTAGTCACAGCGCATCGCTTGTTGAAGAAAGCGCATCGCGTCAACCGTCAACTCCTTTCTCCCTCCGCTGCGCGTATCGGGGCGCCTCACATGGCGGACGAGGGCGCCCCGCGCGCGCCCGTACGTCCCGAGGAGCGGCGTCGCAAGCAGTCTCGCGCGCGGGCAGGCGCAGGGCCGGTGCTTGCTCGTCAACAGCCGCAGCCGCAGCCACAGGCGGCTGGGACGGCGTTCGATCGCGCCGGGCAGCAGTCTGTGCGCTCGCGCGTGGCGCACGTGACCACGGCGCTGCTGAGCAACAAGATCAAGACGAGCCTTGCGCACGGGCGCAGTTCGGCGCCCCTGTTCATCGACGTCGACCACGCCCACGCGCCGCCTCAACGCCAAGAGGAGCATGATCGCCCTCGCGCCACGCACGCGCCACGCCAGATGCCTCCGCCGCCACCGCCGCCGCCGCGCGAGTCGGAGGTGGCCGCCGCGGGCTTTGAGCCGCCTCTGTGCGCGTCACCTGCGCGCCTCTTCTCAGCGCTACGGGCCCACTTCCGCAGCCTGGCACAGCGCAACGCACCGCTGCTGCTCGCTCCCAGCAACGGAGGGGTGGAGAGCTCGCCCCGCGACCCCATCCTGGCCCGCCCTGCCCTCTCCTCCTCCGATGACCACGAAGAACCGGAGTTCGACCACCGCCACGCGCTCTGGACTCCAGCCGCACCCGCCCTCGCGTCACCCGCGCCACGCCACGCGTCCACGCTGTGCGGTGCGGACTGCTGGCGCAACGAAGACGAGCTGGATGCGGAATTCCCGATTGATGAGCGCATGGGAATGAGGGACCACCGGCATGGCGACGCCGAGTGGCTCCATGTGGCACAACATCAGGAGGAGGAGGACCCCGACCTGGCCGCATTCAGCGTTTCGCCGCAGCAACGCAAGCGCCCCCGTGCACCGTCCCTCGCCTCGCCATGGTATCCATGAGGCCTGAGCTGTAAAACTGCAGACGTGTGTGTACGTGCGGTTTTCAAGAGGCAGCGGTGGCACGGTCCCACCGCGCAGTCTGCCAGCGCGCCTGCGCCTCCTCGCGCGCGTCAAGAGCAACAGCTTCTCTGTTTTGCTCCACACGCTCCAGCAGCATGCGCCACGCGTCATCGTGCGCCGCTTGCGCAGCGTCCATCACCCTGGCGCTGCGCGCCTCCGCCTCGCGTCTCGACTCCATGGCACCCCGCCGCTGATTCAAGATGCGCTCCCTCTCCTCTGCGACGACGCTGATGAAGAGAGCTCGGAATGCCCTCTCCTTGCCTTGGAACACGTCACGAGCGCGCACGTTCACGGCCTGCGAGCCGGCGACCAAGGCGGCGGCATCTCGAGCTGCGGCGGCCCGCGCAGCGCATGCGGCGTTGCGCGCCGCCGCCGCCGCCGCGCGCTGCTG